>Ga0075364_10002488_pt1 | contig 10319 bp, 10 predicted proteins | sample EndMetdeltDD1764_FD_71517 | JGI IMG/M metagenome (GOLD analysis project Ga0075364, IMG submission 71517) | Populus endosphere microbial communities from Tennessee, USA - Endosphere MetaG P. deltoides DD176-4 | ecosystem: Host-associated > Plants > Roots > Endosphere | place: USA: Tennessee...
GCGCCGAAAGCCACGACGAACGCGGTGGCCGCCGCGCCCATCGCCTCGATGTCTGCGGCGTTCTGCGCGATCGCCTTGCGTCCGATGTCATGCGGTGAAGACCAGTCCAGCCGGAAATGGCTGCCCTCGACGAGCATGTCCGTCGACACCACCGTCGTACCGTCCCGGGTGAACACGACCGCGGCGTCGTCACCGGGCCCCAGCGCAACGGCGTCGGGTTGTTCGCGGCCGGCCACCAGCCGGTCGATCACCGCGAACTCACCCACACCGGCGAGGGTCTCGGCCGGCTCTTCGGTCGCCATGTCACCTCCCCCCGGCTGCGGTACGTTTGGGCCCTGCGGCGTGCAGTCTATGCAGCGATAGGGAGGGATAGCGGGTGGTCCAGGCGTTCATGCTGATCCAAACCGAGGTCGGCCGCGCCGAGGTGGTCGCCAAGCAGCTCGCCACCCTCCCGGGTGTGTTGTCGTCGGAGTATGTGACCGGCCCGTACGACGTCGTCGTGCGCATCGGTGCCGACGACCTTGCCGACCTGCAGGCCAATGTCGTTCCGAGCGTGCAGCAGGTCGCCGGCATCACCCGCACCCTGACCTGCCCGATCGCCGATGGAGCGGGCCCCTAAAGTTTGAGCGTGGACGCCGAGACCCATGACGGGCCCCCGCGCGCGTTGATGATCGCCGCGATAGTGGTGGCGGCCGGGGCGATCATCGGCATCCTCGTGTTCGCCGCCCTACGACAGGCGCCGCCCGAACAGCGACCAGTCGCCATCGCGTCGGTGCCCGCGCCGAAGGCCGACGGCACTGAATGCCGCGCGCTCGTCGACGCGCTCCCGCAGCAGTTGGGTGACTACCGTCGGGCGGCGGCGGCCGATCCCGCGCCTGCCGGTGCCGCGGCGTGGCAGGCAACGGCCGGGGGTGAACCCGTGATCCTGCGCTGTGGGCTGGACCGGCCGGCCGAGTTCGTCGTCGGCTCCCCTATCCAGGTCGTCGATGCTGTGCAGTGGTTCCGGGTGGACGAAGCAGGGGCGGGCAATGAACCAGCCGCGGACCAGGGCCGCAGCACGTGGTTCGCGGTCGACCGACCGGTCTATGTGGCGTTGACGCTGCCACAGGCATCAGGTCCGACGCCGATCCAAACCATTTCCGAAGTGATCGCAAAGTCGTTGCCGGCCAAGCTGATCGACCCGGCCCCGGTGCGCTAACGCAGGCCGGTACCGCGCTTGAGCGCCGTCTCGACCATGGTGGCCAACAGCGTCGGATAGTCAACGCCGCTGGCCGCCCACATCCGTGGATACATCGAGATGGTCGTGAAACCGGGCATGGTGTTGACCTCGTTGACCACCGGCCCGTCGCCGGTGAGAAAGAAGTCGACGCGAGCAAGGCCCTGGCAGTCGATCGCGTTGAACGCCCGAATGGCCAACTGCCGCACCGCGTCTGCGACGTCGTCGTCGATCTTGGCGGGCACGTCGAGTTCGGCCGCATCGTCGAGATACTTGGTCTGGAAGTCGTAGAAAGCGTCCTCGCGGTCCCGCACCCCCGCGACCCTGATCTCGCCGACGGTGCTGGCCTCGACCCGGCCGTCGGGGAATTCCAAGACACCACACTCTAATTCGCGCCCAGGAATGGCCGCCTCGACGATCACCTTCGGGTCATGCCTGCGGGCCAAGGCAATCGCCGCGGGCAGCTGGTCCCACGCCGTCACCCGGCTGACACCGATGGACGAGCCGCCGCGCGCGGGTTTGACGAACACCGGTAACCCGAGCCGCTCTCGATCCTCGAGCTCCACGGTGTCGTCACGCGGACGCAGCACGACGTGGTCGCCGGTCGGCAGGCCCTCGGCGACGAGCAGCTTCTTGGTGAATTCCTTGTCCATGCCTGCGGCGCTTGCCAGTACACCCGCGCCGACGTATGGCACCCCGGCGAGCTCGAGCAGGCCCTGGATGGTGCCGTCCTCGCCGTACGGTCCGTGCAGGACGGGGAACACGACGTCGACCGCGGCGAGCACCTCGCCGCCCTGACCGAGGGACAACAGTTGGCCGCCACGCAACGGGTCGGCCGGAAGTGCCAGTTCGGTGCCCGATTCCCCGGTGACCTCCGGCAGCCGGCCGTCCGTGATCGCCAGAGTGTCGGGGCTGCCGTCGGTCAGCATCCACGATCCACCGGGGGTGATGCCGATCGCGACTACTTCGAACCGCTCCGGGTCGAGGTTGCGGAGGATGCTGCCTGCGGAAACACACGAAATCGCGTGCTCGGAGCTGCGTCCGCCGTAGACGACGGCGACGCGGACGCGACCGGCAGGCCCGGACGCATTAGGGGCAGTCACAACCTAGAGAGGCTACCGGCCTGGCCCGGGACCGCACGATCGAGCGTTTCGACCAGGCGTTTTACTCCAGCGCCTGTTCGAAATCGGCGATCAGGTCGTCGGTGTCCTCGATGCCCAGCGAGATGCGGGCGAAGCCGTCGCTGACCGGATCACCCCAGCGGGCGCGCCGGTCCACTGAAGTGTGGATGCCGCCGAAGCTGGTCGACGCGATCAGCAATGCGCTGCGCTCCACGAGCGCGTGCACCGCCGCGGCGTCCTCCAGCTCCACCGCGACAAGGCTGCCGAAGCGCCTCATTTGCATCGTGGCGATCTGATGCGACGGATCGTCGGGAAGACCCGGATAGCGCACCGACTTCACGGCCGGATGTGCGCGCAGCATCACAGCGAGTGCCTGAGCGCTATGGCACTGCCGTTCGAACCGAAGGCCTGCGCTGCCGAGGCTGCGCAGCACCAGCCACGCCTCGAACGCACCGAGAATCGGCCCTGCCAGCAGCCGCTCCTGTTCGAGCGCCGCCATCAGTTCCCTATGACTGCCTGCGATGTAGCCAGCAACGAGATCGCTGTGCCCCGAAAGCGCTTTCGTCGCGCTGGCCACCACCAGGTCGGCACCAAGCGAGAGCGGCTGCTGGCCAAGCGGTGTCGCGGTGGTGTTGTCGACGATGAGAATGGCACCGCGGCCACGGCAGGTCATCGCCAGATGGTGGAGGTCGACGACGTCCAGACCAGGATTGACCGGGGTTTCCGCCAGCACAACGTTGGCGTCGGCCGACGCCTCACACATGTCGGCGCTGCGCGCTTCTACGACCGTAACCCCTTGCGGGGCAAGGTATTCCTTGGCGTAACGGCGGACCTGGTAGTAGCCATCAGCTGGGACAACGAGCTTGGTGCCCGGTTTGGCGAGCACACGGAGCGCCGACGTGATGGCTGCCATGCCTGAGCCGAACGTCAGTGCCGCCGCCGCACCTTCGAGTTCGGCCAGCGCCGATTCCAGTTGGCGCCATGTCGGATTGGAGCTGCGCCCGTAGCTGTCCCCCGGCTCGGTTTCGTCGGGCGACAGGTGATATGTCGACGCCGGAACGGGTGGTGGTGCCACCGGCTGGCCTGGAACCGCTTCCGAGCCAACAGCTTTCACGCTACGAGTGGAATCGCCGTACGTGCCGTCCATCCGGTTACTCCGGCTTGGTGCTGCGTCCCAGCAGCAGCGCGACGGCCTCATCGACCGATAATCCCTTGTGGCAGACGCGCTGTACCGCGTCCGTGAGCGGCATCTCGACGTCGTAACTCGCCGCTAGCGCAAGCACCGACTCACACGACGTAACGCCCTCGGCAATGTGGCCGCCTGCCGCGCTCAGCGCCGATTCCATGGTGCCGCCCCGGCCAAGCCGTTCGCCGAATGAGCGGTTGCGTGACCGCGGTGAGATGCACGTCGCCACCAGATCGCCGACGCCTGCGAGCCCTGCCATGGTTGCGGGCTTGGCGCCCAACGCGATTCCAAGCCGCATGATCTCGGCAAGGCCACGGGTGATGATCGCAGCGGCGGTGTTCTCCCCCAGCCCGACACCGGCGGCCATCCCGCAGGCCAACGCGATGACGTTCTTGCACGCACCGCCGACCTCGGCGCCGATGACGTCGGCATTGGTGTACGGACGGAAGTACCCGGTCAACAACGCGCGCTGCAGGGCCACCGCCCTGCCGGAGTCGCTGCACGCGACGACCGTGGCCGCAGGCTGTTCGTCGGCGATCTCGCTCGCCAGATTCGGGCCGGTGACGACCGCTACGCGCGACGGGTCAGCGCCAGTCACCTGCGACACGACCTGACTCATCCGCAACAAGGTGTCCAGCTCGATGCCCTTGGCCACGCTCACCAGCGTCACGTCGTCGCCGATCAGGTCCGTCCATTGCTCGAGGTTGGCACGCATCGTCTGCGACGGCACCGCAAGCAGCACCGTGCACGCGCCTGCCAGCGCCTCGGCCGGATCACATGTGGCGCGGATCGACTTCGGCAGCTCGGTATCGCCGAGATACTCGGCGTTGCGGCGGGTGTCGTTGATCTCGTCGGCCAGCTCTTGGCGACGGGCCCATAACGCAACGTTGTTGCCTGCATCCGCCAAGACCTTGGCCAGTGCCGTCCCCCACGCACCGGCCCCCATCACCGCCGCCTCCACCACCGCTTCACATTAGCGTGGACGCCTGTGCTGGCAGGATGGCGCTCATGAGCGGCACGAAGTCAACCGAAGCCGCGGATGTGGGGCTGGTTATCGCGGTAAAGCGGCTGACCGCCGCGAAGACCAGGCTGGCGCCGGTGTTCTCGGCGGCCACCCGGGAAAGCGTGGTGCTAGCCATGCTGATCGATACCATCACCGCGGCGTCGGCGGTCCCTGCCTTGTCGGCGATCACCGTCGTCACGCCCGATGAGTTTGCCGCCGATGCCGCCCGCCAACTGGGTGCCCGCGTGCTGGCGGACCCGACGCCGGACGGTCACCGCAACCCGCTGAATAACGCCATCACCGCCGCCGAGGCTTCGATGCGCGGGGAGATGTCCAATATCGTTGCACTGCAAGGTGATCTACCCGCCCTTCAATCACAGGAGCTGGCAGAAGCGATTTTGGCCGCCCGGGGGTATGAGCGCAGCTTCGTCGGCGACCGGCACGGGACGGGAACATCGGCGCTGTTTGCTTTCGGAGTCGCGCTCGACCCGCAATTCGGCGCTGACTCCGCCCGGCGGCACAGTCACTCGGGGGCCATCGAGCTGACAGGCGCATGGCCCGGGCTGCGGTGCGACATCGACACCCCCGACGACTTGATGGTGGCCCGGCGCCTCGGTGTCGGCGCGGCGACAACGCAGGCCATCGGCCGACCCAGGTGAACAGCTGGCGCGGGTTGGCCAGTCTTGGTAGCAGGACGACTTGTAAATAGGGGATCATCGGAGGGATGACCGAAGCCGAAGCCCAGATCCGCGCCGACGAAGCCCCTTCGGTGGACGGAGACGTTCGGCCGCAGGCGCCGGATACCGCCGATTCGGCGCCCGAGGCGCCACCTGCGGCGACGTCACCCGCAATCGACAATGCCCTGCCCGAGGATCGCTACCTCAACCGCGAACTGAGCTGGCTGGAATTCAACGCGCGGGTGCTGGCTCTCGCCGCCGACACGTCGTTGCCGCTGCTGGAGCGGGCGAAGTTCCTGGCGATCTTCGCGTCGAACCTCGACGAGTTCTACATGGTGCGGGTCGCCGGCCTGAAGCGGCGCGATGAAATGGGCTTGTCGGTGCGCTCGGCCGACGGTCTCTCACCGCGCGAACAGCTGCGCCGGATCAGTGAGCGCACCCAACAGATCGCCAGCCGGCATGCGCACGTATTTCTCGACTCGGTGCGTCCCGCGCTTGCCGACGAAGGCATCGTCATCATGACGTGGGCCGAACTCGACGATGCGGAACGCGGGCGGCTGTCCACCTACTTCCAAGAACAGGTGTTCCCGGTGCTGACACCGTTGGCCGTCGACCCGGCGCACCCCTTCCCGTTCGTGAGCGGGCTCTCGCTGAATCTCGCGATCACCGTCAAACATCCCGACGACGGTGGGCAACACTTCGCCCGAATCAAAGTTCCCGACAACGTCGACCGCTTCGTCGAACTCGGCCGCCGCGAGGGCTCACACGACGTCGTGCGGTTCCTGCCTATGGAGGAGCTGATCGCCGCCTTCCTGCCGGTGCTCTTCCCCGGCCTGGAGATCGTCGAGCATCATGCCTTCCGCATCACCCGCAATGCCGATTTCGAAGTGGAAGAAGACCGCGACGAGGACCTGCTGCAGGCCTTGGAGCGGGAATTGGCGCGGCGACGGTTCGGTTCCCCAGTCCGGCTCGAAGTTTCGGACGACATGACCGAAAGCATGCTGGAACTGCTGCTGCGCGAACTCGACGTCGATCCCGGTGACGTCATCGAAGTGCCGGGGCTGCTGGACCTGACGTCACTGTGGCAGGTCTACGGCGTCGACCGCCCAGCGCTGAAGGATCCGCCGTTCGTGCCGGCGACGCCGCCTGCATTCGGTGAGCGGGAGACACCAAAGAGCATCTTCTCGACGTTGCGCGATGGCGACGTGCTCGTGCACCACCCATACGATTCGTTCTCCACGACAGTGCAACGGTTCATCGAGCAGGCGGCCGCCGATCCCAATGTGCTCGCGATCAAGCAGACGCTGTACCGCACCTCAGGTGATTCGCCGATCGTCAACGCGCTCATCGACGCCGCTGCGGCGGGCAAGCAGGTGGTCGCGCTCGTGGAGATCAAGGCGCGGTTCGACGAACAGGCCAATATCAAGTGGGCCCGCGCGCTGGAGCGGGCGGGCGTGCATGTCGTGTACGGACTCATCGGGCTCAAGACTCACTGCAAGACGTGTCTGGTGGTGCGGCGCGAGGGGTCGACGATCCGACGCTATTGCCATATCGGGACGGGCAACTACAACCCGAAAACCGCACGGCTGTACGAGGATGTCGGGCTGCTGACCGCCGCACCCGACATCGGCGCCGACCTCACCGACCTGTTCAACTCGCTGACCGGCTACTCGCGCAAAGAGTCTTACCGCAACCTCTTGGTGGCGCCCTACGGTGTGCGCAGGGGGATCATCGAGCGCATCGAGCGCGAGATCGCCGCCACCCGTGACGGTGCCGATGGTCTGATCCGGCTCAAGGCCAACGCACTGGTGGACGAGCAGGTCATCGACGCGCTCTACCGCGCTTCGCAGGCCGGGGTGCGGGTCGAGGTGGTAGTGCGCGGCATCTGTGCATTGCGGCCGCACGGTCGGGGATACTCCGAAAACATTGCCGTGCGCTCGATCCTCGGCCGGTTCCTGGAACACTCGCGGATTATTCACTTCCGCGCCATCGACGAGTTCTGGATCGGCAGCGCCGACATGATGCATCGTAATCTCGACCGACGGGTCGAAGTGATGGCTCAAGTAAAGGATCCGAGGCTGGCCGCTCAATTGAACGACGTTTTCGAGTCCACGATGGACCCCGCGACGCGGTGCTGGGAGCTGGGCGCCGACGGTCACTGGTCCGCGTCGCCGCATGAGGGTCAGACCGTGCGCGACCACCAGGTGTCGCTGATGGAACGCCACCGGCATCCGTGAGACTTGTCGGGTATGGGCCGCTGGAGGCCCGGATGACCTGCAGGAGTTGACGTGCCGAAGGAGATCACGCCAGACGCGGTCCCGGTGAGCAAGGCCGTGCTCGCCGCCGGTGCGGTGTTGTGGCGACCCAACGGAGACCCCGCCGCGCCGGAGATCGCGATCATCCACCGTCCACGCTATGACGACTGGTCGCTGCCGAAGGGCAAGGTCGACCCCGGCGAAACCGAACCCGTCACCGCCGTGCGCGAGGTCCTCGAGGAGACCGGCTACGCATCGCACCTCGGCAGGCGACTAACCGCGGTCAGCTATCCGGTGGAACAGGGCATCAAGAAAGTCAGATACTGGTCGGCGCGCTGTGTCGACGGAGCCTTCACTCCAAACCTCGAAGTCGACGAGCTGAAGTGGCTGCCCGCCTCCGAAGCGATGAAGCAACTGGAATACCCATACGATCGAAAAGTGTTGCGCCGCTTCATCAAAGGCCCTGTGGACACGCATACGATGCTGATCGTGCGGCACGGGACGGCTGGAAGCAAATCGCGCTACAAGGGCGACGACCGAAAGCGGCCATTGGACAAGCACGGCCGCGCTCAGGCCGAGTCGCTCGTCGGAGTGTTGCTCGCCTTCGGCGCCGACACGCTCTACGCCGCCGACCGAGTGCGCTGCCATCAGACACTCGCGCCGCTGGCCGAGGAACTCGGCGCCACCATCCACGACGAACCGCTGCTCACCGAGGAGGCGTACCCCGAGAACCGCAAGGCCGCCAGGCACCGCGTTCTCGAAATCGCCGCCGCAGGAGGCACGCCCGTGATCTGCACACAGGGCAAGGTGATACCCGACCTGATCGCGTGGTGGTGCGAGCGGGACGAGGTGCGCCCGGACAAGTCACGAAACCGTAAGGGCAGTGCGTGGGTGATGTCGCTGGCCGATGGCAGGCTGGTTGCGGCCGACCACATCGGCAGCCCGCTGGCCGCCAAGAAGTAGCGCTCGCCGATCGGCCTGCCGCCACATCGACAGGAGCTCACGATAACCGCCGACAAAGCACCCAAATTGCCACCTGTCGGCGTCGCGCGCGCCGTCGATGCGGTGCGTCGGCGCATGCGCCGCGTCGAACAGCGTTTGGTGCCTGCGCCAGTGGCTGTCCTCGATCAGATGACGGGGGCGTGGGTGTCACGGGCGATTTACACCGCCACCAAGTTCGGCATCGCCGATGTTCTGAGCGACGGTCCGCGCAGCGCCGAGGAGATCGCTGGCGAGGTCGGCGCCGATCCGGATGCGGTACACCGTCTGCTCAGGATGCTCGCGAGCCGAGGAGTTTTCACTCAGCACCGCGACGGCCGGTTCGGGCTGACGCCGATGGCGGATGCCTTGCGCGCGGACGCGCCCGCCTCCATACGTGGCATCGTGTTGTTCTTCGGCCATCCACACCATTGGGAACATTGGGGCCATCTGCCGTATTCAGTGCAGACCGGCAGGCCAAGCGTCGACGCGCTGCGCGGCAAGCCGATGTTCGAGTGGCTTGAGGACGAGCCGGAGTTCGCCGCGGTGTTCAACTCGGGCATGACCAGCGCGTCCGACACGGAAATCGAGCCGGTGCTTGCGGCGTACGACTTCTCACGTTTTGGCACCGTCGTCGACGTCGGCGGTGGACACGGCCGGTTGCTCGCGGCCATTCTGCGAAAAGCACCTCGGGCGCGCGGAATCCTGTTCGATGCTGAGTCGGTCGTCGCCGGAGCGCCTGCGGTACTCGACGCGGCAGGCGTGGCGGATCGGACCACCGTGGTCGGCGGGTCCTTCTTCGACTCGGTGCCGTCAGGTGGTGATGCCTATGTGCTCAAGCACATCGTGCATGACTGGGATGAATCCAAAGCGCTGGAGATCTTGCGGAACGTCCGCAGCGCCATGGCGGCCAACTCAAAGTTGTTGGTGATCGAAACCGTGATACCAGACGACGATCGCGAACACTTGTCCAAACTGCTCGATCTCGAAATGCTGGTCGCCGGCACCGGAAAGGAACGTACGGCCGCGGAGTACACACAGCTGCTGCACCGCGCCGGGTTCCGCAATACGCGGGTGATCCCTACCGTCGGTCCGGCATCAGTCGTGGAGTCCGAAGCGGCCTAGCCGATCTCACGACACACAGGCACGCCGAGGGTCGCAATGACCCACGGCGTGCCCGATGTCGGATTTACCGGCGACCGCGCTTGGCCGGAGCCTTGCGCGCGGTCTTCTTGGCAGCGGTCTTCTTGGCGGCGGCCTTGCGAGCCGGCGCCTTCTTGACTGCCTTCTTGACGGCAGTCCGCTTGACTGCCTTCTTGGCAGCAGTCCGCTTGACTGCCTTCTTGACGGCAGTCCGCTTCACTGCCTTCTTGACGGCAGTGCGCTTCACTGCCTTCTTGACAGCAGCCCGCTTCACTGCCTTCTTGACAGCCGTCCGCTTGACCGCTTTCTTCACGGCCTTCCTGGCCGCGGCCTTCTTCACGGCCTTGCGGGCGCCGCCCGCCGTCACGCCACGTTTCACTGCTGGTCCTTCCGCCGGGAGGCGCTGTGCCCCAGAGACAACCGCTTTGAATTGTGCGCCGGGACGAAACGCCGGCACGGATGTTGGCTTTACTTTCACGGTCTCGCCGGTGCGCGGGTTACGCGCAACGCGGGCGGCACGACGTCGTTGTTCAAAAACGCCGAAGCCGGTAATGGTGACACTGTCACCCTTGTGAACCGCACGCACGATGGTGTCGACTACGTTCTCCACCGCCGCGGTTGCTTGCCGACGATCCGAGCCCAGTTTCTCCGTGAGTACGTCGATGAGCTCCGCTTTGTTCATGCAAAACCTCCGAAACCAGTGGCCCTCTTTGGACCGACTAGAGGACACGGTAAACCCA
>Ga0075364_10002489_pt1 | contig 10316 bp, 11 predicted proteins | sample EndMetdeltDD1764_FD_71517 | JGI IMG/M metagenome (GOLD analysis project Ga0075364, IMG submission 71517) | Populus endosphere microbial communities from Tennessee, USA - Endosphere MetaG P. deltoides DD176-4 | ecosystem: Host-associated > Plants > Roots > Endosphere | place: USA: Tennessee...
CCGCCCACCTCGGGGCAATGCTGGCGCAGCGCGGCGGGGCGTTTCTGTGCTTCGACTACGGCCATGCGCGCAGTGGCTATGGCGATACGCTTCAGGCCATGCGCGGCCACGCCTTCGCCGACCCGCTGGCGCAGCCTGGGCTCCACGACATCACGTCGCATGTCGACTTCGCCGACCTTGCGCACATCATGCGGCAGGCGGGCGCCATCGTTTCACCCGTCGTGACGCAGGGGCAGTTCCTGCTGGCGCTCGGCCTTGCCGAACGTGCCGGGGCGCTTGGCGCCACGCGCGACGAGGCGGGGCGCGCCGACATTGCCTCCCAGGCGCACCGGCTGGCCGGCACCGGCCCCGGCGAGATGGGAGACCTCTTCAAGGTCGTTGCCGCCGGTTCCGCGGCATTGCCGCTGCCGCCCTTCGATTGACTTGCGCCTGCCGCTCAACCACCATCCGCGCCATGAATGAAGCGAGTCTCGAAGCAGATCCCACGCTGACGCAGGACGATGTCGTCGGCGGTGCGCCGCTGGACGCATTGGCCCATGTGCGCCACGCATTCTTTACCCGCCGCGGCGGCGTTTCGCGCGGCATCTATGAGGGGCTGAACGTCGGTATCGGCTCCGACGACGAGCTGGCCCATGTCGCCGCCAATCGCCGTGCCGCGATGCAGTGGCTGGGCGCGGCCGGCGAAGGGCCGGCAACGCCCTGGCAGGTGCACTCGCCCGATGTCGCGGTGATCGACGCGCCCTTTGTGGGCACGCGCCCCAAGGCCGACGGCGTGGTCACGGCAAGGCCGGGCCTTGCCATCGGCGTCGTCACGGCCGATTGCGGCCCGGTTCTCTTTGCCGACAGGCAGGGACGCGCGGTGGGCGCGGCTCATGCCGGCTGGCGCGGCGCGCTGGGCGGCGTCCTGGAATCCACCATCGCGGCCATGGAAGGGCTCGGCGCGGCCCGGGGCGACATCGTTGCGGTTCTCGGCCCGTGCATCACGGCCCCGAACTACGAAGTGGGGGCCGCCATGATGGCGGAATTCATCGAGGCCGACCCCGCCTTCGCGCGTTTCTTCGCGCCCGGAGTATCGCCTGAAAAGCGCCAGTTCGACTTGCCCGGCTTCATTCTTGCGACACTGGAACGCGCCGGGGTAGAAGGCCATTTCGTTGGCCGCTGCACCTATGGCGAGCCTGCCGCCTTCTACTCGTTCCGGCGCACCACCCATCGGGGCGAGCCGGATTACGGGCGTCAATTGTCGGCTATCATGCTGAACGACAGCTTCTGAGGAAAACCCCCATGCTTCATTTCGCGCCCGACGAGTATGCCGCGCGGTTGAACCGGCTGATGGTGGAGATGGCCGAGCAGAAGCTCGACGCCATGCTGCTGTTTGCCCAGGATTCGATGTACTGGCTGACGGGGTACGACACGTTCGGGTTCTGCTTCTTCCAGTGCCTGATCGTGAAGGCCGATGGTGAGATGAAGCTGCTCACCCGTTCGGCAGACCTGCGTCAGGCGCAGGCGACATCCGTCATCAAGGATATCGTCCTCTGGCGCGACCGCGCCGGAGCCGATCCATCCATCGACCTGCGCGACCTGTGCGACGAAATGGGCCTTCTCGGCGCGAAGATCGGCGTCGAATGGGCGACGCACGGGCTGACCGCCGCCAATGGGCGGCTGGTGCAGGAAAAGCTCGGCTCCTTCGCCACCCTGCGCGATGCGTCCGACCTCGTGCCGGCGCTGCGCCTGATCAAGAGCCCGGCCGAGATCGTCCATGTCCGCGAGGCGGCACGGCTTGCCGACGATGCCTACGAGGCGATGCTGCCGCTGGTGAAAGAGGGAGCCGACGAAGGCGAGCTTCTTGCCGTCCTGCAGGGCGACATCCTGCGGCAGGGCGGAGACTATCCGGCCAACCCCTTCATCATCGGGTCCGGTCCGGATGCGCTTTTGTGCCGCTACAAGGCGGGGCGTCGCAAGCTTTCCGCGCAGGACCAGCTTACGCTGGAGTGGGCCGGGGTCAAATCGCAGTACCATTCGGCCCTGATGCGCACGCTGATCGTCGGCAGCCCGCTGATGCGGCACGAGGAATTGTTTGCCGCCGCGCACGAGGCGCTGCTGGCGGTGGAAGAGGTCATGCGGCCGGGCCAGACCTTCGGCGACGTCTTCGACGCCCATGCCCGCGTCATGGAAGAGCACAATCTGGTTCGCCACCGCCTGACGGCCTGCGGCTATTCGCTCGGCGCGCGCTTCGCGCCATCCTGGATGGACCCGCAGATGTTCTATGCCGGCAATCCGGAGGCGATCCAGCCGGACATGACGCTGTTCGCCCACATGATCATCATGGATTCCGATTCCGGCACCGCCATGTGCCTCGGCCGCACCTACCTCACCACCACCGGCGCGCCCGAGCCTCTCTCCCGCCTGCCGCTGGAAATGACCGTGGTTGGGTAACCGACGCGCGTATGAGTGTTGGCGCCTCACGGAAATCCTTGAAACGACTCGCAAACGCGCTTAGAGCCACCGCATCGGACGGCAAGGCCCGTTTGTTCCTTTTGATCGGTCGCGAGCGGGAACCGCATGAAACTCTTCGTCGGCAATTCGAACCCGGTCCTTGCTGAGGCCATAGCGCGCTACCTCGAACTTTCCCTCGGCCGGGCCACGGTGCGCCGCTTCGCGGACCAGGAGATCTTCGTCGAAATCCAGGAGAATGTGCGCGGCGAGGATGTCTTCATCATCCAGTCCACGTCCTACCCGGCCAACGATCACCTGATGGAACTGCTCATCATGATCGACGCCATGCGCCGGGCCTCGGCCCGCCGCATCACCGCCGTCCTGCCCTATTTCGGCTATGCACGGCAGGACCGGAAGGCCGGTGGCCGCACCCCGATCTCGGCCAAGCTCGTTGCCAATCTCATCACCGAGGCCGGCGCCGACCGCGTCATGACGCTGGACCTGCATGCCGGGCAGATCCAGGGCTTCTTCGATATCCCCACCGACAATCTCTTCGCAGTGCCCCTGATGGCCCGCGACATCAAGGAGCATCTCGACCTCGACAATGTCATGGTCGTCTCGCCCGATGTCGGCGGCGTGGTGCGCGCCCGCTCGCTGGCCAAGCGCCTCGATGCCCTGCTGGCCATCGTGGACAAGCGCCGCGAGAAGCCGGGAGAATCCGAAGTCATGAACATCATCGGCGATGTCGACGGGCGGCACTGTATCCTCATCGACGACATCATCGATTCCGGCGGCACCCTCTGCAACGCCGCCGATGCCCTGATGGCCCATGGCGCGAAAAGCGTGCGTGCCTACATCACCCACGGCGTCCTGTCGGGTGGGGCGGTACCGCGTATCGTCAATTCCAATCTGGAAGAGCTGGTGATCACCGATTCCATCCAGCCCAATTCGGCGATCCGCGATGCGCGCAATATCCGCGTCGTGACCACCGCCAACCTGCTCGGCGAAGCCATCGCACGGACGGCTACGGAGCAATCGGTCTCCAGCCTCTTCGACTGAGCGGCAGGCCGGACAAGGTCACTCCTTCTTGGGCATCAGCGCGTCGTCGATCGCGGCCGCCCGCCCATAGGCAGGGCGCTCGCTCATCCGTTTGGCATAAGCCTCGAAGGCGGGCCGCTTCTCGATGGTGCCGAAGGCAAGACCCCAGCCCAGATGGGCGCCGACATACAGGTCGGCGGCAGTGAACCGGCCATCGGCAAGGTAGTCGCCAGCCGACACCGCGGCCTCCAGCGCGTCCAGCGCATTGCCGTAGCTGCCGTAACCCAGCATGCGGCCCTGCTCGGGCGTGGACTGAAACCCGCAAGCCTTGTTGACGACCGCCTGCTCCAACGGCCCCGCCGCGAAGAAGAGCCAGCGGTAGTATGGCGCCCTCTCCCTGGAATCATGCGCCGGCGCGAGCCCTGCCTGGGGAAAGGCATCGGCAAGATAGGCGCAGATGGCCGCCACCTCGGTGACGACCACGCCGTCATGGCGGATCGCCGGCACCTTGCCCATCGGATTGATGGCACGGTAGGCAGAGCTTTTCATTCCGTCCGGACCGTAGCCGAGGATTTGCGTTTCGTACGGAACGCCCACCTCCTCCAGCATCCAGCGCGCGATCCGCCCGCGCGACATCGGGTTGGTGTACAGGATGAGTTCCGCCATCATCGCCTCCGCAGGAATTGTCAGGCCGGACGCTATCACGCGCGCCTATCGTCAGACAGTATCCGAGCCGGGAGGGCGTTCCCGCTTCTTGAATAATGGCGGGGGCTGGTCTATAGGCACCTCCATCCGCGCAGACACCCTTGGAGGCAGCGCGGAGTGAAGCGACCATGGGTCGCGGCGCGGCTGCAAGGCTGCCCGTTGGCCGTGTGGCGCTTTTCGTCGTTCCTTGCATGGTGCACAGGGACGGCTTCTCCGATTTAAAGCAAGGACTTACCCATGAGCGAGAGCTACACGGTCAAGGCCGAAGCGCGCGAGAAGGTCGGCAAGGGGGCCGCCAGAAATCTCCGTCGCAACGGCAAAGTGCCAGCAGTCATCTATGGCGACAAGCAGGAGCCCCTGCCGATCGCCATCGACTACAAGGAAACCTTCCTGCGCCTTCATTCGGGCGGCTTCCTGACCACGGTTGCCACCATCGAGGTCGGCGGCCAGCAGATCCGCGTCCTGCCGAAGGACTACCAGCTCGATGTCGTCAAGGACACGCTGGTGCATGTGGACTTCCTGCGCGTTTCCGCCAAGTCCGTCGTCACCGTGCGCGTGCCCGTGCACTTCGAGAACGAAGACGAAGCGCCCGGCATCAAGGCGAAGAACGGCGTTCTCAACATCGCCGAGCATGACGTCAACGTGCAGGCCCCTGCCGAAGGCATTCCGGATTCCTTCACCGTCGACCTGACGGGCCTGGACATCGGCGACTCCGTCCACGCTTCGCAGCTCAAGCTGCCGAAGGGCGTGACGCTGGTCGACGACAGCGATTTCGTAATCGCGTCCATCGTCGCGCCGCAGGCCGAGATCGAGGATGACGTCGAAGCCGACGCCTCCGAGGCCGCGGCCGACGCCGAAGACGAGACCAAGGAAGACTGATCCATCGGCCCCTGCAGGGGCCACAGGATCGACCATCGAGGGGGCCGGGCTTCATGCTGCTGATCGCAGGTCTGGGGAATCCCGGCCCCCGCTATGCCGGAAACCGACACAATATCGGCTTCATGGCAGTGGACGAAATCCATCGCGATCCGTCCTTTTCGCCCTGGTCGCAGAAGTTCAAGGGCGAAATCTCGGAGGGTCGCATCGGGGCCGAGAAGGTGCTGCTGCTCAAACCGCAGACCTTCATGAATGCCTCGGGCGAAAGCGTCGCTGCCGCTGCCGCCTTCTACAAGATCGAACCCGCATCCATCATCGTGCTGCACGACGAGCTGGACCTGCCGCCCGGCAAGGTGCGGGTGAAGACAGGCGGCGGGCATGGTGGCCACAACGGATTGCGGAGCATCGACGCCCATCTCGGCCGTGAATACCGGCGTGTGCGCCTGGGCATCGGCCATCCGGGCGCCAAGGAACTCGTGTCGCCATACGTGCTCGGCGACTTCGCCAAGGTCGACCAGGAATGGCTACGCCCGCTTCTGGAAGACGTGGCACGCAATGTGGACCTTCTCGCATCCGGCGACGATGCAGGCTTCATGAACCGCCTGTCCGGCGCCGGCGCAAAGCCGAAGGACAAGCCCTCGGTGGGCGCGGTGGCTGAGCCGAAGGTAAAGCAGAAGGGTGCCAGCCATATTCGGCAGGCGCGGGGCGCCGCCCCGCAGCGTATTCCGACAAGCGGCCCGATGGCCGACATGCTGAAGCGGATTTTCGGCAAGGATTGAACAGTCAGGGCCCCTACCCGGCCGCTCGGCGGGGCCATCGGATGAGAGTGCATCATGGGTTTTCGCTGCGGTATCGTCGGTCTGCCGAATGTCGGCAAGTCCACCCTCTTCAACGCGCTCACCAAGACGGCCGCCGCGCAAGCCGCGAATTACCCGTTCTGCACCATCGAGCCGAATACGGGCGATGTCGGCGTACCCGATCCGCGCCTTGCCGATATCTCCAGGATCGGCAAGTCCGCGCAGATCGTGCCGACGCGGATCACCTTCGTGGATATTGCCGGCCTTGTGCGCGGCGCTTCCAAGGGTGAGGGGCTCGGCAATCAGTTTCTTGCCAATATCCGCGAAGTCGATGCCATCGCGCATGTGCTGCGCTGTTTCGAGAACGACGACATCACCCATGTCGAAGGCCGGATCGATCCGGTTGCCGACGCCGAGACCGTCGAGACCGAACTGATGCTGTCGGATCTCGAAAGCATTGAGCGGCGCATCGTGAACACCCGCAAGCGCGCCGCCGGCAAGGACAAGGAGTCCATCGCCCAGTTGCCCGTCATGGAAGCGGTGCTGGCCAAGCTTCAGACCGGCGAGCCGGCGCGCACGCTGATTGCCGGCTTCGACGCCGAAGAACGCAGCCAGTTGCGCAACCTGAATCTTCTGACGTCCAAGCCCGTGCTGTATGTCTGCAACGTGGCCGAAGAGGATGCAGCAACCGGCAATGCCTACTCGGCAGCCGTCGCGGCCATGGCGGAAAAGCAGGGTGCGCGAAGCGTCGTCATCTCCGCCGCCATCGAGGCGGAGATCGCCCAATTGCCCGATGACGAGGTCGGCGACTATCTCGAGGCCATGGGCCTGACGGAGCCGGGGCTGGACCGGTTGATCCGCGCCGGCTACGAGCTGCTCGATCTCATCACCTATTTCACGGTGGGGCCGAAGGAGACCCGCGCCTGGACCATCCTGCGCGGTTACAAGGCGCCGCAGGCGGCGGGTGTCATCCACACCGATTTCGAAAAGGGCTTCATCCGCGCCCAGACCATCGCCTACGATGATTTCGTGCGGCTGGGTGGCGAGGCCGCCGCAAAGGAAGCCGGCAAGGCACGGGACGAAGGCAAGGAATACGTCGTTCAGGACGGCGATATCATGATGTTCAAGTTCAACGTCTGACGCGCATCGGGAGGAACCGGCCTTGCAGATGTTCGAGGATTTCCCGGTTGGGACGCGCCTGCCCATGGGCCCCTATGCGGTGACGCGCGATGAGATCGTGGCCTTCGCACAGGAATACGACCCGCAGCCGATGCATCTTGACGAGGAAGCGGCCGCCGACAGCCTTCTCGGCGGCCTGTCGGCCTCGGGCTGGCATGTCTGCGGCATGATGATGCGGATGATGTGCGATGCCTTCATCCATTCCTCGTCCTCGCAGGGGTCGCCGGGCGTCGACTTCGTCAACTGGCTGGCGCCGGTGCGCCCCGGTGACAGCCTGACCGGCGAAACCGAGGTGCTGGACGCACGCGGCTCCGCCTCCCGCCCCCATATCGGCTTCCTGAAGCTGCGCACATGGCTGCAGAACCAAGCCGGCGAGCGGGTGATCGAAAGCGAGTACAGCGTGATGCTGCACAGGCGCGAGGTAGCATGAGCTTCTACGACGATATCGTCATCGGTGAACCGGTAGAGATCGGCACGCACCTCTTCACGGCGGAAGAGATCGTGCGCTTTGCACGCGCCTTCGATCCGCAGCCCTTCCATCTCGATGCGGAGGCCGCGAAAGCCAGCCTGTTCGGGGGCCTTTGCGCCTCTGGCTGGCATACGACGGCCGTCTTCATGAAGCTCAATGTGGCATTCATGGCGGCCACGGCGGCACGGCGCGCCGCCGAAGGGCTGGACCAGCCCCATTGGGGCCCGTCCCCGGGTGTCCGCAACATCAAGTGGCTGCGGCCCGTCTATGCAGGCGACCGGATCACCTATCGCACGACCGCCACGGCCAAGCGTTTGTCGCAACGCCGGCACGGATGGGCCGTCATCGACAGCCACGTCGATGCCGAGACCCAGGACGGCAAACCCGCCCTAAGCTTCGACGCTAGCGTTTTCCTGCGCACCGCCTAGCGGATGGTGGCGCGGACATAGTTGGCGGTGACCAGCAATCTGGTGGCGGCATCCGGTACGTCCGGCCGACTGCTGTCGACCAGAGCGGCGGAGGCCCTGACCTCGTAATGTATGCTGGTGGCATCGGTGTACCGAACGCTCAGATCCAGCGCATCGCTGTCCAGTAGCGTCGTCGTGGGCGCCGCCGATGGATTGAAGACGAGGTTTGCCCTCAAGGCGCGAGCCCTGAGCTCCATCGATGACGCGGTGCCCGAAAAGCTCAGATCCGCCGCCTGCCCTGCAAGGTGCACCGATGCGAACGCGCCGGACAAATGAATGTCGGAGGCCTGCTGGTCGATCGTCACCGACACGTCCGACGGAAGGTCTGCGGTAAACTCGACCCGGCATTCGCCCGGACCGAACGACCAGGCCGACCCGGCATCGAGCATCAATTTATCGCCGTCCAGCCACATCCGCGTCTGCGATCGGCAGTCTTCGTAGAACCAGCTCGACAGCCACCAGCGCCCGAACCATCCCGTTCGCACCGCCGATGCCGATGCGCGATGCGTTTGCCCGGGCGACGCCGTCAGCCGGATGATGCTCGCATCGCCGCTGACCTGTACCTGGGTAATGCCGGACAGGTCGAGACTTGCAGCCTCTTCAGCCGCCTGTGTGGGGGGACAGGCAAGCAAAAGGATTGCCAGCGCCAGAATGGATTTCGGTTGCATGATCGTGCTCCGATGCGGTTTCGATACCGCCAGAAGCAGGATGGTGCAGGCTCACGCGTCCCGGATCGTGATAAAGGTCGATCCTGATCGTAATCCAGGTCATCGGGGACCTGATCCTGTCGCGGATCACGGAGTGTGATCGACCTATGTTTCTTGTTCCCCTGCCCTTCTTCGTGGCCTTCCTGATCGTGATCCTTCTTGCCAAGGAGTATGTCGGGCGCGACGCGGAAGACGGGCCGTTTCGTGGCTCGCTGTTTACGGTTCTGATCATCGCCTACGCGATCCAGTCCGTTCTGATCGGTCTTCGGTGGGGCTACGGCATCCTGGCCGTACTGCCCGCCATGGCCATCATGGCCTCGGTCATCGCACCGCTGGCCTTCCTGTCCTTCCGCTCTCTCTCCGGTGATCGTCTCCGTCCCCGGCCGCGGACGATAGCCCTGCATCTGACACCGGCGGCGGCCGTGGCCGGGCTGGTCATCGTCTGGCCGGCACCGGTCGGCCTCATAATTGTCGTGCTGTTCGCCGCCTATGGCATCGCGCTTCTATGGGACGCGCGGTCGGGGCCAGACCGCCTCGTCACCTCGCGTCTGGACGGGGTGCTGCACTCCTATCGCGCCATGTACGTGACCGGGCTGGCGCTGCTCGGGTCGGCCGCCTCGGATATCCTTATCGGTCTGGACCTGGACTGGTCCGGAGGCGTTCACGCGCCCACCATCGTCGCGGCCGGAAACATGCTGGCGCTCGTAACCCTTGGCGTGGCGGCCACGGTGGCGCGCGGCAGCCCCGCTGACGCGGCATCAACTGCCGACAGTAAGCCAGCCCCGCCCACCGGCCCCAACGACACCGAGGCGGTCACCGCCCGGCGCGTCGAGGCACTCATGCTCGACACGGAGCTCTACAAGGATTTGAACCTCAACCTTGCCAAGATTGCCCGAAGGCTTGGGCTACCGCCACGCGATGTCTCCATTGCGATAAACCGCAGCCACGGCATGAGCGTATCGCAGTATGTGAACGAATATCGGGTGCGCCATGCGGGCAAGTTGCTGAGCGAAACGCGCGATAGCGTGACCGCGATCATGCTCGATTCCGGCTTCATGACGAAATCCAACTTCAACCGCGAATTCCTGCGTGTCATGGGCGTGACGCCAAGCGCATGGCGCAGGGCCCAGCGTCATGGCCCGACGACATCGGCAAGCAGCTCCCTCGCGGGAACCCTAAACGAAACAGGGGCCCCGAAAGGCCCCTGACGCAAGTTTTTCCAGCAGTGAAACGCTGTTAGTGCGGGATCTTGGACCAGACCCGGCGCTTCACCGCATAGAGCATGCCGGCGAAGCCGATGAGGAAGATCATCACCACGAAGCCAAGCGATTTCCGCTCCACCAGATGCGGCTCTGCCGCCCACATCAGGAAGGCCGAGATATCGCGCGAATACTGCTCGACCGTCTCGGGCGAACCGTCGCCATAGGTGACCTGGCCATCGCTGATCGGCTGCGCCATGGCGAGCGCCGAAGAGGCGATGAAGTAGGGATTGTAATGCGTACCCGGCTGCAGTTCGAGGCCGGCGGGCGGCTCTTCGCCATAGCCGGTCAGCAGCGCATGGATGTAATCCGGGCCGCCTTCCGCATACTGGGTGAAGATGTCGAACACGAAGGTGGGGAAACCACGCTCCACCGCCCGCGCCTTG
>Ga0075364_10002491_pt1 | contig 10310 bp, 7 predicted proteins | sample EndMetdeltDD1764_FD_71517 | JGI IMG/M metagenome (GOLD analysis project Ga0075364, IMG submission 71517) | Populus endosphere microbial communities from Tennessee, USA - Endosphere MetaG P. deltoides DD176-4 | ecosystem: Host-associated > Plants > Roots > Endosphere | place: USA: Tennessee...
CGACTATACTGCCGCCGGGTGGTCGGGTTCCACATGGCGCTTCCATTCAGGCTTCAGACACCCGATTGGAATCATCTGCTGCCCGGTCACTCAACCCCAATTCTCGGACGGGCTCTAACAGACCGTATGCCAACGGATACGGTTTCCTGCCAATCAAAAGTACGCCTGAGACGTCCGTTGAATATTTGTCCGCTGTCCAGCGAACGCGAGAGTTCATCCTGACAGGAAAGATGGACGCCGGCTTCTCCCGACATCTCATGGACTTGAAGCGGGTAGTTTATCTTTTCAACACCGTGGCAGCTGCAGATAAGCCGACGTGGTTACATCACCTAAAGAACCTCGGCTATCCCTCGCACCTTTTGGCGGAAATCGTTGCTCGTCAGATGTCGGAAGCCCAGATGGCTATTTGGAAACGAAGGCCTGACCAGCTTCGAGATGCACTAGCGGTACTGCACGACGAAGGAGCGGTGGAGATGCTGGAGCATTACATCTCGTCGGCGCGCGGCACGCCTCAGCAGAGAGAAAAAGGGTTCGCATACCTCGGCGCGGTGACCGAGAATGATCATCAGCTCGCCATCGGGGCAACCCAGGAAGGCGTCGAGGAAATCATCGGCGATCTGAACCAATCGAAAACAATGCCCAACGGGTCTTGGGGCTTGGTCGGCGTGTGGATGGTCAACGACGTCGAATTGGCCCAAGAAACCGCCGAGCAAATCAAGGGAGAGATACCAACACGAATGTCGGGGCCTCTCCAAGCGACGGCGCTAATTGTGCGGACCGCTCAGCAGAAGCTGGAAGCCTGCCTGATAGCTTCAGGAAACCTTGTCCTGTCTCCATGGCATGCTGACGACCATGCAGCATTCGATCGGCTGGGAATTGCCGAGCCACTGCAGAAGGTTGCTTCGATGCCAAAGTTACCACGTCGATTTTAGGCGTCCACACGCCGGGCTCGTCTGTTTCAGAGATCGAAGTAAGACACATTCTGCCGGTCTGTTGATGGCGAAAGCCCTCAACAGGAGCCGACGCATACGATCCGCTAGAAAAAACGCTCGTCTCCAGGCATTTAGAGAAATTCGTGCGACAGGGCGAATCTAAGGGCCCGCCACGGCGGAACCATCTGGTCGCGGGCGAGACCATCGGCCCGTTTACATTGTGGTTTTGCCATTGAAACGTGTGAGTTCCATAATCTATATTATGCGAGAAAAGTGTGTGGCCGGGGCGGATTCTATTTCCAAGTGCGACATCTCAAAACCTTGACTGCAAACGGGCAGAAACCTTTTGTTATACGCACCCACACCTTGCCGAGGCGCACCCTAGTTTGCCAAAATCGGCCTGCTGATCACGTTTATCCTCTCGCTCTCCGAGATTGCACGGACAACTCTGTCACCTGAAACGCGCCGCCACTCATCAGGCGAATAGAGATTGAGATCGATGCGCCGCGCAAAGATTGCCTCCATCTTTGCGAGTGCTGGTGCCAGCTCGAAGAGCTCCACGTTGCCGACGATCATCAGATCGACATCGCTATCCGGACGCTCGGTTCCTCGTGCGACGGATCCGAACACATATGCTTCACCGATACGATCCCCAAATGGACGAAGCTCGTCAGCGATGACATCTGAAATTCCGAACGTCTTCCGCATGATCGACCGCAGCTCTTCGTAGATCGGGCATTTCGTGTTTATCGAATATACGAGCTGGTTCCTGCGCCTGGTGCCAACCACCACTCCTGCTTCGTTCAGTGCGCGGATGATGTTTCGCCCGGCGCCGACGCCTGGCCCACCGATCTCTATGAGTTCGTTCGTCCCGAACTCGCGCATGGGATGAAGCAGCAACGCTCGAAGCATTCTCTGCTGGCGTTCTGAAAACATAAAGCCGACGGGCATTGGTGTGATCCATAAAGTGGACTGATCAAACCATAAAATGGATCGAGAAGTGATCTTTGGCAACGACAGCACACCGGTCTATAGACAGACCTGTCGCCATTTCCCTCTATCCATTCGGCGGGTGGCCACCCTCTTCTCCCTTGCATGCCGACCGCCCACAATCTGCCGACAAAGATGGAGACAGCACATGACACGGCAGCAGCACGCCCAGGATCGAAATCACTGGGACGTTCACCTCGCGACATCATTCGTCGATAATGATGGAGATCTCATTGATCCGTTCGATGCCACCGATCGCTTCAATACCCGTTTCGTGGTTCGCCGCTTCGACACCGGCACCGAACTCGCCTACGAACATACGGTTGCCGATATTGGCATCGACGGCCTCTCGATACGCAATGCCATCGCGCTCGGTTTTTCGACGGCCGAATACCACGCGGCAATGCGCTACCGGATCCTGGAACGAGAGATCATCTCTTCCGAGGAGCAGCTCGCTGAGGTCATGGAGTCGGAACCGACATTCGAGAGCGGTTTCGTTCCTCAGTTCCGTCGCTAGGTTATTGGTCAGATCACACGCGGGCTGCAACGGCTGAGCACGCGCTCGTTCAGTAACGCCGCAAACGGATCCGCGTGCGTCCGTCTACAGTAGACGACACGACAGGATGCATGGTCCGGGCGATCATTCGGAATGATCAATTTCCAGGGCGTACAACACCCAGCCACGAAGTCAGCGCGTCGGTCACCTGCTCCATCAGCGGTGACGTCGCTGCGACAAAGGCCGCGGCCATGGTCGCTATCGCGATCGCCTTCGCAGCAAGGTCTGACACCCTGCCCTCTCTGCTCAGGTTTGTGCGGGCCGTTTTTGTATCCTCGGCCGCCAACCCCGGAAACTCATCCGGATGCTCAAGGCGATATTGGTCGTAGTCGACCTGATCATGATTGATATTGTAGCGCCGAAGGATCTCGTCATACCGAGCAGAAAATGCCGCTACGTCCGCCGTATCCGGTGCGCCGGCAAGCTCTCGTCGGAGTGAGTTCACCTCGAGAGCGCAACGTTGGAACTGGTCCGCCTTCACTTGCCCGGAATTCGAGGACTGGAGGAGAGAAGAAGCGAGTATGAAGATGGAAAGAGCGACGGTCAGAAGTGCGATCGAATTTTCCAGGATTTGCCCCATCGGGAAGAAGACGGGCAGCAGCGTTATCACGACGACGGCCACTGAAGCGTACGCTGTGTTGCGCGTCGTCTTGCGCTCGCTCTCCTCGATCCGTTTCGATGCGTTGAACCTCACACCTTTTGTCCGCTTCATGTCTTTCAACAATTTGTCGCGGGCCGTCTCGGAATTACCTATCATCTAGTCCCCCGGTATCGCTTTTCGGAACCAATACATCGGTCCTGATCGCGCCGCCAGAATTGCAGAAATTGGTCCACAACGGCCTTTCCCCTTTTAGCCCGCTACCTTCACAAGGTTACTTCGGAGGGCAGCAGATCGTGGAGCCGCTCTGCGAGAAGGGCATGATGGCGATGGACTGACCAGCATGGTCGCTCTCGGTTTTTTCCGTCAGCCGGGGCCTCTTGCATCATAATGAACATCTTCAGACGGAGTATGGATGCTGACATGGATGAAAATCGTCCATCGGAGCGGTGTCTGCTCCTGAACAGAATGACGATCGCGATGGCGAGGCAAGATGCACTGTTGTCCTAGCATCGCGGTCGCAGAAACGCGATCAGTGTAAGAACGCCCCAATCCGCCTCAACCAGCCCTCGACTTCTCCATCGGGATCCCGTTGATGGATCATTTCTGCGGTCATCCTAGGATAGACCTTTGTCAGGTATCCCTTCGCAGTATTCTGTTTCATCAGGCCATCGAGTCCTCGGTGAGCCGTTATCGCAGCCGCAAAGGCCGCCGGGACTGACGGGTGCCCCTCGTCCGGATGATCTACGACTTCCACTGCCACGCCATAGACTTCCATGATTGCCTCCGGATGGAGGTAGCATTCTATCTCGTGCTTTGCGGTGAGCGCTCCCCAGGAACCCAGTCCGTCAGTGCGATCGTTTACCTGTTGTACGGTCTCCCCATAAGTGGCGACATCGCTGTCGTAGATGTGAACCTCCGGGCATCGCAGATTTTGCAGGTAGTGCTGCGCCACCCAATGTTTCAGGGTCGATCCACCGAGGACGATGAAGGCGCATGCCTTGTTATCAAGGAGACTGGGGATCGTGTCGTCCTCGATGTGGAGAGCGTGGCTCAGATATCGAAGAGCCTCCACATCGGTCGGTCCTTCGACGCAGACAATTACCTTCGCTCTGCTGTCTGGCGTGAGTCCGAGGACATCGGCAACTTTACCGAACACATCAGCCCCCTTCTCCACGATCGGCGTATTGGGAGGTCCATCGCTGGATACGAACCGAATGCTATCAACGGGAAGATCGGCAGCCAGTCCAGGGCTATGGGTGGTCAGGATGACTTGGCAGTTCGGTGCCCGTGCCAAGTCCTTGAAGGATTCGATCAGGATGCGCTGGTTAGCCGGGTGCTGAGATGTCTCGGGTTCCTCGATGGCGTAGATGATGTTGGCCTTGCTCGAGCTTGCCAGCTTTCTCTCAGCTTCAGCCTTGAAGAAGCTTACAAGGATCAATCGCCGCACGCCGCTACCTCGCTTGTTCAAGGGTATGGCATCGTCCGTGTCCATCCCCAAGGAGAACAACCCCGTCCACTTGGCGGCTCCGGGCGGTGTGAATTTCGGTACGAGAGTCCTCGCCAATCTCGGATCGATGGTCTTGAGAGCCTCATGCGTGAGCCTGGCGATCTCCTCTGATTTCTGCCGGACTTTGACCTGGATTCGATCGATCTCATCCTGAACCTCAGCGATTGCAGAAGCGATCGCTCCCTTAAGAGGATTTTGGATCTCGCCGTCGCTTTCCTTGCTGGCGCGGTCGCTCTGGAAAAGCGCGAACATAGGAAGATGTCTCTCGACCTGCTCCCAAATCTGCTTGCTATCCTCCTTCGGCTTGGAAACGGGGACGGCAACAACAGCCAGCTCAAGATCTCCCGCATTGTCCCAGAGAGCCCTTCTCATCCCCGGATTGCCCTTGAGCTTAACATCGATCCCCTTCGCCTTGACAAGGGCCTGCAGCTCTTTCTCCTTGAGTTCAAGCAGGTTCTCGACCCCCTTTGCAGTCGGGTGTCGCGCAAGAATGAATGTTTCAGCCGAAGGTGATTTCTTCGAGCAATCATAGACTTTCTGGATCACCAAAGTCCCGGTCTCCGACAGGAGATATTCGTCTGCAAGCGATGTCGGCGCGCCAGAGTCCAGAACGATCTCCGCGGGTGGTTCCGAGAACTCTGCGGAGATCCGGATCGGAGCTCCGTCGGCGAATACATTGCAGTCACCCTGCTCGATCTTCACCGTTTCGTTGTTGAAGAAGATCTCAAGCGCCTCGAGGATCGTGGACTTTCCGACATCGTTCCTGCCGATGATTGTGGTGATGTCCTCGAAGTCGATACGAGTAGCGGCTCGGTAGGCGCGAAAATTTTCAATGGTCGCCGCAACCAATCTCATCGGATCCTCCACAGTCCTGAGTTGATTTGAAGCGATTCTCAACCGTTTGCAAGAATGGCAGCAAGGACTTCCTCTTAGGTCTATGCGGACGACGTAAGCCACGCCTTCAGCGGTTGCCTATTGGACAGTTGCGTCGCACTCGCAGGGCTGCAGAATTCTGGTTTTCAACAATTGCTCGCCGATTGTCCCTTGCGACCCGCAAGCGAAGAATATCCGTGTAAGGAAGGGTTAGGCAAATGTCTGGATATGGAAGCATTCTCGGCTGGTTCCAAGGCGAGGCTAAATCTGTTGATTGGGTCAAGGATCGCTTCAATAGCCACTACGCGATCGACCACTGGGATGGCCCCACGAGCAGCGAAGGAACATTTGCTCAGACCTTCCTCGACGAATTTAACCTTCGAGACATAACTATGCTGGGCTTCACGACGCGTGAGTACCAGGCGATGGTTCGCTTCTGGACGGCTTGCAATGGAAACGACTGGCTGCGAAGTGAATCCGAACTCGACATCATGATCAAGTGGACAGAAGAACGCCGTCTGCACCTCAACGACAACAAGCTGGTCGACTTCATCCTCGAAAGACGCCTGGAATCCAATGCGGAGGATTGCCAAGCTCCGGGTGACAGAACAAGGCGAGAGGATATCGAAGATCGGAATTCACATTGGGAAATCTGGAACGTACCAATCTGGAAGGTTCATCTGGACGAGATGCAGGAGTACGAGGCGGCGCTCTATATGGAAGTGGCGACGGATCGAAGGGACTGGGTCAGATCCTGGGAGGAGCTACGGGTCGTCGTGGAAGCGGGCAAGTGCACGCATCTTCAGAGCAACTGCCGTGCAGAGGAGTTGATGCGCGCGCGCTCGGACTGGAACGATGAACGAGATGCGGAGAACGCGGAGGATTCAGAATGTACGGAATATGTGGAGGATGAGTGTCCCACGAGCTCCGACAATCTCCACCCGTCACCGATCACGACAAATGGGGGATCCCAAGAACTGCATGAGGGCTATAGCTTGCGCCCCTGAGACTTCCTTCGATTATGGAAGGATCCGGGATGATAGGCCGTTGGCACCGGTTCATCTTGCAAGCGGAGCTCAACAAGGTCTCCCGGCGCATGCTCCTTGACATAGGATCGTGCTGCGGCGCGTATCGACGGTATTGCCTGAAAGCCTGCCTTCCACATTTCGGAGACCTTCCCGCCGTCAGGTGCATCGGTCGCCAGCCAGAGCATGCGGACGAGTTCAACTGTCTCGACGGAGGTTGCGAATTGTCGGTCGAAACGACGCAGCAACTTGGCGATCGTTTCGTCCTGGACTTCGTCGGCATAGACGATCGACTGAGCGAAATGCAGGAACAGCTTTGCCGCATGACCATTCTCAACCAGCCAGAACGCTACCGAGGCATCTTGCCAGAAGCGTTCCATGCACACCGTGATCAACGGCTGCAATTCGTCGATATTGAACCCGCTACCGTCGGGGTCCGAGCTCGTGGAAAGAGCATCCAGCACTTCCAGGGGATGCCCAGAGGTGGAGGCTTCGGGTAGCGTCTCGAGCTGACCGAAATGCTTACAGCACAGCGCGATCACGCGTCCACGAATATCGCCTGAGTTTTCCGACACTATTTGAGGGAAGACCGGGATCAACCCGATCAGATAGCGATGCGTGGCCGGATTGAGATTTCTGATCTGGCGTTCTGAGATCGTTCGCTTCCTGATGCGATCACGAGAGATCTCGGCTGCAGGTTGCCGGAGGTCCTTCGTCAATAACATTCCGACGAGAAACTCTCCAGCGTTCACAGCCGCGGTCTTGTCGGCGGATGTCACCTTCTCCGGCTCCTTCTTCTTGTCAGGCGTATCGGAAGATTGCCAGGCCTTTAGCTCGGCTTCTCTTCTGCCAGGCGTCTCCGCCACGTTGATGAGCTCATTGGCGAGCTCCGCGAGCTCCTTGTCCGACATGTCACCGATCTCGGAAACTACAGTGCGCACAACCGTATCCTCGGCGAGATCATCGAAATAGTCAGGACGCTGAAGATCTATGACCAGGAACTGGAGTGCCAGCTTTTTCGATACCCGCTCGAACCCGAGAAAGAGATCAACCGCTTTTCGCAGATAGCGTTCAGCCTCAACCGCTTGTGTCTCCCGGGCTGTCGGGTGGGAGAGCTTGTTTCTTACTGCACCCAGATCGCTGATGAACGCCTTCTGTTCCGGCTCGAACAGATCCTTGAAGAAACTAACGATGCGCCCTTCGAAGCTCTCGTTTCCAGCCGCTGCCTTGTTGATGGCCTCCAACGCGGCCGCGGCCCGTGGAATGCCCACCACGGCAAGCTCGGATATCTCAAGCCAAAGCCTCGAATGCACGGCATTGTAGACCATCAGGATTGCGCTTCGATAGGCATCCGCTCCGAAGCATCGAACCGATTCTGCGAAATACCCGCCGTGGTCTCTTTCCGTCAGAAGGCCAGGGAGCTCTGAGATCGGAACAATGCTCAGCGCGTCTGATGAGGTCATCTTCGGGTTCGGTGTGGACTCGTGCATGGGATCGGTTCGCCTCTGCCAATTCGTGTCGTCACACCTAACGTGGTTCTGACAACGAATCCTTACGGCCATCGAAGTCCGTCCCGAAGGCAAGAGCGAATCCACGACACCTGCCTGCGGGATCGATCTCGATGCCTCATCCCTCAAGCATCTGCACGATTTCCTCTCCAACCATCACCTCCCGCTCCATCAGCGCCATCGCGATCGCCTCGAGATCCCCTTTCCGCCGATCAAGGATTCGATGCGCCCGCTCGAGTTCGGTCTGCATGACCTTCTCGACGAGCCCTCGCACCACCGGATCGGACATCCTAAGTGCGAAAAGCTCTCTGGGTGTCGATGCCGGGTGATACAGTATCGACCCCATTCCGTGGCAGGCTACCATCAGCGTCGCGAGGTCGGTTGCTCGCTGGAGATCGGACCCCTCCCCGCCGCCTACTCCGTTGTATGTCTCACCGAACACGATCTTTTCTGCAGCCATCCCTGCGAGGAACATGGCGATCTCATCACGGTACGAGCCTTCAGAGCGGAGGAACGTTGCAGGCCGTCGCCAGGCTACGTGCCCATAACTATCGCTGCGCGCGTTGATCGATCTGGGTACGACGACGCTGGTGATGGTGCCGTGCTTCAAATCCAACCCAACGACGACGTGCCCGGCCTCATGGAAAGCATTTGCCCGCCTGCACTCCTGATCCACTACCGTCATGGCGGGTGCCGAGGCGAGAAGATCTTCGGGCGTGATGCTCCGCCCTGCCCGCCGCGCCGCCCGGCGAGCATCCTTGGAGACCTGGGCAAGATCGGCACCGGTGAAGCCTCCGGTCGCAAGAGCGGCTGATCTCATCACTTCGTCCGGAAGCGCGACCCCGAGATGAAGCGACAGGATCCGCTTTCGATCATCATAGTCCGGTAACTCGACGGCCACATGGCGGTCCAACCTCCCGGCGCGTTTTAGTGCCGGATCGATATTGTCGGGAAAGTTGGTCGCGGCGATGACTACCACTCCCTCATTGACCGCGGCACCATCAATGGCCTCCAGCAGCCCGTTGACGACCTGGACACAGTAATTTTCGTTGTCGCCCCTGAACCGAGATCTGTCACCGATCGCATCCAATTCATCGATGAAGAGAATGCACGGCGCCTCATCCGCGGCATCTCGGAATGACTTCCGCATCGCTTTCAGCAGATCACCGAGGTGGCCCGCAGCCTGCCACTGCGCGCATGAGGTTGCGACGAATTCGACATTGCATGTTCGAGCCAGAGCGGACGCGAACATCGTTTTCCCCGTTCCCGGCGGGCCACTGAGCAGGAGCCCGGTGTCGACATCGGACCAGGCAACCTTGCCGGAGCGCCAGTCCTCAAGATCTCGCGCTAGGTTCAGGGCCCAGTCCTTTGCTCTCCCATAGCCAGGCAAGTCCTCAACGCCGTATGTCGGGGATGCCGTCTTGATGTCTGGTGAAGGCAGGGAGCGCAACCTTGCGAGGGCGGCATCTGGTGTCCGGCCCTTTCGCAGTGCCTGGAACACGAGTTCAATAGGGAATTCGAGAAGTTCGGCCGCCGCCTCCCGCGAGACTGACATCTTCGATACCGTCTTGATTGCTGAAGCGAGGTGCACAGGTCGCACAGGAACAACGGGAACAACCGCGTCGAGAGCGACAGCCACCTGTCCGGGCATGACAGCGTCGTCAGGCAAAAGAAGAATGACGCCGGTCTTAACGGCAAGGAATACAGCAGCATCGCTCCACTTGTAGTCCCCCTTGTAGAAGTCGCCGATCTTCGTGATCGTGAATGCATCGGCCAGATTGTTCCCTGCGATTACTGATTTCGTCGCGTCCGCGTAGCCCTGCATGTTGGCGTTCTCGGGCAGACGGAGCCCGATCGCCAGGCCTCGCTGGCGGAACGTGCCTGCTTTGCGAAGCGCCATCCGCAAGGCATAGGTGTAGGTGACCACCTCCAGCGAGGCAGCCCTTTCGGAAAAGGTTGCGTTCATGATGTTCCCTAGCTGTTTCCACGCCGGACGACGGTGTCCGGACCAATCAGTGCGTCATCGAGATCCACGACGATGAGTCTTTGGAGTATCAGGCTCGCCAGCCCCGCCATCGGCGATATCTCGCGAAACAAGCTCAGGCCTTCCGCTACAGTGAAGGAGCCGACCTCTTCGATCGTGGCCATCACCCGGATCCTGTCACCAAGTGGGCATTGGTAGTTTCCATAGCGTAGGATGTTGATTGCCACTGAGAACTGACCCGGTAGCACAGGATATTTCCATCGAGAATTGACCCATGTTTGAACCTTGCCCTGCGTGTTTTCAGCGGGGGCTACGGAGTGATCGACATGGCGTT
>Ga0075364_10002492_pt1 | contig 10309 bp, 10 predicted proteins | sample EndMetdeltDD1764_FD_71517 | JGI IMG/M metagenome (GOLD analysis project Ga0075364, IMG submission 71517) | Populus endosphere microbial communities from Tennessee, USA - Endosphere MetaG P. deltoides DD176-4 | ecosystem: Host-associated > Plants > Roots > Endosphere | place: USA: Tennessee...
ATGGTTTGAACACTACAACACCCTTCACCCGCATAAGGCATTGGGGTATTGCTCGCCTCGTGAGTTCTTAGACCGTCAAACAGAAACCTGATCCTGTCCGGTTTTTAAGGGGCAACTCCAGGAACAGTCAACAAATCGTTGATTTCAGCTCTAACCAATATGAACGTCGCATTATGCCAGCTACGTGATGCATCTTCTTGATAGAGGACCACAAAAGTGCGGTGTCCCGTCGTCGATTTTCGTCTCCCTCAAGCGCTAAAAGATACTCACATCCCAACCTCTCGAACAGCATTTCGCTACAGGTAGCAGCGAAATGTAGCTCTTTAGAAAGAGTTTCCGGTGACGAAGCAGGAGAAAGTAATTTGATGAGCGAAAAATCGGCTGCCATGAACGTTTGGTAGTTGTCTATGATGGTGCGGAGAACGCGCCCCGACACATCCCACGGTAAGTCCGCGAGCCTGAGGACTAATTCCTCGCGTAGCAACTCAACATGGCGAGCAAAATGATCGCTTTGCGCTTGACCGATATCGGGTTGCAGTTCGAGTTGCTCGGATACGACCCGTTGGTCCATAATCATTGTCTCCGGTAGTTCGCCCCGCAGTTTTGAAGAACGAGACTTGTTTAAAGAATTGTTGGAGATCTTACCGTCGGCGTCAACGACCACTGAAGGTGACACTGTAGCTGGCTGTAGGCTTTCACTTTTCATGCGACAGTTAAGATGAATGGTAGGTCGCGCTTGCGTCTCTGTATGTGGCCAGATACTGAAGCTTTTTATATGGAAGGGGGCTTTCATGAAAACCATCATTGCAACTGCAGTTGCTTGCCTAATTTTGCTGAGTGGCGGCTTGGCTCTCATCAGCTACGCTGGTAGTGATCCTAGCACTGAGCATTTGGACCAAGATCTCGTTAATATTGCAAACGAGATATCTATGGCAGAAGCGCAGAAAGCCCGCTACGTCGGCGGTGCGATCACCAGCCTCATCGATGTTCGCATTGAAACGCTGAAGGTGACCGCTGCCATGTTGGAACAGAAGCGCCTCAGCTTTCTGCGACGGATCGACCTGAACTATACTTTAAATGGCGAGCTCCATCGGCCGGACGAAAGACGGATTGCTGCCATCGGGGCAGACCTAGCCGCAGCCACGAGCGAGCGCGACCGCTTAAGCGCTGAGGCCAGTCGCTACGCCGGTGGGTTAGTACAAGCAATCGCTTTAGCAAATGCTGCAACAGCAGAATTGAGTATTTCCCAGCTTCGATTGGCGCTGCTATCTGAACGGTATGGTTTCACTTGGAACCGGCTATCTGAGGGGCGTTCCGCAACTCCCATGGGCCAGGAAACAGTGGTGGACGGTGACGCGCTATGAAGAAAACATTAGCCTTTCTTGCTCTCTTTCTAATAGCGCTGATTCAGCCGGTTCTCGCTCAGCAAGCTGCCGCGCCTTTTGGCCTTAAATGGATGGTCACTGCTTCCGAAATCGAAAAACTCGGTGTTGTACTGCGTCCTGCGGAGGGCACGACGTTCGGAAAAACTTACGTCGCGACTTCTTTGCCGAAGGCGCTCGCTGACATGAGATATGTGATGCTGTCGTTCGGGCATGACGATCGCCTCTGGCGTATCGTGGTTCTGGGAGAAGAGTTCGCCAATGACCAGTATGGTTCCCGCATCCTGGAACGTTACAATCAACTCGCTGTTTCTTTGGCAAAGAATTATACCGAGACTGGGGTGTACGAACGTCGGCCCAGCGATACCTTCTATGGTAGGGCGGAAAATTTTGCGTATTCCCTTAGCCAGAACGAGGTCAATTGGTTTCGGACTTACAAATCGGATGCCACCACAGTCGAGCTTTCGGCCAATTCAAATCACAAGAACACATTCTGGCGTCTCATTTACGCCCAGCAAGAGGGTGAGAAAGCGTTCGAGGCCAGCAAGGCTGGTGCCGAGCTTGATGCCCTTTGAAAACACTCCTGTGAGATAGCCTCCGGAAGCAGGTCCATGTCACACGACAGCAGCCCTGCATGCAGCCATTGAAGCCGGCAGTAAGTGTAGCTGACGGGTAGGTGAACAGATCGACAGCGTTAAGCTTGCCAGTTTCGATGAGCGAGCAATGGTCTCCTAGCTCTCTGCTCCGGCATCTTGCCCACTAAAGGGCGGGTTCGTTTGCGGGCGGAAGTTTCTTCGCGACGCTTTGTGCTGACTGGCTTAATGGTTGAATGCAGTTTCGGCGGCTGATTGCGCGGCGAAAGCGTCTCTCACTTCGTCGCCGGTGCCATCGATCATGCCGACAGCATCTTTGGGCGGCACTTCCCAATGCCACTCTGCAGCAGTGTTTCCTTTCAAGCCTTCCGGCCACACCTTTGCGACCTCTTCGCCTTCATGGAAGCCGAGCCGTTCGTCAGTGTCTGGCGGCTGGAGCCATCGAAGCTTTTTATCCGGCAAATTCTGAGCCTTAGTTACTTGATGAGGTATGTCACTCCAGCAGTAATGCTGTGACAACTGCTGTCGTGCAACCCAATTATCGTTCAAACACGACATTGCGACTGAGGTCGGCAGCGGAGGAATTGGACAAACTGTAGAACAGGACTATCTTGAGGGTTGGAGGTACTTTGTCATGTTTATTCCGCGTGGAGTGACCAAGCCCGACTCTGAAATGGACGCACTCTGGCGTCAACTGAGCTCCTATGCCGTTCGTTATCACTTGTCCGGCCCTGACCGTGAACGTCTTGTTGAGCATACGTTTATCGAGCTGGCGAACGAACCTGACGCCCTAATCGAAAAACCTGTCGAGCAAGCAATTGCAGAAACGATGCACCGCGTTTTCATGAGCGGTAAATCTACCCACTAATAAGTGATTTACTACAACCTCAATGCCTCCTTGAATTCAGCCAGCACCCCCATAGATTTCGGTCCATAAGGGGAGACGAATGCAATGTCAGTGACCGCCAGAAGCGAAGCATCCACGCGGGCGCTCGATGTAAACGAGCCTACCGTAAGATTCACAAGCCGCTGGCTGGATGAAGGTCGTGCCGCTGCAATCCAGGGCTTGAGCCGGTTCTCAAACCCCTACCGCTTTCACTCGGAACACGCTCAGCATGATGCCTGGATCGATGGTTTCGAAAGCTTCCAGCATTAGCCAACCAGTCAGTCGGCCTTGTGCCGATAGGACACCGTGGTCGTTTGACCACCGCGGACAATTCCACGGGTCAGCTCGTCGATCTGGTTCTGCCTGCGGCCGTTGACGATAGCGTGGCAGACAAGTACGCGAACAGATCAACGACATTGAGCTTGCAGGTTTCGATGAGTGAGACGGCCGTCGCCCAATTTTCCGCTCCTACATCATATCCGGTGAAGGAAGCATTTTTCCGGGTGTGAGCAGTCGGCCTCATCGTCCCATTAACGGTACTGTTGTCGATATCGATGCAGTCGTCGTTCAGAAAGATGCAAAGACCATCCCCGTATTTGGCGATGTAGGTAAGCACTTCTCCAAGCGGTGACTTCCCATGGGCGCAATAATGCGTGAGCCACTCGCATGTCCGCAATCAATGGGCGCTGATCGTTCCCGCAGTCCTTCGAGGCGAGTTTCTGCGTAAAGCCCGCGTAGCTCAACTCCGATCCAGTAGAGTTCACCGATCCGCTTGACGCCATCATCGGCGAAATCATGCCCGCTCTCATTGGCGTATTAGCCAAACATTAGGGACAACGATAAGGGAGCTTTCTACCCCCAAATGAGGACTATCTGGCCAATGTTGAGGAGCGAAACCAAAAAACATATCTACACACCAATTTCGATCATTAAATCCTATCGATATCATCGGTAAATACGAATTAATTCTATCGATTGGTTGGGCTAGGAAGATGTCCGGGGAAAAGATTGCCACTCGCAAGGCCAGCCATACATAGCTGGTGTAGCCCAGCCGTTTATCCTGTCCGCTTGGCCGGACAAGAGATGAAACGATGAGGCCAGTGGACCGTTTCCCAGCAGTGCATGTCCGAGCAACCAAGGAGAACGTCATGGACACGAAAACAGACACCACGGGCAAGTGTCCCGTCGCACATGGTGGCCAGAGCGGCAACCCGCGTGGCCATTCCAATCGCGAATGGTGGCCGAACCAGCTGAACGTGCAGATCCTCCACACGCATTCATCCCTGTCGGACCCGCTGGGTGAGGCCTTCGATTATGCCGAAGAGTTCAAGAAGCTCGATCTCGATGCGCTGAAGCAGGACCTGCACGCGCTGATGACCGACAGCCAGGATTGGTGGCCTGCCGATTTCGGTCATTACGGCGGCCTGTTCATCCGCATGGCTTGGCATTCGGCCGGCACGTATCGCATCACCGATGGTCGTGGTGGCGCCGGAATGGGCCAGCAGCGTTTCGCCCCGCTGAACAGCTGGCCGGATAACGTCAACCTCGATAAGGCCCGTCGTCTTCTCTGGCCGATCAAGCAGAAATACGGCAACAGGATTTCCTGGGCCGACCTGCTGATCCTTACAGGCAACGTTGCGCTGGAATCCATGGGCTTCAAGACCTTTGGTTTCGCCGGCGGTCGCGCCGATGTGTGGGAGCCGGAAGAGCTTTATTGGGGTCCGGAAGGCACTTGGCTGGGTGACGAGCGTTATAGCGGTGAACGCGAACTGGCCGAGCCGCTCGGCGCGGTGCAGATGGGTCTCATCTACGTCAACCCGGAAGGCCCGAACGGCAATCCCGACCCGCTTGCATCCGCCCGTGATATCCGCAGCACGTTTGCGCGCATGGCGATGAACGATGAGGAAACCGTGGCGCTAATCGCCGGCGGCCACACATTCGGCAAGACCCATGGTGCCGGCGATCCGTCCTTTGTCGGTGTCGATCCGGAAGGTGATGAACTTGAGGCGCAGGGCCTTGGCTGGACCAGCAAGTTCAACACCGGCGTCGGCCGTGACGCTATCGGCAGTGGTCTCGAAGTCACCTGGACGCAGACGCCGACCCAGTGGAGCAATTATTTCTTCGAAAACCTCTTCGCGTTCGAATGGGAATTGACGAAAAGCCCGGGCGGCGCGCATCAGTGGGTGGCCAAAAACGCCGAGGCCTCCATTCCGGACGCTTTCGATCCGTCGAAAAAGCAGCTCCCAACCATGCTGACCTCCGACCTGGCGCTGCGTGTGGATCCGATCTACGAAAAGATCTCGCGCCGCTTCCTCGAAAACCCGGCGGAATTCGCCGATGCTTTTGCCCGCGCCTGGTTCAAGCTGACCCATCGCGACATGGGGCCGAAGGCGCGTTATCTTGGGCCAGAAGTGCCGGCGGAAGACATGATCTGGCAGGACGTCGTTCCGGCTGTCGATCACCCGCTGGTCGATGACGTCGATATCGCTTCGCTGAAGGAAAAGGTGCTGGCATCGGGTCTGTCAGTGCAGGAACTGGTTTCCACGGCGTGGTCTTCCGCTTCCAGCTTCCGCGGTTCCGACAAGCGCGGCGGCGCCAATGGTGCACGCATTCGCCTTGCTCCGCAGAAGGATTGGGAAGCCAACCAGCCGGCGCAGCTGGCCAAGGTTCTCGGCGTACTTGAAGGCATCCAGCAGGCGTTCAACGCGGCGCAGACTGGCGGCAAGAAGATCTCGCTGGCTGATCTGATCGTGCTGGCTGGTGCTGCCGGTGTCGAAAAGGCGGCAAAGGCTGGCGGCAACGATGTGACCGTGCCGTTTACGCCGGGCCGCACCGATGCATTCGAAGCGCAAACGGATGTGGATTCCTTTGCAGCGCTCGAACCGCGTGTCGATGGTTTCCGCAACTATGTGAACGACAAGCGCATGCAGTTTATGAAGGCCGAGGAAGCGCTGGTCGACCGTGCTCAGCTGCTGACGCTGACCGCGCCGGAAATGTCGGTACTTGTTGGTGGCCTGCGTGTGCTCACCGTCGGTCAGCCGAAACATGGCGTGTTCACCGACCGCCCGGAAACGTTGACCAACGACTTCTTCGTCAACCTGCTCGACATGGGCACGGTCTGGAGCCCGCTTGCCGGTGCCCGTGGCATTTATGAAGGTCGTGACCGCACCAGCCACGAACTGAAATGGACCGGCACGCGTGTCGATCTCATTTTTGGTTCGCACTCGCAGCTGCGTGCCATTGCCGAAGTTTACGGTCAGTCCGATGCGAAGGAAAAATTCGTTCGTGACTTCGTCTCGGCCTGGAACAAGGTGATGAACGCCGACCGTTTCGATCTTCTCTGATCGATAACCCCGCCCGGACGCGCACCCCTGGCGTCCGGGCATTTTGTTTGTTCGCGTGAAGGGAAGCATCACCGCTAGAATGCTTGTGCCTGTCCCGCTTTTCGTTTCTTTCTCGCTTGCCATTTGCCAAGCGATTCGGAGACGAGCATGCCCGCATTCACTGTTTTCGGTTGTTTCCTCTGTCCTGACGCAAAAGGTACCGGTTGTGCGGGCCTGGCGAGATGATCACCAACCGGACAGTGCTCGCGATCGCGATCATGATGCTGGCGGCGACCATCAACAGTATCGACGCGATAATCGTCCGTTTTCTGGCGGGTGAAGTTCATCCGCTGATGATCGGATTTTTCCGTGCCTTTTTCGGGCTTCTGGCGGTGATGCCTCTGATCGTCAGGGGTGTCGACCTGATGAACTCTCCCTATCGTTTGTTGCATGGGCTTCGGGCCACTCTCAAATTGTCGGCGCTTGTTTGCCTGTTCGCCGCCTTTGCGCATGCGCCGCTGGCCGATGTGGTCGCCATCAACTTCACCATGCCGATCTTTCTGGTAATCGGTGCATGGCTGGTTCTGGGCGAAAGGGTTGGTGGTGCGAGTATTATCGGCGTTATCGCCGGTTTTGTCGGGGTGGTGATCATCATGCGCCCAGGCAGTCAGGAGCAACTCGATCCGTGGCTGTTGTTCGCCCTTGCCGGTGCCATGATGACTGCAGCCAGTCAGTTGATCCTGCGGCATATGGCCGTTCACGACAAGGCCGACAGGCTGGTCGTCTGGAACCTTATCACAATGGTGCCGCTGGGGTTGATTGTCATCGTGCCGATATGGTCGACCCCGACATGGGGGCAACTGGGTTTGCTCGCCTTGCAGGGCATGCTCGGCGCGTTCAACATGGCAATCATAACCCGTGCTTTTTCAATGGCGAACGCCAGCGTATTGGCGCCGATCGATTTTCTCCGGCTGCCAATCGTGGCGCTGATGGCCTTTCTTGTTTTTGCCGAGATACCTGCCGTTCAGACTTGGGTCGGCGCTGCCGTCATCATTGGAGCGACCATTGTTGCGACCAGCGGAGCGGCGCGACGAAAAAGGTGACGCCTCGTAGACCTCCGAAGACCCTGCCAATTGGATTTTATGCTGTCATTATCGGATCGATGGCTTGCGGCGCGCGTTTTGCCCGTCCTATCTTTGCCGCGTCCGATCTGGAGATCAGGCCGCTTCGCTCCGTCATGAAGGATTAGTTTTCGCATGAAACCCGATGTTCTCGTCGCTTATCCCCTCCGCCAGCAGCAGATGGAAATTCTGGAACAGCGTTACACGCTGCACCGGCTGGATCTCGCCAAGGATGAAGAGCGTGAAGCGGTTTTTGCAAAGGCCGGGCCGGTCTGTACTGCGATGGTGGTCAATGGTCATGTGACTGTCGATGAGGCTTTCCTCGCGAAATTGCCGGCGCTGAAACTCGCCTCCTGTTCGTCTGCCGGTTATGACCAGATGGATGTCGAGGCGATGACGCGGCGTGGCATCAAGCTCACCAATACGTCCGAAGTGCTGCTCGATGACGTGGCCGACACGGCGCTGCTTTTGATGCTTTCGGCGCGCCGGCGGTTGCCGCAGGGCGATGCCTATGTTCGTTCGGGTGATTGGGGCAAAAAAGGCATGATGCCGCTCACCTCTTCCACTTTCGGCAAAAAGGCGGGCGTTGTGGGCCTCGGTCAGATCGGTCTTGCCATCGCCAAGCGTTGCGAAGCCGTGGGGCTGACGATCGGTTATCACACACGCAGCCCGAAATCCGGCAACGACTACACCTATTTCGACAATCCGGTGAAGCTGGCTGAATGGGCGGATGTGCTTATTGCGGCAACGCCGGGTGGCCCGGCAACCGAAGGCCTGATTTCGGCTGAGGTTCTCGATGCGTTGGGGCCCTCGGGCAGTTTCGTCAATATCGCGCGTGGCACGGTGGTTGATGAGCCTGCCTTGATCAAGGCGCTGGAGGAAGGCCGCATCGCATCGGCCGGTCTCGATGTCTATCTCAATGAACCGAACCCCGATCCGCGTTTTGCAAAACTCGATAATGTTGTGCTTTATCCGCACCATGCCAGTGGCACGGAAGAGACACGCGAACGCATGGCGCAGCTGGCTGTCGACAATCTGGACGCGTTTTTCGCGGACAAACCTCTTCTCACCCCGGTCAATTGATCGGGGCAAGGTTTTAGATGAAGTAGTCCGGAAACTCTTTCCGCATGTCCTCCACCTTGGCCACCGTGCGGCTCAGGTGTTCGCGGATCGCCTCTACGGCTGCCCGTTCGTCACGGGTGGCGATGGCTTCAATAATTGCCTGATGCCCGTCAAGAATGCTGGTGATCTTGTCTTTTTCCGGCAAGTGCAGTCGGCGGATACGCTCAAGATGGCCGGAGCGCTCGCGCACCAGTTGATGCAGGTTGCTTCGTTTTATGCCGGCAAACAGGGTCTGGTGAAAAAGCTCGTCAAGTTCCTGAAAAATGGTGATCTGCTCGGGATCGTCAGCAACGGCTCGCTGCATCTTGATGATCGAGCGGGCGCGCATGAGGATAGCCGGGTCGAGTTCTGGATCTGCGGCGAGCCGACGGCAAACCTCTGTCTCCAAAGCCACGCGCAAAAAATGCGCTTCGTAGATTTGTTGTGCGTCGATACGCGTCACGACGGTGCGTGATTGCGGGTAAATGCGCACCAGCCCCTCCTGCTTGAGGAGTTGCAGCGCCTCGCGGATAGGCGTTTGGCTGACCTCGTAAGTCTCGGTCAGGTCTCCGCGCGAAAGGGTCGTGTCGGGGGGCAGTTGAATTGTGATGATGCGCTTGCGCAGGTCGTCGTACACACGTTGCACCGTGCCGCCGACGACTGCGGGAAAACCGGGCGTAAGAAGGCCAAAGGTCGCGGCAAGCTGCGAGTTCATGGGGTAATCCTTTTGCCCATTCATACCGGCGGCATCGCTCATATACAAGAATGCGGATTGTCGATTGATATATATGGGCAACTGAAATATTAGTTTAGCGAGGAAATTTGAACGTTTTTGCCGCGGTCATTTCGCGGCACGAGGGGAAGTCGGTCACGGCTTTCGGCAGCGCCATTCAGGCGTTTCTTGGCATGGAGGTGAGCGCGTCCACGTGCTACGCCTTCTTCCGCACAATACAGAGGAAACCGAAGCGCAGTCTTCGGAAGGAGAGCATTGATGACCTGGACCCCTTCGGGAAAACATTTGATTGCCGGCCAGTGGATGGCAGGTAACTCGACCTTCAAGTCGGAACCGGCGCATGGCCCGGCCCATGATTTTGCCGTCGGCACCGTCGATCTGGTCGATCAGGCCTGCCGCGCCGCCGAGGCAGCCTTTGCCGCCTATTCGGCCAAGTCGCGTGAGGAGCGCGCCGTTTTCCTCGAAGCCATTGCCGAAGAAATCGACAAGCGCGGTGAAGCCGTCACGTTAATCGGCACCCAGGAAACCGGTCTGCCGGAAGGCCGTCTGAATGGCGAACGCGGCCGCACCACCGGCCAGCTGAAACTGTTCGCAGACCATATCCGCAAAGGCGCTCATCTCGACGCCCGTTTCGATGCCGCGCAGCCTGATCGCCAGCCTGCAGCGCGCCCGGAAATCCGTCTTGTGCAGCGGCCGATTGGCCCGGTTGCCGTGTTCGGCGCTTCCAATTTCCCGCTCGCGTTTTCGACCGCTGGCGGTGACACTGCCGCTGCTCTCGCCGCCGGTTGCCCGGTCGTGGTCAAGGGCCATTCGGCTCATCCCGGCACCGGCGAAATTATTGCCGAAGCCGTCGCTGCCGCCATCGAGCGCACCGGCATGCCATCAGGCGTGTTCAGTCTGATCCAGGGCGGCCGCCGTGATGTCGGCACCGCTCTCGTCACCCATCCGGCCATCACGGCTGTCGGCTTCACCGGTTCGCTTGCTGGTGGCCGCGCGCTGTTCGATCTTTGCGCCCAGCGCCCGGAACCGATCCCCTTCTTCGGCGAACTCGGCAGCGTCAACCCGATGTTCCTTCTGCCGGCGGCAACGGCCGCGCGTGCCGAAAGCCTCGGCACCGGCTGGGCCGGTTCGCTCACCATGGGCGCCGGTCAGTTCTGCACCAATCCCGGT
>Ga0075364_10002493_pt1 | contig 10307 bp, 12 predicted proteins | sample EndMetdeltDD1764_FD_71517 | JGI IMG/M metagenome (GOLD analysis project Ga0075364, IMG submission 71517) | Populus endosphere microbial communities from Tennessee, USA - Endosphere MetaG P. deltoides DD176-4 | ecosystem: Host-associated > Plants > Roots > Endosphere | place: USA: Tennessee...
GTGTGACGCGTTGCACCGGTTCCGCCGCGAGACCCGTGCAAATCGTCACAAATCGCGAGGGTGGCGAGGGTGGCGAGGTGGTTACCAGCGGGTGAGGATGAGGTGCTGGGCCAGGAGGGCCAGGACGACCTGGCTCAGCAGCAGGGGCCGGTGCCACCGTTCGGGCAGCAACACCGGAAGGGCCACGATCCAGATCGTGAACGGCAGCCAGATGCGCTCGACCTCCGCCTTGCTCATGCCCGAGAGGTCCGCGACGACAGTCGTCAGCACCGCCGCCGCCGCGAGCTGTGCGAGGACGTTGCGACGTCGCACCGCGCGGACCGCGGCCGGGAATGCGGCCCAAACGGCCAGTCCGGCGGTGAACGTCCAGGCGGCGATGTTGCCCCACACCCAGTACGAGAACGCGCGCTCGGACGCGATGCCGTCGTAGTACCGCTCGCGGAGGACGGGATAGGCCTCCCACCACGCGAATCCACCGAGAGTGAACCCCGCGGCGACCACCAGAGCACCACCGACAGCCCACGGGAGAGGGCGCCACGTGCGAGCGATCAGAAGCACCGCGAGCGCCAGGATGCCGAGGAGGACGAGCCCGTACGACAGATAGACGCAGTAACCGAGCAGCACCCCGGCGCCGACAGCCGGGATGACGCGGCGGCGCTTGGCGGCGATCGCGAGCAGCGCCAGCCCCCACGCCGCGACCGCCGTGAAGACCGCGTCGCCGTTGACGCCCATCCATACAGCGGTCGGCGCCAGCACGATCCAGGGCATCGCCGCTCGGGCGGTCCGCTCGTGGCCCAGGGTGCGCAGCGTGATCATGACGGCGACGATCGCGGTGCTGGCGATCGTCACGCACACCACACCGATCCAGAACGGATCGGTGATACCGAGGCGGTCGACGCCGACGAAGTACAGGAGTGCGCCAGGAGGATGGCCCGCGACATGGACGTACCAGTTGTCGGGCGCGTCCATCGGGATCCGGTCGACGAAGGTCTGCAGCATCGTGTGGATGGACCCGACGCTCTGCGCGTCGTAGACGTACTCCTGGCGACGCTCGAACGTCCGCGCCAGCCCCTCGCTGCCCTCCGTCATCGCGAGCGCCACGATCCACACCCAGGTCGTCGCGAATGCGGTTGCCAACAGCGCTCGCCACGGCAGCGACCGCGCGATCCACGGAAGCGCCACCACCAACAACAACCCGATGACCATGGCCGGCAGGGTCAACACCCCGACGCGTGGGTCCCAGTCGGCGTGCAGCGGTGGCCAATGAACCCGGACATCCTCGTCGAGCCATCGCGGTACGACCATCGACGCCACCACCAGCGCGAGGCCGGTGGCCGCCGAGAGCGCCGCCGCGCGCGGTGAGGTGAGGGCTCGGGACACGATCTGAGCCTAGGGCGCATCCCCTCGAGCGGCAGGCTGTGTGGCGGAGACGTTTCACCAGCGGGTGCGACCAAGCGCCATGGCCCCTAGTTTCGAATCATGGGTATGAGCAGCTGTGATGTCGTGATCCCGTGTCGGGACGAGGCACTCGCACTGCCGCTGGTCCTGGCGCACGTCCCGGACGGCTGGAACATCATCGTCGTCGACAACGGCTCGACCGACGGAACCGCCGGCGTCGCGCGTTCGCTGGGTGCGACGGTGGTGACGGAACCACGGCTCGGATACGGCGCGGCTGTGCACGCCGGCATGGTGGCTGCGACGGCGGAGTTCGTCGCGGTGATCGACGGGGACGCCTCGATGCTTCTCGACGAGCTGGTGCCGATGCTCGAGCTCGTCCGCTCCGGCGAGGCGACGATGGCGGTCGGCCGGCGTCGTCCCGTCGCCCGGGGGGTCTGGCCCTGGCATGCACGGGCCGGCACGACGGTCCTCGCGACACTGATACGACGGCGCAGCGACTTCCCGATCCACGACATCGCCCCGATGCGGGTGTGCCGCCGTGACGACCTGCTTGCGCTCGATGTGCAGGACCGGCGCTTCGGGTATCCGCTCGAGTTGATGCTCAAAGCGGCCCGCGCCGGCTGGCGGGTCATCGAGATCGATGTTTCGTACAACCGTCGCGCCGCCGGCACCACCTCGAAGGTCTCCGGTTCGGTCAAGGGCACGGCGCGTGTCGCGGTCGATTTCGCCAAGGTGCTCCGATGACGGCGCCGACGATCCTGGTGGTCGCCAAGGCTCCGGTTCCGGGGTTCGCCAAGACCCGCATCGCGGCCACGGTCGGTGACGACGTCGCGGCCGAGATCGCGGCAGCCGCCCTGCTCGACACCCTGACGACGGCGACCTCCGTGGGCTGGCGGGTTGTCGTCGCGATGACCGGCGATCTGTCGCGGGCCGTCCGTGCCGACGAGATCCGCGCCGTGCTTGAGCCGCTCGAGGTTGTCGCCCAGCGCGGTGACGGACTTGCCGAGCGCCTGGCCAACGCCCACGCCGACGCCGACGGAGGGCACGGTGTCGTGCAGGTCGGCATGGACACCCCGCAGTTGGTGGTGGCCGACTACCTCGATGCGGGCCGCACTGTCGAGCTCGGCAGCATCGTCATGGGCCCCGCGACCGATGGCGGCTGGTGGCTGCTCGGCCTGCCCGACCCTGCGGAGGCGAGCAAGCTCGTCGGGGTCGAGATGTCGACGGCCGAGACGGGGGCCGAAACCCGCACAGCGCTCGGCGGGGACGTCGTCCTGCTCCGAACGGTGTCGGATATCGACACGTACGAAGACGCCGTCGCCATCGCGGCCGACATCCCGATTTCGCGGCTGGCCGCAACCATGGACGTCCACACCCAGGGCACGCCGTGAGTGCGGCTTTCGACGCCGTCAGCGCCTATGACGCTGCTTTCTCGGGCAAGCAGACCCAGGTGGTCGACCACATCGGCCGGTGCGAGCAGTTCGACGTCGCCAGCTGGTCGGCGGAGCCCGACTGGGTTGATCGCGAGTTGTTCATCGAGCCCTGCGACGACAAGACCATCGACGTCGGTTGCGGACCCGGACGCCTCGTGGGTGCGCTGACCGCCCGCGACATCCCCGCGATGGGGATCGACGTGTCCACGGAAGCCGTCCGCCAGACCAGGATCCGGGGCGCCCTCGCGCTGCGGCGGGACGTCTTCGGTGACATCCCGGACGAAGGGCGTTGGTCGTTCGCCCTGCTCGCTGACGGCAATCTCGGCATCGGCGGAGACCCCGTCCGGCTCCTCGCGCGACTCGGCGTCGTGCTCGCCAGCGGGGGGCGGGTCATCGCGGAGGTCGGCGATCATGGAGTCGGACTCGTCCGGGACCGTCGACGGCTCCTGGTTGACGGCAAGCTCTCGGGCCACTTCGACTGGGCGGTCGTCGGCCTCGACGCGATCGAGGAGGTTGCCGCGAGAGCCGGAATGCGCGTGATGTCCACGTGCAGCGTCGGCGGACGTCATACTGCGACGATGGTCCGGATCTGCGCGTGAGAATGCCCACGGTCGCCGACATCGAGCGGCGTATCCCCCGCCCGGACGACTTCGAGAGCCAGGCCCGCGGGACGGCTCTGACCGCTAGAGTCGGCTCGGCGCTCGGCATCGCCTTCCTGGTGTGTTTCGCGACCGGCCTGTGGAGTCATGTCCAGTACTCAACGCCGGGTTGGTTGACCATCAGCCCGAACCCGACCCAGCTGTACCGCTGGACGCAGGGCCTACACATCATCTCCGGCACGGCGGCGATACCGCTGCTGCTGGTCAAGCTGTGGTCGGTGTTTCCGCGGCTGTTCATCCGACCGCCGAAGGGCAAGCAGGCACTTGTCGTCGAGGGCCTAGAGCGATTGTCGATCGCGGCGCTGATGGGCTCGTCGCTCTTCATGCTCGCGAGCGGGACGCTCAACATCATCGGCTGGTACCCATGGGAGTTCAGCTTCCGCCGCACGCACGAGGCCGTGGCCTGGGTCGCGATCGGCTCGCTGCTGGTGCACATCGCGGTCAAGCTGCCGGTCATCCGGCAGGCGCTGGGCGAACCGATCGAGCCCGCCGAACGCCACCTCGACCCCGACGCCCCCACACGCCGATCGGTGCTCAACGGGGCGTTTGTCGCATCGGGGCTCGCGGTGCTGCTGACCGCGGGCCAAACCGTGCCGTGGCTGCGTAACGTCTCGCTGTTCTCGGTCCGCCCCGGAGACGGCCCACAGGGCCTCCCGGTCAACCGAACCGCCGCAGGTGCCGGGGCCGACCAGACGGCTCTTGATCCGGCGTGGCGGCTCGAGCTCACGGTCGGCGACCGAACGCTCGCGTTGAGCCGCGACGAGCTGCTCGCGATGCCGCAGAGCACGCACGTCCTTCCCATTGCCTGCGTCGAGGGGTGGAGCCGTAGCGCGACCTGGACCGGGGTGCCGGTGCGCGATCTGGTCGCGCTGCTGGGCGGCCGGCCGGATGCCGACGTCACCGTCCGGTCGCTGCAGACCAAGGGCGCCTTCGGCTCGTCGCGGGTCGTCGGCAACGTTGTGAAGGACCCACGGACGATGCTGGCCCTGCAGCTCAACGGCGAGACGCTCGACATCGACCACGGCTATCCCGCCCGGCTCATCGCCCCTAATCGTCCCGGTGTCTTCCAGACCAAGTGGGTCAACCGGTTGGAGGTGCGGACGTGAGGGCGGCGCGAGCTGGGTTGGGCGCCGTAGGTGTCGGTCTCGCCTTGTGGGGCCTGTGGCTGATGCGCGACTTCAACCGCGAGCAGCTGACGTCCGAGGCGTTCTGGCTGGCCGGCGGCGTGGTGCTGCACGATGCCGTGCTGGCCCCGATCGTAGTGCTGCTGGGGTACGGGGCGTCCCGCGTGCTGCCCGGTCACTTCCGCAGCTCGACTGCGACGGCCTTCCTGATCTGGGGGACCCTGACGATCGTGTTCCTGCCGGTGCTGAGCGGCCAGGGCGGCAAGGCGGGCAATGACACGATCCTCGGCAGGCCCTACGTCCTGAGCTGGGTTGTGATGACGGTCGTGCTGATCGCCTACGCGGTGGTGGTGGCGCTCATCCGCCGCCGGTCGGGGAGAGGTCGAGTGTCATGAAGACGCTCCACGGATCCTCGACGTAGTCGGCGAACGGTCCGCAGTACGTGAAGCTGTGCCGCTCGTACAGCCGTCGGGCCGCGTCGAAGGGCGGGTTGCTGCCGGTCTCGAGACTGAGTCGTTGATATCGGCGAGCGCGGGCGACGGCGATGAGATGGCCCAGGACGGCGGTGGCGACGCCGCGGCCCCGGAACTCCTCGGTGGTACGCATCGACTTGATCTCGGCGTGGATCGGGTCGATCTCCTTGAGTGCTCCGCAACCGGCGATGCGCCCGTGCGACCACGCGCTCCAGAAGGTGATGCCGTCCTCCCGGAGCCGCTCGACGTCGAGGGCATGGACGCTCTCGACCGGCGTATGGCGGTGCATCTCGTCGAGGTGCTGTTCCAGCAGCCCGATGACCTCGGGGCCGCTGAGGTCGTCCTCGTGGATGTCGAACGTGGTCATCGAGAGACGCGGTGGTGGACGTGCACGACACCGTTGTCGAAGCGGTCGACGTCCACCAGCTCGAGCTCGAAGCGAACGTCGTCCGGCAGCGCCGAGGTGCCTGCGCCGATCACGACGGGGGCGATGAACAGGTGGATGTCGTCGACCAGGCCGGCCGTGATCGCCTGACCGGCCAGCTCGGCGCCACCGATCAGGACGTCGCTCTCGGATGCCGCGACCAGTTCGCGCACCGCTTCGGCGTCGAATTCCGGCTCGATCCGGGTGCGGCTGGTTGACGCTTCGGCGAGGGTCCGGGAGTAGACGATCTTGTCGGTCGCCCGCCAGATCGCGGCGAAATCGCGGGTCTCCGGCTCATCGCCCTCCCATGTCTCCCAGACTGTCATGACGTCGTAGTTGCGCCGGCCGTAGAGGTGGGTGCCGGTCGGGCGCACCAGGTCGTTGATGAACGCGTGGCCCTGGCGGCTCGGCGCGGAGAAGTCGAACTGACCGGCCCGATCGGCGATGTAGCCGTCGAGGGAGGTGTTCGTCAGGTAGATGAGCCGTCCCATGCCACGAACGTAGCCGCAGCGATGCGTTAGTTTCTACTCGTGCTCCTCTCAGATCGCGACATCCTGGCCGAAATAGACGCCGGCCGTGTCGGCCTCGATCCCTTCGACCCCGGCATGATCCAGCCGTCGAGCATCGACGTCCGGCTCGACAAGTTCTTCCGGGTGTTCGACAACCACAAATATCCGCACATCGACCCCGCGGCCGACCAGTCCGACCTGACCCGTGAGATCGAGGTCGCGTCCGGGGAGGAGTTCATCCTCCATCCCGGCGAGTTCGTCCTCGGCTCGACCTACGAGCTGGTGTCGTTGCCCGATGACATCGCGGCCCGGCTGGAGGGCAAGTCGTCGCTGGGACGGCTCGGCCTGCTGACGCACTCGACCGCCGGCTTCATCGATCCGGGGTTCTCGGGACATGTGACGCTCGAACTCGCGAACGTCGCGACGCTGCCGATCAAGCTGTACCCAGGCATGAAGATCGGCCAGGTCTGTTACTTCCGGCTCAGCTCGCCGGCTGACAACCCCTACGGCTCGGAGAAGTACGGGTCCCGCTACCAGGGTCAGCGCGGCCCCACAGCGTCCCGATCCCACGCCAACTTCCACCGCACCGAGATCTGACCGCGGGTCTCTCGCGAGTGGCGCAGTGTGGGCGTTCTGAGACGGCGAGTCTGTCCGGAATCCAGCACTCGGAACCTAGTTCGCGCCACTCGCGTGGTTAGGCTTGCGCGGTGACGCTTCCCCTCGACATCTCGCCCGCCGTTCAGGCCGCGCTCGACGAGGGATTCCCCGTCGTCGCGCTCGAGTCGACGATCATCTCGCACGGTCTTCCGAGACCCGACAACCTGCATGCCGCGCGCCGGTTCGAGCAATTGCTCACCGATGTCGGGGTCGTCCCGGCGACGATCGCGGTGCTCGACGGACGCCTCAAAGCCGGCCTGACCGACGACGAGCTGGTGCGGGTGGCCGGTGAGGACATCCCGAAGCTGAGCGTGCGTGACCTGCCGATCGCCCTCGCGCGTGACGGCAGCGGCGCCACCACGGTCGCCGCGACGTCGTACATCGCGAACCTCGCCGGCATCCGCGTCTTCGCGACCGGTGGGCTGGGTGGGGTGCACCGCGGAGCGTCCGAGACGTTCGACGAATCGGCTGACCTGACGATCCTGTCGCAGGTGCCCATCACGGTTGTCTCGGCCGGGGTCAAGTCGATCCTCGACATCCCCGCGACCCTCGAGCGGCTGGAGACGCTGAGCGTCCCGGTGCTGGGTTATGGGACCGACCGGTTCCCGAGCTTTTGGCTCACCGACTCGGGCTTCGAGCTCGACTGGTCGGTGCCCGATGCCGCGGCCGTGGCTGACGTCATGGCGGCGCGTGATGCCCTCGGCCAGCAGGCCGGCATCCTGGTGGCGAATCCGCTGCCTGTCGCCGACCAGCTCGACCCTGAGGTGCACGACCGTGCCCTGCGGGACGCGTTGCGGATGGCGGACGAGCAGAAGCTGTCCGGCAAGGAGGTCACCCCGTTCCTGCTGCTGACGATCGTCGAGCTGACCGGAGGCGAGAGCCTGGCCGTCAACCTCAAGATCGCTGAGAACAACATCCGCGTCGCGGGCGAGATCGCGCTGTCCTGGTCGGGACGGTGACGATCCTCGTTGTCGGTGACCTCGTCGACGACATTGGCGTCCGCCCGTTGGGCGCCGTCAATGCCGCGAGCGACACCGTCTCAGAGATCCGGATGACGCCTGGCGGGTCCGCGGCGAACGTCGCCGCCTGGCTCGGCCACCTGGGTGCGCCGGTCCGTTTTGTCGGACGATGTGGAGCCGACGCCGTCGAGCGGCACACCTCGGCCCTGGCCCTCCACGGCGTCGACGCCCGCATCACCGGCGACCCTGAGCTGCCGACGGCGACGATCGTCCTGACGCTCGACGACGAGGGCGACCGCACGATGTACGTCGACCGCGCCGCGAACGCCACGCTGGGCGCCGAGCAGCTGGGCGCGGACGTCTGGGACGACGTCACCTGGCTGCACCTGACCGGCTACTCGTTCTTCGACGACGCGGTGCGCCCGTTGGCGCTCCAGCTGGTGTCGCAGGCACGCGCTCGCGGAGCAGGAGTCAGTATCGACCCGAGCTCGCTGGGTTTTCTCGAGGCGGCGGGTCACGAGGCGGTTGCCGGCTGGCTTAACGAAGCCGACCTGGTGTTCCCGAACGACGACGAGCAGCGCTTCCTGCAGCTGGGCGGCGATGGCGTCGTCCTGACGCTCGGACCGGGTGGGGCTCGCTTCGCAGGTCAGGAGATCGCGGCGATAGAGACCGCTGTCGTCGACACGGTCGGGGCTGGCGATGCCTTCTGCGCGGGATTCCTCAGCCGGTGGATCGACGGCGGGGACGCATCAGCGTCCCTGCGTGCCGGAGCCGAGGCTGCTGCGGCGTGTGTCGCCGCCAGGGGCGCCCGCCCGCAATGACGGTTTACCACGCCACCCAGAGGATCTAGCACGCACCGAGGGTTACAGCCCTGGGTAGGTGCGTGATTACCACGAGGCCGTGGTAATCAGCGCACCCCGGGATGGGGCGGACGAGCGGCTACGGCGTCAGCTCGGCCGTGCGGGGCGGATCAGCCCCTGGCCGTGAGCAGGTGATGGCTGCGGCGCTCGATGCGTACATGGCCAGATCAATCAGCTCGGTCGCGTCGAGCTCGGCGGCGGTGGGCCAGTCGTAGGTCGCGCACCACGCCAGCATCGCGGCCATAAACGAGTCCCCGGCACCGATCGTGTCGGCCACGCGGACGTCAGCGGGCGGGACGGAGGCGAAGGCTCCGCCCGTGGCGATCACGGAGCCTTCGCCGCCGCGGGTGATCGCGACGATCCCGCGATCGGCCGACAGGCGTCGCACCAGATCGGCGGGGTCCTCGCCGGGAAACAGTGTGCCGGCATCCTCATCGCTCATCTTGATGATCGATGCGTAGGGGGCTATCGCCGCAAAAGTCCGGCGCCACACCTCTGGGTCGGGCTCTACCGCCAACCGGACGTTGGGGTCGTACGACACCGGAACCCCGAGTGCGTCGGCGCTCATCACCAGCTCGGCGACCAGCGCCGCGCCGGGCTCGAGCGCGGTGCCCAGCGATCCGACGTGCACGGCGTCGAACCCCGACGGGTCAGGCAGGTGCGCCGGGTTCCAGGTGAGGTCGAAGGTGTAGGTGGCGCTGCCGTCCGCGGCGAGGGTCGCCGCGGCGGTGGAGGTACGGTCGGGGGCCGGCTCGAGCTCGATCAGCGTGACCTCGGAGTCGGCGAGATGCCAGCGGAGCCCGTCGCCGTATCGGTCGGCACCCATCTGAGCAGCCAGCACGGTCGGCACGTCGAGCCGCGAGAGGCCGACGGCGACGTTGAACGGCGAACCCCCGGCGTGAGGCTCAGGATCGTCGCCCATCCGATGCACGACGTCGACCAGCGCTTCGCCGATAACCAACGCCGTCATGCCCCGCTCCCAAGAGTCAGCGCCGCGCTCGGCGACAGCGGCAGATCGGGGAGGGTCAGCGCATTGAATGCGTGATACGCATCGGGTTTGCCGCGCCAGGTGCGAGCCGAAACAGTCATCGAGACGGCCAGCTCGTGATGCCAGGAGCCGGTCGCCTCGTCGACGAAGTATTCGTCGATCTCCGACCACCAACGGCTCGCGAGCCCCGCATAGAGGGCGCCGTCGGTGTACGTGTGCAGCGCCTCGGCAGCTAGCACGGCCTCGGCGATGACCCAGTGAAAACGTTCGCGGACAACAGGCTCGCCGTGCCAGTCGGTGGTGTAGGCCAGCCCCGGGGTGTCGTCCTCTGCGGTGTCGTCGAAGGCTTGGGCGAACAGGGCTTCGGCTGCTTCCATGATCCACGGCTTCGGATCGTCCAGGCTCGCTGCAAGCTGCGCCAGCAGGCGAGACCACTCGAAGGCGTGGCCGGGAGTCGCGCCGTACGGCCGGAACGGATCGGCTGGTGATTCCAGGTTGTACTCAGGAACGGGCGTCCAGTCGTGGTCGTAGTGTTCGGGGATCCGCCATCCATGGGAGCGGGCGTGAATGCCGATGATCCGCTCGCAGATCGCGAGCGCCTTGTCGTGCCAGACGGGGTCGCCCGTGACGTCGCCGGTGACCAGATAGGCCTCGACCGAGTGCATGTTGCTGTTTGCGCCCCGGTACATCTCGACCTCGGTCCAGTCGCGACTCAACTCCTCAACGCACCGGCCCTGGGCGTGCTCCCAGAACTGCCGCGTGTGAAGATCCATCGCCTCGTCGAGAACCGACTGAGCACCGTCGATGCCGGCCGCCGCGGCGG
>Ga0075364_10002495_pt1 | contig 10305 bp, 9 predicted proteins | sample EndMetdeltDD1764_FD_71517 | JGI IMG/M metagenome (GOLD analysis project Ga0075364, IMG submission 71517) | Populus endosphere microbial communities from Tennessee, USA - Endosphere MetaG P. deltoides DD176-4 | ecosystem: Host-associated > Plants > Roots > Endosphere | place: USA: Tennessee...
ACGCCCGGCCGGGCGTGCCATCCGCGAAGAGCCGCTTGCCGGTGCCCACCAGGACGGGGTTGATGGGCAGCACGAGGTCGTCGACGAGCCCGTGCTGGATCAGCGCCGAGATCAGCGTGGAGCTGCCACAGCACACGAGGTCCGGGCCGTCCAACTGCTTGATCCGGCGGACGCCTTCGACGAAGTCCGGCCCGACGCTTTCGAAGGGGCCCCATTCGAGGCTCTCCGGCCGGTGGGTGACGACGTACTTCGTCGCCACCCGGAGCCGATCGGCGAACGGATCGCCCGCGGGCACGTGCGGCCAGAACGTCGACCACATGTCGTAGGTGCGACGCCCGAGCAGCGCGTCGTAGCGCTCTCCGTACGTTGCGAGCATGAAGTCCCGCCCCTCGGGACTCCGGTACGGCGCGCCCCAGTCCGTGTACGGGAATCCGTCCTCCGCTGAGTTCTGGATCACGCCGTCCAACGACATGTGGTTGATGACCTTGAGCTTGCGCACGTGCGTCTCCGTTCCGTGTCGACGATTACTTGTCGACGAGTCGCCGGTGCTGACGCCGCCGCGCGCGAAAACTCATCGGACCCGAAAACGACAGAAGGAGCACCCGCGCCGTTGGGGGTGCTCCTTCTGCTGGAGGCGATGAGCGAAGGGGGAAACGCTCACCGTCGATGGGTTTGTTTCATCGTCAGGTCGCGCGTCGGACTTGACCCTTTGTGACGAGTTACTTGATCAGCTTCGTATCGGCTCCGAGGACGAACCAGCTGCCCCCAGAACCCTGACCGTTGGTCTCCCCGGCGGCCGCGTCACCCGAGAAGTAGTACAGGGGCCACTTGCCGGCCTTCAGCTGCTTGGTGCCGTCGGCGCGATCGACGATCGACAGGTTCAACTCCACCGGCGCCCCACTGAGGTCGAGCGAGGCATCGACGATCACCGGCGGCCAGGCCGTCGCGCATCCACCGGCACACGTCGGCACGCCATCGGCGTCCTTGGTGAAGCCGTAGACCGTGTGCCCGTCGGGGCCGGCGAGGATCTGACCGAGCGCGTTGTCGACGACCGTGACCGGCGCTGGTGCGGCGGCGGCCGTCGTCGGCGGAGCGGTGGTCTCCGGCGTTGTCGCCGGCGCGGCCGTCGTGTCGGTCGACTCGATGGCCGGGTTGTCGGAGATCAGCTTGGCCTCGAGATCGACGAGGAACCACACGCTGCCGGACCCCTGGCCGTTGATGTCGCCCGGGCGAGCGTCGCCGGAGAAGCGGTACAGCGGGAACCTTCCCGCCGTCAACTGTTCACTGCCGTCCGGTCGGATGATCGTGCTGAAGACGCCGGAGTCGAGGCCGGGAGCGACGGTCCAGTTGGCATCGACGATGACGGGCGGCCATGCGTCGGCGCACGTGCCGGTGCACGTCGTCTGGGCGTTGGTGTCGTTCGTGAACCCGTACAGCGAGTTGCCGATCTCGTCGACCAGGATCTGGCCGTAGACGCTCGATCCGGCCTTGACGGCGACGGTCGAACCGGCTGCTGGCGGTGCTGTCGTTTCCACGACCGTCGTCGCAGGGTCGGTGGTCTCGACGACCGGCGCGGCGGTGGTCGTGGCCGCGGCGACCTGAGTCGTTGCAGCTGCGGCCGGCGTGGCCGGCTTCGGGTCGCTGCCGCAGGCCGCCGCGCCGAGCGTGGCGATGAGGACGAGGCTTGCGGCGGAGGCGAGGCGCTTGTTCATGAGTGGTTTCTCCTTGATTGCTCTGAGTGAGTTGCTGTGAGTTGCTGTGAGTTGTGGGTGGGGTTTGTCGTGTGTTGTGCAACGAGTACGACCGGCTCTGCCGATCGGTTCGGGCTCACCCGCTGACAACGAGCTGACCGACCATCGTTGGATGGATCAGGCACTCGAACGAGTAGATGCCGGGGGTGCTCGGCGCGATGAAGGAACCGGGTGTTCCCGTCACGACCTCGCCGCTGTTGAACAGGTCGTCCGACGACGTGACGGTGTGGCTCTCCTCGTCGGCGTTGACGACCGCAACGGTGGCGCCGGGCGCGGCGGTGACGGCGGAGAACGTGTATTCCTGGATCGACACCTGTGGCGGCGCGCCCGGAGCTGCCGGCGCAGCAATGGGTTGGAGCGGCGTCGGATCGGGGTCGACGATGAGCGCGCCCGCTGTGAATGCCGCTGCGAGCGAACAGACGATGAGTGAACCGGTGATCTTCATGTCCGTTGGGTACGCCGCGATCGCGCCAGCGGTTCCGGGAGCGAGTGGAACTCTCCAAGAACCGATCTCGGCGTGGAGACGTAGCCCTCTCGTATGAGCGAAGCCATGACCGACCCGATTGCCGCCCCAGGTCCCTCGACCGAACGCGACTCACGGCGTTCCGCCAACATCACCCTGCTCGCGCTGGCCGCCGCCGGCGCGGCCGTCTCGGTGTCGCTCGGCGTGTACGGCCGCGAGCACGTGCCGAGTGGCGGGCCGATCTTCGACCTCGGGTTCCCGTCGATGCGAGCGATGAAGTCGTGGCTGGCGACGGCGTCGATGGCGCTCGTGTTCGTGCAGGTCTTCTCGGCCTTGGCGATGTATGGGCGCGTGCCGCGGCTGAAGACGACCCCGAAGTGGGTGCCGTTCGCACACCGTTGGAGCGGCACCACCGCGTTCGTGGTCTCGCTCCCGGTCGCGTACCACTGCCTGTGGTCGCTGGGCTTCCACACCCAGAACGCGCGCCCGTTGCTGCACGGTCTGTTCGGCCTGACGTTCTATGGCGCGATCACGACCAAGCTGCTCGCCCTGCGCTCGAACCGCATCCCGAAGTGGGCGATCCCCGTTCTCGGGTCAACCGTCGCGCTCACGCTCACGGGTGTCTGGCTGACATCGGCGCTGTGGTTCTTCACCAACGTGTCGTTCCCCGCCCTGCCGTGATCCGCTGAGGCGACGTTGCGCCGTCACCGCGGTTGCGCCGTCACTACGGTGGTGGGGTGGCGATCGACGGCGGCAACGAGCAGTTCCAACGCCTCGACTCCGACGCTGTGGCGAGAACCCTCGATCGCCTGCACGAGCGGATCGTCGCTCGCTTCCCGCAGCGAAACCTGAGCCACGTCGCGGCAGAGATCGGATTCGTCATCACGCGCGTGAAAGCCGAATCGTCCGAGCGGCGCAGGCAGCAACGGCTGGTCCGCACCGGCTGTGTCGTCGGCGTCGCGATCGTCGTCGTCCTGGCCGTCGTCGCGATGACGCTGTCGATCCGCGACGCGCTGCACACCGCGGCCGGCACGCCGGCGTTCGAATGGCTGCCCGTCGTCGAGAGCGGTATCAACGATCTGGCCTTCGCCGCGATCGCGATCTTCTTCCTGCTCTCGCTGCCCGCCCGCCAACGCCGCCGGCAGACCCTCGCAACGCTGCATCGTCTGCGTTCGCTGGCCCACGTGATCGACATGCATCAGCTGACCAAAGACCCTGAGCGGATCCGGTCGGCGCCCCCACCCACGGACGCCTCGATCCTGCCTGACCTGGCCCCGGACGAGCTGGGCCGCTACCTCGACTACTGTAGCGAGATGCTGTCGCTCGTCAGCAAGACCGCTGCGCTGTGCAGCCAGGATTCGGCGGATCCGCTCGTCCTCGACACGGTCAGCGAGATCGAATCGCTGACGCTCGGCATGTCCCGCAAGATCTGGCAGAAGATCTCGTTGTTGCACGCCGGCTGATGACCGCCGCCCGATTCTCAAGTCTCGTTGACAATCCGCCGACATATCTGTGATGAACATGTCGGCGGAGGACCAGCGCGGATATCTCTCGATGTCCCGGCAGCAGGGTCAGTACGCGCTGCTCATGGACGAGAACTTCGACATCATCTGGCACACCGAGACACTGACCTCGGTGTTGGGGTACGAGGACGTCCGCGGCCGCAACGGCATCGAGTTCGTCCATCCCGACGACCTCGAGCTGGCCCTCGAGACGATGGCCCTGTTCAACGACGGGGACGAGTTGTTCAACTACCTCGAACCGAACTACGCCCCGGCGGCCGTGGATGTGCGCCTCTTGCACGTGTCCGGGGAGTGGCGAATGTTCGAGGCGTGCCTCTACAACCATCTGGAAGATCCGGATGTGCGCGGCGTGCTCTGCATCTGCCGGCTCGTGCGCGACCGAACCGACATCGCCAGATCGGTCGAGCTGCTCGGCACGGGCGCGTCGGTCGAGACCGTCCTGCCGGTCGTCGCTCGCCTCGCCGACCGCTCCGTCGGTGTCAGCACCCGAGTCGCGATCGCCTGGCGCGACGGTGAGCGGGTGCGCATCGCGACCGCTCCCGACGAGCACGTCATGGAACCTGAGCTCGCCGATGCCGCCAAGCTGGTGTGGACGCTCGGCCTCACCGCGCCGCTGATGTTCGACGACCTCACCGACCCCCGCCTCGACGGCGTTGGTGCGATCGCCGCCCGCGAGGGTTTCCGAGCCGGCTACCTGGTGCCGATCGAAGCGCCGTCGGGCGAGGAGATCATCGGCGCGCTGGTGGCGTGGGGCATCACGACGACCGACTTCCAGATGGGCTTCCAGGCACCCATCCACATCGCGATCCGCCTCGCCGCGTTGGCGATCGCGGACAGCAGGACCAAGCGCGACCTGCGCTGGGCGGCGTCCCACGATCCTCTGACCGGCCTGTTCAATCGAGCCGAGTTCGGGCGCCGTATCGACGCCGCGGCGGAGAACGACATCGTCCTGCTCTACATCGACCTCGACGACTTCAAGCCGATCAACGACAACTTCGGCCACGGCGTCGGCGATGCGGTGCTGGTCGAAGCCAGCCACCGCATCGCGGCCGTGCTCGGGCAGGCCGACTTCGTCGGGCGCCTCGGTGGCGACGAGTTCGCCGTCGTCTGTGCCGGAACCAAGGACGCCGTGTACGGGCGGATGGTGGCCGATCGGATCGTCACCGCGATCCGCGAACCGATCGTCGTCGGTGGCGTCGCCCTGCGCGTCGGCGCGTCTGTCGGGGTGGCCGTCGGCGCCCAGCCACTGATCCCGTCGCAACTCATGCAACGCGCCGATGAGGCGCTGTACACCGCCAAGAGCTCGGGCAAGAACACCGTCTGCCTCGCCGGCTGATCAGGGCGTGACGCTGCGGATCGCGGTTGGGCCGAACACCGTTGAGCACGTGCTGCACCAGAAGGCCTGCACCAGCTCGGTGCCGCACGGCGCGTGCACGAGAGTGGTAGGCGGGCTGTCGCCGCCGAGGTGCTCGTCGCCCCAACGCACGAGCGCCACCAACGTCGGCGACAGGGCGATGCCGGCGGGTGTCAAGCGGTACTCGTAGCGCGGCGGGTTGCTCTGGTAGGGCTGCTTGGTCATCAGGCCCGCGCCGACCAGCTTGCGCAGGCGGGCGGTGAGGATCGGCCGGGCGATGCCGAGATCGGCGCAGAACTCGTCGAACCGGCGGATGCCACGGAACGCAGCGCGCAGCACCAGGATCGTCCAACGATCGCCGACGAGCGCGAGCGTGCGCTCGATCGTTCCTGGCGTTCCCGATGGGCTCGATTTCGTCACGCAGCCATTGTCGCCGATCCTCCTGCCGTTGGGCGTCGTTGCGTCCCCGTCCTCGTCGTCAGCGCAGTGAGTTCTGAAACAGAACTGACTGTGCTACCGTGCGCCGATGCTCCCCGAATGGTCCGACGCCACCCTTGTCTCCACCCCGCTCGACGAACTGATGGCGCTGGCGAGGACGATTCGAGATGGTTCGTTCGGGACGCGCGTCACGTTCTCGCCGAAGGTGTTCATCCCCCTCACCCATCTGTGCCGCGACAGCTGCGACTACTGCACGTTCGCCCAGCCACCGGCCCGCGTTGCGGCGCCGTTCCTCGACCTCGACGAGGTGCTCGCCATCGCCCGGGCCGGTGCGAGGGCCGGCTGCCATGAAGCGCTGTTCACCCTCGGCGAACGACCCGAGCTGCGTTACGAGCAAGCCCGCACCTGGCTCGCCGACCACGGGTACACGACCACCGTCGAGTACCTCGCCGCCGCGGCGAAGCTGGTGCTCGACGAAACCGGTCTGCTTCCCCACGCCAACGCCGGAGCCCTGTACGGCGACGAGCTCGCCTCGCTCCGTCCGGTGTCGGCCAGCCAGGGGATGATGCTCGAATCACTGAACGGCGAACTGCCGTGCCATCGCAACGCGCCCGACAAGGAGCCGGCCCGGCGCCTCGCCACGCTCGTTTCTGCCGGCGAGCTCTCGATCCCGTTCACCACCGGAATCCTCGTGGGCATCGGCGAGAGCCGCCAGGACCGCATCGACGCGCTGCGTGCGATCGCCGCGAGCCATGCCCGCCACGGCCATGTGCAAGAGGTGATCGTGCAGAACTTCCTGCCGAAGCTGATCTCGGGGATGCGCAACGCGCCCGCCTGCCCGCCGGATGATCTGCTCTGGACGATCGCCGTCGCACGGTTGGTGCTCCAGCCCGGCATCCACCTGCAGGCGCCGCCGAACCTCACGGACGACTTCGGAGTGTTGCTCGCCGCCGGCATCGACGATTGGGGCGGCGTGTCGCCGGTGACCGCCGATCACGTCAACCCGGAGCGGCCATGGCCGGATCTGGACCGCCTGCGCGATGTGACCGAATCCGCCGGCCATGTGCTCGCACCGCGCCTGACGATCTACCCCGAGTTCGCCCTCGATCCGGTCCGCTGGCTCGACCCGGCCGTTCGCTTCGCGGTGCTCGACCGGGCCGACGCGGAGTCGTTGGCGCGAGATGATCCGGGGGCGCACTTCCCGCAGAAGGTGAAGGGCACGCGCGAGGTCGGTGACGGCGTCGAGGTGGTGTTGATCGGCGATCGCTCGACGGCGTGGTACTCGGGCGCGTCCGCGTCACCACCGGCGCTCCTTCCAGCTCAACCCGCTCCGATCAGAGGCGCCGTTGCCGAGGTCCTGGCCGGGATCGAGCTGGGCCAGCTGCCCGGCATCGGCGAGCTCGTCACGCTCTTCGGCGCCCGTGGTCCAGAGGTGACAGCGGTCGCCGCGGCAGCCGATGAGGCACGCCGCGCGACCGCCGGTGAGACGGTGACATGGGTGCACAACCGCAACATCAACTACACCAACGTGTGCACGTTCAAGTGCCGGTTCTGCGGCTTCTCCAAGGGCCCGCTGTCGTTGAACCTGCGCGGCAAGCCCTACCTGTTGACGCTGGAGGACATCGCCGGCCGCGCCGCGGAAGCGCAGGCGTTGGGCGCGACCGAGATCACGCTGCAAGGTGGCATCCACCCGGACTTCGACGGCGACTACTACATCGATGTTTGCCGCGCCGTCGCCGACGCCGCGCCGGGGATCCACGTGCACGGGTTCACCGCGCTTGAGGTGACGGAAGGTGCCAAGCGCCTCGGAGAACCGCTCGATCAGTACCTGCGCCGGCTGATGGCCGCCGGCCTGAAGTCGCTCCCCGGCACCGCGGCGGAGATCCTCGACGACGACATCCGCGCGGTCCTGTGCCCGGACAAGATCGACACCGAGGAGTGGCTCGACGCGCATGAGACCGCACACCGGGTCGGCCTCCGGTCGAACGTCACGATCATGTTCGGCGCGATCGAGCGGCCGGTCCATTGGGCTCGCCACATCGTCGCCACCCGCGAGTTGCAACGGCGCACGGGCGGCTTCACCGAGTTCGTACCGCTGCCGTTCGTGCACATGGCGACGCCGATCTACCTCCAACGCAAGGCGCGGCGCGGGCCGACGTTCCGCGAGACGTTGCTGATGCACGCCGTTGCCCGCCTCGCGTACCGCGGGCTGATCGACAACATCCAGGCGTCATGGGTCAAGATCGGCGTCGACGGTGTTCGCCAGCTCCTGCGCGCGGGCGTGAACGACCTCGGAGGGACGTTGATGAACGAGAACATCTCACGGGCTGCCGGAGCCACCCACGGCCAGGGCCTGGAACCTGATGACTTCGCAGCGATCGTCGCGCCGCTGGACCGGCCCTTGCGGCAGCGAACAACGCTCTACGGCTCGCCTCAGCTCGTCACGACCAGATCGTGAAGGCGACCGTGATCGCGGGTCAGTCCTGGTCGGGCTGCCCCGGGTCGGCCGCGCCTTCGTGCTCGTCGCGGGCAGCCCACTCCAGCAGCTGGTCGATGTGGAACACCGCGGCATCGATGCCGGCATGGAGGTCGCCGCGCGCGGCGAAGCGGGCCGGGACCGTGGCGATGGTGAGATCGGCGGGCTCGACGTCGTCGATCTCGTCCCACGTGATCGGGGTCGACACGCGCGCGTCCGGGAAGCCGCGGACCGAGTAGGCCGCCGCCATCGTGTGGTCGCGGGCGTTCTGGTTGTAGTCGACGAACACGGCCGTGGGGTCGCGGTCCTTGCGCCACCATGTCGTCGTCACGTCGGCCGTGGCGCGTCGCTCGACTTCGCGGGCGAACGCCAGCGCCGCCCGGCGCACATCGGTGAACCCATGGGCCGGATCGATGCGGACGTAGATGTGGATGCCACGCCCGCCGGACGTCTTCGGCCAACCGACGGCACCGAGGTCGTCGAGCACCTCGCGAGCGACGCCTGCGACGCGCCGGATCGTCGCGAACGGACAGTCCGGCATGGGGTCGAGATCGATCCGCCACTCGTCGGGCTTCTCCGTGTCGGCCTGGCGCGAGTTCCACGGATGGAACTCCACCGTCGACATCTGCACCGCCCAGATCACCTCGGCCAACTCGGTGACACACAGCTCGTCGGCGTGTTGGCCATAGCGAGGGAAGAACAGCCTGACGGTGTGCAGCCACGGCGGCGCCCCCGCCGGTACCCGCTTCTGATGCACCTTCTCGCCGGACACTCCCGTCGGGAAGCGGTGCAGCATGCACGGGCGCTCGCGAAGGGCGTTGACGATGCCGGGGCCGACGCTCACGTAGTAGTTGACGAGATCGAGCTTGGTCGCACCCGACGCCGGGAAGTACACGCGATCCGGGTTGGAGACGCGCACCACGCGCTCACCCACCTTGATCTCGAGCCCGGGGCTCTTCGACGCGGCCACCCTCCGACCGTACTCCGCAGCCGACCTTGCGGCACCTCCGCCGACTTTCCGGACAGTCGCGTCCGCATGGATCGATCCTTTCCCCACCGTGGTGTTGCTCATCGGCTCGGCACAGCCAGCCTCGTCCTTGTCGCGTTCAGCGTCGGTCGTCTCACCGCCGACCTCGGCGCATCTCCCGCCGCGCAAGCGCTCGTCGCGCTCGCGCTGATCGGGGCGTTGGCGATGCTCGCCACGCGCATCCGGCGACCGATCGACCACGAGCCCAATGCGCAACGATCGACCGGAGCGGCCTCGGGCCAGGCGCCGAGCAGCGATGACTCGTCTCGAGCCATCCCAACAGGCGTGAACACGTTCGACGTGATCTGCTCTCCGCCGCCGTCCGAGGGCGCACTGGCCGTGATCCAAGACGTGATCGACGGCATGGTTCGCCCGACAGATCTGGTCGTCAGGCACACCGATGGGCGCCTGCTGGTCCTTGTCGACGCTGCCGGCGACCACGTCCGCGAGTCGTTCGAGTCGCGGGCGAACGTGCACGTCCATGTCGCCCTCGCGGCCGCCGGCATGAGCCCGGTCGGGCTGACGCTCCGCCCTGTCAACGCCGGCGCCTGAGGCGGCTGGGCGGCTGGGCGGCGAAACCCGGTCTACAACAGCTCAGCGATGCGCGCCGCAGCTCTCGCCGCGCCGTTCGGTTCCACGGGCAGGTACCGAACCGGCGCGGCGATCTGGCGCGCGATCGCATCGGCCATGATCTCCGGATCGACCGCGTCGGCATAGTCGAGCCGCAGGCCGGCGCGATGACGTTGCAGGCGATGGGCGACGTGGAAGTTCTGCTCGAAGTGATGTTGCAGAGGGACGTAGACGAACGGCCGGCGGTTCGCCGTCAGCTCCATGCACGTCGTCAGGCCGCCCTGCACGACCGCGACGTCGCACGCGGCGAGGTGACGGTGCAGGTCCGGTACGTACCTGTGATACGTCACGCCGTCGAGCTGGGGCAGCACGAACGGATCGATGCGGGGCCCGGCCACGACCTCGAAGCGCAGTCCCTCGACGAGTCGTTGCGCGATCGGTATCGCGGCGATGGCGCGACGAAGGAGGGACAGGCCGACGCCGGAACCGCCGACGGTGACGATGCACACGCGCTCGTCGGAGTGATACCCGACCTCGTCGCGCAGTGCGTCGCGGTCGGCGAGCTCGGCCGGGTCGAACCCGGTGATGTAGCCCGCGAAGTCGAAGTTGTCCTCGGTCCATTGCCGGATCAAGGGGAGGTCCGGCCCGAACGAGTCGGGAACGATGTCGTCCGGGTCACCGACGAATATCGAACGATCGCGGA
>Ga0075364_10002496_pt1 | contig 10301 bp, 10 predicted proteins | sample EndMetdeltDD1764_FD_71517 | JGI IMG/M metagenome (GOLD analysis project Ga0075364, IMG submission 71517) | Populus endosphere microbial communities from Tennessee, USA - Endosphere MetaG P. deltoides DD176-4 | ecosystem: Host-associated > Plants > Roots > Endosphere | place: USA: Tennessee...
ACACCGACAACACCGACAACACCGACAACACCGACAACACCGACAACACCGACAACACCGACAAGGTCGACAAGGTCGACAAGGCCGACAACGCCGGGCCGGCGGCGGCGGGCGGCGCGATCAGCGTGTTGTACGTCGAGGACGACCAAGCGAACATCACGCTCATCGAGCGCGTCCTCGGCCTGCGCCCGAACGTCACCCTCCACGTCGCCCGGTCCGGCCGGGCCGGCGTCGAACAGGCGCTACGCCATCAACCGCACCTGATCCTGACCGACCTCCACCTGCCCGACATGAGCGGCGAAGACCTGCTGCTCCAGCTCCGCGACGACCCGCGCACGGCGAGCACACCGATCGTCGTGCTCAGCGGAGACACCCAGCCAGAACGACGTCAGCGGCTCCGCGATCGCGGCGCGAGCGACTACCTCACCAAACCCATCGACATCACCGAGCTGTTGCGGATCGTCGACTCGGCACGCGCCACCTGAACGCCCGTCACCACAGCTGGTCGACGTATGTGTCGGTGCCGACGACGGTGGCGAGGAAGGGTGCTGCGAACGCGATCGAACCGAGGCCCGACACCGCCAGTTGTTCGGCGAGACGATGTTCTTCGTCCCACACCTCGAGCGGATCGGTTTCGACGAAGTGGATCTGCAGCGCCCGTCGCTCGCTGGCCGGATCGACCGGGGTGAAGTCTGGCTTGTCATCGCGCAACGGGATGTTCGTCCAGTGCGCCACCGACGCCACCTTCGAGCCTGTCAGCCAATCCGGTAGGAACTCGTCGAACCAGCCGTCGAGATCGCGTTGGGCGACGCCGTCGGCGCGGTCGACGAACAGCGCGACCATGCCCGGATAGCGGTGATCGAGTGCCAGCTCGATCGGCACCGGATCTGGGTCGCGATAGGCGCGCCATGCGTGCCCGAAGGTGGCCGTGTTGTAGTGCGTGCGCGACGCGAAGCCACGGTCTTCGGCATAGAGGCGGTGCACCTGCGGTGTGGCCCAATCGAGAACTTCCTCGTGGTGCCCGGCGAGGTACCAGTACAGGCACGCGTACGTGCCGGCATCGCGAGGGAATGGCATCGGCGAATCGACGGGGAAGCGCACGTCTCGGTAGCGGCGCGGCGCCACCCAGCGGCTGCCGGCGAAGTGGTTGGCCCCGATCATGCACCCGCCGTAGTAGTGATCGCGCTCGTACCAGCGGTTGTACGCGAACTCATGGCCGCGATGTGGATCGGTGAAGACCCACAGCATGCTGCCGGCCTTGATCGGTTCCTCGTGGTCTCGGATGATCCTTCCCGTGGCCACGTTCAACGGCTGCGCATATCGATCCTCGGCGGGCATCGGCTCAGTATGTCGCGTCGCGATCTCATCGCCGGAGCCGGGTGCAAAACGTTGTTCTCGATCTTGCTATTGTTGTTTCCGTTGGCAGCGCGAACTGGGGGTTCGAGGTGAGTGAGCGAGTGATGGGCGAAGTCGGCACAAAGAAGTTGTTCGAGAACGATCGCGTGATCGTGTGGGAGATGCGCCTCGCGCCGGGCGAGAAGGAACAGGTGCATCGCCACGAACGCGACTACCTGATGATCCAGATCGGCGGCGATCGCGTTGCGGCCGATTTCGAGCCGGAGTCCAAGGGCACCTGGGCCGCGATGGCCGGCACCCGCCTGGAGGGCGAGGTCGCCAACGGAACGGTGCTCTTCGCGGAGCGCGGGGGCGTTGAGTCCGCGGTCAACATCGGCAACGAGGAGTTCTACGAGATCATCGTCGAACTGAAGGACTGAGCCTTTCACGTGGATCAAACCGGCCGCGTGGATCGAACCGGCCACGTGGATCTGCTCGTCGGCGACATCTTCCGTAACGCGGCACGAGCCGTTCCGATGCGCGTCGCGGCAGTCGCCGGCGATCACCACCTGACGTTCGCCGACCTGCACGACGGCGCGAACCAGATCGCGGCGGTTCTCGCCCGCTCCGGCGTCGGCACCGGTGACCGAGTCGTCACCTGGTGCGACAACACGATCGATCTCGTGCCCGTGTACGTCGGGTTGGCCCGGCACGGCGCCGTGTTCGCACCCACCAACGGCAACCTCAGCCTCGACGAGGTCACCCCGATCGCAACGCTCATCGAGCCGTCGCTGCTCGTCGTCGACGCGCCGCGTGCGGGCGATGCCCCCGAGCTGGCCCGCCGGCTCGGTGTCGATTGGATCGTGGCCGACACCGTGACCCGCGCACCGACGGATGCACCACACCGCTCGCTGCACGTCCTGGCGAGCGTTGCATCGTCGGCCGATCGTGGGCCGATCGACGGCCTCACCGAACGCAGCCCGCACGTCGTGTTCTTCACCAGCGGCAGCACCGGCCAGCCGAAGGGGGTTGTCATCTCCCATCGGGCCAGCGTGTTGCGCTCGCATCCGGGCGCGCAGCTGGAGCCGCGTGGTGCGCTGATCTGCCCGTTCCCCCTGTTCCACATGGGCGCCTGGACGCTGGCGATGCAGCAGTGGCACGCACGCGACACGATCGTGTTCACGTCCCCGACCGGCGCCGAGATCTGCGCCGCGGCCGAACGTCACCGCGCCGCGCGCGTGTACTTGATCCCCGCCGTCGCCCGGCGTGTGCTCGACCACCTCGCCGGCGGCGCGAGTCACGACTTCGCCAGCGTTCGCTTCGCAGACACGGGAACGTCGGCAACACCGCCCGGGTTGCTGCGCGAGATCGCCAAGACGTTTCCCAACGCCGTGCTCCGCGTGTTCTACGGCTCGACAGAAGCAGCCAACGTGGCCGCCCTCGATCACGCCGATTTCGAGCGCAAGCCGGGCAGCTGCGGCACGCCGAGCCCGTTCACCGAGGTCCGCCGGGCCGATACCGGCGAGCTGCAGGTGCGCAACGCGGTGATGTTCGACGGCTACTTCAACAACCCCGCGGCGACCGCGGCCGCGTTCGACGACGGCTGGTACCGCACCGGCGACCGCGTCGAGATCGACGACGACGGCTTCCTCTCGATCACCGGGCGGTTGCACGACGTGATCCGCACCGGCGGCGAGACGGTCGCGCCGTTGGAGGTCGAGCAGGTGCTCGCCACCCATCCCGACATCGTCGACGTCGCCGTGATCGGCGTGCCCGATCAGACGTGGGGCGAGATCGTGTGCGCCGCCGTCGTCACCGCGCGTCCGCTCACGCTCGAAGAACTCCGCGAGCACTGCGCAGGGTTGGCGTCGCACAAGCATCCACGGCGGATCATGCTCGTCGACTCGATCCCGCGCACGCCGGCCACGGCTCAGGTGCAGCGCGCGGTGCTGATCGAACAGGCCCTGTCGGCGACGTCACGCACCGGCTGAACCGTCGGGGGCGGCCGAACCGTCGGGGGCGGCCGAACCGTCGGGGGCGGCCGCGACGTCTTTGAGGACACCGACCCGGTGCACCGGCTCGATCACCGACTGCAGGTAGTCGGGCGCTTCGTTGGTCTCGATGAACCAGCCGGTCGGGCACATCGTGAGGATCTCGACGAAGGAGAATCCGAGGCCCGCGACCTGCACGTCGATCGCGCGCTGGATCATCCGTTTGGTCTTGGCCACGTTGCCCGCGTTGTTCACCGCGCCCCTCGCGACGTACGCCGCGCCGTCGAGCTCGGCGATCAGGTTGCTCAGCCGGATTGGATAGCCGTGCACTGCGGCATCCCGACCGTCGAGTGTGTTCTTCGTGCGCTGCCCGATCGTGGTGGTCGCGGTCATGTGCCCGCCGGTCTCGCCGAACACACCGTTGTTGAGCATGATCGCCGTGACGTGCTCGCCCCGGGCGGCGGTGTGCAAGACCTCCTGCAAGCCCTCGTTGACCATGTCGCCGTCGCCCTGGATCGTGACAGCGATGAGGTTCGGACGAGCGCGCTTCACGCCGGTCGCCAGCGATGGAGCGCGCCCGTGCAGTGCCTGCAGCACCTCACAATCGAGGTTGTTGGAGAACGCTGTGTAGCACCCGATGCCGAACACGGCGACGGCCCGATCGATCAGATCCGACTCGGCGAGCACCTCCATCACCGACCGCATCGCGATCGGCTCGCCACACCCGGGACAGAGGTTGTGGGCCCCGACGTCGATCAGCTGGGGGGTGAAGTCGTCGACGAGGCGGGCCCCGCTGCTCGGCGGTGCGCTCGTGTCGATCACCGTCAAGCCGTCGATGCTTTTCACGGCAATCCTTCTCACACCAGTGCCTCCTGCAGCTCGAGCCCATGGCACCGACCGATTTCCTCGATGCGGCGACGGATGATCGGTACCTCGAGATCGGGCGCGATGCCGAACGCCGACGAATCGAGGCTGAGCCCGCCGATGAACTCGACCGGCGCCCGGCCGAGCACGGCGAGACGCACGTCGTCGATCATCTGGCCGCGGTTGTTCTCGTACACCGCGACGCATCGTGCGCCCGCCGCCGCGTGCGCGACCTCCTCGGTCGGGAACGGGAACAACGTGATCGGACGTACGAAGCCGACCCTGTGTCCTTCGGCGCGCATCTGACGAACGACGTACCGCACGAACTTGGCCGGTGTGCCGAACGCGGTGACGATCAGCTCGGCATCGTCGGTGAACTCGGTCTCGACGATCGGCTCGACAGCGCGGACCATCTCCTGCAGGTGCGCGCCGCAACGCGTGTAGTAGTCGGCCATGTCGTAGCCGACCCCGTCGCGCTGCTTGAAGTCGCCGAGGGGCGACACGACCTTGGCCCGTCCCGTTCCGCCCGAGGTGCCGTCGAGCGCCCACTCCTTGGCGGGAAGCGGCTCGCCGAATCGAACCGGAGAGACGTCGACCGCCTCCCTGGTGTGGGCGAGGTAGTAGTCGCCGTACACCAACACCGGGTTGCGCCACCGGTCGGCGAGATCGAAGGCGAGTGGCACCAACTGCATCGCCTCCGCCACGTCTATCGGTGAGAGCACGATCGTGCGGTAGTCGCCGTGGCCGCCGCCCCGAGTCGCCTGGAAGTAGTCGCCCTGGGCGCGGCCCATGTTGAGCACGACGAGCGGGAGCCGGGCCAGCGACATCTCGGCGATCGACTCCTGCATCAGCGACAGCCCCTGCCCGCACGATCCCGTCGCCGCGCGGGTGCCGGTCGCGGCGGCACCCCACGCCATGCCGATCGCTTCCAGCTCGCTCTCGGCGTTCATGCACACACCACCGACGGGCGGTAGGCGCTTGGCCATCTCCTCGAGCACTTCCGTGAACGGTGTCATCGGGTACCCCGCGAAGAAGCGGCAGTCGGCCGCGACCATCGCCGCTGCCAACGCCTCCGATCCCTCGAGGAACTCGCGCGTCACGACGTCAACTCGTTCGCTGCATGGACCACCGGTTCGTCGTACTTGTAGACCGCGAACACGAAATCGGGACAGATCTGCGAGCACGCCTTGCAGCCGGTGCAGCCGGGCAGCAGGACCGGATAGCGGTAGCCGCGCGAGTTCAACTCGTGGGTGGTCATCACCAGCACGCGCGGCGGGCAGGCGTCGATGCAGAGGTCGCAACCCTTGCACGCCTCGACGTCGATGACGAGCGTGCCACGACTGACGATCGCTGCGCCGCTCATCCGCGCACCGCTTCGGCGACTTGCGCCCACGCCGGGTGGCTGAGCTCCGGCACGCAGTCGAACCCGGCCTGCAGCGCGCGCTGGTTGAGCGCGACGTGCTGCCTGCGGTACGACGGCAACGATCGTTCAACGGCAACCGCGAGGCTGTCGAGGGCGACGATTCCGGTCGCCCTGGCGAGGGCACCGACCATCACCAACGACGCGGTGATGATGTTGCCGCATTCGACGGCGAGGTCGGTGGCGGGCACCGAGATCGCAGTCGCCGATCCGACGGCGAGAGCGTCCTCCGCGCCGCCGATGACCGATGTGTTGATGAACGCGACGCCGTCGTCGCGCAACTTGCTGATGACCGGAGCGGCGTGCTCGTGGTGCATCAGCAGCGCCGCCCACGTGAGCGGCGGCACGGGCGGGGCCGAGATCGGCGCGTCGGCGAACACGAGATTGGCATCGGTGTTGCCCCCTCGCATCATCCCGCCGTAGCTGCCGAACATGAGCACCTCCCGGCCCTCGGCGGTCGCCGCGCGGGCAAGCACCTCCGCGGCAAGCTGGATGCCCTGACCACCGATGCCGGTGGCAATCACCTCACGCTCCACGCAACCTCCCGAGCCCTTGTACAACGCGGTATCCTAGATTCCAGAACACTGTTTTGGCAAGGAGAGATCGCATGGCAGCGCGCAGAGACAGCCAGCCGCTCGTGAAGCGGGCGATCGATCGCGCCCTCGAGAAGCGGACGGCATCGGCAACCGAAGATGTCGAGCGGATCATCGAGGCGACGTACCGGGTGCTTGCGACGAGCGACACCGTCGACCCCGGCATGCGCGAGATCCTGCGCGAGGCGGGGCTGTCGACGCAGGCCTTCTACCGGCACTTCAAGTCGAAGGACGAGTTGCTGCTCGTCGTGCTCGACGATGGCCGGATCCGTCTGGCCGAGTACCTCCGCCACCGGATGGACAAGGTGCCGCCGGGGCTCCCGCGCCTCAGGGCGTGGATCGAGGGCATGTTCGCACAGGCGTCCGATCCCGTGGCCTCCGCGCGCACGCGCCCGTTCATCGTCAACATCTACCGGCTGATGGACCAGTACCCCGACGAGCACAAGCGCTCGATCAACGCGCTCGTCGAGTTGGTCGACGAGGCACTGGCCGAGGCCTTCGCCACACAGCAGATCATCCGCAAGCCGACCCCGGCCGACGCAACCTCGATCTACCACCTCACGGTGAGCCCGATGGAGACGCACATCGCCTTGAGCACCAAGCCGACCCGCGCCGAGGTCGCCGCGGTGGTCGACTTCGCCACACGGGCCCTTGTGGGTGGTGGCACCTCCGCCGCCAGATAGGACCAATGCCTCTGTTCTGGCCTCCTGCAGGAGCGCTTGATTGGAGGAGTGGATACGCACGCAACCCGCCTCACCGCGGCGGACGCGTTGTTGTGGGACATCGAGGGTGACCCCTGTCTGCGCACGACCATCGTCGCGGTCTCGATCCTCGATCGCAGCCCAGACTGGAAACGTCTCACGCGCCGGATCGGCGATGTCTGTGACGCCATCCCCCGGCTCCGCCAACGAGTGGTGGAGGCACCGCTCCGCGTCACGCCACCGCACTGGCAGACGGTCGAACGCGTCGACCTGACCTACCACCTGCGGCGCGTACAAGCGCCGGGGCGCGGGGATCTGCGCTCGGTGTTGGACATTGCCGGCCCGATCGCGATGAGCGCGTTCGACAGGGAGCGGCCACTCTGGGAGTTCACCCTCGTCGAGGGCTTGCAGGGTGGACGGGCCGCGCTGATCCAGAAGTTCCACCACTCGTTGACCGACGGCGTGGGCGCAGTGAAGCTGGCGGAGCTGCTGCTCGACCGCTCGCGCGCCGGTCGCCACGCCCGCCGAACCTCGCCGGGCACCAGCTCGAATGCAGCATCACCCGGCACCCATGCACCCGGTTCGATCCTGGGTCCGGCTCTGGGACCGATTCTGGGACCGATTCTGGGACCGATTCTGGGTTCGCTCGTCGGACCACTCGCCGGTTCGCTGCTCGACCCGCCGCGACTGCTCGCCACGACGACCAAACAGCTCCGCTCGATCGGCAAGTTGCTCGCGCCCGTGACGACGCCGCTGTCGCCGGTGATGACCGAGCGCGGCCTCTCCCGGCGACTGGACACGTTCGACATCTCGCTCGACGACATGCTGGCCGGCGCTCACGCCGCAGGAGGAACGCTGAACGACGCCTTCTTGGCCGGCATCGCCGGGGGGATGCAGCGTTACCACGACCACCACCGCGCACCGGTGGCCGGGTTGCGCGTGACGATGCCGATCAACCTCCGCAAACCCGGCGACCCCGCGGGCAGCAACCACTTCGCGCCCGCCAGGTTCACCTTGCCGATGTCTGCGGCGAACGTCACCGATCGCCTGGGCGAGATCGGCGAGCTCACGCGCAGCTGGCGCCGGGAGCCGGCGCTTCCGCTCGCGGATGCGATCGCGGCCGTTCTGACCCGACTCCCGCGAGCGGCGACGATCGCCGTGTTCGGGGGGATGCTCAAGGCCGTCGACTTCGTCGCCACCAACGTTCCCGGGCTGCACGATCGAGCCTTCCTCGCCGGCGCCGAGGTCGTTCGCCAGTACGCATTTGCACCACCGTCCGGCGCAGGCCTCAGCATCGCCTTGCTGACTCACGTCGACCAATGCTGCGTGGGACTCAACGTCGACACCGCCGCGGTGCCCGATCCAGACGTGATGACAGCGTGCCTGCGCGAAGGCTTCGACGAAGTGGTTGCGCTGGGAAGTGCAACATGCATGACCGCCTGAGCCCGCTCGACGCGCTGTTCCTGTACACGGAGGACGGCACGACCCACATGCACATCGGGTCGTGTGCGATCTTCGAGGGTCCAGCACCGACGCTGGCCGAGCTGTCGATGCTGATCGAGAGCAAGCTGCCCTTGATCGTGCGCTATCGCCAGAGGATCCGTTTCGTCCCCGCCGGCCTGGGCCACCCGGTGTGGGTCGACGACCATGCCTTCGACCTCGGCTACCACGTGCGCCATTCGGCCCTACCGGCGCCCGGTGGCGAGCGCGAGCTGGAGAACCTGATGGGCCGACTGATGTCCCAGGAGCTGAACCGCGAGCACCCGCTCTGGGAGGCGTGGCTGATCGAGGGCCTCTCCGGCAATCGTTGGGCGCTGATCTCGAAGGTGCACCACTGCATGGTCGACGGCGTCGCCGGCACCGACCTGATCACGGTGCTCCTCGATGCTGATCGATCGGTGACGTACCAACCGCCACCACCGTGGCGTCCGGCGCCGGCGCCATCCGCAGCGGGGCTGGTTGTCGGGGCCGCCGCGCAGCTCGCCTCGTCGTCGTCTCGTCAGCTGGCGAACGCCTGGACCGCCCTGCTCAACCCGCGGCGGTCGCTCGACCGCGCGACCGCGGTGCTCTCCGGCTTCCGCGCGTTTGCCGAGCACATGCTCGTACCCGTGAAAGGGGTGTCTGTGCAAGGAACCATTGGATCCAACCGACGCTGGGCGGCGGCCCGCGGGCGCCTCGACGAAATCGCGTCGATCCGCAAGGCCTTCGGCGGCTCTGTCAACGATGTCGTGCTCACGGCGATCGCCGGCGCGTTCCGAGCGCTCCTGATCGGCCGCGGTGAGCGCGTGGCCGACGGTGCCGTGCTGCACTCGCTGGTGCCGGTGTCTGTGCGTGGCAAGGGCGATCATTCCGCCAACAACCAGGTTTCGTTGATCATCGCCGCCCTGCCGATCGGCGTCGCCGATCCCGTCGAACGACTCGCCGCCGTGCGCAACCAGATGAAGATGCTCAAGACGTCACACGAGGTCGATTCAGGAAATGCCGTCGTCACGTCGGCCGAGCTCGTCCCGCCGGCCGCGCTTGCGCTCGCGGCGCGCACGATCATGACGATGCTGCACACGCTGCCGCAGCGGGTGATCAACACGGTCACCACCAATGTTCCCGGCCCGCAGTTCCCGCTCTACGCGCTGGGCCGCGAGATGCTCGAGTACCTGCCATACGTGCCGGTCAGCGAGGGCGTCCGGATCGGGGTGGCGATCATGTCCTACAACGGTGCCGTCAACTTCGGCGTCACCGGCGACTACGACACCACACCCGACGTGGCCGACATGGCGCACCACATCGAGACCGAGTTGGCCGCGTTGCGCAAACGCGCTCGGCACCCGGTCACAGGTGGCGCGCACGCCCGTGCTCGGGTCGCGTCATGAGCGGCGACATATGGCGGGCACAGGCGAGGTTCCTGAGCAAGCGCACCGCCCTGACCCTCGCACTCGCCGTCCTCGCCACCCTCGGCATGGGATTCGGCCTCCGGCAGCTCGACTTCTCCACCGGCCAGAACAGCTACATCGATCCTTCTTCGAAGGTGGCCAAGGACAACGAGCGCTACCAGAGCCTGTTCGGCGGTGAGAGCATGGTCGTGCTGTTCACCGTGGACGACGGCAAGACGGTCGCCGATCTGTTCACGCCGGCCAACGTCGCCCAGTTGAACGACGTCGACACGACCCTGCGCACCAGCAGCGCGGTGCACTCGGTCGTCTCGCCCGTCACCTTGCTGCAGTGGACGAGCGATCTCGTCACCAAGGGCGTCGCCAGCGAGATCATCGCCCGCACGATCGAGCGCGAGCCAGATCAGGCTGCCGCCACGCTGCGCCAGCAGGACGCGCTGATCACGGCGATGCGGCTCGGGGCGGTCAAGGACCAGAGCATGAACGACCCGGCCTGGGTCAAGTTCCTCATC
>Ga0075364_10002497_pt1 | contig 10301 bp, 7 predicted proteins | sample EndMetdeltDD1764_FD_71517 | JGI IMG/M metagenome (GOLD analysis project Ga0075364, IMG submission 71517) | Populus endosphere microbial communities from Tennessee, USA - Endosphere MetaG P. deltoides DD176-4 | ecosystem: Host-associated > Plants > Roots > Endosphere | place: USA: Tennessee...
GTCCACAGCCAGGAACCGACGGCCTCGCGCCGGACGGTCACGCTGCCTAGTTTCAATTGTGTGAAGCACACGCGCCGCGACGATCCCGACGAGACCCGGGCCGATATCGCCCGGCGGCGGCTGGCTCAGCTGGCGGCGTCGTTCGATGCGGAGCTGCCTGCGGCCGCCGTCGCAGATCCGGCTCCGCCCCGTCGGCGCGTCGAGATCCCCCACGTCAGGGCCGTGGCCACTGTCGCCGTAGCCGCCGGCGTCCTGCTGGTGTGGTGGCTGCTGGCCGGTCGACCGCAGACCAGCGATCCCGTCGCGCCGCTGGCCTTCGCGCCGTCCGCGTCGGCGTCGGGGCCGGCCGCGTCTTCCGGTGCGTCAGCATCGCAGGCGGCGCCTGCGATGCTGATCATCGATGTCGTCGGCAAGGTGCGCCGCCCCGGCATCGTGACCGTTCCGAAGGGATCACGGGTCTACGAGGCGATCGATGCGGCCGGTGGCCTCCGGGGTCGGGTCGACACCACGAGCCTCAACATGGCCCGTGAAGTCGGCGACGGCGAGCAGATACTGGTGGGCCTCGATCCCGTCGACCCGAGCGGTGCTCCCGTCACGGGCGGTGCGCCGGCCACCGGCGGATCGGGTGTAGCGAAGATCAATCTCAACACCGCCACCGCCGACCAGCTCGACACGCTGCCGGGAGTCGGGCCTGTCACAGCGCAGGCCATCTTGTCCTGGCGCGACACCAACGGCCGCTTCGGTTCGGTCGACGACCTGCTCGATGTCAAAGGCATCGGCGAGGCGACGCTCGCCGAGCTGCGCGACCTCGTTGTGGTGTGACCCACGACGCCCGCCTGGCGCCAGGAGCGGTCGGGGCCTGGTGTGGGGCCGCGTGGCTCGTGACGGCCGATTCAGTCGTCAGCGCCGCGGTGGCGGTGACCGCAGTGGTGGTCGCGGCCCTCGCGTGGAGGCGTCCACGGATGGCGCCGCTGCTTCTCGCCGCCGTGTGCGTGGCAGCGATCGCGGCGTCCTGCGCCTTCCGTCTCGCGACCGTGGAGGCTTCACCGCTGGCGGACCTGGCCCGCGGAGACCGTTTGCTGACCCTGGACGTCGAAGTGGCTCGCGATGCCCGGGTGTTCGTCCGGCGGGGGAGCGAGTCCACGGTTGTGGGAGTCACGGTGCGTCGCGTGACGGCCGACGGCGTGGACGTGCGGCTGCGCGAGAAGGCCACGGCATTCGTCGAAGGGCGAGCCGACAACCTCGTCGTGGGTCGGCGGTTGATCGTGCAAGGACGGCTGGATCCGTCCGACGACACCGCGGAGAGTGCCGTCATCGATGTCGTCCGTCTCGGGGAGTCCGTTGATGCGGCCTGGTGGTGGGAGGCGTCCGAACAAGTGCGTGAGGGCGTGCGGCGATCTGTCGCGCACCTGTCAGACGAACCACGGTCGCTGGTGCCGGCACTCGTGGATGGCGACGACAGTCGGGTCAGTGACGAGGTCGAGGAGGATTTCCGACGCAGTGGTCTGACCCATCTGATGGCGGTTTCAGGCACGAACCTGACGATCGTGCTTGCCGTGACGATGGCCCTCGCCCGCGCGGCCGGTGCGCGTCGCACGGTGCTCCTGGTTGTCGGGGTGCTGTCGATCGCAGCATTCGTGCTGCTGGCACGGCCCGAACCGAGCGTGGTGCGGGCTGCGGCGATGGGTGTGGTGGGCGTTGCGGCGCTGGGATTCGGGGCGCGCGGCGGACTTCGGGCGCTCTGCTGGGCCGTGGTCGGTCTGCTGTTCCTCGACCCGTGGTTGTCGAGATCGGCGGGGTTCATTCTGTCGGCCAGCGCCACGGGCGGGATCCTGCTGCTCGGGCCGCTGTTCGTGCGCCGGCTCGAGACGTGGATGCCCCGGTGGTGCGCGGTCGCGCTCGCCGTCCCGCTCGCCGCCCAGTTGGTGTGCACGCCGGCGATCGCGGCGCTCTCGGGCGAGATCTCGCTGGTAGCCGTATTCGCCAATCTGCTGGCCGCCCCGGCAGTGGCACCTGCGACCGTTGCGGGCCTGGCGGGCGGGCTGTTGTCGCTGGCGTGGGCTCCCGCCGGGATGCTCGTCGGCACCCTCGCCGGCGCGAGCGCGAGCTGGATCCTGACCGTCGGGCACACGGCCGCCGGTCTTGATGCCGCCGCCGTCGAATGGTCCGCCCCGTGGCAGGTGTTGGTCGCCGTGGTTCCACTCGTCACGTGGGCGGTGATCAGGCTGTCGTCCCGTCCCGCGCTCTTCGGCGGACTGGTGCTGGGCCTGGCGATCGCCCTGTGGCGGCCGCCGCAGACGGGCTGGCCGCCACCCGGTTGGGTCATGGTCAGCTGTGACGTGGGTCAAGGAGATGCCTCGGTGCTTCCGGTGGCGCCCGGTGAGGCCGTCGTGATCGACACCGGTGAGGACGATGCCGCGGTCGACCGTTGCCTGACGTCGCTCGGTATCAACACGGTCCGACTGCTTGTCCTGACCCATGGCGACGCCGATCATGTCGACGGATGGCGAGGCGTCGTGGACGGGCGCCGGGTCGATCAGGTGGTCGTGGGTGCCTCCGGTGGCCCGGACATCGAGCGGGTCCCCCGGCACGCAATCGCTGCGGGGGAGTCGTTCGCCGTCGGGCAGGTCTCGGCCGAGGTGCTGTGGCCACCGCCGGAAGTGGCCGTCGCCGATGACCGCAACGCCGTCAGCGTGGTGCTGCGGGCCACAGTCGGTGGAGTCCGCATCCTGCTGACGGGTGACATCGGAGCCGACGTCCAGCAGCGCATCCTGCGCAGCGGCGCCGAGGTGACAGCCGACGTGCTCAAGGTGCCGCACCACGGCAGCGCCGACCAGGACCCGCGGTTCGTTGATGCCGTCGGGTCGTCCATCGCGACGATCAGCGTCGGCGCCGGCAATGACTACGGCCATCCCACGGCCTCCGTGCTGTCGCTGCTGCGCAGAGACCGCGTGCGGTGGTGGCGTACCGACACCGACGGCGACATCGCGGTTGTGGTCCGCGACGGCGAGCTGGCTGTCGTCTCACGCCATTAAGGTGGTGTCGTGGCTTCGGCATTCGGCAAGATCCTGCTCATCACCGGCAATGCTGAGTTCTTGGCTGACCGCACCCGTGCCAAGGCCGTGACGTTTGTGACCTCCGAGCAGCCCGAGTGCGAGGTCGCCACAACAACCGCCTCGGGGCTCCAGCCCGGCGAGCTTGCCGGACTCACGAGCCCCTCGCTGTTCAGTGATGCCAGCGCCCTGGTGCTGACGGAGCTGCAGGACCTGCCCGATGTCGCCCAGACCGAGCTGCTCGCCTATGTGGCCGAGCCGTCACCCGACATCGCGGTGGTGCTGGTGCATAGCGGTGGTCAGAAGGGCAAGGGCCTGCTCGACAAGCTCCGCAAGGCGTCCGCAGTCACCGAGGTCAAGGTCGAGCAGCCCAAGTACGAGCGCGACTACGCCGGCTGGGTCGCGAAGGAGGTCCGCGATCTGGGCGCCCGCATCGACGAGCAGGCGGCCAGCTACCTGGTCGCGGCCGTGGGTCAAGATCTGCGTGCCCTGGCCGGCGCCGCCGACCAGCTGGTTGCTAACCTCGAACCGGGCGCCCAGATCAGCGCGTCGCTGGTGCAGCAGTACTTCGGCGGTCGCGCCGACGTCCGCGGTTACGAGATCGCCGACGCGACGATCGACGGACGCATCGACGTTGCCCTCGAGCATGTGCGGTGGGCCGAGTCGGCCAAGATCGCCCCGGTTCTCATCACCAGCGCGCTCGCGACTGGGTTGAGGACACTCGCCAAGCTGTCCGGTGCCCCCGAGGGGTTGCGCGATAACGACCTCGCCGCTCATGTCGGGGCACCGCCGTTCAAGATCAGGGCGATGCGTCAGCAGCTGCGCAGTTGGGACGCCGGCGGTCTCGCCGCGGCGATCTCGGCTGTCGCGCAGGCCGATCTCGACGTCAAGGGTGGCTCGGCCGATCCGGCCTTCGCCGTCGAGCGGATGGTGCTCGCGGTCGCTGCCCAACGGCGTCGCTGATGGCTGAAAGCAGCCGCCGCGTCGATGCGGTCGATCTTGCGCGCGGCCTCGCCCTGATCGGCATGATGTTCGTGCACCTCGGCCCGCGATGGGTCGGCGAGAGCCCTCCGGTGGGCCAGATGATCGCCAGCGGCCGGGCCGCACCGCTGTTCGCGATGCTGGCAGGCGTCGCTCTTTCGCTGGTGGCCCGCCGCGACCCATCGGGTGCTGGCTCGCTACGGGCGACCGCGATCCGCGCGGCGATATTGGTGGTCATGGGGCTGGGTCTGGGCTCCCTCGACAACGTGCCGATCTATGTGATCCTGGCGTTCTACGGACTCATGATCGTCCTAGCGCTGCCTTTCCGCAGGTTGTCCGTCCCGACCCTGATCGCATCGGGTATCGCCTGGGCGCTCGTCGCACCGGTGCTGCTGCTGTGGCTGCAGGTGGAGCACGCGACGGTGGTGTCCGATCAGGCGGAGTTCTCCGACGTCCTGCCACCGTGGTCGCTGCTCACCGAGCTGGTTGTCTGGGGCGCTTATCCGGCGGGCGTGTGGTTCGCCTACGTGCTGGTCGGGCTCGGCATCGGGCGGCTCGACCTCGCGCGGCTTCGCGTCGCCCTGGCGGTCCTGTGCGGCGGCATGGCGCTGCTCGGGGGATCGGTAGTGATCGCGCTAACGGCGATCTCACGAGGCACCTTCGACCACTGGTACGTCCAGGGATGGCAGCTGCTATTCGTCCGCGGCGCCTACCCGTACGAGCCGGCGACGTGGCACGAGCTGTGGCTGATGGGGGAGCACACCTCGCGACCGCTCAATGTCCTCGGGGCGATCGGATCGGCGCTGGTGGTCATCGGACTGTGCGCGCTGGTGACCCGGTTGCCGTGGGCGCGCATCGTCCTGCTGCCGCTGCGTGCCGCGGGCGCGATGACCCTCACGCTCTACACCGCGCACGTGATCTGGTCGTGGCGCCTCACGGTCGATGCCCGAGCCAGCGATGCGCCTTTCGAACCCATGGGTAGCTACCACGACTGGCTCGTTCAGGTCGTCGTCCTGTTGCTCGTCGCGACGTTGTGGCTGCGTTTCGCCCGTCGTGGGCCGCTCGAGTCGATCGTGCGGCTCGCCTCGACGTGGCGCCCGCTGAACGAACGAAAAAACGCCCCGGTGTGAGCCGGGGCGTTGATTCAGACGCTGCTGGGCAGCGAGGCGAACGTCAGAGCGACGCGGCCTTCTTGGCGATGGCCGACTTGCGGTTGGCTGCCTGGTTCTTATGGATGACCTTCTTGGAGGCGGCCTTGTCGAGCTTGCGGGTGGCCTCGCCGGCGAACTTCTTGGCGTCGTCGGTGTTGCCGGCCGTCACGGCCTCTTCGAAGCGACGCACGGCCGTCTTCAGCGCGGAACGCACGGACTTGTTGCGCTCACGGGCCAGCTCGTTCTGGCGGTTGCGCTTGATCTGCGACTTGATGTTCGCCACGGGACAAACCTACTTCTCTTGATGGTGGTGCTCGACGATGTGATGACGGTGCCATGCTGGCGCCAAAACGTGAGGGGACGTGCCGAGGCACGCGACCGCCAACTCTATCAGCCGGCGGCCCGTCCCCTCAAATCCGCGGAGGCTGAGGTCGCGCAGCGACCGAACGCCGGAGCGACCGAACGCCGGAGCGCGCCAGCGGAGCTGGGGGCACCTCCCGCTTGCGGGGGAGAGCGTGCCGCGGCGAAGTCACCCAGGTGCGAGGCGAGGTGAGTGGGCCGCGCGCCGCGAGCCACCGGGTGGCACGGGCCACTCCCGGCTAATGGGAGAATGACTCATCATGAGCAATCGCCCCGTCCCCCAGCCCGGGGCCACCGACCCGAAGGTCCTGCGCAACTTCTGCATCATTGCGCACATCGACCACGGCAAGTCCACGCTGGCTGACCGGATGCTGCAGCACACCGGCGTGGTCGACGGCCGTGACATGAAGGCCCAGTACCTCGATCGCATGGACATCGAGCGCGAGCGTGGCATCACGATCAAGAGCCAGGCCGTCCGCATGCCGTTTGTGAAGTCGAGCGGCGACGACGCCGGCCAGGTCTACGTGCTCAACATGATCGACACCCCGGGCCACGTCGACTTCACCTACGAGGTGAGCCGCAGCCTCGAGGCATGTGAGGGAGCCGTGCTGCTGGTGGATGCCGCCCAGGGCATCGAAGCGCAGACGCTCGCGAACCTCTACCTGGCGATCGACGCCGATCTCGACATCATCCCGGTGCTGAACAAGATCGACCTGCCGGGCGCCCAGCCGGAGAAGTACGCCGAGGAGATCGCCGGCATCATCGGTGGCAACCCTGACGACGTCCTGCGCGTCTCGGCCAAGACCGGCCAGGGTGTCGAGGAGCTGCTCAACCTCATCGTCGACGAGATCCCGCCGCCGAAGGGCGATCCCGATGGTCCGGCGCGCGCGCTGATCTTCGACTCGGTCTACGACACCTACCGCGGCGTCGTCACCTACGTCCGTGTTGTCGACGGCAAGCTGAGCCACCGCGACAAGATCAAGATGATGTCGACAGGTGCGGTGCACGAGATGCTCGAGGTCGGCGTCATCTCGCCCGAGCCCGTCAAGGCGCCCGACCTTGGCGTCGGCGAAGTCGGCTACCTCATCACGGGCGTCAAGGAGGTGCGTCAGTCGCGCGTCGGCGACACCGTGACGTCCAACATCCGCGGGGCGACCGAACCGCTCGGCGGCTACAAAACGCCCAACCCGATGGTCTACTCGGGCCTCTACCCGCTCGACGGCGACGACTACCCGACGCTGCGTGACGCGCTCGAGAAGCTGCAGCTCAACGACGCCGCGCTGGTCTACGAGCCGGAGTCGTCCGGTGCCCTCGGGTTCGGGTTCCGCATCGGCTTCCTCGGTCTGCTGCACCTCGAGATCGTCCGTGAGCGGCTGGAGCGTGAGTTCAACCTCGAGCTCATCTCCACGGCTCCCAACGTCGTGTACCGCGTCGAGATGGAAGACGGCAAGGACATCGTCGTGACCAACCCGTCGGAATATCCGTCCGATGGCAAGATCAGCGCGGTCTACGAGCCGGTCGTCCGCGCGACGGTGCTCAGCCCGTCCGACTACATCGGCGTCATCATGGAGCTGTGCCAGGCGCGTCGGGGACAGCTCATCGGCATGGACTATCTCTCCGAAGACCGCGTCGAGATCAAGTACACGCTGCCGATGGGCGAGATCATGTTCGACTTCTTCGACGCGCTCAAGAGCCGCACCAAGGGCTACGCCTCGCTCGACTACGAGCCGACGGGCGAGCAGGCGTCCGACCTGGTCAAGGTTGACGTGCTGCTGCAGGGCGAGGTCGTCGACGCGTTCAGCGCCATCGTGCACCGCGACAACGCCTACGGTTACGGCGTCTCGCTGGCGGGCAAGCTCAAGGAGCTCATCCCGCGTCAGCAGTTCGAGGTGCCGATCCAGGCCGCGATCGGTGCCCGCGTCATCGCCCGCGAGAACATCCGCGCGATCCGCAAGGACGTCCTCGCCAAGTGTTACGGCGGCGATATCAGCCGCAAGCGCAAGCTGCTTGAGAAGCAGAAGGAGGGCAAGAAGCGGATGAAGATGGTCGGACGTGTCGAAGTCCCCCAAGAGGCCTTCATCGCCGCCCTCTCGACGGGTGACGTCGACAAGTAACCCAGATCTGCGGGGGAGTGCACCGGATCGGCTGTCCGGGACGGTGCACCACGCCGCACATCTGGGTTGTTGACGGGCTCATGCATACTGAGTATGTTCGATGCATACTGAGTATGTTTGGAGTTGGCCATGTCGGTGAAGTTGGGGATTTTGGCGCTGCTGTCGCAGCGGCCGATGTACGGCGCCCAGCTGCGCGCCGAGTTCGAAGATCGCACCGGCGGGACCTGGCCCCTCAACATCGGGCAGGTCTACACGACAGTCGCCCGGCTCCAGCGTGACGGACTTGTCGAGGGTGACGGTGTCCCCGACGAGGACGGTCGCAAGGAGTACGCGCTCACCGATGCCGGGCGCGCAGAGGTCGCAGCGTGGTGGGCCAGTGCGGCGGCGCCGTCGTCCGACCCACGTGACGAGCTCACCATCAAGCTCGCGCTCGGCGTGACGATGCCGGGCGTCGACGTGGCCGACGTCGTCCAGCGACAGCGCTCCGCCGGTATGCAACGGCTTCAGGAACTCACCACCGAGAAGCGCCGTGGGCCGCGCGACCTCGCCGCCGAGCTGGTCCTCGAACGCCGCATCTTCGACGCCGAGGCGCTTGTCCGCTGGCTCGATCACGTCGAAGGACGTCTGGCCGAGTCCGCCTCTTCCTCCACCACCGCAGCTCCCCACCGTCCGTCCGAGGAGACCTCATGAGTGACCAGCCCATCTTGTCGATGCGTGGTGTGACCCGCACCCACGGCTCGGGGGCGACCCAGGTCTGCGCCCTGGTCGACGTCGACCTCGACGTCGCAGCCGGTGAGCTGGTCGCCGTGATGGGCCCGTCCGGCTCCGGCAAGTCAACCCTCCTGCACGTTGCCGGCGGCCTCGACCGACCCTCGTCGGGCTCGATCACGGTGGAGGGGCAGGAACTGGGGTCGCTGAGTGGTGCGGCGCTCGCTGCAATGCGACGCGGATCGGTCGGCTACGTGTTCCAGGAACTCAACCTCATCCCGACACTGACAGCAGCGGAGAACGTGTCGCTGCCGCTCGAGCTCGGTGGCTCGAAGCAGGCAGCGGCCCGCGAGGCCGCGTTCGAGGCGCTGGCCGGCGTCGGACTCGACGGTCTGGCCGACCAGTTCCCCGACACGCTGTCGGGTGGCCAGCGCCAACGCGTGGCGATCGCCCGGGCACTGGTCGGTCCGCGACGACTCCTCCTCGCCGACGAGCCCACGGGCGCCCTCGACACCCGGTCGGGCGAGGACGTCCTGCGGGTGCTGCGAGAGCGCGTTGACGCCGGCGCAGCAGGGGTGTTGGTGACCCACGACTCGCGTCACGCGGCCTGGGCCGATCGCATCGTGTACGTGCGCGACGGACGTGTTGTCGACACCTCTGCGGTTGCGCGATGAGCCGCGACCTCGGGGCCTGGCGCCCGGCCCTGCGGATGGCCGCCAGGGACGTCAGGCGTCACAAGGGACGCAGCCTCCTGGTGGTGATGCTGGTCGGTCTGCCGGTGCTGCTGTCGGCGATGGCGGCAACGCTGATCTCGACCCAGCAGGAGTCGGTTGTCGAACGGCTGCCTGTTGAACTCGGGCAGGCGCAGGCGTCTGCCAGCTTCTACGGCGAACCGATGCGGCAGAACGCAGACGCCACAAATCTGGAGTACTCAGGGACGGGCGAACGCCTCGATGTCGATGCCGCGGCGGCCCGGCTCGCCGAGCTCACCGGCGGTACCGTCCTACCGGTGGCGCGAGAGTCCGCACGGGTGGTGATCGGCAACCGGGGCTGGTCGGTCGATGTTCTGAGAACCGACTTCACCTCGACGCTGACCCGGGGGATGTCGGTGCTGGAGGCCGGGCGTGTGGCCCGGGCTGACGACGAGGTGGTGGTCACGCGGGCCATGGCCGATGACGGCGCGCAGATTGGGAGGCCTGTGCTTGTCGACGGCCATGAGCTGACAGTGGTCGGCATCGGGACGGTCGACACCGTGGGTTCGGACGCGCGATCGCGGGCCGTCGCGATCCCGCAGGATTCCGTGGTGCCCCCGTCGCCCATCGGTGAGAAGTCGCTCCTGATCGACCGGACGGAGCCGGTGACCTGGGCCGACGTCCAGCAGCTCAACGCCCAGGGTTTTGTGGTCGTCTCCCGATCGGTTGTCACGGATCAGCCGCCTGACTCACAGCAGGTCAGTGATGCCGGTGACAACGCCGACAAGGAGCTTGCGGCCATCGTAGTGACCGCGCTGGTCATCGAAGTCGTCCTGCTGGCCGGACCAGCCTTCGCCGTGAGCGTCCGTCGTCAACGGCACGAACTCGCGACGGTCGCCGCGGCCGGTGGCTCGCCGGGTGACCTGCGCCGCATCGTCCTGGCCCAGGCCATCGTGCTGGGTGCCGGAGCTTGCGTCGTTGCGGCGGCGCTGTCCGTGCCGGCGTCGTGGGCGGCCGCACGGGTGCTCGGCGGTGTGCTCGACGCGGGAGTCGGCCCGTTCGATGTCGCCTGGGTCGCGATCGCCGCCACCGTGGTGCTCGGAGTGCTGGCCTCGGTGTTCGCTGCGTGGATCCCGGCGCGACAGGCTGCCCGCAGCGATGTCGTCGCTGCGCTGGCCGGACGCGTTCCTGCCCCGCGTGCCTCGGCGGGTTGGCCCCTGGCGGGCGCGCTGCTGATGGTGA
>Ga0075364_10002499_pt1 | contig 10297 bp, 11 predicted proteins | sample EndMetdeltDD1764_FD_71517 | JGI IMG/M metagenome (GOLD analysis project Ga0075364, IMG submission 71517) | Populus endosphere microbial communities from Tennessee, USA - Endosphere MetaG P. deltoides DD176-4 | ecosystem: Host-associated > Plants > Roots > Endosphere | place: USA: Tennessee...
GAGGCCGGCCACGGCAGCGTCGCGACTCGCCGGCCCCCGGCCCGCCCGCAGCGCACCGGTGCGGGACACGATCAGCGTCGCCGTCGCGCCGAGCACATAGACGGCGATGCGCGTCGCAGTTGCGGCTCGCATCAGGCCGGGCCGCAACCTTGTGAGACCGCCGACCAGTACGATCGGCCAGAACGCAAACAGCCCACCGACGAAGGCCCGGTCGCGGCCGGTCGCGCCGTACACAGCGCCCCACAGGAGCAGGGTCGCCGCGACCGCATGCCAGATGATGCCTCGCGCTCGACGCGTCACGATCTCGAGGAACGCGACGACGCCGATCACAGCAGCAATCGTGTACAGCTGATCGGTCTCCGGCACGCACCCGTAGATCGCCGCCAGCGGGAAGAGCATGGCGACGGTGGCGGCGCCCGGCCACGGCAGGACGGATTCGAGATCGGGCAGGCACTCGGCGACCAGGATCGCCGCGACCAGGATCGCCGCGATGGCCCAGCGGTGCGAGTTCTGCTCGAGGAACGAGCTGCTCCAACACTCGGCGACCACGACGACGCCAACAGCCGCACCGATCGCCCACCGAACGACGTGCATCACGCGGCGAGTCACGGCCCTAGCCGGCGCAGGTGTTGGCGATGATGTCGCAGATCCAGCCGATGTCGTCCTCGGTCAGGCGTGACCCGGAAGGAAGGCTGACCGTGTTCTCGAAGAGATCGGCGGAGACGCTGCCGCCGACGACCGGGTAGCCCTCGAACACCGGCTGCAGGTGCATCGGCTTGAACCCGCGCCTGGCCTCGATTCGCTCCGCTCGCAACGCGTCGAGGACGTCTGCGGGCGATGCGCCGGCGCCGTCTGGGTCGAGCCGGATCGTGGTAAGCCAGTGGTTGGGCTCACAGCCGTCAGGGATCGTCTGGAACGACACACCCGGCAATCCTCCGAGGCGGCGCTCGTAGGCCTCGCGGACCGCGCGTCGGCCGGCGATCCGCTCCGGCAACGTGCGCAGCTGGCCGCGGCCGACGGCGGCGGACAGGTTCCCCATCCGGTAGTTGTAACCGACCTCGGCATGCTCGTACCACGGCACAGGGTTGCGGGCCTGTGTGGCCAGATGGCGAGCGCGAGCGATGATCGCGGAGTCGTTCGACACGAGCGCGCCCCCACCACCGGTCGTCACGATCTTGTTGCCGTTGAAGGACAACACCGCCAGCCGCCCGAAGCCTCCGGCCATCACGCCGTCCCGGGAGGCACCGACCGCCTCCGCGGCGTCCTCGATCACGGGCACGTCGTACTCCGCGCACACGTCGGCCAGCCGACGGCCATCGGCGACCGATCCGTACAGGTCGACGGTGATGACGGCGGCCGGGAGGCGACCGCCAGCGGCGCGGTCGGCAAGCTCGGCAGCGAGCAGATCAGGATCGATGTGCCAGGTGCTCGGCTCACAGTCGACGAAGCACGGCATCGCCCCCACGTACGTCACGGCGAACGCGCTGGCCGCGAAGGTGAGACTGCTCACCAGCACGTCGTCGCCGGCCTTCACGCCGAGCGCGAGCAGCGCGAGGTGAAGCCCCGCAGTTCCGCTGGACAGGGCCGCGGCAGCGGACGTCTGCGTGACGTCCTCCAGCTCGCGCTCGAACGCCTCGAGGTCCGGCCCCGCCGGCGCGATCCAGTTGGAGTCGAACGCCGACAGCAACAGCTCGCGCTCGACCGGCCCGACCTCCGGCGGCGACAGGAAGATCTTCCACGACGCGTCCATCCCGGCGACCGTAGTTCTTCGTAGAGTTGGACGTTGTGACAGATCCGATCAACGTGCTGTGCGTGTGCACGCACAATCGGACGCGCTCGGTGCTGACTGCTGCCCTGCTTCAACAACACATGACCGAACTGGGACTGTCCGCCGCGACGTCCAGCGCTGGAACCATGGTCGGTGGGTATCCGGCAACGGATCGCACGGTGCGGCTGCTGGCCGAGCGGAGCATCGATGTCAGCGGCCACCGCAGCCAGACGCTCACCGCCGAGGTCGTCGGTGCAGCCGACCTGATCCTGACCGCAGAGCGCGACCACGTGGCAGCGATCGTCGGCCGGTGGCCGGCTGCGTTCGCCCGCACCGTCACGCTGCCGGAGGCCGTCGATCTCGCCCGGCTTGCCGGCCAACGCAGCGGGACGCCGATTCGGGAATGGGTGGCCCGGATGGAGGCCACCGGACGCGACCCGCTCGAATACCTGTCCGGACACGTGGCCGAGATCGAAGACCCGACCGGCCACTCGCCCGCCGTCTGGTCGCGCGTGTTCAGCCAGATCGACGACCTGACGCGCTCGCTCGCCAAGGCCATGCTGTGACGTTGCTCAAGGCTGCAGTCACGCGAGCCAGTGGGCTTGTCGACCGGATGGCGCCTCCGCCGACCGGCATCACGATCCTGATCTACCACCGCGTCGGCGGCGGCAGCACGAGCGCGGTCGACCTCGATCCCGCCCTGTTCGACGAGCAGCTGGCGATTCTCGCGAGCGACTTCCGCGTCATCACGCTTGGCGCGGCGATCGACGAACTGGCCGAGCCGGCACGTCAGCACCAGCCGGGCCTCGTGCTCACGTTCGACGACGGCACCGTCGATTTCACAGATGTCGCGGTTCCGCTGCTCGTGCGCCACGGGTTGCCGGCGACCCTGTACGCCGCGACGGAGTTCATCGACGCCGGCGACGACTTTCCATGGGGCGCACCACCGACATCGTGGGCCGCGCTGCGCGACGCCCGTTCGACGGGCCTGATCGAAGTCGGCTCGCACACCCACTCACATCGGCTCCTCGACCGTCTCGACGCTTCCACCGTCGCCGACGATCTGCAGCGTTCGATCGAGCTGATCGAGAACCACGTGGGCACGCGCCCGCTGGACTTCGGCTACCCGAAAGCGGTCCCGGGCTCGCCGGCCGCGGAGATCGAAGTGCGCAGGCGGTTTCGGTCGGCGGCGCTGGCGTCGAATCGGGTCAACCGCGCGGGTCACACAGACGTCCATCGCCTGGGTCGCACGCCGATCCAGACGTCTGATGCCGGGCCGCTTTTCCGGGCCAAGGCGGGTGGGGGCATGCGGCTCGAGGGCCAGTTGCGCTCCGCGGCCGCACGGCTGCGCTACAGGCGGGCGACGCGGTGAACCGCGACGGCCGCGAGCGACCGCGCCTGGTGCACATGACGACCACCGACATGAGCCTCGACTGGTTGCTCGGTCCGCAACTGCTCGCGTTCAAGGCGGCCGGCTACGAGGTGATCGGCATGTCGGCATCGGGGGTGCACGTCGCCAACCTCGACGCGATGGGCATCGAGCACATCGCGATGGCGAACTTCACTCGTTCGAACGATCCGCTGAGCGACATCAGAGCGTTCTTCGACCTCGTGCGCGAGCTGCGCCGGCTGCGGCCCGACATCGTGCACACCCACAATCCCAAGCCGGGCATCCTCGGCCGCGTCGCCGCCCGCGTCACCCGCGTCCCGCTGATCGTCAACACTCAGCACGGCCTGTACGCGCAACCCGACGATCGCCGCCGTCGCCGTTGGCCTGTCTACGCGGTGGAACGCTTCGCCGCCGCGTTCGGCGACGTCGAACTGGTGCAGAACAGCGAGGACGCGGCAACGCTCGTCGAGCGGCTCAAGGTGCCGGCTCGGCGCGTGCACGTGCTCGGCAACGGTGTCGACCTCAGCCGTTTCGATCCTGCGGCGGTGCCGGACGGAACCCGGGATCGCCTGCGCCGCGAATGGGGCCTCGGTGACGATGTTGTCGTGTACGGAGCCGTTGGGCGGCTCGTGCGCGAGAAGGGGATGGTCGAGATGTTCGCCGCCCATCGGCGACTGGTGCACGAAGGCGTGCGCCTTCGTCTCGTCGTCGTCGGGCCGCTGGAACCCGGCAAGGCCGACGGTCTCGATCAGGCTGCCGTTGACGCTGCCCGTGCCGACGGGGTGATCTTCCTCGGCCAGCGCGACGACATGCCCGACCTCTACTCGGCCATGGATGTGTTCGTCACCGCAACCTACCGCGAGGGCTTCCCCCGCGCCGCGATGGAGGCCGCCGCGATGGGACTACCGATCGTCGCCACCGACATCCGCGGCTGCCGCCAGGTGGTCGACGATGGCGTGACGGGTCTGCTCGTGCGCGTCCGCGACGCAGACGCGCTGGCCGGCGGGATGCGCGATCTTGTGGACGACAAGTCCCGAAGGGAAGCGATGCGTGCGGCCGCGCGGCCGAGAGCCCTCGCCGAGTTCGACGTTCAGCGCGTCATCGACATCACCCTCGATGCGTATCGAACGGCGGGGAAGCACGGTCGCACCGGGGCGCCCCCGAAACGGTAGGTTGCGCGCATCGCTCATGACCGACGTTCGTTCGTGTTCGCCCGCCACGGCGACACCATCGCGACCGTCGCGGCGCGGGTCCTGCCCGATGATGAGGAGGCCGCGCAGCGGCTGCGGTCGTGGAACCTCCATCTGGCCCTGCGCCGCGGTCCGACCGGCGAGGCCGGTCAGTTGCTGGGAAGCGACATCGTCTACCTCGAGCCACCGCTGCCATGAGCACCCACCCGTGAGCGTCATCGAGCCCGTGATCGTGCGAGCCGCGCTCGCCGCCGGGCACGACGGCCTGGCCGAAGTGTCGATCGCGCTTCGATACCCGAACGGCGCGGAACGAACGATGAGCCTGCCGTACGACGCCGTCGAACCAGCCCTCGACGCGATGCACATCGCCAACCTCGAACAACTCGTCGGCCTCCCCTGGACGACGCTCGTCAGCGACCATTCATAGACCCACAGCTCATAGAGACACCGCCCCCACAGCAGGAGAACCACCATGGACATCGTCATCCGCAACGGCACCATCGTCGACGGCTCCGGGCTGCCCGGATACCGCGGCGACATCGGCATCGAGGGCGGCAAGATCGTCAGCGTCGGCCGCCCGCTCGGCGACACGGACGGTGAGCGAGTGATCGACGCCGCCGGCCGCATCGTCGCCCCCGGCTTCGTCGATCCGCACACCCACCTCGACGCGCAGTTGCTGTTCGACCCGTTCGTGTACCCGACGATCGAACACGGCATCACCACCGTCGTCACGGGCAACTGCTCGCTGAGCATGGCACCGGTGCGCACGGCGCATCGCGACCGGTTCTCGCGGATGTTCCGCCTCATCGAGGAGATGCCGGCTGCGGCGTTCGAGAGCGGCGTCGACTGGCGATGGGGCGAGTCGTTTGCGGATCTGCTCGACACGCTCGCGGCGGATCTCGCCCTCAACATCGCGCCGCTCGTGGGCCACTCGGTGCTGCGCATGTATGTGCTCGGCGACGACTCCCGCCGGCCGGCGACGCCCGAGGAGGTCGAGGCGATGTGCGACGCACTGCGCTCCTGCCTCGACGCAGGCGCGGTCGGCATGTCGACGAGCTACGTCGACATCGAGGAGGACTTCATGCCGGTGCCCTGCCGGTTCGCCGAGCACAGCGAGGTCGAGGCTCTCTGTGCAGTCCTCGGTGAGCGAGGGCGGATGCTGCAGATCGTGCACGAGTTCTTCGACGCCGACCTCACCGTCTCGCGGGTGGAGATGCTCGGCGACCTGTCGCGGCGGTTCGGCATCCCGACCACGTTGTCGCCGCTGTTCCACAGCGCTGCTTCGCCGGGCGCCACCGACGCGGTGATGGCGGCCGTCGAGCGCGAGGTCGCGACCGGCGCACGCGTCTGGCCGCAGGTGCAGACGCGCCCGATCGACATCAGCTGGACCCTCGACCAGCGCAGCATCATGTTCCTGGTGATCCCCGGTTGGTGGTCGGTGCTGTCGCTGCCGACGAAGGCGGAGAAGCTCGCCGCACTGAACGACCCTACGACCAGGTCGACGATGGTGAAGGCGCTCGACGAGCTCAGCGCGTCGACGTTCGGGATGAACGCGGCCACGATCATCATCCGCGACGTGGCTCTGGAGAAGAACCGGCACCTCGTCGGCACGACCGTCGGCGATCTCGCCACAGCGACCGGTACCACGCCGGCCGAAGCTCTGATCGCGCTCGCCGTCGAGGAGGACCTCGGCACGTGGTTCATCCGTCCCAACATCGGACACGTCGACACCGACGCGATCGGCCCGCTGCTCGCCCACCCCAACGTGCACATCGGCGCCAGCGATGTCGGCGCTCACGTCGGTTCGTTCTCGACGTACGGCGACGTCGGTCTGCTGATGTCCAAGTTCGTCCGCGAGACCGGCGCGCTGCGGCTCGAAGAGGCCGTCAAGAAGGTGACGTCGGACGTGTGCGCGATCTGGGGCCTTCCCGATCGCGGGCTGCTCCGCGAGGGTTACGCGGCCGACGTCGTGGTGTTCGACGCGGCGACGATCGGGCGTGGCCCCGAGATCCCTTCGGATGACTTCCCCGGCGGAGGCACGCGTTGGATCCGTCGTTCCGAAGGCATCGACGCAGTCATCGTCAACGGAACGGTCACCTGGACGAAGGAAGCCGGCTACATCGATGGCGCCCGCGGCGGCGTCGTCGCCGTCCCGCGCACGTCGGGCGCCGTCGCCGGGGCCGGGCGCCGATGAGGATCGGCGTCGTCTTCCCGCAGACCGAGCTGGGTGGCGATGTCGGCGCGGTGCGCGCCTACGGCGAGGCGGTCGAGAGCCTCGGGTACACCCACATCCTCGCCTACGACCATGTCGTCGGAGCCGACCCGGCCGTCTACACCGACTGGACAGGGCCGTACAACAGCTGGACGACGTTCCATGAACCGTTCGTGATGTTCGGCTTCCTCGCCGGCGTCACGTCGCTCGAGCTCGTGACGGGCGTCATCATCCTCCCGCAACGGCAGACCGCTCTCGTCGCCAAGCAGGCCGTCGAAGTCGATCTGCTCACCGGCGGCAGGTTCCGCCTCGGCGTCGGCGTCGGATGGAACCACGTCGAGTACGAGGCCCTTGGGAAGTCGTTCGACGATCGCGGCCGGCGGATGACTGCGCAGATAGCGCTCCTGCGCCGGCTGTTCACCGAGCAGACGATCACCGACGAGGGCGAGTTCGAGACGATCCGCGGCGCGGGGCTGTCGCCGCGACCGATCCAGAGCCCGATCCCGATCTGGATCGGAGGATCGTCGGCCGCTGCCTACAAGCGGATGGGCCGACTCGCCGACGGTTGGTTCCCGCAGGTACGTCCCGGCGGTGATCTCGACGCCGCGCTAGAGGTGATCGCCGAGTCGGCGATCGCGGCGGGACGCGACCCGTCGACGATCGGCATGGAGGGCCGCGCCGCGTGGAAGGCCGACGATCCGGATCAGGTCGCGCGACAGACGGCGCGCTGGCGCGAAGCCGGCGCGTCGCACCTCACAGTCGACACGATGCGGGCCGGTTTGGGCACCGTCGACGATCACATCGCGGCCCTCACGACCGCCGCCGCGCTGATCGGCGTCCACGCCCCGTAACGACCTCGCCGGTAACGGCCGGGCACCACCGAGGTATTCACGCACCAACGCCGTGCACCAGATCCTCGGACCCTTCGGCTACCGGGCCCGGAAGGCCGCCATCACGTCAGCACGGATGCGGCCCTTGGGCGACACGGGAAGGTCGTGCTCCAACGCCCACGCCCGGATCTCCGCCAGCGTCGGCTCCGCGTCGGGCACCGGGCCGGCCGCCGGCAGGGCCAGCTCGACGCGCGCACCGTGCAACAACTCGCCCTGATGAGCAACCGCCGCCCCGAAGAATCGATACGCCCACTCCTGGGCCAGCTGCCTCGTCTCGCAGAACACGATCGGCACAGTCGGGAAGCGAACCTGTGCCTCCGCCAAGCCGTCGGCGACAATCGACGGCCGCACCCGCTCGAGCTTGAAGACCGCCGAGTAGCGATCCTCGACGACGAGGGCCGAGCGTCCGACCGCTGCAAGGTCGGCGAGCAGATAGCGCAGCTTGCCGCTGGTCAGCGTGCCGACCAGATCAGCGATGCTCTTCCGCTCGACGGCTGCGACGAGCCGGCCGTCCACTGCCACCGCGTAGTCGCCGGCGGGCAGCGGCCGCCGAGAGGTCGTCGCCTGTTGACCGCTGAACTTCCACGGATATTGCTCGTGGCTGTCGACGAAGATGTGCAGCTGCTGCCCTGCGGCCCGACTGGTCGGTACCGCGACTGCGGGCCGCGCCTGCTTGGCGGTGCGCGCTGTTTGCCAGAAGATGACCTCGCGGCCACGAGCCGTCGTGAACACGAACTGCGATCGGTTCTCACGACCGCGATCGAGAACCAGATCGACGGCGGCACCCCGGCGGACGCAGGATCGCACCGGAACGCGCTCGACGATCTCCAGTCCCTCCGGCCACACATCCGCACGATGGCAATACACCTTCGCGATCCGCGGCCACGTGTCGCGCACCTTCAAGGCGATGCCGTTGGCGCCGAGCGGCAGCCGCAGCAGGAACGGCAACGACGACGCCTCGTCAGGGTTGCGCGCGATCACGAACTCCACGACCTCAGTCTTGCCCACGGCCAGATCTGGAGGCAGTCTCCGCGTGGAGAGTCGACTGGGAATGGTTCTCGATCGAGTCTCCGCAGGGAGACTCCGCGGCCATCCCTGTACCATCGGCGCATCGGCTCAGCGCCGGGACACGGGCGGCAGGCACGTCCGGGATCGGAGCCACGATGATCGTCAGTCGAATCTCGGCCGCTGGAGTTGCGGCACTGATGTGCCTCGGTGCGGCGTGCAGCTCGGACAGCAAGTCGTCCAGCGACACGAACTCGAAGACGACCAGTCCTGCCGCATCAGATACGACATCGGGCGGAGCAGTCGAAACGGCAGCCCCACCGGCCAACTCCGATTCTGCGCCGGCTGTAGCACTGCCTGCAGGATGGCTTCCGGAGTTCGCCCTGCCGAGCGGCGTCGTTCCTGTCGAGGCATCGGATCTCGGTGCGACGCAGCTCGTCGTGGCCCAGATCGATGGCGATGTGCAGGCGGTCTTCGACGCGTTGCTGCAACAGCTCAAGGACGCTGGTTACGAGATCGTCGGCAGCACGTTCACGCCGACCGACAAGGGCGGCTTCGGCAGCATCTCCGCCAAGGGTCCGACGCATACCGCGGCGATCGCCTTCGGTCCGAACGACACAGGCACTCTCAACCAGGTTCAGATCAGCGTGGCGGAGGTCGAGGGCTGATCCCGAGGACGGGATAACTCTGACGAGCGGTTCGTGCGCAACGAGCCGGTCCACCGCATCCACGAGTGTGTGTTCGGCGTGCTCGCGCTCGAATCAGAGCCCGTCGATCCCCGCCTGTAGCGCCGCGCAGCACACCAACCGCACACCGGCCGGATCGGCGCAACGTCTTGCCTGCCCCTTCGGACGAGGCGGCGCGGACGGGGCGCGCCACGTCCGAAGGGGCATGGATCAGACGATCGGCGCCGCCTCCGACTTGGCCCCAAGACCTGTCGCACGAACACCGAACCTCCTGAGACAACAGTGCACAGCCGGCACACGAATGCACGATGCTCCCCCGGGTGATTCGCGACATCGCCCGCGGCGGCGCGTGCCTACGATTTGTGGATGAGCCGCGACCGTGTCCATCCCTGGAGCGAATTCGAAGCAGCCGCAGCAGCGTTGGCCGCTGTCGGGCAACAACGACTCAACGTCGACGCGCCCAACTATCTCGCAACGGTGCGCGGTGACGCACTGCCGCGCGTCCACCCGGTGAGCGCGCGCATCAAGGGCGGCCACCTCGCTCTCTACATGTACCCGAACTCCCCCAAGGGCAAGGATCTGACGCTCGATGGTCGGTACGCGCTCCACTGCCACGTTGCCGACGAGGAGGGCGGTGCCGGCGAGTTCTACGTGCGCGGCTACGGAGTGCGAGTCGATGACCGCGATCACCAAGCTGCGCTTGCCGCAGCCGGCTTCGAGCAGAAGGAGAAGTACGTCGTGTTCGAGCTCGGCATCGACGAGGCGTTCGGCTGCACCTATGAGGGCGACGCACTGGAACCGGTGATCCACCGTTGGCGACGCTCCGGCTGAACCGCATCACGGAGAGCGCACGACAACCACTGTCCGCCACCAGTCAACGCCTCCGCGTGTCGGCTACGCTGCGTGAGGGCATGTGCATGAATTGGTCAGTGAGCCGCCGTGAGGACATCTGAGACACCGTGAGTGACGCAGGCGAGTCCGTCGATCCAGTGCATCTGATCCACGCGACCTCGCCCGCCGCGCTCGCTCTGGTACGCATCGCCGACGGGCGCTTGTTGAATGCCAACCCGGCGTGTCGACGGCTGCTCGGCATCACCGAGCAGGATGTCCTCGACGGCCACAGACTGGATGCGATCCGATACTCGACGGGGCGCGC
>Ga0075364_10002500_pt1 | contig 10295 bp, 10 predicted proteins | sample EndMetdeltDD1764_FD_71517 | JGI IMG/M metagenome (GOLD analysis project Ga0075364, IMG submission 71517) | Populus endosphere microbial communities from Tennessee, USA - Endosphere MetaG P. deltoides DD176-4 | ecosystem: Host-associated > Plants > Roots > Endosphere | place: USA: Tennessee...
CCCGGGCGGTGTCTGCGCGCCGCTCGGTTCCAGTCCCGTCGCGGCGAGCGCGAGGACGATCGCAGCGACGCACACGAGCTGACGGCAACCGCCGTTCCCACCACACCACCATGCCGGCCCCCTTGGTCGTCGGACGACCGGTGTACCAGGTGAGGTGCCGGCGAACCTGAACGTCGTCTTCGGACCCACGTCGCATCGGCGCGATGTCGCCCCCGACCCCGCGTGGCGTCGCGGGCCGAGGGTTCACTTGGGGCACGAACCCGCGAGGAGGACCGATGAGCACAGACGCCAAGGTGACGAGGGACCTGATCGAGACGCTGCGCGACGGCGAGGAGGGCTTCGCCAAGGTCGCCGACAAGCTGGAGGGCTCGGACACGCCCCAGATCGGCGAGACGATGCGCCGTCTCAGCAACCAGCGTGCGCAGTTCCGGATCGAGTTGGACGAGCTGGCGAAGGCCTACGACGACGACGTCGACGAGTCCGGCTCCACGGTCGCGGCGTTGCACCGTGGTTGGATCGATCTCAAGGACGCCCTCACCGGTTCGTCGCCGGCGCACGTCCTCAAGGCGGCGGAGACCGGCGAGGAGCATGCGGTGAGCGAGTACGACAAGGCCCTCGACGCCGACGTCTCCGACGGGCTCCGCGCCGTCGTGGTGCGCCAGCGCAACGACATCGTCGCCGCGCGCGACGAGGTCAAGGCGCTCGCCGCGCAGCAGAGCTGAGCTGTCCCCCGGCAGATCCGCGGGTGTCTGCCGGGGACCCGCTCGGCGGCCGATCGCCGCCGCCCGGCCGCCGAGCGGACGGATCTTCCACGGAGCGCAGGCCGAGCCGATGGTCGCTTCGCGGTTCCCCTGCGGCGTAGACCCGCGCGCGTCGCACCGCCGAAGGGCCGGTCGAACACCCGACCGTCGAGCACGGGCGAGGTGCGCGGCGGCGATGCCCGCTACGAGAGCGTGGCGAGGAACGCGTCGAGGGCGGCGTTGGTCTCGGCCGGCGCCTCCTGCTGGACCCAGTGGCCGGCGCCGGACACGATCGTCGAACCCCGGAAGTCGTCGCACGCCGCGCCGGGATCGGCGTAGAGGTCCGAGCCCGGCACCATCCCCCGCACGGCGTCGCGCTCGCCGCCGATGAAGCACGCCGGCTGCGCCACGGTGGCGCCGATGATGTCGGCGTCGGCGGACGCGTCGAGCAGCGCGGCGCGGTAGCGGTTGAACGACCCGGTCATGCCCGACCGCTCGAAGGACGCGGTGAGGGCGTCGAGCTCGTCGTCGGGCAGGAAGCCGAGTGGCCCGTCGGGCGGGTCGGGCAGGAGCGGCAGGAACGGCACACCGCGGGGCGCGTCGGGGATCCAGCTCCCGAGCGGCGCGTCACCCGACAGCGCGTAGAAGCAGCGCTTGAGCGCACCCCGCAGGTCGACGGCGAACTCGGCCTCGGCCCGGCCGGGCTCGAGGAAGTGGAGGATGTAGAAGAACCGGTCGGCGTACATCGCGTCCAGCACCTCGGGCAGCGCCACGCCCATCGGCGGAAGGTGGGGAACGCTCAGGCCGGCGACGGCACGGACCCGGTCGGCGTGGCGGATGGCCGTGTTCCACACGATCGGCGCGCCCCAGTCGTGGCCGAGCAGCACCACCGGCTCCTCGTCGAGCGCCGCCGCCACGGCGGCCACGTCGCTCGCCAGCTCGCGCAGCGTGTAGCGCTCGACCTCGGGCGGCGCCGAGCTGGCCCCGTAGCCGCGGACGTCCATCGCCGCGACCCGGTAGCCACGGTCGGACAGGTGGGCCACCTGGTGGCGCCACGACGAGGGCAGCTCGGGCCAACCCGAGACGCACAGGATCGTCGGGCCGTCGCCCGCCACCTCGACCCGCAACGTGATGTCCCCGTTGTCGACCCGCAGCTCGTCCACGCCCATCCCCTTCGTCCGTCATCACCCCGACGCGCGAGGGCGGCTCGCTAGCGCGGGCCGCGCAGGATGCGGGTGACCACGTCGGCCAACCGCTCCCCCAGCTCCCCGTGCGGGAAGTAGCCCATCCCGGCCTGCAGCATGCCACCGCTGATGGTGAGCTCGAGCGCCGTGATCGTGGCGGGATCCCCGTCGCGCCCGAGCGCGTCGACGATGCGGCTGTGGAGGAGCAGGCCGATGCGCTCGCGGATCTCGAGCACCTCGGGCACGTTGCCGAGCAGCGCGCTCGTGGCGGCCGCCGTGAGCTCGGGATCGGCCGCCACGACGGCACCGAGCTCGGCCACCGCGGCGTTGACCCGCACGACCGGCGAGCGCGACGTCGACGACGGCGCCGGCAGGGTCTGGAGGCGCCGCCAGAACAGCTCGGCGACGAGGTGCTCCTTGGACGACACGTAGAGGTAGGCCGTGGCCGGCGCCATGCCGCCTCGACGGGCGGCGCCGCGCACCGTCAGGCCCTCGTACCCGTGCTCGCGCAGCTCGTCCAGCGCCGCGAGCATGAGCGCGTCGACCCGGTCGGCCCGCTTGCCGGGGGCGCGACGGACGGGAACGGGGACGTTCGCCGCTGCCGGGAGACTGGACATGTGTCCATACACTAGTCTGAACCGGTCGCCGGGCGTCGGGCCCGTGACGGTGTGAGAGGAGCAGCCCATGGCCGTCGCCACCCCCGAGCTGTACTGGGATCCGTTCGACATCGAGATCGACTCCAACCCGTACGGCATCTGGAAGCGGATGCGCGACGAGGCGCCCGTCTACCGCAACGACAAGCACGACTTCTACGCCCTGTCCCGCTTCGACGACGTCGAAGCGGCCTCGAAGGAGCCGCTGCTCTTCACCTCGGGCCACGGCACCGTGCTCGAGATCATGGGCAACGAGCGGATCACCACCGACATGATGATCTTCATGGATCCGCCGGATCACACGAAGCTGCGCACGCTCGTGTCCCGCGCCTTCACGCCCCGCCGGGTCCTGTCGCAGGAGGCCAACATCCGGGCCATCTGCAACGGCCTCCTCGACCAGGTGGGCACCGAGTTCGACTTCGTGCAGGACTTCGCCGCCCGCGTGCCCTCCATGGTCATCTCGCAGCTCTTCGGCGTCCCCGCCAGCGACCAGGAGTCGGTCCGCGAGCTGATCGACGAGACCTTCTACCTCGAGCCCGGCGCCGGCATGATCAACGAGCGCTCGTTCAACGCCCAGATCAAGCTCTTCGAGTACTTCAACGGCCAGCTCGCCGAGCGGCGCACGAAGCCCCGTGACGACATGTTCACCGACATGACGACGGCGGAGATCAAGCTCGACGACGGCTCGACCCGCAAGCTCACCGAGCTCGAGGCGGCCAACTTCGCGATCCTCATCGTGAGCGCCGGCACCGAGACGGTGGCCCGCCTCCTCGGCTGGGCATCGATCCTGCTCGACCAGCACCCCGACCAGCGGGCCGACCTCGTGGCCAACCGCGAGGCCATCACCAACGCCATCGAGGAGCTCCTGCGCTTCGAGGCGCCCTCCCCCGTGCAGGGTCGCTGGCTGACCGACGACGTCGAGCTCCACGGCCAGGTCATGCCCAAGGACTCGAAGGTGCTGCTGCTCACCGGTTCGGCCGGTCGCGACGAGCGCCGCTACCCGAACGCCGACGTGTTCGACGTGCGCCGGAAGTTCGATCAGCACCTGTCGTTCGGCTACGGCATCCACTTCTGCATCGGCGCCGCGCTGGCCCGCCTCGAGAGCCGGCTCGCCCTCGACGTGGTCTTCGACCGGTTCCCCGAGTGGACGGTCGACCACGACCGGGCCGTGCGCCTCCACACCAGCACCGTGCGGGGCTGGATCAACGTGCCCGTCTCGGTCTGACCGGTCGATCGTCGAGCGAAGCGAGCTTGATCGGCCGGAGGGGAAGGGCGCGCCGGCGAGGCCGGGACGACGCCCTTCCCACGGCCGAACGCCGCGCTAGACGACCTCGCTGATCTGCGTGGTGGGCGTGATGTTCGTGTAGTTGGCCACGTCCTCCATGACCGCGCCGGTACCCGGGTTGCCGAGGGCCGCGTTGAGGGCGTCCTGCGAGTCGAAGTAGAAGTGGACGGCGGCTTCGTGGGGACCGTTGATCCCCTTGTCGATCTCGAACTTCTCGACGCCCCACGTCTCGACGGCCAGCGGCACGTGCTTGTCGCGGTAGTAGTCCTGGTCGAACGTCGTGTCCTCGCCCGTCGGGTAGAACACGCTGAACTTGATGGTCATGGGGGTCCCCCTGCTCGCGGTCTCGTCGGTGGTGGTCAGTAGGTGCCGATGACGCCATCGGCGGCCAGCGCGTCGATCTCGGACTCGTCGAGCCCGAGGACCTCGCGCAGGACCGAGGCCGTGTGCTCACCGAGCCACGGCACCCGCTCGTCGGGGCCTTCGACGACGTTGGACAACTTGATCGGGTTGCCGGGAACGATGACCGGCTCGCCGCCGTCGTCGCGCGGCAGCTCGACGAGCATGTGGCGCCGCTCGAGCTGCGGATCGGCCAGCAGGTCCGGCGCGGCGTAGCACGGCCCGGCGGCGACGCCCTGGCGGGCGAGCTCGTCGGCGGCCTCGACCTTGGTGCGCGTCGACGCCCACTCCTCGACACCGGGACGGATGAGGTCGTCGAGGTGCTTGCGCCAGTCGAGGGGACCGGCGAGGCGCTCGTCCGTGAGCCACTCGGGCTTGCCGACGATCGTCGCGAGCCGCTCGAACTGGTACGGGCGGCCGACCTGCATCACGAACCACCCGTCGCGGGCACGGAAGCCGTCGTTGATCAACGGCACGCCCTTCTCGCGCAGACCCATCGACCAGTAGTTGGTGACCAGGTCGGTGAGGGCGACGAGCGAGTCGTACATCGCGACGTCGACGTGCTGGCCCTTGCCCGTCTGGTCGCGGTGGCGCAGCGCGGCGAGGATGCCGATGGCGGCGAAGAGCGACGTGCCGATGTCGCCGAGGGCCCCGGCCGGGGACACGACGGGCGGGTCGTCGCCCATGCGCTTGAACTCGTAGATGCCCGACATGGCTTCGACCGTGGGAGCGAAGGCCGGCCAGGCGTCGTACTCGGAGTCGCCGGACCCGAAGCCCGAGACCGACACGTGGATGAGCGCCGGGTTGCGCTCGGCGAAGTCGGCCCATCCGAGGCCGAGCCGGTCGAGGGCGCCGGACTTGAAGTTCTCGGCGACGATGTCGACCTCGCCGGCGAGGCGCAGCACGAGCTCACGTCCCTCGGGCGCCTTGAGGTCGATGCCCACGCTGCGCTTGTTGAGGTTGTTGCGCAGGAACGTGGCGCCGACGCGCCGGCCCTTCGGGTCGTCGATCGCGGGCAGCGAACCGCGGCCGAGGTCGCCCGACTCGGGGTGCTCGACCTTGATGACGGTGGCGCCCAGGCGCGCCAGCAGCTGCGTGGCGAACGGCAACGCCTGCATCTGCTCGAGCGCCAGCACCGTGACGCCGTCGAGCGGCCGACCTTGGTCGATCGCCTCCTCGTTGGCGATCTCACCCAGCCGCATCGCGTCCCCCCTCGCTCGTTCGCTTGGCCTTGCGCTTCTTCTTGCCGATCACGTCATCGTCGATGGGCAGCTCGTTCAACGTGGCGATGCCGATCAGCACCGTCCGCACCCGCAGCTCGAACGCCTCGTCGAGCTGGGACGGATCGGGATCGTCGATCAGCTCCCGCACCCCGGGATGGCTGCCCAGGTCCCGTGAGACCACCACGGCCCGGAGGTGGTGGTCGCCGACGCCACCGGCCTCGGCCTGCTGCCGGGCGCGCATGTCGGACACGGCCGTCCCGACGGCGACGGCGCTGACCGCGTCGAAGGCCTGGAGCGCCGCCGGCACCTTGAAGCCGTCGCGCACGAGCACGTCGATGGCGTACCCGATGGCCTCGGTCATGCGGTCGTGGTTGAGCTCACCACCGATGAACTGCTCCATGATCTCGCGCTCGGCCATGGAGGTCCGCATGTGGTCGGCCCACTCGCGCAGCCACTGCGCCCAGTGCTGGCCGCGGTCCTCGGGGACCACCGTCTGGGCCAGGGCGTGCTCGGCCGCCACCTTCAGCAGGTCGTCGCGGCCCCGGACGTAGTAGTAGAGACCGGGCACGGATACCCCGAGGTGCTCGGCCACCCGCTTCATGGTGGCGTCCTCGAAGCCGATCTCGAGGACGGCACGGGCGATGCTCTCGCGGTTGATCCGGGCCGGACGCCCGACCCGCCGCGCGCCGACGGTCTCGGGGGCCTCGCTCGCCATGGGGGTGCATCGTAGGTGAGCCCGGTTGCAGAAGTCGAAGAACTTCTCATAATGTGTTCGGAAATTCGCTCGTCGTCGCGGGGGAGACAAGTGATGGATCAGCTCAGCGGACGTACGGCGGTGGTGACCGGTGGGGCCAGCGGCATCGGCCGCGCCCTCGTGGACCGGTTCCTCGCCGAAGGCATGAAGGTCGTCATCGGCGACATCGAGGAGGCGGCGATCGACAAGACGGTTGCCGAGGTGCGCGCCGCCACCCCCGGCGCCGAGGTGCTCGGCGTGCGGTGCGACGTCACGGACATCGCGTCGGTCGAGGCGCTGGCCGAGGCCAGCTACGAGGCCTACGGCGCGGTGCACGTGCTGGTGAACAACGCCGGCGTCGGTCCGCCCAGCGCCAAGGTGTGGGAGACCACGCCCAACGACTGGCGATGGACGTTCTCGGTCAACGTGTTCGGCGTGACCAACGGGATCATGGCCTTCGTGCCCCGCATGATCGCCTCGGGCGAGCCCGGTCACGTGATCAACACCTCCTCCCCCAACGGCGGGGTGACCCGCCTGCCGGACGCCTCGATCTACGCGGCCAGCAAGGCGGCCGTCACGACCATCACCGAGTGCCTCGCCGCGCAGCTCGACGCCGAGGGCACCGCCCTCAAGGCGTCGGTGTTCTACCCGTCGGGGCGCGGCCTGCTCGACACCGGCATGTGGACCTCGGACCGCAACCGACCGGCCGACCTCGCCCGAGAGCGGCCACGTTCCACCCCGGCGATGACGATGGACAACCTCCGGGAGATGGCGGCCGGCGCCGGCAAGGAGCTGCCCATCCAACCGCTCGACGAGCTCGCCGACCTCGTGGTCGACGGCATCAGGGCCGAGCGGTTCATCATGATCCTGCCGATGCCCACGACCGAGGAGGCGCTGCGGTCGCGCGTCGACAAGGAGCTGGCGTTCGAGAACCCCACGGTCGTCCGGCCGCTCGGCCTCTGACAGGCCTGCGGCCGGGAGGTGCGGCTCCGCCGCGTCCGACCATGACGAGCGACTCCGTCGCACAGGCGACCTTCTTCCGCCCGACCGAGCTCGCCTCGCTCGACGGTCGGGCGTTCAGCGGAAGCGCGAGGGCGACTCGCCCGTCCAGCGCTTGAAGGCCCGCGAGAACGCCGCCGTCTCGCTGAACCCCAGCAGGAACGACACCTCGGTGACCGAGCACGACGAGTCGCGCAGGTAGCGCAGCGCCAGCTCGTGGCGCACGTCGCGCAGCACGTCCCGGAACGTGGTCCCGTCCTCGAAGAGCTGGCGTTGCAGCGTGCGGCTGCTGATCCCTAGGAGGCGGGACACCTCGCCGATGGTCGGTTCGCCGCTCGGCATGAGGTCGAGCAGCGCGCGACGCACCTGGTCGATGACCGAGCACGGCGGCTGCCCCGCGAGGTAGCGGGCGATGACCGAGTCGCTGGCGTGGGCGACCGCCTCGTTGCCCAGCGGGATGCGGCGCTCGGCGACGGCGAGGTCGAAGTGGATCGCCACGACGGGTGCGCCGTACTCGATCGGGCACCGGAAGAACGAGGCGAAGCGCTCGGCGGTGGTCGGCTCGGGCCGCTCGCGCTGGAGCGTGATCCGCGTGGGCGAGACCGTCGGATCGAGCATGAAGCGGGCGCTGCGCACGATCGTCGCGGCGATGGCGTCCATCGCCTCGTCGGCGATGGTGACCGTCGCCGGCCACGCCATGGTGAGCACGATCTCGTCCTCGACCACGCAGGTGCTGCCCCTGGTGCTGTCGGCGCAGACCTGCCCGTAGCGCCCGGCTCGCTCGAGGGCGTTGCGCAGCGTCGAGCTGGCCAGGAAGGCGGGCCCGAGCGCGTGGAAGGTGGTCGGGCGCACGTAGCGCGACACCTCGAGGCCGAAGGCCGGGTCGTGGGTGGCGTCGATGGCGGCCTCCCACAGCCGCGTCGAGGCGTCGAGCGGGACCCGCTGCTCGGGATCGTCGAGGAGCGACGCGTCGATGTCGGCGATCCGCAGCAGCTCGAGCGTGTCGAGGCCGCGGGCGTCGAGCGCCCGCACGAGCGTGCCCGTCCACGCCGTCAGCACGGTGGGGACGGCCCTGGTCTCCGAGGTGAGCAGCAAGGGCCTGAAGGTAGCGGTTCGGCCGGGTTGGCGCCGCCGATCAAGGCGCTGGCACGCGCGAGCACATCGGCGCGCGCCGCGTGCGTGATCAGACCTCGACGGGTTCCGAGTAGAACTGCTGCGACCAGCGGCGGTGCTGCGAGATGCCGGCCTCGCCCTTGGTCAGCACGGGACGGGGTCGGTAGATCTTGTTCTCCCAGATCGGGATGTCCTGGGTGACGCCGCTCGTGAATCCCTCGATGACCTTGTCGAGCATCGACTCCCCCAGCTTCACCGGCACGCTGAAGTTCCACCGGATGTGGACGTTCTCGCGGTCGATGGGCGTGACCGACGACAGGAACGTGACGACGTTCGGCACCCGCACGATGCCGAGGCCCAGGCCGAACGTCTCGCGCTCGAGGCCCGGGCTCTTGGTCGACTTGTAGGTCCCCTCGATGATCTCCTCGCCCTCGGGGATCGTGTCGGTCCCGTGCACGTACTTGAAGTGCGCGAAGTCATGGTTGTTCTCGGCCATCTCCTGGCACGAGGTGGCGATGCGGAACTCGACCGTGGTCGGCGGCAGCCAGTCGGCGTCGGCGAACTCGGGGACCTGGGGCACCTCGAAGAACGGGTCGCCCTGCTGGTCGTGGTGCCACGCCCAGATGGCGCCGTTGCGCTCGATCGTCGGGAATGTGCGCACCGCCGCCTTGGCCGGGATGCGCTCGGTCGTGGCGTAGGGGATCTCGACGCAGGCGCCGCTGTCGCCGTCGAAGCGCCAACCGTGGAAGGGGCACGCCAGCGTGCCGTCGATGATCTTGCCGCCGACCGCGAGGTGCGCCCCGAGGTGGGGGCAGTACGCCTCGACCACGTGGGGCGTGCCGTCCTCGGTGCGATACAGGACGAGATCCTGGCCGAAGTAGTGCAGCGGTTCGATCTCGCCGGGCGAGATGTCGCCGGCGAGGGCCACGATGAACCACCCGTTGGGCACCGGGAACGGGAAGCGGTGCTCGACGGTGCGCACCCGCAGGCGCGGGTTGCGGTCGTCGAGGAGCGCCATGTTCCGGGGCATCGGGAAGCCCACGGGGATCTCGTCGGTCGGCGCGTCGGTCAGCTGACCCGGGTGTGCCGTCGGATCGATCGTCAGGTCTTGGGCATCGCTCATCGTTGGTCCCTTCAGGCCGGCAGCGGTTCGGCGGACGTGGTGTGGACCTCGTCGTACGTGGGTCCGATGCGCTCGGCGATCGCCGCCAGCGCAGCACGGTCGAGCCCGTAGAGCTCGGCGGCGGTCTCGCCCAGGATGGCGCGGGCCTCGGCTTCGGGCACGCCCTGGAAGCGCTCGTTGATCCACCGGCGGGTGTGCGGATAGGTCCCCTCGGGGTGCGGCAGGTCGTTGCCCCACAGGAGGTTCCCGATGCCGATCTCGTGGCGACGGTCGATCTCGTCGACACCGGGGGTCGAAGCAGCGAAGTAGCAGTGCTCGGCGACGGTCTCGCTCGGCTTGCGGGCCACGTCGAGCTTGTAGGCGTCGCCGAACTTGCGGGTGTTGTGCCCGCCATCCCACTTCTCGTCCATGCGGGCCACCTGGTCGGGCACCCACCACGCGCCGTTCTCGGCGATCGAGTAGCGGAGCGACGGGTGCCGGTCGAAGACGCCGGAGAGGACCAGCACCCAGAACGGACGGGCCGCCCACCACCAGGCCTCGGCCGAGTAGATGCTGACGATGCCCGGACCCAGGCCGTAGTCGGCCGGCCCCGCGCCCGAGTGGGTGTGCAGGACGAGGTCGTGGTCGGCCAGCGCAGCCCACACCGGCTCGTAGACCGGCTCCATGTAGGCGGGCTTGTCGAACCAGCGGGTGGGGATCAGGACGCCCTTGAGGCCCGACGCGGCGACGGCCTCGATCTCGTCGAGGGCCTCGTCGATGCCGGCCGTGATGGGCACCACGCCGACGCCGATGCGCCGGTTCGGGGCCTGCGCGCAGAACTCGGCGAGCCAGCGGTTGTGGGCC
>Ga0075364_10002501_pt1 | contig 10292 bp, 9 predicted proteins | sample EndMetdeltDD1764_FD_71517 | JGI IMG/M metagenome (GOLD analysis project Ga0075364, IMG submission 71517) | Populus endosphere microbial communities from Tennessee, USA - Endosphere MetaG P. deltoides DD176-4 | ecosystem: Host-associated > Plants > Roots > Endosphere | place: USA: Tennessee...
GTTCTGGACCGCGAGGACGTAGTTCTGCAGCAGCATGCCCATGCCGACGCCCACGAAGGCGATGAAGACCATCGCGTGCCACTCCGGCGTCGTGTGACTGATGGTCGACAGCAGAGCCATGCCCACGATCAGCGAGATCGAGCCGATGACCAGGAAGCGCTTCCACCGGCCGTAGCGGGTGATGAGCTGGCCCGCCACCAGGGTGCCGAACAGCGAGCCGACCATCAGGGGGATCGTCAACAGGCCGGCTTCGGTTGGCGTCCGGCCGCCGGCGACCTGGAAGTACTGGCCGATGAAGACCGAGCCGCCGAACATCGCAATGCCGACGGCGACGCTGCCGATGATGGCCAGCGCCGTGGTGCGCTCGCGGACAACCGCGATCGGGAGCAACGGCTCGGGATGGCGCAGCTCGACCCGCACGGTCAGCACCACGGCCAGGACCGTGCCACCGAGGAAGACCGCGGTCTGCCACGACACCCAGGCGAACGAGTCGCCGGCGAACGTGACCCACAGCAGCGGGAGGCTCGCAGCGATCGCGATCAGGACCGCGCCGAGATAGTCGAAGACAACCTTGCGTCGCACCGTCGCGATGTGCAGGTATCTGTGGAGCACCACCAGGCTGATGACCGCGAGAGGCACGCACACAAAGAACGTCCAGCGCCAGCCGAGCCCGGGGGCGTCGACGATCAGACCTCCCAGGAGCGGACCGCTGACGGTTGCGACGGCCATCGTGGCGCCCATATAGCCGCTGTACCGACCCCGCTGACGTGGCGGGATGATCGAGCCGATGATCGACTGGGCGTTCGCCATGAGGCCGCCCATCGCTATGCCTTGCACGACGCGCATGGAGATGAGCTCTGGCAGATTGCGCGAGAGTCCGGCGAGCATCGAGCCGATCACGAAGATCACAATCGAGATCTGGACCAGCGTCTTCTTGTTCATGAGGTCGGACAACTTGCCCCAGATCGGCGTCGACACCGTCATCGCCAGGAGTGACGCGGTCACGACCCACGTGTACTGGGTCTGCGAGCCCTCCAGGTCGGCGATGATCGTCGGCAGCGCATTAGAGACGATCGTGCTGCTCAGGATCGCGGTGAACAGCGCGGCCAGGAGGCCGAACAGCACCTCCATGATCTCGCGGTGGCTCAGCTCAGCGCTGTCCTCAGTCGATGCATCGGGAAGCCGGGCGGCTGTCTGGGAACTCGCACGGGATGGAGAAGTAGTGCCTAGTTGCATGCTGCAACCATACGTCGGATATGTGCGTAACGCAACAATTGCCGCCGGGAGAGCCCTGCCGGGTTCAGTTCGGTGTTACAGACCCTCGACCTCGTCGACCGTCAGGGTGTCGAAGAACGGGTCAGGCAACTGCTGGACGCTCGCCGCGCGACTCAGTCGCGCTCCGGAGTGGGCCCCGCACCCGTGATCGAACGAGACGACGCGACCGTCGTCATTGGCCATTCCATTGGCGCAGACCCCGAAGCGTTCTGAGAGCGGACCGGCGAGGCTGACCATAAATCCGCACGAATGGCAGACACCGGACGCCTGCTGGGCGATCGGGGCGTCGGGCCCCTGCTCGCTCTCCTGCCAGCGCTGTGCCGCGAACTCGCGGCCCTCGAGTGAGAGCACCCACTCCCGGCCCAGGCCGACCTCTCGCGCGAAGAACCGGTCGTCGGTCTGCTCCTCGCCGTCACCGGCCGACCACGACGGCACCAGGCGAACATCGTCCTCATCGGGTGGAAGCACATCGCCGGGGCTGAGATCGCCCGGACGGATGCGGTCGCGGTACGGCGTCCAGGTCGGCGCGGTGATCGCATCGTCGCCCGGCAGCAGCACGACGTCGTTGATCGTGACGTGGTCACTGACCGGTGCGCGGGACACGCTGACCGACCAGTACCAGCCGCGGTAGCCAGGCTTGAGGCACTCGAAATGGTGCGAGACCAACAGGTTGTCGTCGGCAACGGCGCGGAGGTGAGTGCCGACCGTGCCGGCGTCAGCGGCCTCCTCGGCCGCGGCCCGCGCGGTGTCGACGGCGGCGGCGAGCTGGTCATCGATGGGCATTCCTCCATTGTCGCCCATGTCGTGCCGCGGGACATTCGGGGGTGCGGCAGGATAAAGAGCATGGAGGAGCGCGACTGGCCGTACGACCACGCGAGCGACCCCGGCTTCGACGGTGATCGGACGGAGCCGCCGACGCCGCCACCGTCCGGCCTCAACCGCGCAGCGCGTGCGGCGAGCCGGGTCTCCCGCGGGGCGGGCCGTGCAGTGGCCAAGGGCAGCACCTCCGCCTTCTCCCGCGCTCGACGATTCACCCACTCCGGCGGTGCCGGAGAAAGCGGCTTCTCGCGCCTCCTGGAGCTGCACGCCTTCAACACCGCGGGCGACGCCGCGGTGGCGATCTCGCTCGCGGGCACCCTGTTCTTCACGGTTCCCACCGGTGAGGCGACGGGCCAGGTTGCCCTCTTCCTGTTCCTGACGATGCTGCCGTTCGCGGTGGTCGCGCCGCTCATCGGACCATTCCTCGACCGGTTCCGCCGCGGGCGCCGCTGGGCCATCGGGGCCACCTTGGCGATCCGTGCCTTCTGCTGCTGGGTGTTGGCCGGGGCCGTGGCTGATGCGTCACCCGCCTTCTACCTCGCCGCGCTCGGCTGTCTCGTGGCCTCCAAGGCCTATGGCGTCACTCGCGCCTCGGCCGTCCCGCGCCTCCTGCCCGAGGCCTTCACCCTGGTCAAGGGCAACTCGCGCATCTCGCTGACCGGTACGGGGGCCGCCGCCATCTCGGCCCCGCTCGCCGGCGCCGCGGCGTACATCGGTCCCGAGTGGGCGCTGCGCTATGCGGCGCTGCTGTTCGCCGTCGGGACGGTCCTGGCCATCCTGCTGCCGGCCAAGGTCGACTCCAGCGAGGGCGAGGAACCGGTCGATCTCGTCAATCCCAGCGCCACCACGGTCCGCAAAGGGCTCAGCATCACCCGCGCCGTCGTCAACGGCCTGCGCAGCAATGCCGGACTTCGGCTGCTGTCCGGCTTCCTGACGATCTTCATGGCCTTCACCCTGCGCGAGCCACCCGCCTCGATGGGATGGGACTACAACGCCACGATCCTGCTGGGGCTCGTCGTCGGCGGCGCCGGCGCCGGCAACACGATCGGCACCCTCATCGGATCGGCGGCGAGCACACGACGACCCGAGCAGGTGGTGATCTTTGTGCTGGTCCTCGACGTCGCCGTCCTCGCCGCGGTCGGAGTGTTCTTCACCTGGTGGACAGCCGTGATCCTGGGCCTCACGGTCGGCATCTGCCAGTCGCTCGGCAAGCTGAGCCTCGACGCGATGATCCAACGTGACGTGCCCGAACGGGTCCGGACCAGCATGTTCGCCCGCTCAGAGACCTTGCTCCAGCTGGGCTGGGTCACCGGCGGGCTCATGGGCATCGGGCTGTTCAGCGTCGACGCGACACCACGGATCGGGCTGCTGGTGATAGGAGCGCTGCTGATCGGCTGGTTGGCCCTGGTGATCACGCAGGCGCGCCGACCCGACGCCGTGGCACCGGCGACACGCCCCCTCGCCTAGAGCTCGAGCTCGCTCGCCACGGCGCGCAGCACCTGAGCGATGGGCTTGGCCTTCTTGGCGTCGGGGTGGCGACCGTGGCGGTATCCCTCCCCCACGGTGTCGAGCATCCGGATGAGGTCTTCGACGATGACGGCCATCGCCTCAGGATCCTTGCGGCGCGCATGCGACTGCGAGCGCGAGACCGACGTGACGGGTTCGAGGAGCCGCACCTGCAGCGCTTGATCGCCGCGGTTGCCCTGGACGATGCCGAATTCGACCCGCGAACCGGCCTTCAGCGAGGTGACACCATCGGGCAGCGCGTCAGCACGGACGTAGACGTCCTCACCCTCGTCACGGCTCAGGAAACCGAACCCCTTGTCCGCGTCGTACCACTTGACTTTGCCCGTGGGCATGGCGCCACCTTCACGTTGCTCGACCAGGACGACCATTGTCGTCGGACCCAGCGTAGTGGCCGAAGGCCAGATGCCGTGTCAGGGCGCGTCATCGCGGACTGTGGCCCGCTCGGCAGTCGGCGGACGCGGAGGCCTGTCCTCGAAGGTCACCGTCACCGACTCGAAGCCCTTGTGGCGCTGCGATTTGGCGTAGGCCGCGTAGGCCTTCTGGTCGGCCTCGGTCAGGATGACGTTGTCGGTGAAGGGCGTCAGCAGGGCTCGTGGGTACAGGTGCCGTCGCAGGACCACGTTCACCTCCAGACCCAGGACCACCATGATCGACGCGATGTAGATGAAGGCCACCAGGCCGAGCACCAGCGCGAACGTCTTGTTCTGACTCTCGGCCTTGCCGATGACCTCGCGGACGTAGGTGTTGCCAACCCATTGCAGGCCCTGCCAGAGCAGACCCGTCACGAAGGCCCCGGGCAGAACCGCGCGGAGCTTGGCCCGGCCCAGACTGACGAGCCGGAATACCGCCGCGAAGATCATCACCGTCAGCAGGAAACTGGCAACCTGGACGATGCGCGCGACGGCCGGCTGGAGATCGCTGCCGAACGCGTCGGTGTTCGACAGTACCGATGTCGTGATGGCCAGGGCCACGATGCCGATCCCGCTGATGAGCAGCAGCACCAGGCTGCGGAATCGCAGCAGGAACGGATTGGCCCGACTGTTGCGAGGCACGGACCACGCGATGTTGGCGGCATTCTGCAGGGCCTGTCCAAGACCCATGGCGCCGTACGTGGCCGTCACGGCGCCGACAATGATCGCGCCAGCGCTGCCCTGCAAGCCCTCGGGACGTCCCAACTGGTCGCCGATGATCGGGAACTGACTCAGGGCCGAGTCGAGCAAGGTGTCGCGCAACCCTTCGTTGCCCTGAAGCAGGAATCCCAGGATCGACGTCCCGAGCAGCAGGAGCGGGAAGATCGCCACAAAGGCGTAGTAGGTGATGATGGCCGACAGGTACGCACCCTGGTCGTCGAAGTACTTGTAAATCACGGCGATCGGGAACCCGACCGTCGGGTGCTTGCGCTGGAACGCGTCGAGCTTGCCGACGCGACGAGGGCCCGAGGGAACGGGATCGTCGACGTGCTGGACCTCGATCTTCGTTGCCTCGACCTGCTCGCTCATACCGTCCCCGGCGCAATCGGCAGATGGGGATGGACCGCTTCGACGACCGCTGTGAAGCGGCCCTCGTCCAGCACAGCGCCCTCGCGCCGCACGTCAGCCGGGTCGACGACCAGGAAGCGGTTGACCCGCACCTCGCTCTCACGTCCGGCCGGGTCCCACGGCCCCGTACCGAGGTCAAGCCAGAACCGGCCTTCGCGCTTCTCTTGCTCCTCGTCGCGGTCGTGATCCTTCGACGTCATCGGCAGCGCGACCAGCGTCTCGCCCTCGCGGGCGATGATGAGGACAGGGCGGTCCTTTCCCTGCGACGGATCGTCCTCGTACGGGACCCAGGTCCAGACGACCTCGCCCGGATCCGGCCGTCCGTCGGGATGGGGGTCGTAGGCGATGTCCACCCCGCAAGCCTGCCACAGCCGATCAGCCTGGCACGTCAGGCGGCACGAGGCAGCTGCAGGTAGGCGGTTCGCAGCGCCGAGCGAGCCCGATAGCCGAGCGCCGACACGGCATTGGGGGTCATGCCGAGCTCGACCGCCAGCTCGTACGGGCGGCGCCCCTCGACGTCCAACTGCCACAGGGTCCGGCGCCACCGCGGCGAGAGTGTCGCGTAGGCGTCACGTACGCGGTCAGCCTCGACCGACCCCGCGTCCGGCACGACACCCGGGTCGAGGTCGGCGACCGGTTCGCACCGCGCCGCCTGTGCTGCTCGCCGCGCGGCCTCGTGCCGCACTGCGGTCAGCACGTATGCCCGGAAGCTGTCGTGCGGACCTCCGTTCGACCGAAGCCGGTCCAGCACACGAGCGAAAACCTCGGCCACGACGTCATCGGCTTCCGCGGCGCGCCCGTGCCTCAGGGCGACTCGCCGGGCCACCATACGATGCCGGGCGAACAGCAGCCCGTACGCCTCGGTGTCGCCTCTGCGCACCGCGTTGACCAGCTCCATGTCGTCCCGATCCCCCGTGTCCATGACCCAGTTATGTCTCAGATCCAGTTCGATCTCCACGGCCGGCGCTGCGGCCTGTGGACAACGGCACCGCAACGGTCCGCCCGGCCGGCGCCCGGAGCGCTCAGTCGACGCCGGGTAGCTCTCGCTTCATGACCTTGCCCGTGGGGTTGCGCGGCAGCTCGTCGAGGAAAGTGATACGTCCCGGCACCGCGAACCGGGCCACTCGGGTCTTGGCGTACGCCCTGATGTCGTCCTCAGTCAGGCTCGCGCCGGGCTTGGCGACGACGTACGCCGCCAGCACCTGGCCGAACTTCTGGTCGGAGACTCCGGTGACAACAACGTCGGAGATGTCGGGGTGATCGATCAGCGCATCCTCGAGCTCACGCGGGAACACGTTCTCGCCGCCGGAGACGATCATGTCGTCGTCGCGCCCCGAGACAAACAGTCGACCGTTCTCATCGAAGTATCCGAGGTCCCCGGAGTTCATGAGCCCATCGGCGAACGACTTGGTGTTGCCGTCGGTGTAACCACCGAAGGGCATGTCGTTGCCGACGTGGATCACGCCGGTCTCGCCCTGCGGCAGCTCGCGTCCGTCCGGATCGAGGATTTTGACGGTGGTGCGCCATGGCGGCGTCCCGGCCGTGCCCGGCGCCTCGCGCAGATCGTGGGGGCTGGCAATCGTGACCCACCCGGTCTCGGTCGCCCCGTAGAAGTTGTAGACCGAATCGGTGAACAGATCCATGTAGTGATTGGCCAGCTCGCCCGCGAGCGCCGAACCGCTGCTCGCCGTGATGCGCAGCGATGAGACGTCGGCCTTCTCGATCACGGTCGGATCGGCGTCGACCATCCGCTGCATCATCAACGGGACCACGACGAGCGCCTCCGCGCGGTACGTCTCGATGTCCTCCAGCACCTGCTCGGGCGAGAACTTGCGGCGCAGGACGTAGGTGGGTGCCGTCGAGAGGTTGAACGCGAAGTTGATGAGTCCCCAGGAGTGGAACAGCGGTGCTGCGATCACGATCGTGGAGTTACCGCGATACGGGATCGCCCCGAAGAACGTGATCAACGGCTTGAGATCCTTCGGTTCCTCGCGGCGCGCACCCTTGGGCAGGCCCGTCGTGCCGGAGGTGAAGATGATGATCTGACCGTGGCGCTCGGGCTTGTGATGGTCCGCGGTCGACTTACCCTGCAACAGGCTCTCGACGGTCGGTAGGTCGCCCGGCGCATCGTCGTCGGCCCAGCCAAGCACCAGCAACGACCGGTCGACATCCTGAGCGACCTCGAGGAACTCCTGGTCGACGATCACCAGGCTTGCATCCTCGCGCTTCGCGAGATCGCCGAGCTGCGAGCGACTCGCCATGGTGTTGAGCAGGAGCACCCGGCCGCCGGCCTGCATGATCGCGACGATGGCCACGATCATGTGGCGATGGTTGCGGGAGAGGACGGCCAGCGAGTCGCCGGGGCGGACCCCCCGCTCCTTGAGAGCCTGTGTCATCTGGTTGATCTGCCCGGCGAGATCAATCCACGAGATCTCGCCCGCGTCGTCGATGATCGCGGTCTGCTTCGGGAACCGCTTGGCGGCGGCATTGACCCCCGACGGCAGGCCCGGGCCCCACTTGGCCAGCTGGCGTCCTGCACCGATGAGGCGGTGAGGCGGCAGCGGCTTGAGCATCCCGATCTGCTTGAAGACCTTCAGGGTGTAGCTCAGATCGCTCATGCCTGGATTGCTCCTGTCGACAGTGGTAGCTCGACCGTATGCCCGGCGAGCCGACGCCAGAAGAGTAACAACGAGTTACACCAGACGTCCCCCTGTATAAGAAGCGTCTCACCGACGGCTCACCCGCACCTCATCGTCGAACAGTCAGATGGGGTTCATCAACTGGAACCCCATCGGCAACGACAAAACAACACAGCACAGCTCAACGAATTGGAGACATACCATGCGCACTCGTACACGTTCCACCGTCGCCCTCGCGGTCGCCGGCCTCGGCCTCACGACTCTGGCCGCCGTCGGCCTCTCCAACCCTGCCAGCGCCGCCGGCGCCCAATGCCGCGGTGTCGCCGCGACGATCGTCGGCACCAGCGGCTCCGATGAGATCGAGGGCACCTCGGGTCGAGACGTCATCGTCGCACTGGGCGGCTCCGACGAGATCGACGGCAATGGCGGCAACGACCTGATCTGCGCCGGCTCCGGCAACGACGAAGTCGACGGCGGCAGCGGCGCCGACCGCATCTACGGCGCATCGGGGCGCGATGACATCGACGGCGACTCCGGCAGCGACCGCATCTGGGGCGGAGCCAGCAGCGACGAGCTCGCGGGCGGCCGCGGTGGCGACCGGATCTGGGGCGGCAGCGGCAACGACACGCTCGAGGGCGAGCGCGGCAACGACTCCCTCAGCGGCGGCTCGGGCCATGACCGCGTTTACCAGGGCAGCGAGCCCGACCGGGACGACGACAACCACAGTGATCGCGACGACGACCGTGACCACAACGAAGACGACTGAGCCGGTCGCGACGGCACCCCCGCCGAGCTCGGGCTAGTGGGCGCCGTCGCGGCTCACGACGGCCCGGACCGTGCGCGCCAGGATCGCGAGGTCGAGGCGCAGGTCCCAGTTGTTGACGTACTGCAGGTCGATACGGATCGAGTCCTCCCACGACAGGGCGGAGCGACCACTGACCTGCCACAGACCCGTCAGGCCGGGCTTGACGTGCAGGCGTCGCCAGACCCACTCGCTGTACTGCGATGTCTCCGCCGGGAGCGCGGGACGTGGCCCGACCAGTGACATATCGCCCTTGACGACGTTGATGAGCTGCGGGAGTTCGTCGATCGACGTGCTCCTGAGCACTCGTCCGATGCGGGTGATCCGAGGGTCGGCTCGTAGCTTGAACAGGGGTCCGGCGCCCTGGTTGTGCAGGCGGAGGTCGTCGAGGCGCTCCTCGGCATCAACCACCATCGTCCGGAACTTGTACATCGTGAACGGCTGCCCGTCGCGACCCGAGCGTTCCTGTCGGAAGATCGCGGGACCTGGTGATCCGGCCCGGATCAAGATCGCCACGGCCAACAGCAGCGGCGACAGCAGCAGCAGTGCCACACCTGCGGCGAGCCGATCGAGAACCGACTTCACGACGAGCGACATCAGGTAGTCGTTGGGTGCACGGAGCGACAGCGCGATCTGGTCTCCGACCCGGCGGGGTCGAAGGTACTCGACGTGCTCGCTCATGTCGGCGACCACGAGGCATTCCACCTCGGCGCGCTGCAACGCCCAGGCAAGATGCCGCAGGGCGGGGTTGGTGAAGGCACGGCCGCTCGTGATGACCACCGAGGTGGCATGCCGCTCGGCCACCGCGGTCAGGACCTCACGGACGACCTCGTCGAGGGCCTGCGTGGAGACCGCGCCGACGGGCGTGAGTTCGTGCGGCGAACGCCACGAACACGTGGCCACGACATTGACGTCGCCCCGACTCGCCCAGCGTTTCTGGAGCCGGTTCACCGACTCCACCTGTCCGACCAGGATCGTCGGGCGGCGGCGCAGGATGTGCCGGTGCGCGACCGCCGAAACCGCCAGGGCCAAGGGGGCGGACAGGGTGACGATCATCGCTTGGCGCACTGTCGTGGAGTTGTCGAAGCCGAGAATCACCAGCAGGAACGTGACAACACCCACCGCCTGGACCATCCGGATCGATGGCTTGAACGACCGCGCGCGCTCAAATGCCGGCAGCGCCGCGAAGCTGTAGAGCAATCCGACGCCGGCCAGCGCGACAACTCCCGACGACCATTCCTGCGGGAGCATAAAATGTTCAGTGGCCAAGTAGTACGGAAGCGCCAGGGCGGCAACGTAGCCAGCAACGCCTTGGCGCAGGATCGCACCGGAGATGCGGCGCGCTCCCCCCCGTCGCGAGCGAGCCCCGGGGACGTCCGTGTGGAGCCCCCGAAGCGGTGTGCTGATGTTCATGACAGCCATGGGAGCTAGGTTCCCTTACCAACGAGATGTGCGAGCGCGGACGAGATTGTGGGGGTGGAGACGATCACTCGGCCAGCCCCCCTTCGGTGAGGAAGGCGCGAAGCATCGAGCTCGACGTGTGCTGCGTGTACGGGAAGTAGACGACGGTCACGCCGATCTCAGCCATCGAGTTCTCGAGCCGATAGCCCTTCGGCGTCCCCTGCCAGTCATTGCCTTTGAAGATCACGTCGAACGGCCGCTGCTGCCAGGCGGCGACCTTGTCCTCAGATC
>Ga0075364_10002502_pt1 | contig 10290 bp, 10 predicted proteins | sample EndMetdeltDD1764_FD_71517 | JGI IMG/M metagenome (GOLD analysis project Ga0075364, IMG submission 71517) | Populus endosphere microbial communities from Tennessee, USA - Endosphere MetaG P. deltoides DD176-4 | ecosystem: Host-associated > Plants > Roots > Endosphere | place: USA: Tennessee...
GGGTCGTGCCGTGGCGATCGGTCCCGGCAGACAGCGCGGTGCTGGTGCTCGCGCTCGCGCTGGTGACCGCGGCCGCCATCCCCGAGGGCCTGGCCGGGTCGCTGCCGACGGGCGGCGTCGGCGCCGATGCCGCCACGCTCGGCCTCGGCGTCGTGCTGGCCAACGCCGTCAACAACCTGCCGGCGCTGCTGGCGGGCGTCCACGGGACGACGGCGGCGACCGCGACCGGGTGGGCGTGGCTCGTGGGCGTGAGCCTCGGGCCGGTGCTCACGCCGCTGGGCTCGTTGGCCAACCTCCTGTGGTGGCGCAGCACGCAGGAGCACGGCGTGCCCGTCCGGGCGCGCGACATCGTGGCCGTGGGTTGGCGCGTAGGCGGCCCGGCGCTGGTCGCAGGCGCGGTCGCGTTCCTCGCCCTCCAGGCGATCCTGCGCTGAGCGGCGCGCCCTGAGGGACGCCGGCGGCGCGACGGGTGATCAGGCGCTCGAGCGGGCGCCGGGGGTGTAGACGACCAGGCGTACGGCGGTGCCCCCGTCGGTGGAGATGACGTCGGACTCGTCGGCCAGCGTGCGGATGAGGGGAAGGCCGAGGCCCCGCTCGCGCTCGAGGCGGTCGGGGGCGCCCGCTTCGGGAGCGGCCGCGATCTCGTCGGGATCGAAGCCACCGGCCTGGTCGAAGACCGAGACCTCGATGCGCTCGTCGTCGAGGTTGCAGCGGATGAGGATCCGGTCCTTGGTCGATGGGCCCGAGAGGTCGGCGTGGGCCTCGATGGCGTTGGTCGTCGCCTCGCTGACCGCGATGCGGAGGTCGTCGATGCGCTCGTCGCGCAGGCGGGGTTCGACGGCGGCCGCCGCGGCGACGACCTGGCGGGCGAGCACGAGGTACTCGACGCGAGCCGGGATCTCGAGGACCACCTCACCCATGTCGTCGACCGCCGTGCTCATCCATGGGCGTCCCCATCGGCCGCGGCGATGGCATCGGTGAGGGTCGCGCCGAGGGCGAGGATGTGATCGAGCCGCGTGAGCTCGAAGAGGGCTCGGGCCGGCTCGGACACGGCGATGGCCAGCTCGCCGTCGGCGGCGCGCACCCGACGGAGCGCGCCCATGATGATCCCGAGGCCCGACGAGTCGATGAGGTCGACCTCGCGCAGGTCCAGGAGCAGCCGGGGGGCCGGGTCGCCGCCGGCCCCGTCGCCGCGGCCCGCGTCGTTCAGGGCCCGTAGGACCGCGTGGCGGAGGCGGGGCGCGACCCCGAGGTCGAGCTCGCCGATCACGGTGAGCACCGTCCAGCCCTCCAGGCGATCCTCGACGACCTCGAACAGCACGCTTCCTCCAGACCCCAGCTGGTTCGGGACGGATCCCGCCCGCACCGGGGCTCACGGTAGCGCCGGGCCCACACCCGAGGCCCGTCCGGGGCTCCAGCGGCGTCGAACGCTCGGACCCCGACGGTCACCCACCCGTTACCCACACCTTTTTCCACATTCCTCACAGGGCTGTAATTACGCGCTGGGGATCTCTACACTCGCCGAGGCTCGAACCCCGTCGACCAGGCCCGGTCCATGGCCCTGACCTCCTCCAGCCAGCCCGCACCCAGCCAGCTCGACGGGTTCGTCGAGGCGCTGGGCCGCGATCGCCGGCTGGTCCACCTCGAGCGCCTGGCGCCCCGCCCGGGACGGACCCGGGCCCTCGAGACGCCGTTGCCCAAGGTCGTGCGCGACCGGTTGGGGATCGACGCCTTCTGGTCGCACCAGGCCGAGGCGATCGACCTCGTGCGGGCCGGGACCTCGGTGGCCATCGCCACCGGGACGGCGTCGGGCAAGTCGCTCTGCTACCAGGCGCCGATCGCGGCGTCGATGGTCGAGACCATCCGACCGGCCACCGCGCTCCTGGTGTTCCCGACCAAGGCGCTCGCCCAGGACCAGCTGCGGGCGCTCGCCGCGATGGACGTGCCCAAGCTCGTGGCGGCCACCTACGACGGTGACAGCGGTCCCGAGGAGCGGACGTGGGTGCGCCAGCACGCCAACGTGCTGCTGACCAACCCCGAGATGCTGCACCACGGCGTGCTGCCCAACCACGCGCGGTGGGCCACGTTCCTGATGCGCCTGCGCTACGTCGTGGTCGACGAGCTGCACCTGCTCCGCGGGATCTTCGGCACCCACGTCGCGCACCTCCTGCGGCGGGTGCGGCGGCTCGCGGCGCACTACGGGGCCGAGCCCAGCTTCGTGTTCACGTCGGCGACGATCGGGCGGCCCGAGGTGCTGGCGGCCGAGCTGTGCGGGCTGCCCGTCACGCCCGTGACCGACGACGGCTCGCCCCGCGGCGAGCGGTTGTTCGCCCTGTGGAACCCGATGGTCGACGAGGTCAACGAACGAGCAGCGCCGGGCGCGGTGATCGATCTCCGGTCGCGTCGGTCGGCGGCGACGACGACCGACGACGGGCGGTTCGACGCCACCGACCTCGACAGGTCGGGCTTCGCCGCCTCGGGCCTCGCCGCCTCGGGCCTCGATGGCCTCGATGGTCTCGATGGGCGGCACGGTCACGGCGATCTCGATGACCTCGACGACGGTGTCGACGAGGACGGCCGCCCGATCACCCGGCGACGGGCCTCGGCCAACCAGGCGACGGCCGGGCTCATGGCCCGCCTCATGGTCGAGGGCCACCGGAGCATCGCGTTCTGCCGGAGCCGCAAGGGCGTCGAGGTCGTGGCGGCGGACATCTCGCGACGGGTCCCCGCCTACCTGCGCGACGCCGTCCGGGCGTACCGAGCCGGGTACCTCGCCACCGAGCGGCGCGAGATCGAGCACGAGATCTGGCGCGGTGACGTGCGGGGCGTGGTGGCCACGACCGCGCTCGAGCTCGGCGTCGACATCGGCGGCCTCGACGCCTGCGTGCTCGATGGCTTCCCCGGGACGATCGCGTCGATGTGGCAGCAGGCCGGGCGGGCCGGGCGCGAGGCCCAGCAGTCGCTGGCCGTGCTCGTCGCCGGCGACGACCAGCTCGACCAGTGGCTGATGGCGCACCCCCACGAGGTCTTCACCCGGTCGCCCGAGTCGGCCGTGGTCAACATCGGCAACCCGTTCGTGCTGCTCCCGCACCTGGCGTGCGCCGCGTACGAGCTGCCGCTGACCCGCCAGGACGAGCGCTTCTGGCCCGACCTGCTCGACGACGGCGTGCGCGACCTCGTCCTCGACGATCGCCTCAAGCTGCGCGAGCGGGGACGGGGCTCGGTGCGGGAACCGATCGCCGTGTGGGCGGGCCGGGGGTGGCCGGCGAACGAGGTCGGGTTGCGCGGCGGCGCCAACGACGAGGTCCGCATCGTCCTCGGCGACGACACCCTCGTCGGCACCGTCGACCGGGCGCGGGCGGGCCGGCTCGTCCACCCGGGCGCGATCTACCTGCACCGCGGGCACACGTTCCGCGTGGCCGAGCTCGACCTCGACGAGCGCGTCGCCCGGGTCGAGCCCTGCAGCAGCGGCGAGCACACCCAGCCGCGGTCCGAGACCGAGATCAGCATCCTCGGCACCGACGCGTCGCGGTCCGTCGGGCGCAGCACGTTGGCGCTCGGCACCGTGCGGGTGCGGTCGCGGGTGATCGGCTACCGCCGGATCGACTCGTTCACCGGCACGCTGCTCGCCGTCGAGGACCTGCACCTGCCGTCGCAGGAGCTGGTGACGCGGGCCTTCTGGTACGCGCTGGCGCCCGAGGTGCTGCTCGACGCCGGGGTCGAGGCCGGGGACTGGCCCGGCGCGCTCCACGCCGTCGAGCACGCGGCGATCGGGATGATGCCGCTGTTCACGATCTGCGACCGCTGGGACGTCGGCGGCGTGTCGACCGCGCTGCAGGCCGACACCGGGGTCCCCACGATCGTGATCTACGACGCCTACCCGGGCGGCGCGGGGGTGGCCGAGCTCGGGTACGAGGCCGCCGATCGTCACCTCGAGGCGACCCTCGAGGTGATCGAGTCGTGCCCCTGCACCGACGGGTGCCCGTCGTGCGTGCAGTCGCCCAAGTGCGGCAACGGCAACGAGCCGCTCGACAAGCACGGGGCGAGCGCGCTGCTGCGGACCATCCTCGGCACCTGAGCGCCGGCGCGCGCCACCGACGCCGGCGCGCTCGCGTCCCTCGCGCACGCCGCCTACCCGTCCTCGGCTCGCATCGTCGCGCTCGACCCGAGCGCTACGTCGGGCAGCAACGCGCCGACGAGGGGGATGTCCGTCGCCGCCCGGTAGCGGACCACGACCTCGACCGTGGGGCCGCTGCCGCCGCCGTCCGGTCGCCGGTCGACCCGGACGTCGAGGCGATCGGCGTCGAGGCCCGCGGTGGCCCCGGCCCGCCGCGCCGCGCCATCGTCGGGTGACACGGCCGCGGCCCGCACGGCTTCACGCGCGGCCGCGTCGACGAGGAGCCGATCGTGCACCACCACGGCGACCTGGACCACGAGGAGGATCAGGAGCGACACGGCCGGCAGGGCGAGCGCCAGCTCGACGGTGCTCTGCCCGTCGTCGCCGGACACCCGGCGGGACGGCGCTCGCCCGACCGGCGGCATCATCCGAGCCGGCCCTTGACCTGTTGGAGCACGAAGTCGAAGAGCTTGCCGATGGCGTCGGACTTGGTGGCCCAGGTGATCAGCAGCAACGCCAGGGCAGCGGCACCGACGATCACCAGGGCGTACTCGGCCGTGGTCTGGCCGTGCTCGCCACCCCAGCGACGAGCGGGCGGGCGCCACCGGGTGGCGCGGCCGAGCGCGGCCACGAGCGGGCGCACGTCGAGCCGACGCCCGAGCACGACCACGAGCGGGAGCGCGATGAGCGCCACGGTGGCGGCGCGCAGGATGAGCAACATGAGGGGGACCTCCTTGGGTTCACGGGTTGCGTGGCCCGAGCGGGCGAGGAGGCGCGAACCTCGGGACGCGACGACGGCGTCGAGCGCGAGCAGGACGAGCGGCGGCAGGCCGCGCACGCCCGAGCCGAGCTGCGGTCACGGCGACGACCCCAGCCACGGGCGGGCCACGACGGGCACGACCGTGACGAGGGCCAGCGCCGGGAGGGTGCAGCACACGAGGGGGAAGAGCAGGGCGACGGGCAGGCGGCGGGCGCGCTCATCGCGACGCTGACGCCGCCGCACCCGCACCTCGTCGGCGACGCGCGCCAGCGGCGCGAGCACCGGCGTGCCGTGGCGCTCGGCGGCGACCAGCGCGTCCTGCAACGGACGAGCGGGCGGACCGAGCTCGCCGAGCACGTCGAGGGCGTCGGCCAGCCGCTGTCCGCGCTGCACCCGGTCGCAGACGGCCGCCAGCGCCTCGGTGCAACGGCCGGTGCTGTGGGCGACGACGACATCGAGCGCGAGGTGCAGGTTGAGGCCGGCGCTCACGGCCAGGTGGAGGAGCTCGACGATCTCGGGGAGCTCGTCGACGACGGCTTCGGCCTGACGTCGACGGACCCGCCGGCGGTGCCACGCCGGTGGCGCCACCGCCGTCACGACCGCCAGCAGCCCGAGGATCGGGTGGACGACAGCTGCGCCGAGCACGACCAGGACCACGACCGCGCCCCGGACGCGGTCGTCGACGACGGCACGCCGGCGGCCGGGGGCGACGGACGGGGCGCTGCGGCGCGACGCCCGACCCACGCGAGCGGCCACGGCCAGGGCGACTGCCCCTGCCGTCGGTCGAACGCCCGGGCGCGGTCCGAGGGCCACGAGCCGCTGCCGGGCGCGACCTCGGGCGGTCATCGCGCCGCTCGGATCAGTCTGGTCATCCACCAGGCGCCCGCGGCGTCGAGCGCGAGCGCGCCCACCAGGCACCCCACCCCGACCGGGTGCGCCAGCGTGGCACCGAAGCCCGCCGGGTCGCGTACTGCGTTGGCGAGGACGAAGAGCGCAGGTGCGCCGATCATCACGGTCGCTTGAGCCCGGGCCTGCGCCGCGGCCGCCCGCAGCTCGTGCTGGGCGACGAGGTCGCTGCGCAACGTCGCGGCGACGCCGTCGAGCGGTCGGGCACGCGTGCCCACGTCGAGGCCGAGGGTCAGCGCCGCGACGACGAGGCGGACGCCCCGGATCGGTCGCCGGCGCTGCCAGCCGTCGAGGGCGACGACGAGGGGCACCCCCCGCTCGACGGCATCGACGGCGCGCTGCACGTCGTCGTGCACGGGACCGGACACGGCATGGAGGCCCTCGCGCAGCCCGTCGAGCACGGCGAGCCCGGCACGGAGAGCCACCGCCACGCGGTCGACCACCACCGGCAACGCCTCGTCCACCTCGCGGGCGGCGCGCGCCCGCGCCAGCGCGCCGAGACCGACGACGGCCGCCGCGAGGAGCAGCACCGCGACCGTCGCCATGGCCGGCCCGGCGACGACTGCGATCGATCCCACCACCAGCCCGGCCACCACACCGGTCACGCGGCGCACCGAAGCCGGTGATCGGCGCCCGCCCGATCCGGAGGCGGTGGGCGCCACCGTCGATCGAGCCGCCACCGATCGAGCCTGCGACGAGCGCACCTCGCCCGCACCGAGCCCCGCGGCGGGCCGCCGGAGGTCGGTGACCCGCCGCACGACCTCGTCGATCGCGTCGTCGACGGCGGCGACGCCACGCCCCACCCACCGCTGCGACCGCGACGGCGCGGGACCGGTGCCGAGTCGGGCCGTCACCCGCGCCCGGCGGTGTCGAGCCAGCGCGGCCCCGACGACGGCCGCACTCGACAGCAGCGCACCGCCCACGATCGCGGGTCGTGCCACCCCGTCCGAGATCACCGCGATCATGTCGCCGCCTCGAGCGCCGCGCGATCGAGCGCCGACCGGTCGAGCACCACCGCACCGGGTGCGCGCGGTGGCCGGCACGGCAGGCGCACGACCCGATCACCGTCGACCAACGATCGGGTCCGATCCCGACCGCCGTCGAGGGCCAGGGCCGCCCCCGGAACGACCTCGTCGACCGCCTCGACCCGGCGGGTGCCGTCGGATCGCCGCGCCACGTGGACCACGAGATCGATGGCGGCGCCCACCTGCTCGCGGATCGCGACCAACGGCAGGTCGATGGCCGCCATGAGCGCCATCGTCTCGAGCCGGCGCAGGGCGTCCACCGGGCTGTTGGCGTGACAGGTCGACAGCGAGCCCTCGTGGCCGGTGTTCATCGCCTGCAACATGTCGAGCGCCTCGCCGCCGCGCACCTCGCCGACCAGCACGCGATCGGGCCGCATGCGCAGCGCGTTGCGCAGCAGGGCCCCGATGGGGACGCGCCCTTCGCCGTCGGCGTTGGGGGGACGGGCTTCGAGCCGAACGACGTGGGGCGCGGCGAGCCGCAGCTCGGCGGTGTCCTCGAGGGTGATGACCCGCTCGGTGGCCGGCACGCTCGCCGCCAGCGCGTTGAGGAGCGTCGTCTTGCCGGCGCCCGTGCCCCCGCTCACGAGCAGGTTGCTCCGGGCCGTGATGGCCCACCGCAGCAGCGCCGCGACCTCGGGACCGGCGAAGTCGTCGAGCCGGATCTCGCGGACCGAGAAGCGGCGGATGGTCAGGCAGGGCCCATCGACCGCGACCGGCCGGACGATGGCGTTGAGGCGCGAGCCGTCGGCCAGCCGCGCGTCGACGACGGGCGACGAGCGGTCGACGCGCAACCCGAGCGGGGCCACGACCCGCTCGATGAGCGCGAGCACCTCGGGCTCGGTGAGCGTGACCGGCACGCGCTCGACCCGGCCCCGGCGCTCGACGAACACCGATCCGTCGCCGTTGACCATCAGGTCGGTCACCGCAGGATCGGCGAGCACCGGTTCGAGTGGTCCGAGGCCACCGACGAGCGCGAGCACCGAATCGACCGCGGCCTGGACCTGGCCCGGTGGCAGCAGCGGTGCCAGCCCGCGTGCCGCGTCGGTGAGGTGCGTGCGCCGCGCGTCGTCGGGCAGGGACGGCCACGTCGGCGCCGCGTCGAGCACCGTGCGGTGCAGCGCCTGCGTGAGCAGGTTCATGCTGCGTCCCGCAACGAGCGCTCGAGCCCCCGGGGCAGGCGCTGGGCCAGCAGGCCGCTGTCGACGGCGCGCGCCACCGCCGGGTCGTACGGGACCTCGGCGACGACCGGGACGCCCAGCACGTCCTCGACGTCGTCGGCCCCCAGTGCGCGACCGGGCTCGTGCACCACGACGACACCCGAGGGCGTGATGGGCGCGACGGATGCCCGACGCAGCGCCAGGTAGCAGGGGCGGATCACCAGCAGCGACACCGTGGCCGCCGCGGCCAGCACCACGGGCACGTCGGTGCTGGGCCACGATCCCCCGCCGGCGTCGAGCTCCTCGGACCACGGTGCGCTCGGGTGTCGTCCGTCCGACGGCGACCGCGGCGAGGACCGCCACGTCGACATCGACGGCGCCGACGAGGAGCCGGTCGACGCCGGGAGGGGACCATCGTCGGCGTCGACCACGAACGGCGCCGGCCACCGTCGTGCGGGCTCGGCCGGCACGACGCCGCAGTCCACCACGACGACGCGACCGTCGGCGCCGAGGACGCCGGCCAGCACCTCGGCCCGCTCCTGACCGACCAGTGCGCCGTGACCGCGGGGCACGATGGCGAGCCCCGGACCGGCGGCGACCTCGAGGCGACCCCACCCGTCCGGCGGCACGCGCTCGCCCGCCCGCAACCAATCGGCCACGCCGGGCCCCTCGGGTTCGGGCGCGCCGATCGCGGCCGGCGCGTCGCCCGCGAGGTCGACGAGCAACGCCCCGTACCCGGTGGCCATCGACCCCCGTCCCCGACGACCGCCCGGCGCGCCCCGAGCAGCCAACACCGCCAGCGACGCGGCGACGACCGTGGTCCCCGATCCGCCCTTGACCGACCAGCACGCGATGAACACGCACCACCTCCTCGACGGCTCGCCCAGACGGCGAGCACCTGCTGCGAGGAGGGATCGGAGCCCTCGAGGTCGACGAGCGGACACCAGCGAGCCGCCGGCGGATCGTCGATCGACCGAACCGCACCCACGGGCACGGCGTCGAGGTGCGCAACGTAGACCCGCCGCCGACGCAGACACAAGGGGTCGTGCGTCACCGCGCCCCGATCGCGGGGGCTCCGTCCGGACGCACCAGGGCCCCCTCTAGGCTGCCCCTCCGTGGAGGCCGCCTTCTTCGATCTCGACAAGACGGTCATCGCCAAACCGTCCCTCGTCGCCTTCGGACGGCCCCTCTACGACGCGGGGATGATCTCGCGCTGGCTCATCCTGCGGGCGCTGTGGAGCAACGTGATCTTCCACTACCTCGGGGCCGGCGAGGAGCGCATGCGCAAGTTCCGCACGTCGGCGCTGCGCATCACCCGCGGGTGGGACCAGGCGCTGGTGAGCGCCATCGTGCGCGACACGCTCCACGAGGTCATCGAGCCGATCGTGTACGTCGAGGCCCTCGACCTCATCCGCGCCCACCAGGAGGCGGGCCGGCGGGTCTACCTCATCTCCGCGTCGCCCGAGGAGATCGTGGCTCCGCTCGCGCAGTTCCTGGGGGTCGACGAGGCGATCGCCAGCCGGGCCGAGCTCGACGACGACGGGCGCTACACCGGCGAGGTCGAGTTCTGGTCCTACGGGCCCTACAAGGCCGACGCCATCGTCGAGACCGCCGAGCGCTACGGCATCGACCTCGATGCCTCGTACGCCTACTCGGACTCGGCGACCGACGTCCCCATGCTCGAGCTGGTGGGCCACCCGGTGGCGGTCAACCCGGATCGGGAGCTCGCCCGGGTCGCACGCGAGCGCGAGTGGGAGCAGCGCTGGTTCGAGCAGGGCGTCCCCCTGCGCGAGCGGGTGTCGATGCCCGCGCCCAGCAAGACGATCGGTGTCGGCGCGGTCGTGGTCGTGCTGGCGGCCGGAGCGGGTGGCTTGTGGTGGTGGCTGGCGCGCGGCAGAGCCGGGCGCGGTCTCGCACCCGTTCCGCCCACGCTGGTGGCGCGCTCCCGTGCGAGCGCCGCACACGTCGCCTCCCGCGCAAGAACCCGAGCTTGTCGTGCTCGGGTTCTCGTGTTGACCGATCGCGGGACGGACCCGCGAACGCTGACCCGCTCGGCTAGGCGTCCTGCAGCTTCTTCACCGCGAACGCGGCGAGGGCGAGCAGGACGACGACCACGATGATCTTCTTCATGGCCCGGCAGTGTAGGTCGCCTCACCCGACCCCTGTCGAGTGCCGATCGCGGCGTCATCGGGTTCGCCGGCCTCACCCCTGACCAGCCGCGGGAGCCACACCCGCACCCACGCACCGCCGAGCCGGTCGGCGTTGCCCGCGCTGATCGACCCGCCGTGCGCCCGGACCAGCTCGGCCGCGATCGCGAGCCCCAAC
>Ga0075364_10002503_pt1 | contig 10290 bp, 9 predicted proteins | sample EndMetdeltDD1764_FD_71517 | JGI IMG/M metagenome (GOLD analysis project Ga0075364, IMG submission 71517) | Populus endosphere microbial communities from Tennessee, USA - Endosphere MetaG P. deltoides DD176-4 | ecosystem: Host-associated > Plants > Roots > Endosphere | place: USA: Tennessee...
GTTTCAGTCACATTGTGCTCCTCTGTTCGATGGGTCGGCCAGCTATCGCAGCCGGCCGGGTTGCCCTCACGCGTCTTGCGCCGGGGTGTACGTGTCGCGACCCGGCATCACACGCCCTCCAGCGCAGGTGCGACGCACTCGGCAACCCACTGCAAGTGCTCGAGGTACTCGCTGATACCGCTAACCGGTGGCGGCGCAACCCAGGTGTCGGTCACACCCAACTTGGCCAGGTGACCGCAATCGTCGATAACCCGTTGTTGCTCTTGGGGACTGCCCGCAGAGTGCTCATCGCGGGCGTAATGTCCGTCGCCGCCTAGGCCGATGTTCAGCGCCGCGAGGGAGAAAAACACCGCGAACGGACGACCATCGAACTCAGGACATGATCGGATGCGGTCCAGCTTCTCGGGGATCTGTGCAGGCGGTGTGAGCCAGGGCGACCATCCGTCACCGAAGCGCGCAGCCCGTCGCAACGTCGCGTCGACATCGCCGCCAATCCAAAGCGGCGGGTGCGGCCTTTGTACCGGCTTGGGTTCAAACACGATGTCCGCGAACGAAATATGTTCGCTGTCGAATCTGGGGCTATCGCTGTGCCAGAGCTCCAACATGGCGCCGAGGTAGCCGTCCATGCGTGATCCGCGTCCGCTCCACGGAACCCCGAGCGTGCGGTACTCGTCTTCTTGCCAGCCCAAACCGACCGTCATGGCGGCGCGCCCGCCACTGAGCCAGTCCAGCGTGCAAATGGCTTTGGCCATGACGACTGGGTTGTGCAACGGGAGCAGCGTCAACATGGATCCGAGCTTGATACGAGTGGTCGCGCCCGCCATTACTGCCTGTGCGGTGGTGGCGTCGAGGAAATGAGTTCCTGTGGTGTCGGCGTGATGGGTACCCACTACGAAATGCTCAGGAATGAGCAGACTTTCGAATCCGAGCCGATCAGCCGCCTGCGCGACTCGCACGACATCCGGCCCGGTGAGGGAGAGTTCCCAGGGCTGGGTGAGCGGCGGGGTGTGGACGCAGCCGGGCATGAAGATATGGAACTTCATCAGGACCCCATTGGTCGGTTGGCACACGCTGTGCTGTTTTGATCTCGACGATCCGTGAGGCGTTCCGCCCAGCGCGGGCCCGTCATACATCCACGCTCGTGACATCGGGATGCTGGTGGCGATCTGTCAGTCCCAGTCGCATGCTTCATAGCTCCGTTCCTCGAAACTGTAGTGCCACAAAGGCCTCTATCGGTCAGCGCTGCGATTGTCCGTGTCCTGTGTTGATGGACCGGCCGGATTGCTGACCGCCTCGCATCACAACTACACATTAGATCAGTTGTAGCATCACGTCTATACTCCCAATTTTCTATGACTCCCGTCAGAGGTACCCGCGAGCACTTGCTGTAACGCTACGTCGACGCTACATAGATGTCGATGTGTAGTATGCTGAGGTGAGCCTCGGCGAGCGTCGGCTCAGTCCGCATCCAGTCAACTGCCGAGGCGCCTGTTGGCGGTGGGTAAGCACTCGACCTCCGAAAGGACTCTCAATGACGAAGTCAAGCCGCCGTCGTGGTGCTCGGGGGTGAGTCGGGTTGCCAGGTGCGGTTGTCGCGGATGAGCGCGTAGAGGACGTTGGTGCGACGTCGCGCCAGGCAGATGGTGGCCGGGATCGGCCGCTTGCCCTGGTCTCTTTTGCGCTGGTAGTAGGCGCGAGAGTTGGCGTCACAACGTATCGAGGTCAGAGCCGACATGTACATGACGCGGCGCAAGCGACGGTTGTAGCGCTTGGGGGTGCGCAGGTTTCCGGTCCGCGTTCCCGAATCTCGAGGCACCGGCGCAAGTCCGGCCCAGGCGGCGAGTTGATCGGCCGAACCGATCAGCGCGGGATCGCCGACGGCGGCCAGGAATTCGGCGCCGAGTCGAAACCCGATACCGGGCATGCTGGTGATTACCTCGGCCAGGGGATGGCGGCGAAACCGGCCCTCGATGTCGGCGTCAGTGGTCTTGATGCGGTCATCGAGGGCGATCACCCCCTGGGCCAGTTCGGCGACCAGTGTGGCGGCGACGTCCTCGCCGGGCAGTTTGACCGTCTGAGCCTTAGCGGCCGAGACAGCGGCGGCGGCGATGGTAGATGCGTTACGGACTCCAGCATCGGCCAGGACCTTTGTCAGTCGCGAAATTCCGCTCTGCCGAATGGCTTTCGGTCGTTGATAGCGCGACAACAGCACCGCCCACCCGCGATCGGAACTGAGCTCGGCGACTCGCTCCAACGCTGGGCAGACGGCGATCAGTTGTTGGCGCAGCCGGTTGATGGTGCGGGTGCGATCAGCCACCAGGTCGGCGCGGTGGGCGGTCAGCATCCGAAGTTCGGTGACCAGGTCGTCGTCGGGATGCAGGACTGGCAGGTCCTCACCGCGCATCCGGGATTGATCAGCGATCACCCGGGCATCTTTGGCGTCGGTCTTGGCTTCACCTCCGCGATAAACCGTCGAGGCCTGCCACACCGCTCGGCCCGCGAGGTAGCGCACCGACTTGCCGACGTCGGCCAGCACCGTCAACAGCAGGGTGGCATACGTCATAGTCAGGTCCACCGTCCAGGACACCTGCGGGCCCAACCCGTCGACCTCGGCGATCAGCTCGCGGATGGCCTGCTCGTCATTGACCAGCTTGCGCGACAACACCACCGTCCCAGCGGCGTTAACCACGCACACCCAATGATGCTCTCTACCGACATCCACACCAGCCCACAACTGGCCTGTTGTCATCGATTCTCTTTTCGCTTGTCTGCCAACATGTTTCCCACGGACAACCCCGCCGGCGTTTCCTTAAAAAGCGATCACATCGCAGATCTCAATCAGCGGCCAGAGAAGTCCAGGCGGGCCGGGCGGCCAGTCCTTTCAAGCCGCACCGCAAGCCGGCTATCACCATGCAGCCTCACCCGACCCACCCGGGTCACAGCACAACGTAACAACACGCAGTAACTGCACCTACGAACTTAAGGATCAACATGACCTTGGAGACCGCTGCAACTGCCCCGTTTTATGCGCCGTCCGGCAATGAGATCGAGATGTTCGAGGCTGCTCATCGTCAATCGCTTCCGGTCATGCTCAAAGGCCCGACGGGCGTGGGCAAGACACGGTTGGTCGAGGCAATGGCTCACCGACTCGGGCGCGAATTGATCACGGTGTCGTGCCACGAGGACCTGACCTCGTCAGACCTTGTTGGACGCTTTCTCCTCGAAGGCGACCGCACTGTATGGACCGACGGCCCTCTTACCCGCGCGGTGAGAGACGGGGCGATCTGCTATTTGGACGAGATCGTCGAAGCCCGGCAGGACACGACGGTTGTCCTGCATTCCCTGACCGACCATCGGCGCGTACTGCCGATCGACCGCCTGAATGTCACACTTCAGGCGCCACCCGAGTTCCAGCTGGTGGTGTCCTACAACCCGGGATATCAGAGCCTGTTGAAGGATCTCAAGGACTCGACCCGGCAACGGATGGTGGGTATCGAGCTGGGCTTTCCATCCGAGGAGGTCGAGTTGGAGGTGCTGCGGCACGAGACGGGCATCCCCCATGCTGCGGCACAGCGGCTGGTGCGGATGGCCGCCGCCATCCGGCGAGTCGAAGCATCGGGCCTACGCGAAGTGGCTTCCACGCGGACGCTGGTCACTGCCGGCCGGCTGATGGCCGCGGGCGTCGATGCGCGATCAGCCGCGTGGGGAGCCCTCGGCGCCCCCTTGACCGATGATCCGCAGATGTCGGAAGGGCTGCGGGCCCTGATCGACGGCTATATGGGCGCTACGGAGTAACACTTCACCAGCTGCCCGGTTCGTGACGGGTGGCACGATGGGATTGACAGATGACTGTCTGTAGTCGGACCGCGAACTCCGGCATCGTGATGTCGACTAGAGACCGCATCATCTTTGCCGCCGGCGACTGCGTTGACCGTCTCGGACTGGAACGCTCCACTGTTGCCGCGATCGCGGAATCCGCCGGCGTCCATCGTGTGACGATTTATCGCCATTTCGCGGATCGCGAAGCCATCATCGTCGAGCTGCTGGACCAGAGATCTGCACCGCTGATGCAGAGGGCCAAAACGAAACTTGTTAGCTTGGAACCATTTCCCGACAAGCTTGTCGACGCGGTCTCCGGCGCTGTCTACGACGTGCGCACAACGCCAGGTCTAAAGCAGGTGATGGGCGTCTGGAATGAGGGCGGCTCATTTCGCTCCGCAGGGATGTCGGAACGCTTCAAGCAGCGAGCGATCGACGTCACCGCCCGATATCTATTGCAGGCTCAACAGCACCGCTATGTCCGAACAGACCTATCGGTAGACGACATGATCCAGTGGCTGCTGGACGTAAGCCTCATCCTTCTACTGTTCAAGCCTGACTACGGTCTGGACGATATCCGCCACCACATAAGAACTTTCGGGCTCCCCGCGCTCATGCCCGGCTGCGCGGACTAAATAGCTGAAGGATCCAGGACGCTACATATTGTGGTTAGTGTAGCGGTCGCGTATAGTTCGGTTCCGTGCTAGGCGGTGCTACAGCTCATGTCGACGGGCCACGAGGGATTCCGCTGACAACCGATATCGCCCGGTACTCACTGCTTGCAAGCGCCATCGCTGGGTGCAAGCTGACAGTCAGCGTGGCCGCTGCCGGCACTTTGGCCCATACCGACGCTCAAAGCATCTTCATCCCTGCCGACTGCCCCCTGTCCGACGTTGTCAATGTGGTCGTCCTGCATGCCAGCATCCTCGGCGCCGGCACATGTCACCCCGAGGTGGTCCAACGACTCAAAGGAAAACCGCGTCTCACGCGACGCTATTTCGCTCTCGAAGCACGCCGTGCGACAACGGAATTGGGTCGGCTGATTCCCCCCATGTCGATTCAACTTGCCGGCAACACCGAGGCATTGACTTGTTCTGCAAACGAGTCGCTGGCAATTGCCTTGACCCGACGCACCGTCGCGGAGCTACCGTCGTCGCTCGGTGAGCTACGCCCCAAGGCATTGCTGCAACGGCTGGAGAACCTGACAGCGTCGGCCGCGCCCAGCACTTACAAGTCCGGTGCGCCCAAGTATGAAGAGAGCGACGCCGACGACGATGAAGACGCTGAGCGATCACGCTTCCTGGAGTTGATGTCATCCCCACTGGGTGGCAACGGCCGACTGGCAAAGCTGTTCGCAGCCTTATCAGGTGCCTCACGCAAATCCGCGAAGGCTGGGGGTGGCGCCGACGACGATTCTCCGACTAATAGTGTCTACGGCCGCCGCTGGACCGGAGGCGGAGTACGGGTGCCCATGCGTCTCGCCAACGCGTCTTCGACCGAAGATGCACTGTCCGACGGCGGTACCCGTTATCCGGAATGGGATGTCTATCGACGTCGCTATCGCGAAAACTATTGCGTGGTCCGTGAACTGGACCCGACGGGTGAAGGCGACCGGGGTGTTGACGCGATGCAGCTGCGCTATCCCCTCGGACGCTTCAACTTGGACCTGCGGCGGTCTCGCCGTGAGAGCCAGGGCGAAGAACTCGACCTCGACGCGGTCGTGAGAGCGCGGGTCGATGCACGTGCGGGACAGACACCAGACGATCGCCTGTTCACCTCCATACGCAGGCTCGGCCGTGACTTGGGCGTCCTGATCCTCATCGACGCATCGGGTTCGACCGGTGAGAAATCGGCGAACGGGCGAAGTGCGTGCGAGGCCCAGGTGCACGCCGCAGCACGGATTGCCCGAACGTTGGAGGCGCGCGGTGACCGCGTGGCGATCTACGGATTCAACTCACGAGGCAGGGCCAACGTCTACGTATACCCCATCAAACTCTTTGAGAACCGACTTGATTCACGGTGGCGGACGAACATAGCGCGTCTGTCACCGGCAGGCTTTACGCGGATGGGTGCAGCGATCAGACACGCTTCGGCGATCCTCGCGAAGCGTTCGGGTACCTCTCGAAAGGTTCTGGTGGTGCTGTCCGATGGTTTTCCCTACGACGACGGCTATGAATCCAGCTACGCGATGGGTGACACGCGGCGCGCCCTCGACGAAGCACGCAGAAGTGGAATCGGTTCGGTTTGCCTGTCGCTGGGGTCGCAGAGCGGTGATTCAGAGCTGCAGAAGGTATTCGGCTCGTCCGGCTTCGGTCGCGCCGAGAGCATCGAGAGCCTCCGGACTGACCTCAACCGATTGTTCAATCACGCGATTCTGACCGCGGAGCGCGAGGCCGATCGGTCCGAGTCCAACAAGTACTCTCGCGCGCCGCGACTTTGGGCGACGCTTACCCATCTACAGAAGGAGCAGGTATGAGCATTGCGGAGCCGCGCGGAAAGACCCAAGGGGCGGCAGCCAATCCAGCGGAGACAAGGCGGATAACGCCCGTCAAGGCATGGGCGTTGGTTGGCCTTGTCTTCACTGTCCTGCAGCTGTACGTATACATCCGATGGTTTGGCTCGCCGCAATTCCACGATCCTCAAACGGGTGCCGACCCGGTGCCCGGCATCGTCAAGTTCTGGGCGTGGTTGGTGCAGATCGCCACGGTCATCGCGATCGGCATAGCGATCGGGTGGGCGGTTCGTCAGGCTCGGCGTGAGCGCCGCCTGACCTTCGACGGCATGCTGCTGATCGCGTGGTTAAGCGTGATGTGGCAGGACCCCGTCCTCAACTACATCCGCCCCACGTTCTTCTACAACAGCTATCTCATCAGCTTCGGATCCTGGGTGGAGCAGATCCCCGGCTGGATCAGCCCCCACGGGGGCAATCTTCCATCGCCACTGCTGTTGTCGGGTTTCGGTTATCTGTCCTGCCTGTTGTTCAGCATTGCCGTCTCGACGGCCATGCGTAAGGCGAAGCAGATCCGACCCAGCATGGGAGTGCTCGGTCTGGTGACCGTCGCAATGATCGCCGGGTTCTTCATGGATCTGGCATATGAGGTGTTCATGTGCCGGACATCTCTGTACGCCTACAACGGTGCCGTGTACAACTTGTCGCTGTGGGGCAGTGAGCGCTACCAGTTCCCGCTCTACGAGTCGCTCTTTTGGGGCTTTGTATGGGCGTCGAGTGGCATCCTGCGGTACTTCCGCGACGACAAAGGGCGCTCAGTCGTCGAACGCGGCGCAGAATCGCTGGCCGTCTCACAACGCACCCAGACCGCCGCCCGTACCTTCGCGATCATCGGGTTCCTCAATGTCATCTACGTGATCTTCAACATCGCCATCAACTTCATGGCATTGCAGATCGATCCGACACCCAAGGGTTATCCGACATACTTGAGAAACGATATGTGCGGAGCTGGAACCGAATACGCTTGCCCGGGGCCAGAGGTGCCGATCCCGATGAGCCCCGGCGCAGTTAACCAGCCCGACCCAGGAACGACCGGGTAGATGGTGCGTAGCGACAATCGGGTCGGCGTGGGATGCACGTCCCTTCGCTCGGCGGATCCCAAATCTGGACGCATTTCTCGATCCAACGGTGACCATCGCGACGTACTTCGGGCACTGCGGCCCGCGAATAGGTACATCGGTCACTGACGCCGTGCGGCGTACCCCGGCAGGTTCAATCCCTGGCAGCGGAATCCAATTACCCATTGCGATTGCGACAGCGGTCCGAGTGCCGCGGCTAATCGCAGAAGTATCGGGTGTCGTTGCGGTTCAGCACGCGCTACCGCATCGTGAAAATCAAGGCCCACAACTAAACCCGCATCGGCGTCACCATGCCCGTGGACGCCGGCTTCAACGCGCGGCCTTGGTCCCCCGTCCCGCGATCTAACTGACAAACAGTGTTATCAATATCAGGCCGGCAGCCAATGTGACCGCGAAGGACTCGAACAGGAATCGCAGCCTGATCGGTGCGGATCGTAGCTCCATGAAGTCCAACAGGATCCAACGCACTTTGACGTACGCCAGCAGGATCACCTCTGCCCAAATGACAGACCGAGCTTCGTTCAGACCGGCCGCCCCATGCCCAACCGTCAGCCAGAAGGCAAGGGAAGTCACCAATATCAGTGCCGCGAAGACGTATGTCGCGCGTTGATTGATCAGCTCTCTCATTGCTTCATCCCCTCAAGTAGAACAGCGCGAACAATACGACCCAGAGCAAATCGACCATGTGCCAATACACCCCGCTGGTCTCGATCATGCGCATGCGGCGCTCGCTTGCCTCACGTGAATGTTGCAGTGCCTTCAATTGTTTGCGCATGTACATCAGCACACCGAGCCCGACGCAGGCATGCAGAAGATGCACCAACGTCAAGACGAAATAGAACATGAAGAAATCATTGGTGACCGGCGTGATCCCATTGCTGAGTTTGGCGCCGTATTCGACGAATTTGATGGCGACGAAGGCCGCGCCCAGTCCAAAAGCCCACAGCACCAACTTCGAAGAGACGTCGAACAGTCTCCTCCTCGCCCCCCTGACCGCCAGGACCACACACCAGGAGCTCGTCAGCAGTAATAGCGTATATATCAGCCCGTACACGGGTTTGACGGCTTGCTGTGACGCTCCGAAGAGTTCGGGATTTTCGGCGCGGTACCAGACGAAGATCCCGAACATTTCCGCGAAGATCAGCATGTCGAGCAGGATGAAGATCCAGATCCCCGACTCGCCAGGCAGATGCCGCCGACGGTTTACGACATCGCGGGGCCGCTCGGCATCCGTAATGCCAGCCATCAATTGCGGATTCATTGTGTATGCCTACTTCCCATCTCAAACACCGGCCGATTCGGGGACTTCGACGGCGTCGACCTCGGCAGAGTCAGCAGCCTTTAGTTCATGCCGTACGGCCGGCGGGTCAGGTGGCCCGTCGTGTACGCGTCTCCACCCCTTTATCTGGACCACTGCCATCACGAGAACCCATGCGAAGAACGAGGCGCCAGGAACCCAGAACGTGACCAGGCCGCTATAGCTGAACGGACCGCTGTAGAAGAACACGCACAGCGCGGAGAACAGTTCCAGTGCGCCCGCCCACAGCGAGAAGTATCCGGTCCACCGCGGAAAAACCACTTCGGTGTTGGTGGGGCTGAGGATGGCGAAGGCGGTGATGAATTGCCAAAGCATGAAGGGCGGCCAGGGAATCAGGAACAGGAAGAGGATGAGGTCGTACAAGAGCTGGGTGGTAGCCGGATCCAGCGCCTCCACCCGATAGGCCATCGCCGAGCCGAGGACGCCACACAACATTCCGATGAGCGCCCCGCTCAGGCCTACGGCGAACAGCACACAGAACGCCAGATAAGAAGGGTTGGCGTACTTCTTCACTTGATACGCCAAGGTGATCGACCAGGTCATGAGAAACGTGTAGCCGCCGATCAGCAACGCCAGCATGCCGATCAAGATCCGGTACTTGTTGTCCGCGACGAACTCTGCGAAGTCAACCGGGCTCATAGACGGAGATCTGGGAGGCACCAATCCCGACCCGACGAATGCGCCACCGGCGATGACCATCCACGCAATGCCGGACCAGGCGCCAAGCAGTTCCAATTTCTTCTCTAGGCCGTTCGATTCAGACGTCATGGTGCTCCTCAGACTCGTTGGCGCAGCGTTCATGTCGCGCTCATGCTTGCCGTCATCACGGTCATGGTCGACCACTGTCCGGAGGTCATCGCGCCGTCGACGACGAGGATCTGCCCGTTGACGTACGCCGCGCCGTCGCTGCACAGATAGGACACGGCGCCGGCGATGTCGTGCCCGGTGGCGAGCCTCCCCGCCGGAATGATTCGGCTGACGTCGGCGAGCAGATCGGGCGGCAGCAGTTCGTAGGTCTTGCCCATGTCGGTGATACCCGAGGCGATGCTGTTGACGCGCACGCCGCTACCCGCGAGTTCCATTGCCGCGGTGCGCGAAACCATGTCGAGCGCGGCCTTGCTCGCACCGTAAGTGGCCAAGAAGGGCGCGGGTTGGCGGCCGCCGATGCTGCTCATGTTGACCACGACGCCGTAGCCGCGATCGGCCATCCCAGGGGTGAAGGCCCTGATCAGCTGCACGGGTGCGAACACATTGACATCGAAAATCGCCCTCCACGAGTCGATGTCGGCCATCACGATCGGTGCCCACTGTTCCTCGGCGGCCGCGTTGTTCACCAAGATATCGATCTGGCCGGCCTCCCCCACCAAGCGGTCGATGTCGGCACCATCAGACAAGTCGGCAGCGATGACCCTTGACCTGCCGCCAGATTCATCGATCTCGGCCGCCACCGCGGTCAAGGCCTCACGCCCGCGGCCGACGAGGAACAGTGGGCACCGATCGTGATGGCCGACATCGACTCGTGGAGGGCGATTTTCGATGTCAATGTGTTCGCACCCGTGCAGCTG
>Ga0075364_10002504_pt1 | contig 10289 bp, 9 predicted proteins | sample EndMetdeltDD1764_FD_71517 | JGI IMG/M metagenome (GOLD analysis project Ga0075364, IMG submission 71517) | Populus endosphere microbial communities from Tennessee, USA - Endosphere MetaG P. deltoides DD176-4 | ecosystem: Host-associated > Plants > Roots > Endosphere | place: USA: Tennessee...
CGACGCGCGCGTCGCCAGCATCCACTACACCCTGACCGACGACGAGGGCCGTGTCCTCGACCAGTCGCCGCAGGCCCAGCCGCTGCGGTACCTGCATGGCGCCGGCAACATCGTGCCCGGCCTGGAACAGGCGCTGGCCGGCAGGAAGGCCGGCGATGCGTTCAAGGTCGATGTCGCTCCCGAACAGGCCTATGGCGCACGCAACATCGGCCTGGTGCAGGAAGTGCCGCGCACCGTGTTCCAGGGCATCGACACGATCGAGCGCGGCATGCAGTTCCGTGCCGAAGGCGGGCAGGGCCCGTTGCTGGTGACGGTGGTCGAGGTCGGTGAGAGCACGGTCACCATCGATGGCAACCACCCGCTGGCCGGCCAGACCCTGCACTTCGCGGTGGAAGTGGCCGACGTGCGCGACGCCTCGGCCGAGGAACTGAAGCAGGGCCAAGTGCAGGCCGCCTGACTGCCTGACTGCATCCTGCTGCGCCCGGTTCCGTCGCGAACGGGACCGGGCGTGCTGCGGGCGCCTGCTCAGCGGTTGCTGTAGCTGGCGTTGCCCAGCCCGGTGCCGATGGTCAGCACCGCCCAGCGTCCCGCCTTGTGCATGCGGGTACGCTCGCTGAGGCCCTGCACGACAGCGTCGTTGTGCATGACCACGCGCGGCCGGCGACGGCCGATCGGATCCAGGCGTTCGGCCAGCGCCGCAGGCAGGTTGAACGGCGATTCCCAGTCGCCTGGCAGGTTCTGCGCGCCCTGCGGGATGCTGCCGTCTGCCTCGATGCGGCCGGGGCAGGCGATGCCGATGAAGGGCGCCAGCGAAATGCCCAGCGTGCGCGCCTGCGCGATCAGTCCATTGAGCATCGCCGCCAGGCGCGTGATCGCCTCGCCGCGGTCGGGCTCATCGTCGGCGTGGCGCCATTGCAGCCGCTCCAGGACGCGCGCCTTGGCGCCATCGGCGTCCTTGTCGATGCGGTGCTGGACGATGCCGCAACGGATGTTGGTGCCGCCCACGTCGACCGCCAGGAACGCCTCGTGGGCATGCACCGGTTCGGGCAGCAGCGGCACCCAGCCGAGCAGCCCGCCTTCGTCGGCGTGGTGGCGCAGGGTGTACAGGTCCACGCCGGTCCTGGCGAGCTTGAGCAGGCGGATCGCGCGCCGGATCGCCAGGCCGCCGGCCTCGTTGTCCGGGAAGCCGCCGCCGAGCACGATGCGCTCCACACCTTCCCACTCGGGCTGGGCCAGGAACACCTGGACCACGTGGAACAGGCGCCGCGCGTACTCCTCGACGGCCAGATGCACCAGATGCGCGGCATCCGGGTCGCCGCCGATCAGCACCAGGTCGATCGCCTTCTTGCCCAGCTCGCGCGCCGGCGTGCGCTTGCCGAACGGATCCTTGCCGGTGCGGTGGTGGGCGCGCGCGGTATCGAGCAGTTCGCGGAATGCGGTCTGGCTGGCGCGGTCGCCCAGAAACCCGTCGCCGTCCGGATCGCGGATGGCGAGGTTGTAGTTGTCGATCGACAGACCGGGCAGCCGGACTGCATCGTGGTTGCCGCGGTCGTCGCGTGCAGCGGAGCCGGTGCGTTTGCCCATGGCCTGACGTCCTGGAAAGGGCGCTCAGGCTAGCTGCGGCCGGGTGAGGGACGGATTCACCGCACCAGCGGCCTGCATGTAACAGGTCGACCCGGCGCGGCGGCCCTGGGGCCGTCGCTCGCCGGGTCGGCGTCGGAAGGGCGCGGTCATCGGCCCGCAGGTCGATGGCGCTTCTTCAGTGGGGCGCGTTACTCGAGTTCGGCCGGAGCGGCAGTGCCGCGTGCCGCATCGCGCTCGGCGCGCTTCTTGGCGTCCTTCTCGTCCTTCTTCTTCTTCTTGGCCAGCTCGCGCTGGCGTTTTTCGAAGGAATAGTTTGGCTTGGCCATCGGGTCTCCTTGAGGATGTGCACGCCCCGGACAGGGCGCAGGTCGGAATCAGGCGCCGCCCTTGCCGCCTTTCTTCGCGGGTTCGTCCACCCGTGTCAACACGCGGGTATTGCCGAGCACTTCGATCCGCCCGCCGGCCTTGCGGAACGCGGCGAGGTCGCGGTTGATCTGATCGCTGGTCAACACGCCGACGGCCTTGCTGGCGGCGGAACTGCGCTGGGTGGACTTGCGGCTGGACATTGCGTCGTTCTCCTCGTTCTGGAGCCGGGGGGACGCCACATGGCGGACAGCGGGCCAGTGGCAGGAAGCACCACGGCGGCCCCGGCCGACGTGGCGGAAGTGCAGGGCGGACCAAGCTGCCGCCCGGGATGTCGCGCTGCGGTCGATCCGGCCCGGGACACGGGGCGGTGCGGCGCGTGGAGCGTGGCGCGTCTGGAGGGCGAGCCGGTCGTGACGACCTGCGGTCCGCCAGGGTGCGGGATGAGGGGCGCCGGCACGGGGGCCGGACGCGACGGGTGCCGCGCGCTCGATGCGCTGGCCTGCCCCTATCTTGGGGCGGCCCGCGACAAACACAAGGCGCGGCATCTTTGCGTCTCACTGCATGGTGAGAAGCTTTGGATGGCGGAGCTCAGCGCGGCGGCTGCGCTGTCCCCGGTGGGCGGCGTAGCATGCGCGTCGGGGCGGAGGGGACGGACGACCATGAGCGGGACCGGCAGAACGGTGCGGGCCAGCCGGCCAAACGATGCCGACGCATCGCGGCGCAGCCGGCGTGCGCGCCTTCTGCTGCTGGCCACCGGAACGATCATGCTGGTCCTGGGGCTGGCCTGGGGGGCGTTCTTCGCCTGGCGCGGTGCGGTGGTGGTGGCGCTGGCCGAACTGCTGCTGGCGCTGCTGGGCGTGGCGGTGATCGTGACCGCGCGGCACGGACATGGGCGCGCCGCGTCGTGGATGGCCTTCATCGGGCTGTTCGTCTACGTCTGCCTGTTCTCGGCGCTGCTGGACGTGCAGACCGCGGCGATTCCGCGTTCCACCCACCTGTTCCTGCTGGTGCTGGCGGCCTGCGCGCACCACGTGTTCCGCGCCGAGCCGGCCTGGCTGCGCTTTGGCTGCATCGGCCTGTTCCTGGCTGCGTTCGTGGTGTTCGCGGCGATGCCCGAGGGGGTGCCGGGCGACTTCGCGATCAAGGACGGCGTGCGCCGGGTGGGCATCTGGGTGAACCTGGTCAGCGTGGTCGCCAGCCTGCTGGTGGTGCTGCACCTGGAGGAGAGCCAGAGTGCGGCGAACCGGGCCCTGCACCGGGCGCTGCGCGACGCGCTGGCCGAGCGGCGTTTCGAACTGTTCTACCAGCCGCAGATCGACGCGGCCGGCATGGTGGTCGGGGCCGAAGCGCTGCTGCGCTGGCGCGACCCCGGGCGCGGCCTGGTCGCGCCGGATGGCTTCATCCAGGCAGCCGAGGAGACCGGCTTCATCCTGCCGCTCGGGCAATGGGTGCTGGCCAGCGCCTGCGAACGCCTGCAGGCCTGGCAGCAGCGACCGGAGCTGGCCCACCTGCGGCTGTCGGTCAACGTCAGCGGCCTGCAGCTGCAGCAGCCGGAGTTCGTCGGCCAGGTCCTGGAGGCGCTGCGTCGCAGCGGGGTGCCGGCGTCGCAGCTGACCCTGGAACTGACCGAGAGCGTGCTGCTGGAGGACATGGCCGATGCGGTGGCCAAGATGCGGGCGCTGGCCGACGCGGGCGTGCGCCTGTCGCTGGACGACTTCGGCACCGGCTACTCCTCGTTGTCCTATCTGCGGCGCATGCCGCTGGCCGAACTGAAGATCGACCGGACCTTCGTCGCCGAGATTCCCCACGACGCGCAGGCGGCCAGCATCGCGCGCACCCTGCTGCAGCTCGGCCGCGACCTGGGCGTGGACGTGATCGCGGAGGGCATCGAGGACCCGGCCCAGCACCGGTTCCTGCAGGCGCAGGGCTGCGGCCTGTTCCAGGGCTATCTGTTCGGCCGGCCGGTGCCGGTCGACACGTTCGAGCGCCAGCTCGCGGCGATGCCCGGGCGCGACGGCGGCGACCCGGGCTGAGCCGGCTCAGCTGCCGGCGATCGCGCCGAGCCTCTCGCCGACATCGCCCGGCACCCACAGCTCGTGCCGCGCCCGGGTCATCGCCAGATAGGCCGCATGCACCGGCTGGAATCCGCGCAGCTCGGCGGCATCCTCGAAGCAGCACGGCGCCATCGCCACCACGGCCGATTCCAGGTTCTTGGCGTGGTCGAGCAGGCCCAGCAGCAGGTCCGCGCCGGCCTCGTCGACGGCCGCGGCGAACAGCGCGAGCAGGTCGCGCTCCTCGAAGCCGCGTTCGAACAGCCGGATGATCCGCTGCAGGCCCTGGCGTTCGAGCCGCGCGCCCAGCTGCGCCCAGTCGCTGCAGCCGCTGACCCGTTCGCCCGGGCCGAGCCGGTCGCCGCGGTGCAGGGCCAGGCCGCGGCGCACGCTGCGCTCCAGCCAGATCCGGCTGGCCGGCAGGAAGGCGTAGCGCGCGCCGGCATCCTTCAGCCGCAGGCCGGCTTCCAGCAGCGCCCACTCGTTGCCGTACAGGCGCAGCCCCGTGCCGGGCAGATCGGCTGCCGCGGCGTAGTGCCTGCACCGGGTGATGTGGTCGCCGCTGGCGAGGAACGGCACCTGGATGCCGCGTTCCGGCGCCAGCTGCAGGGTGTGTTCGATCAGCCGCTCCGCGCCGACGCCGGTGCGCAGCGAGGTGCCCATCGTCAGCTGCTTGGCCTGCGCGCTGCGCGGCATGCGGCCGCGCAGGCGCTGGTGGGGATCGCCCATCAGCACGTGGCCGCCGGGATAGGTGTCGAACAGGCGCCGCCATGCGGGCGACAGGTCGTGCGCTTCGTCCACCAGCAGGGTGCCGTATCGCAGCGCGATCCGCGCATCGGCCAGCACCAGCCACTTGGCTAGGTGGTCCAGGCTGACGTCGAACACGTGGCCCGGCAGCGGCTGTGGCTGGAACATCGCCCGCCACAGGCGCAGGCCGGCGGCGACCAGCAGGGCGGCCGGCACCTCGTCGGGCAGCCGCACGCGACGGAAATGCGATGCCTCCAGGGCCGGATCGGCGGTCTGGCACCAGGCATCGAGTCCCTTCCGTGCCAGTCGCAGCACCGCTGCCGGCGACAGCCGCCCGGCGGCGGCGATGCCGGCGACCTCGGCCTGGCGCTCGGGCGGATAGCCGGACGGCACCACGCGCGGTGCCTGCGCGAGTCCGCGGGCCTTGGCATGGTCGCGCGCCAGCGCGTGGCCGAGTTCCCACACGGTGAGCGTGCGCAGGCCGCTGTCCGCGGCGGCACCGGCATGGCGGCGGAATCCGTGCAGGTGGGCGCGGGTCGGCGCGATGTAGGTGAAGCCACCGTTCAATGCCTGGTCCAGCGCATGCACCAGGAAGGTCTTGCCGGTGCCGGCATAGGCGTCGATGGCGATGTGTTCGCCCGCGCCGGCGGCGATCACGCGCGCGGCGACCTCCTGGTCGCGGGTGCCGCGCAGCGCGGCACGCACGCGGACGCCCAGGTCGCCGTCCGGACCGGCATCGGGCGATGCACCGTCGGCGGGAAACTCGACCGTGTAGTCGGACAGGATCGCGCGGCACGCGGTCTGGAAGTGATCGCTGTAGCGGCCGTCTCCATCGGACCAGGCGTCGCCGGCCATCTGCTCGGCCGAGGCCAGCAGCAGGCCATGGTCGGCCAGGCGCGCGACCAGGTCCGCGGTGTCGCCCCCGGCGAGCGCTGCGCGCGCGTCCCGCAGGGTGGCGGCACCGGCGTCCGGATCGGCAGCGAACAGCGCCATCGCCTGCGACAGCAGCATGCCCAGCCCGGCGCTGCCTGCCTTGCCTTCCAGCCGCAGCAGCGCGGCGAACAGCGCGGCGCGTTCCACCAGCAGCGCGGGGATCGTGCCGGCGTTGAGGAAATCGGACAGCGTCTTGCGCGTCAGCGGCAGGTAGTAGGGGACAGCCATCGCGGAAGTATGGGAGCTGCGTCCACGGCTTTGAAGAGCGGAGCCGGGCGCCGTGGGGCGTGCGGTGCATAGAATGGCTGCCCGTTCATCTGTCGCGGTGGTGCCTTCCCATGTCGATGCGCTGCGTCGTGTTCCCGTTTGCATTCGCCGTCGCGGCCGCGACCGCTCCGGTCGTGCAGGCCAGCGACGCGGGGTACGCCGATGCCGCCGGGCTGCAGGCCGACCTGGTGCAGGTGCTGTCCTGCGAGGCCGGGCGCGCGCAGTTCATGCGCGTTGCCGATGCGCTGATGGCGCTCGATGGCGATGCCGAGCTGCCGGCGGCGCTGGACGGCTGGCGCCGGATCGAGGGCGACAACCCGTTCATCGTCGAACTCGCCGCACCGCAGCCGTTCGCGCTGTTCGGCCAGACCAGCGACCGCATCGTGATGGCCGGCCAGGGGCTGCTGGCGGTGCTCGAGGGCGAGCAGCTCGAGGCGCTCTCGCGGCAGCTGGCGCTGGCGCCGAGCGCATTGCCGATGACCGGCCATATCCGCGTGCGCGACGTGCGTCGCGATGCGCTCGGCGATGGCGTGTCGGTGCAGGTCGTGCAGACCGCCAGCACCCTGACCAGCCATCCGGGCAGCACCCTGGTCGGCTGCGAATACCGGCTGGCGTACTGAGCGGCGCACGCACGGACATGCGGCGCATGTCGCGGGAGCGGCCGGCGCAGGTTGGCGGCGTACCAGCCAGACACCGAGGCCGCGCAGCGAAGGCTGCCGGTCGCGCGCATGCAGCGCCTGCGGGCCGCCGGTCTGCATCCCCGCGCCGCGCAGCTCCTTCATGCAGTGCCGCATCGACGGGCGCCCGGCGATGGTGCCTGCGCTGAAGCACACGTCGCATTGATCGTTCGCCTCTGCGCCGCATGCGAGCGCGCGTGCGGCCGGCGGGATGTCCCGGGTGACGACGAGATCGCCCGGCCCGATCGTCCGCCCGGCCCCCGCCCATCGCGTCGTCGGCGGCGTCGTAGCGGCCCTGGATCCGCAGTGTGCGGATGACGCGCGCGGGCGAAGTGCGCAGCCACTGGTCGACGATCTGGGGCAGCGGCACCTGCGCGCGCCGGCCGCGCGGACCAGGATGTCGCGGGTCACCGCGCGGCAGGCATCGGCATCGCCCCGGATCGGGGTGGTGCGCGCGGCCATCGTGGCTCGGCGGCCCCCGCGCGGCCCCCAATGCGGGCGCCTGCGCTCGGACGTGCCTCCAACCATGGTGCCGCCAGGTGCATCCAACGGATTCCCGTCCGCGCCGCAGGTGCATGCCATGTCCATGTCCATCCGTTGCTGTGCCGCCTGGCTGCTCGCCGCGGTCTGCGTGCCCGCGCACGCCACGTTCTCGATCGCCGCCTGCGACGCCGGCGGCGATTGCGGGGTTGCGGTCGCCACCCACAATCTGGCGGTCGGCGCCTCGGTGCCGTGGGCCCGGGCTGGCGTCGGCGCCCTGGCCAGCCAGTTCGAGACCAGGCTCGCGCACGGGCCGCGCGGCCTGGACCTGCTGGCCTCCGGTCGCAGTCCCGCGCAGGCGCTGCGCACGCTGCTGGACGAAGACGCCGGCGACGAGGACGGCGGCATCGCCGAGCGCCAGGTCGGGCTGGTCGATGCGCGCGGGCGCAATGCCCAGTACACCGGCGCGACCGCGGCGCGATCGCACTGGGCGGGCGCGTCGGGCGATGGTGGCACCAGCGTGCAGGGCAACGGCCTGGCCGGGCCGGAGGTGCTGGAGGCGATGCACGTGGCGTTCGCGGCCACGGAGGGCCCGCTGGCCGGGCGCCTGCTCGCCGCACTGGACGCCGGCCAACTGGCCGGTGGCCAGCGCGGCGGCCAGCTGTCGGCGGCGCTGCTGGTGCGCACGCGGGCCGGCGGCTGGAACGACGTCGACCTGCGCGTGGATGCCGACGTCGACGCGGTCGCGCGCCTGGGCCGGCTGTACCGGATGCGGCTGTCGCGCAGCGCGGTTGCACGGGCCGAGCGGCTCTATGCCGCCGGCCACGCCGATGCCGGTCGGCGCGCGGTGAGCGAGGCGCTGGCGCTGGCCGACGGCTGGGACCGCACCTGGGCGCGCGCGGCGCGGCTGGCGATGCGCGAAGGCGATACCGCGCTCGCACGCGACTGCCTGGGCGTGCTGCATGGCCTCAATCCGACGCTGGCCGGGATCGAACTGGGCGCACCGCTGTTCGCCCCGCTGCGCGACGATCCGCTGGTCGCGTCCTGGCGGCAGCGGAAGGAACCGCCGATCGAGCCGCCGCCGGCGGGCATACGGCCCGGCATCCGTTGTTCCGGCGCGGATCGGGCGTGTGGATCGGGCCGGATGTCCCGGTGATTTCCGGCATTCGTTTCTGCCTGGCCGGTGCTGCACAAGCGGGCGAACCGGTGCCGGACAGGGCCTGCGGGGCGCCTGTCCGTCGTCGGAGCGTCGCCGTGACGCGTCACGCAACACGATCACCGCCGGTGACCGCCCGCGGTCGGTAGGATGCAGCGCAGTCCATCCAAGGCCCCCACATGAGCATCCGTCGCTATCTGCAGCTCGATGTCTTCGCCGACACCCGCGGCAGCGGCAATCCGCTCGGGGTCGTGCTCGACAGCGATGGACTGGACACGGCGTCGATGCAGGCGCTCGCCGCCTGGCTGAACCTGTCGGAGACGGTGTTCTTCCTGCCGCCGGACGCAGCGGGGGCGGACTACCACGTGCGGATCTTCACGCCCGGCAGCGAACTGCCGTTCGCCGGGCATCCCAGCGTCGGTGCGGCCTGGGCCGCGGTCGAGTGCCTCGGACTGCAGCCGCGCGACGGTGGCCTGGTCCAGCAGTGCGCGGCCGGGCTGCTGCCGGTGCGCGTGCAGGACGATGGCCGTGGCCGCCGGATCGCGCTGCGCAGCCCGGCCGCGCGCCGGATCGCCGCGGTGCCTGGCGATGTCCCGGCCGCGCTGCAGGCGATCGCCGATCCGCACTGCCCGGTCGAACTGTGGAACAACGGTCCGTCGTGGTGGCTGGTGGAGGCGACGGAGGCCGCGCAGGTCCGGTCGCTGCAGCCGGACTTCGCCGCGATCGCCGCCTGGACCGATGCCACCGGCGCCACCGGCGTGGCCGTGTACGCGCGCGAGGACCGCGACGGCCACGCGCTGGTGGTGCGCGCGTTCTGCCCGGGCGATGCGGCCAACGTGCCCGAGGATCCGGTGACCGGCAGCGCCAATGCGCTGATCGCGGCGCGGCTGGCCGACGCCGGCCGCCTGCCCGGGCGGGAGGGCCGCTACCTGGCCAGCCAGGGGCGCGAGCTCGGTCGCGACGGCCGCGTGGAGCTGCTGGTGCGCGCGGTCGACGAGGTCTGGATCGGCGGTGCGGTGCAGCCGGTGATCCGCGGCAGCGTGGACTGGCCCTAGCGCGGGTCCGCGGCCGCGGTGCCGGTATCGGGCCGGTCCTGCCCGGGGCGTCGCGCATCGGTCGCGCCCAGCCGCAGGCCGCGGCGGTTGCAGGTGTCGATGCCGTGGTAGACGCGGCGCGTGCCATCACGGAAGCCGACGCGCAGGTCCCGCAGGCAGTCGCCTGCCGGGACCGCGAGCGTGAGCGCGTCGCCACCGCCACGCAGCCGCTCGCCGATGGCCAGCGGGCGGAAGCGCTTGCCGCCCGGCGGCGCGATCTCCACCGCCACCACGCTGTCGCGGCTGGCATTGACCAGTTCGAAGTGACGGGCGCGCGCCGAGGCCGCGCCGTCGGCGGGCAGGGCGAGCAGGACGGCGGCGAGGGCGGACGCCGCGAGCGTGCAGGGGCTGGGCATGACGGATCTCCGATGGGCGGACGCGCAGCGCGTCCGTGTGCGCATCGGAGCGCTTCGGCCGGCATCGCGACACGGTTTCGGGACCAGTCGTCGTCGCGGCGGGACCAATCGCAGCGGCGCCGGTCGCGGGCTTTCCCGCCGACGCGGGCGACGCTTAGGATGCCGGCTGTTCCGGTTGCCGATGTCGTCGATGAACCCACGCCTGGATCGCCTGCAGACGCCGTCCCGCCACCTGGGGCTGGCGATCCTGATCGTGGTGTTCTCGGTGCAGGGCGTGCTGACCGACCTGTCCAACGGCACCATGTGGGAGCCCTCGCCGCTGCGGTACCTGGGCGCGTGGACGATCCAGTGGCTGGCCTGGGTGCTGCTGGCGCCGCTGGTGTTCCGGATCGGCGAACTGCATCCGCTGGGCGTCCCGCCGCGGCTGCGCGCGCTGGGCATGCATGCGCTGGCCAGCGTCGGCATCACCGGGCTGGCGGTGCTGCTGGGGGCGCTGGTGTCCTCGGTGTTCGCGCCGGCCGGCGCGAACACCGAGGACACCAGCGCCCCCAGCAGCACCGCCAGCCCGGTGATGCCGA
>Ga0075364_10002505_pt1 | contig 10284 bp, 7 predicted proteins | sample EndMetdeltDD1764_FD_71517 | JGI IMG/M metagenome (GOLD analysis project Ga0075364, IMG submission 71517) | Populus endosphere microbial communities from Tennessee, USA - Endosphere MetaG P. deltoides DD176-4 | ecosystem: Host-associated > Plants > Roots > Endosphere | place: USA: Tennessee...
CGCGTGGGGAATCCTCCGGCAGCAGCCTTACACGAAGGCTCGGTACCGGCGTTGGTTGGCTGATGATCGGGCGCCTCGGGTTGGCATTCTCCGGGCTTGCGTCGTCAGTGGCGCTAGCACGACTGATGTCACCGCGTGAATTCGGCATGATGGCCGCGATCACGGTCGTCCTGTTTCTCGGCAATGCTTTGACCGAGGGCGGCTTTGTGTCTCCCATCATTCAAAGGGTGAAGGTCGATGCTGATCTCAGAAATGCGGTTTTCAGTCTTTCTGCAATATTTGGCCTCGTGCTCGGTGCATTGGCAGCCGCTGCGTCGCCGTGGGTGGCCGGGTTTTTCAGGATAGAAGGGCTCGAATGGCCACTGTTAGCTGCGGTTGTCATCATTCCGATCAAGGCGATGGCCGCACCTGCCGTTGGATTGTTGATGCGGGATCATCGCTATCGGGAAGTCACGGTAGCCGCACTGCTATCGAACATATTCGCTTACTCCATCGTAGCTGTCCTGCTTGCTGCACTGGGATTTGGGATCTGGGCCTTGGTGATCCCGAGCATTCTCGCTGCGTTGACCGAGCTGGTCCTGGTTGGCCGTGCAGTCGGGCCGCCTCGAAAATTCGTTTGGCGCATTGCAGATCGGAGTTTCATCAGGGACTGGCGCGCCTCCGTCTCCAGCGGACTTTTGAACTGGGGCGCGCTTTCGAGCCCGAATGTCATCGTCGGACGACTGTTCGGCGCGGACGGTCTAGGGCTTTACTCACGAGCCGGCAGTCTATTCTCCATGGCGACGCAACTGTTCTCCACGACGGTTGAGCGAGTCATGTTTTCGGGGCTCTCTGGAGTCCAGGAAGATGGTGAGCGTGTAACGTTGCTCTTTCGGCGCATGCTGTCCGTGCTGCTGCCTATTTACGTAACGGTCGGCGTCGGGCTTGCCATCCATGCCGAGCCGATTATTCGTATTCTGTTCGGTTCTCAATGGCTGGCTGCGATCCCCGTGACCAGTGTGCTGTTTCTGGCATTCTCAGGCCGCGCCAGCTACAAAATCTCGGAGTCGCTAGCGCTCAGTAAAGGGCGTTTCAACAGCGTTGCCTTTCGTCAACTGCTCTATCTTGTCCTTGTGAACGTGGGCTTGCTAGTCGGATCTCCGCACGGTCTGATCGGGGTCGCGAGCGGCTTCACTGCTGCAATCTGGATATTCTACGTGGTGAGCGTTCTCCAGGCTCGGCGTCTTGTTAATCTCAGCTGGGCAAGCATTGCGCTCGTGCACTTGCGCGCCGTTGGGATCGCTGGCGTTGGCGCATTTGCTGATATCGCGGTGATGTGGTCCTTCTCTCGATTTGGCTGGCTTCTGGCACATGGCGCAGGGGCAGTTGTGCTGGTCATCGTACTCGCGGTGACGACGTCGTTGTTGCCGGATCGGATCATCGGCGAGGATCTGGTTTGGGTGCGGCGCAGAATATTCTCACTGCTCAAGATCCGGATGGGCAGGCCTGTAGTAGGCCTGCCCATTGTGTCCGTCGACTGAGGCTGAACAACCGCCAGGCGCCCGTCGTGCCATCTAGCTGACGGCGCGAAGCAAAGACTTGGGCCGCGAAGGCTTGTGACCGACGCTGCTGTAAATGAAGCCGTGACGTTCGATCTCGGCCGCTCGGTAGACATTCCGGAGGTCGACCAGAATAGGCAGATGCATCAGCTCGCGAAGGCGTGGAAAGTCCAGTGCGCGATAGGCATCCCACTCCGTCACCAAAACAAGGGCGGACGCGTTGTCGGCGCAAGCGTAGGCATCCGGGTAGAACGTCACTCCGCTGATAACCCCTTGGGCCTGCGCAATTCCCACAGGATCTGTAACATTGATTGTCGCGCCAGCATCGAGCAGTGCTTGAACGATAGCGATGGATGGAGCGTCGCGCATGTCGTCGGTATTGGGCTTGAAAGTAAGTCCCAGCAATCCGATCGTCTTGCCCTTGACGGAGCCGCCACATGCGGCAATGACCTTCCGGGCCATAGCGCGCTTCCGCTGGTCGTTTACGGCGGCGGCCGTCTCGACAATACGTAGCGACCCGCCGTAGTCCTGCGCCGTCTTGACGAGCGCCGCCGTATCCTTTGGAAAGCATGATCCGCCATAGCCGGGGCCGGCGTGCAGGAATTTCCGGCCGATCCGGTTGTCCAGGCCCATGCCACGCGCGACGTCCTGGACGTTGGCGTCAGCAAGTTCGCAGAGGTCTGCGATCTCGTTGATGAATGTGATCTTGACCGCCAGAAAAGCGTTTGATGCGTATTTGATCAGTTCGGAAGTGCGCCGCTCCGTGAAGAAGATGGGCGACTGATTGAGGAAAAGAGGTCGATAGACCTCGCTCATGACGTAGCGCGCGCGCTCGTCCTCGGTGCCAATCACGATGCGATCCGGCCGCTTGAAGTCGCCGATCGCAGCACCTTCACGCAGGAATTCCGGATTGGAAACGACCGAGAATTCTAGGTCGGGACGTGCCGACCGGATTATGCTCTCGACTTCATCGCCGGTTCCAACCGGAACCGTCGATTTCAGCACAACGATTGTATAGCGATTGGCGGTTCCTGCGATATCGCGCGCCGCTTGATAAACATAGCTCAGGTCCGCATGGCCGTCGCCGCGTCTTGATGGCGTACCTACGGCGATGAAGATGACGCGTGCGCCTCTGATAGCGTCCTTGAGGTCCGTCGTGAAGTGCAATCGATCCGCGGCAACGTTTCGCGTGACGAGATCGTCCAGTCCGGGTTCAAAGATCGGAATGGTACCGCCCCTGAGGTTCTCGATCTTCGTGGCGTCGGTATCCACGCAAGTTACCGAGTGGCCAAAATCTGCGAAACAAGCTGCCGAAACAAGTCCGACATATCCAGCACCGACTACCGTAATATCCATCGCTCAAACCTCTTTTACTTGAGAAAACGAAAAATCCGGCAATTGCACATATTTGAAGCGACGCGCGAACGGCACTTCATGGTGCGATATGCAGAATCCCTGCCACTTCGAGATCAGAGTTATCTCGGACTATCAGAGGCCGGCTCGATAGAACTCGCGGTACCAATCGACGAAGTGACGGACGCCTTGAGCGACAGGCGTCGACGGCTGAAAGCCAGTGAGTGCCTTGAGCAGGCGTGTGTCTGCATATGTCTGAGGCACGTCGCCTGGCTGCATGTCGAGGTAGTTACGTTGCGCCTTTCGGCCCAGTGCGCGCTCGATTTCGTCGATGAACTCCAGGAGAGAAACTGGGGCCGAGTTCCCCACGTTGACAAGCCGGTAAGCCGCGTTGGGTGACAGGGAGTCGTTCTCGACACTGGCGCTCTGAAGCCTGGCGTTACCGGCTAAAGGAGGAATGATGGCGGTCAATCGAATGATGCCTTCGACAAGGTCATCGATATAGGTGAAATCGCGACGCATGTTGCCGTGATTGTAGACGTCGATTGGGACGTCGTTGAGGATATTGGCGACGAATTTGAAGAGTGCCATATCAGGGCGTCCCCATGGTCCGTAAACGGTGAAGAAGCGGAATGCTGTTGTCGGAATTCCGAACAGGTGGGAGTAAGAGTGGCCCATCAGCTCTGCGGACTTCTTCGTCGCGGCATAGAGCGTGCAAGGATGATTTGCACCCGCGTTTTCGTTAAATGGCACGTCCTCATCCATGCCGTAGGCACTGCTCGTGGATGCCAGCAGCAAGTGCTTGATCGGAAAATGGCGAGCCAATTCAAGAATGCTGAAAGTTCCGCGCAGGTTTGCGTCGATGTAGCTTGCGGGGCTTTCAACGCTGTAGCGGACCCCAGCCTGAGCAGCGAGGTGAATAACCATGTCTGGAGCTACATTTCTCCATATCGTCTCGAGAGAGCCGTAATCCTCGATCAGGAGTTCGTGCGGTTCGAAACCCGGCATTTGAGCGAGGGCCTGATGTCGGCGATGCTTCAGCCGCACGTCGTAATATGGAGTCATGCCGTCTATGCCGGTGACGGTATGACCCAGTTTGAGGAGTTCACGTGCAACGTGAAAACCGATGAAGCCGGCTGTGCCCGTGACAAGAAAACGCATATCGGCTTCCTTTCGTAACCAGGCGGGGATGGCCGGCGTCAGCCTCCCGATAGCATTGTCCTTACGATTCCATCCGCGGCCCGGAGCGCCAGCTGTATGATTGTGAAAGTTGGATTGGCGCTGCCAGAAGTTGGGAATGCCGATGCGCTCGCGATCCAGATGTTCGGGACCGCATGGCATCGCAGGTCCGGATTGACGACCGAATCTGCCGGTACGGTGCCCATGCGGGTCGTGCCTGACGGGTGAGAAGTGTCAATAGAGTCTGAGAGGGATATAGTTCCCTCGACCACGTTCGGATTCCAGATTACTGGGCAAAGCCGCTCGATCCCCGCACGAACCCAGAAATCGCGGAGGCACTGAATCGTCCGCAGGAAGGTGCGGAGATCGGTCTCGCCTGGCGCCCATTGCAACTTGGGCAGCGGAACGTTGAAGCTGTCGCGCTGCTGCGAGAGTGCAATCTGGTTGTCGTAGACGGGGACTTGCTCGATCCTGACATCGAGGCGTAGTTCTGCCGCCGATGGTAGAAAATTCTTCTGCGTCAGCGTGCGCCAGAGGCCAAGGCTCTTTAGCAAATCGACGTTCGTCGAGAGATAGAGAAACTTTCGTAGCGAATGCTGTATCTCGTGCCGCTGGAAATCGCGAACGAGGGCTCTCAGCATGTCCAGCGGCGTTCCGTCGGATATATGCAGGCGCACTTCGGCATAGGCGCTGGCGACGGCATTGGCATCCTGTGCCTGGTCACTGAGCTGGAAGTAGAGCTTTCGGCGAGTGTTTCCCCGGTAGTCGTAGCCGAACAAGCGGGTTACGCGACTATCGTTTCCGGGCTGCAGACGCCCGACTTCGAGCCGGATATGATCCTGGAAATAGTGGCCTAGCGCGCGGCAATTTTCGAATACGCGATACTGTGTCTGCAAATTGAGCAATAGCAGCAGGCGCGTCGTCTCTATCGTGCCGGCTGAGATCAGGAACTGGTCGGCCTTGACCTGAAGCTTGCGGCCTCTGAGCGAGCGTGCCTCGACCGAGATCAGTCGGCCTGTTGCTTCATCGACTTGCAGGTGACAAGCGGTTGCTCCGAGATAGAGCTGGAGATCGGAGTTGCGTGCGATCTCCCGTCTCAGCCGTTGGCCGATATTTCTGCGCCGGAAGTTTGGCCATTTGGGCAGACGGATCTGGATATCAGGATCGCGCCGCGGAATGACAGTATCGGGATCCAAGCTGTCGAGAACGTCGCCCTCGAAAGCACTGTTGTCCAGACCGAACAAGCGCTCGATCTCAGTCGTATAGATATCGAGTTCATGGATCGGAAAAGGCCAGCCATCCAGCGACAGATGCGGCCGTGGACCAGTGTCGTGCGGTGTCAGTGGAAGAAGGCGGCCGCCCCACCGGCGCGATGTACCGCCAAGGCCGCGCATTCGCCCCGTCATGGCACCGGCATATGACGTCGTCGATGTGTCCGCGCGGTTCAACTCGTTGATGTCAGACTCGACCGTCTGATAACCGCTTTCAAGAAGGATTACGGAATAGCCTTGCCTGGCGATGCGCAGCGATGCAACCAACCCGGCAAAACCGGCGCCGATGACACATATCTGTGCAAATTTCGTCTCGTCGGTCTCTGCGTCGCGGAGGCTTCGAATAGACATTCGCTCGTCCACGGTCGGTCGCATCGCTCGAGTGCGATACAATGGATTCTAAAAGGATGCGAAGATGGTCCGAAGAATCTAGTGCAAGAAGAATGCCGCAAAGCCCCAGTGGGAGTCCTGCGGCGTTATCGGCAGCAGCTCTGTCTCAGCTAATATTGTTTTCGATCGAAGTTCTAAAATTGCCCCACGTCGAGACGACGAAATTGCATCGCTGACACCTGACTTCCTGATCCTCTCTGAGGACCTTCGGGATCCGAATGGATGGGCTTCCGCATGCTGCGCAGTGAAACTCGCGCCAGCCTGACGAGCGAGACTCGTCTTCCCAGCTATGATCCGACATACGCACCTCTAACGCTCGAGATGAACTGCCCATGCAATAGTGAGGCCAGCTCTGGCATGTCGATTGCTTGACGCAGGATGTAGTGCGTTATGGGCTTCAGGCCCGGGGTCGGCGACCGATTTCGACGGAGCAAAGGACCTATGACTTATTCCGCAACTCGTCCGACGCCGGAAGTCATTGACGAGCAGAAGTCGCAGCCGGAGACGCATGCTGGAAGGTTGGAAACGGCGTCGACTGATGCGTTCAAAGGTATTTGCATCTTCCTTATCATCTTCGGACATAACAAAAGCCTGGAATATGCGAGCCCGGAGTTCCGGGCCTTTCTGTATTTGTTTCACGTCGCGATGTTCTTGTACTTACCATTCCTGAGGCCGTGGCAGACGTGGGGGCGGGCAAAGCCACTCGATCTGATCATCCGCTACGGCTGGCCATGTGTGGCGTTCACATTCGTCTACTCACTTATCTTTGTAAAATTCTCCGGTCGCTCATTGACCGAAGTACCCATGCTGGTCGCTGAAGCCGTGCTTGCCATGAGCGCGCGCGGCTTCGATTACGCGACGGGCCTTCAGCTGCTCTGGTTTTTGCCAGCGCTGATCGGTATCCGTTTCGCGATGATGCTCGTGGCACCGCTCGCAGGCGCGCAATTGTGGCCTGTTCTGGCCGTTGCGGCTTTCGCCCACAGTCTGGTGGGTCTGTTGCCGGAGAGTCTGAAATACGTCACGCCATTCGGGTGGCCGATTGCGGCGTTGCTGCTGTTTCCGGGAATGGTAATTGCGCTCCTCGATCTTGGGCGACGCCGAATACCGGTGTGGATGCTCATCGGTCTTGGCGCGATTGCATTGACGCTCGTGCTCGCGACGGGACTTATCAATCGCGGTCATCCGCTCAATGTCGGAATGATCTTTGTGCCCTCAATCGCAACGCCGTTTAAATTGATCGCGCTCGACCTCATCCAGATATGGGCTTTTGTTACTCTCATGGCCGTCAGCCGGTTATTGCCGATGCAGAGGTTGTTCGGCGGGCTTGGCAGGATGTCCTTCGAGCTCTTTGTGCTTCACCAGCCGATCTATATCGGGATCCGTGCGATCTCGCCCACGGTGCTAGTCACCAGTTGGGGGCCTTGGCTGACAGGCGCAGTGACGCTCGCTCTGACGATCGCAATCGCTGTGGGTGTCGCTGTCGCCATTCGCAGCGTGCCACCAGTGCATAGGCTCCTGTTTCCTGCCGGTGTTGGATCCTTCGGTCGCCTGTGGAATCCACACCTGCAGCAGTGAGAAACCTGGCCTGACGGAGCTGGAGAATGGGCAAGTTGAAGCTAAACAGGGCAGATTGAGGCAATCATGCAGGCCGAGACGAGTTCTTCGAATGACGTAAGCGCCGTCAAAGAGATGGCTCACGCCGCAGCTCATTACATCAAGCCGGGAGGCTCATTCGTCCTGCTTGGCATCGCCTTTGTCCTGACGCTTGCGATGCTGGCTCGTAACGGCATTTTCGGTGTTATCGAAACATTCTCGGACGAGCATGATCACTTCAAGCGGTCAATGATGTTTGCCAACATTGTTCGCGGAAATGCAAATCTCGAGACCATCGGGACATTCTACGCGGGGGGAATCTGGCCGCCGCTCTATCCGATGCTGATGGGCAGTATCCAGGCACTAACGAATTGCGGTGTGGGGTTTCTTCGGGGAATTAATGTATTGCTGACCTATGGTGGCTTTGGGTTTTTGATCGCCGCGATAGCGCAGCCATGGGGTCGCTATATCGGTATTGTCGTTGTCGCCCTGTTCGTTGTCGGAACGCATTATTACTTTCAAATTCGTCCTGAAAGCCTGGTGCTCCTGTTGCTCGGTGCCGCGACATTTCTGATCGTGAAGTATCGCTTGTTTTCCATTGGTACGCATGGGCAGCCTAGCCGATATTTGGTTTGCGGGGTGTTGTTCGCGATGGCCTGTCTGACGCATGCTTTCATTGCGGTGTTGGCCATTTATCTTGTGATACTCGCTCTGATCGGGATCCGCTATCGGTTCCATTTCGTGGTGGCATTTGCCCTGATCGCCGGGCCCTACGTTGCTGCTCAGGCGATGATTCATAGCGGTGTGGTGCTGTTCGCGACCACGGCCGAGGAAAATCTCGCACGGAATAATAACGTGTTCCTTCGGAATTACGAGCGGCCGCGGGCGGATGAACTACTCTTCGCAGAAATGGAGCGGCGATATAAAGCGGGTGACAAGGTGGCATACCCGCGTCCCATGTTGTTGCCACAGGGAAGATACGAGCAGTGGCTCCATGACGAAAACAAACGCCGCATATTCAAGGAAATGGCCATGGAGGAGGTTCGCGCCGATCCGGCAGGCGCTGCAATCCGGTCGATGCAGCGGGCTACCGGCCTGATTGGCGGAGAGGGCTGTGTCCCGGGCCAGCGTTATGGCTGCAATGTCGGCCCAAAACTCGACCTGATGGCATTCTACGGCCTCGAGCTAATGGCACTCATCGGTTTGATCTATGCGGCACGAAGCGAACGAATGCGCGTTTCATCATTCTCATTTGCACTCGCATGCGTCGCATTGCTCGCTCCGATGATTGTCACCCAGGCGGTCGAGCGCCAGTTCGTTATTGTGTTGGTATTGGCATCGTTCGGTGGATTGGCTCGCCTTCAATCGCCGCGAACATAGGCACCGTGCGCGACGCGGGCACGGTCAGCAGTGCGAGTGATGCGTTATCGGACATCGCGCGCCTCCGAGGAAAAACCTCCAGAAGGCTAATTTCTCAGGAAAAGTATGTCTCGGTTCCGTCCCAACAAGTTCGGAAGTGTAGTTTCTGGAGATGTCGTAAATGAAGGCGTTTCCTGCATATAATATGTACTTGCCGAAAATTGTATGCGTTCGATAGCCTGCTCGAAGTGGAATTTTCCTTTAGGAGGATCCATTGCGTTTCGCAGCTTTAGACGGCTGGCGTGGTATAGCAGCCATCGGGGTTGCAGTTTTCCATCTCAGTGTTTTAGGTCATTTTTTTGATATTCCCTTTGTCCGAAAGGCGGACGTATTCGTCGATTTCTTCTTTGTCCTGAGCGGATTTGTTCTTACCCACGCCTATGGCAATCGTCTCTCGAATAAGGAAGAATTTTTTCGTTTCGCTATTCGTCGCTTCGGCCGGCTATGGCCGTTGCATATCGTCACAACGCTTGTTCTGGTCGCAAGCGAGGTACTGAAGTACGCGACGATGAAGTTTGCTGGCCTCGGTGCGGGCGCGCCTGCGTTTGCCGGGCGAACGAGCGTGGAGGCACTCATTTATAATGTATTCTTGCTGCATGGTCTTGGCTTCTTCCCGGACTTCACCTGGAACCTACCGAGTTGGAGCATCAGCACTGAGTTCTACGTCTATGCAGCATTCGCAAGCATTTGCGTGGTATTCGGACGGCCATCGGTGGTGATTGCGGCGGTAGCGGCTGCGCTTGCTGCCGCCGTCTTCTACATCTTGATTGGTCAGCGTACCGGGCCGCCGCCGCTCTATACCGCTGTTCCGCGATGTATGTGCGAATTCTTCGTCGGCGTTCTTGTCTACCGGCTCTTCCGCATGACGCTGCCATCGGGGATACGTGCAGCGTCGTGGTTCGAGATTCCAATCGTTATCGTGATGGTCGTTCTGGTTTCGGTGTCATCTCGCAGCCAGCTGGCGCTCGTGAGTCCAATCCTTTTTGGAGCGGTTGTCTTTGTCTTCGCGGGCGGGGCTGGAGTCGTGTCGCGCGGACTCATGTGGCGGCCGCTTCAGAGTATGGGAGAGATTTCGTATTCTATTTATTTGGTTCACTTCGTTGTTCTGACCATTTTCAATGCGCTGACGCGGGCGTTGGAGCAAAAATTGCATATGCCGCTGCGCGCGCAGTTCGTTCATGACGGAGCGCCGTTCGATGTTCTCACGGTGGGTGGTCCTTGGTTTCTGGATCTCGTAGCGGTTGGCTATCTCGTCATCGTGATCTTCGTGTCGCGTCATACATACAATATCATTGAAGTCCCGGCGCGAGATTTCTTCAACAATGTGGCCGCAAATATGTTTCCGGTCGCGCCTGTGGGGAATGTGGAGAAGCCGATTCCGTGTGGCCTGCGGGATGCGCTCTGAAGTTCGAGGCGGTAACAGGCGGGTCCTCGATGGGCTGGCGTAACGCGAGACGAGATGCAGACGAGTTGTGTGACACGACCTGAAATACTGTGAGGCGAGCTGGAGTAAGGCGTATGGGCTTAGCAGAAGCGTCGTT
>Ga0075364_10002506_pt1 | contig 10280 bp, 10 predicted proteins | sample EndMetdeltDD1764_FD_71517 | JGI IMG/M metagenome (GOLD analysis project Ga0075364, IMG submission 71517) | Populus endosphere microbial communities from Tennessee, USA - Endosphere MetaG P. deltoides DD176-4 | ecosystem: Host-associated > Plants > Roots > Endosphere | place: USA: Tennessee...
AACCGCATTGGCGAGCGTCACGTTGCCGGCGATGTAGGCCGACATCAGACCGGGAACGCCGAGCGCCGAGTCCGGGCGGAACGACAGCGGATCGAGGAAGTCGTCGTCGATGCGGCGGTAGATCACGTCGACGCGTTTCAAGCCTTGCGTCGTGCGCATGTAGACGATCTCGCCCTTCACGATGAGGTCGTGGCCTTCGACCAGCTCGATGCCGAGCTTGTCGGCGAGGAACGAGTGCTCGTAGTAGGCGGAGTTGTAGATACCAGGGGTGAGTAGCACGACGGTCGGCTCGGCGGCGGCGGTGTTCGGCGCGACCGATTTCAGCGTCGCAAGCAGCTCATCCGGATAGTTCTCGACCGGCGCGACGCGGTGGCGCGCGAACAGGTCGGGGAACAGCCGCAGCATGATCTCGCGGTTCTCCAGCATGTAGGAGACGCCGGAGGGCGTGCGGGCGTTATCTTCGAGGACATAGAAGGTGTCGGCGTCGACGCGAACGATGTCGATCCCGGCGATGAACACGTAAATGTCGTGCGGGACACGCTGGCCATTCATCTCCGGGCGGAACACCGGGTTCTGAAACACAAGGTCTTCCGGCACGATGCCGGCTTTCAGCACCTCGCGCTTGGTGTAGACGTCCTTGATGTAGAGGTTGATCGCCTTGACGCGCTGCTCGAGCCCGCGCTTGACGGTCTCCCATTCCTTCGCGGCGAGCACCCGCGGGATCACGTCGAAGGGGATCAGTCGCTCGGTTGATTCGGCTTCGCCGTAGACCGCGAAGGTGATGCCGATGCGGCGGAACAGCAGCTCGGCCTCCAGCCGCCGCTGCTGCAACACGTCCGGCGGGACCTGACCGAGCCAGCTCGCCAATTCCTGATAGGCCGGACGGGTGAGCCCATCGACCCCATTCATTTCGTCGAACGCAGACGCCATCGACGCCAGTCCCCCGGGAAGGGCGGGGAAAGGGCCCCGGCCTTCATGCGTGATGTTAATTGCAAGCCGCGCGCCAAAGAAAGAGAGGCGTGAGGGGGAAAATGGTTCCGCGCTACCGGGTGCCCTGCTTATTTGTTGGGCGATAGCGGCTCGTTATTGTGCAGCGCACTGTCCGGGCGTGGTTTTCCACCACGACTTTGGTTCCCTCGCACGGCGGTCACATTCCAATCGGCTTTGCGTTCAATCGTGAGCGCGGAAGAAATTGTGTTTTCTCCGAAACGCGCTCAATCTGGGCGGATTGATGCGTCTGCGTCGCATGCCTTCGTCTTCAACCCGTGCAACGAAATTTGCCGTAGGTGACACATGGCCGCGCACCAGAACCCGCATATCCCTCCGATCGCGCTCATCGTCGAGGATGATCCCGATTTGCGCGAGCTTGCCGCCGCGCTCCTGGAGGAGACCGAACTCCGCGTCGTCGAGTGCAGCGATGCCGAGGCTGCCTATCGCGTCCTGTGTAACGAAGGCGAGGACGTCGCGCTGATCTTCGCGGACGTGCGCCTGCCCGGACTGCTCAACGGCGCCGAACTTGCGCAGCGCGCCCGCACCATGTGGCCGCACGCGCGGGTGGTCGTGACGTCGGGCTATCCGAGTGACGGCAAGCTGCCGGACGGCGTGATTTATATGCCGAAGCCGTGGCTCGCGCTCAATGTGCTGATGCAGGCCGAGCGCGCGGCGGACGGCGCACGCGAGCGCGCAGCGGCTTAAGGGCTATTTGATCACGATCACGTCCGCGTCCGGCTGCGCGGCGTAGAGCCGCGCGACGTCGGCGGCGCGCCGTTCCAGCGCGAGACGCTGGTTGACGTAGCCCTTGTCGGTGATCTCGTTGGCGTCGATCGAGGGGGCGTCGGGCAGCAGGATCACGCGCATGATCCGCTCCGAGGAGCCGGGATGCGCGGCGTTCCAGCCGGCGAGCGCGCGCCGCACGTGCTCGCGCACCACAGGATGCTTCGCAAGCTCGGGGAGGGCGGTGGCCGCGCCATCGCCGATCAGCTTCTGGCAGCCGGCCGCATTGAGCCACGCGAGCAACCCGATGAACGCGCGGTCCGCGCCGGTGACGATCGCGTCCTGCAGCACCGGCGAGCAGGCCGCGAGCGCGCCGACGCGCAAGCCGCCGACCTGCACCCACGTACCGGTCGTCAGCTTGAAGTCCTCGGCGAGCCGTCCGTCGAACACGACACCCTTGGCGTGGTCATCCGGATCGGCCGGACGCACGGCGTCGCCCGGCTTGTAGAAGCCTTCCTCGTCGAAGGCGTCCTTGGTGAGATCGGGGCGCTTCCAGTAGCCCGGTGTGATGTTCGGACCGCGCACGCGGATTTCGAGCTTGCCGCCGCTGGGCACCAGCTTCATCTCGACGCCCGGCACCGGAATGCCGACATTGCCGGCGCGTTCCAGCAGGTAGTGCGCGGCGGTCGCGAGCGGGGCGGTCTCGGTCGTGCCCCATGATGAGGACAGCGGCACGCGGCGGCCGGTCACACGCGCCGATACCGCTTCGAGCCGCTCCCAGAGGTCCTGCGGCAGCGCGGCGCCTGCATAGAAGATCAGCCGCAACTTGCTGAAGAACGACGTCGCAAACGCTTCGTTCTGTTCGAGATGGGGCAACAACGCCGCATATCCGGCCGGGACGTTGAAATAGATCGTCGGCGCGATCTCGGTGAGGTTACGCACCGTTTCACCCACCATCGCCGGCAGGGGACGCCCGCCATCGATCACCATGGTGCCGGCCTGGCGTAGCACCAGATTGAAGTTGTGATTGCCGCCGAAGGTGTGATTCCACGGCAGCCAGTCGACCAGCGTCAGCGGCTGCTCGGTGACGAACGGCCAGATCTGCGACACCTGCTGCTGGTTCGCCGTCATCATGCCGTGCGTGTTGATGACGCCCTTGGGCAGGCCGGTCGAACCGGATGTGAACAGGATCTTGGCGATCGTATCGGCGCCGGTTGCCTTGGCGGCCTTGTCGACATCGGCGCTGATCGGCGTGCGCACGAGATCTTCGAACAGCGTCACGCCGTCGAGGTTTGCGCCATTGCGGCTCGCGACGATCTCGGTGCCATGAGCGACCGCCGCCAGCGCCTTGGCGAAGGGCGCGGTGTCGGCAACGTAGATCATGCCGGGCGCGAGCAACTCGGCAATGTGCTTGAGCTTGGCGAAGTCCTGGCTCTGCAGCGAGTAGGCGACCGAGATCGGCGCGAACGGAACGCCCGCCGTGTATCCGGCGAGCATCAGCAGCGCATGATCAATGGAATTGCCCGACAGGATCATCACGGGACGCTCGGCCGACAGGCCGCGCGCCAGCAGGGCGGCGGCGAGCGCGTCCACGGTGCCACGCGCGTCTTCGTAGGAAAGCTTGCGCCACGTCTCGCCGACACGCTCGGCGAGGAACGTGCGGGCCGGCTGTGCTTCGACCGCGGCGCGGAACATCCGCGCGACGCTCGCGTCGTAGGCGCCGAGCGGGTCGGCGCTCCGGATCACGAGCGTGCCGTCAGCACGGCGCTCCACGTCGGCGGCCGCCGTCGCGTAGTCGATGGCGGCGAACGGCGCACGCGAAGAAACTTGATCCGGCAAGCTGGCAGGCAACATGAAATAACTGCCGGGCGCGTCCGCACCCGGCCCCGGTTTGACCGTATTAGACGTCAGTTGGTCGCCAGCGGGCAACCGCCCTCGTTCAGCGGCCGGAACGCGTCCGCGGCCGGGATCGTGGCGACGAGCTTGTAGACATCCCACTCGCCCTTGGACTCGGCCGGCGATTTCACCTGGAACAGGTACATCGGGTGCAGCTTGCGCCCGTCGACGCGGACGCTGCCCTTGCCGAACAGCGGATCGTCGGTCTCGAGCGCCTTCATGGCGGTGACGACGGCCTTGCCGTCGACCTCGCCGCCGGCCTTGTCGACCGCCTTGAGGTAATGCAGCACGCCCGAGTAGACGCCGGCGTGCATGTCGTTCGGCATCAGCTTCTTCGGGTGCCGCTCCTGGAAGCGCTTGGCGAACGCGCGCGTCGCCTCGTTGGTGTCCCAGTAGAACGGCACCATCAGGTTGATGCCTTGTGACGCCTGCAGGCCGAGAGCGCGGACGTTGTTCTGCCCCATGATGAGGGCGCCGAGCTTCTGCTTCTGCCCGAGGCCGAACTCGGCGGCCTGCTTGAGCGAGTTGGAGGTGTCGCCACCCGCGTTCGCGAAGGCCACGACCTCGGCCTTGGAGCTTTGCGCTTGCAACAGCAGGGAGGAGAAGTCGCTAGCGCCGATCGGATGGCGCGATGCCCCGACCACCTTGCCGCCCTGCTTCACGAACTCCTCGGAGAACTGCTTTTCCAGATCGTGGCCGAAGGCGTAATCCGCCGTGATGAAGTAGGCGCTCTTGGCGCCCGTCTGGATGATCGCGCGCGCCATGCCGTGTCCGTAGGCCCAGGTGTCGTAGGTCCACTGGATGGTGTTGGGCGAGCACTTTGCACCCGTGAGCAGGGCGGTGCCGGCGCCGGACGCGATCATCACCTTGTTGCGGTCGCGCACGATGTCGCTCACCGCGAGTGCAATAGCCGAGTTGGTCACGTCGGCGATCATGCCGACGCCTTCGTTCTCGACCCAGCGCCGCGCGATCGAGGCGCCGATGTCGACCTTGTTCTGATGGTCGCCGGAGAGAACCTCGACGGCGCGGCCGGCGGCCTTGCCGCCGTAGTCCTCGACCGCCATGCGGGCGGCGAGCAGCGAGCCGGGACCCTGGTCGTCGGCATAGACGCCCGACATGTCGTTGAGCACGCCGATGCGCACGGGGCTTTGCGCCTGCGCGGTGGCGGCGAGCACGAGCCCGAAAACGGTGGAAAGTGCGATCCTTGCGGCCATGAGGCCTCCCTTGGGTCCAGACGGCTTTTTCGCCGTGGTTCTTGATCGTTGTCGCGCGTCCGCGCCGCCCGCTTGCGCGGACCAACCGGGCGAAATATTGATAATGACAATTGTTGTTGTCAACAACAATATAGGAACGGCGTTTGCAAAGGCGCGGCGGCGTCATAAGAAGTAGCGGAGCAGGGAGGGCGAGGGTGTCGGAGCAGGTCAAGCCAGCCGCGGCGGCGGTGGGCGAGAAGCCGGTACGGCGCGTGGCCAAGCGCGGCGCCCGTGCACGGCCGTCCACCGAAGGCCGCGCCCGCAAGATCGAGACCGCCGGGCTCGTCGAACATCTCGGTTATCTCTTGCGGCGCGCGCAGATCAACGTGTTCCAGGATTTCCGGCGCACGCTCGAACCGCTCGACATCCGTCCGGCGCAATATTCGGTGCTGACCGTGATCCAGGCCAATCCGGGCCTGACGCAGATGGCGCTCGCGCACACGCTCGGGATCGAGCGCTCGCGGCTGGTGCATCTGCTCGACGCGCTGGAGGCGCGTGCGTTCGTGCAGCGCGTCGCCTCGAAGACCGACCGCCGCTCGCACGCCCTGCACCTGACCGAGGAGGGCGAAAAGGCCTTCGCTCAGATCAGGGCGCTCGCGCAGAAGCACGAGAAGAACGTCGCCGACAAGCTGGGACCCCGGCGCCGCAAGGAACTGCTGCGGCTGTTGTCGATTTACGCCAACTGATCGCGGCTGACTTTCGAGGGGGCGTTTCGCGCCGCCGATTTTGGTGCAATATGACGTATCCCCGCAGAAGGATACCTCATGAGCGTCCAACTCATCATCACCGCCGGAATCCTCGTCATCGGCGACGAGATTCTGTCCGGGCGCACCAAGGACAAGAACATCGGCTACATCGCCGAGTACCTGACCAACATCGGCATCGACCTGAAGGAAGTTCGCGTCGTTCCAGATGATGAAAAGGAGATTGTCGACGCGTTGAATGCGCTGCGCCACCGCTACTCCTATGTGTTCACGACCGGCGGCATCGGCCCGACGCACGACGACATCACGGCGGACTGCGTCGCCAAGGCGTTCGGCGTTTCGATCGACGTCGATCCGCGCGCGCGCGCCATCATGGAAGAGAACTACAAGGCGCGCGGCATCGAGATGAACGAAGCGCGTTTGCGCATGGCGCGGATGCCGGCCGGCTCTGACTTGCTGAAAGCCAATCAGGGGCCGCCCGGTTTCAAGATCGGCAATGTGTTCGTGATGGCGGGCGTGCCGTCGATCATGCAGGTGATGCTTGATAGCGCGGCGCCGATGCTCAAGACCGGCGCCAAGGTGTTCTCCGAGACGGTTCGCGGCGACGTGCGCGAGGGCGACATCGGCACGGAACTCGGCGAGATCGCCAAGGCGCATCCGAACACGATGATCGGCAGCTATCCGTTCTTCGACGAAATGAGCGGGCCGAACACGAATCTGGTGATCCGCTCGCGCGACGCCGCGGCTATCGCGGCGGCCAAGGCGGATATCGAGGCGATGCTCAAGCGCGTGCGCGCCGGATTGGCGGCCTGACGGCGATCGCGACCGCGACTTTCGCTGTTGAAGTGCTCCTTTGGTCGGTTACAGTGCTAATACTATTTCCGATTGCAAATCGGTCGAGGGAGCGCCGTGATCAAGGTCGAGTTGAAGGACCCCCGTGTCGTTCTCTTGGTTGGTGTTGTCGCAGCCGTTTCTGTCGCGGCCACGGGCGCGAATCCATTGCCGCCGAATTCACCGTTGGAGTTCTGGGCCCGCGTCGGTCTACTTGCGTTCGCAGTGCTGCTTTTTGCGCTGTTGCTCGCCTGGCCTTATCTCAAGGTCGGCCAGTACCATTCCGTTCCTGCGGATGCGGAATATGAAGCGCGGTTTCGTGCTGCGGAGGAGAGTATCAAAGCGCTCGTACCGGAGGATCAAATACTCGGCAGCAAGTCGATCAATGGCGTCAAATTTGATCTGATCAACGGAAATATTGTCGACAGCAAGAGCGAAATCATTGTCAGTTCGGACGACAACTATTTCAGCGCACGTGGCGGTGTGTCGAAGGCGATACTTCAAAAAGGTGGGCAGGCGCTCACCGAAGAACTGACGCGCTACCGGAAACAAAAGTTCGAGCAAGGTCAACTTGTCATAACCACGGGCGGCGCCTGGGGGCGTCGGGCGATCTTTCATCCGGCACTCATTGACCTCGACGAAAATCGCTATCCCGACAGGGATATTGTCAGCACGGTTGTCAGGCGCTGTCTCCAATGCGCGATAGCGCTAGGCGCCAGCAGCATCGCCTTTCCGGTACTAGGCGGCGGAACAGCGTCGAAAAATTTCAAGCCGAGCGAAAGTGTGCAGACGATCGTTGATACGACGCTGCAGTTCCTGCAGGAGGTTCCTGAGTCGTCCCAGAATTTCAGCCATATCGCGCTCTACATCTATGACAAGAGAGACGCCGCTGACGTCAGACTAGCTTAGCAATTTTTTCTTCAGCGTCTCCCAATCTACGTTGCGCATGCCTAGATCGTGGCGGTGGAAATCAGCAGGAGGCCCAAGATGGCAATCAAGCGCAGCGCGTCCGCCAAATGGAGCGGCACCGGCAAGGAAGGCAAGGGCGCGATCACGACCCAGAGCGGCGTGTTGAGCGACACGCCCTACAGCTTTTCGCGCCGGTTCGGCGACGAGAAGGGAACCAACCCCGAGGAGCTGATCGCCGCGGCCCATGCCGGATGTTTCACGATGGCGCTGGCATTCCAGCTCACGAATGCCGGCAAGCCGGCTGACAGCCTCGAGACCAGCGCGGTCGTCCAGCTCGATCAGGTCGAAGGCGGGTTCAAGATTTCCGCCGTCGCGCTGACGCTGAAGGCCAAGGTGCCGGGCCTCTCGCAGGACGAGTTCAAGAAGCTCGCCGACACCGCGAAGGCGAACTGTCCGGTGTCGAAGGTGCTCAACGCCACGATCACGCTGGATGCAACACTCGCGTGAAGTCTTTCTTCGACGCGTTTTCTTTACGCGAACCGGTACCCGCTTCGCTTGAAAACGCTATGCGGCGGCCGCGCCGTCGAAGGCGACGCGGGCCTCCTTGATCGCAATGTGCGATTTATCCGCCCAGCGGACGAGGCCCGCCATCGGCTCCAGCAGCGAGGTGCCGAGCGCGGTCAGGCTGTACTCCACGCTCGGCGGATTGGTGGGAAACACCTGACGGCTGATGAGGCCGTCGCGCTGCAGGTCGCGCAGCGTTTGCGTCAGCATGCGCTGGGAGATGTCGGGGATCTCCCGGCGCAGTTCGCCGAAGCGGCGCTTGCGTTCGGCCAGCGTCAGGATGATCAGCACGCTCCACTTGTCGCCGATGCGGTCGAGCACATTGCGGATCGGGCAGGCCTCGTATCGGCCGACTTCAGCGGTCTTGCGGCGCCCTTCCGCGGTTGCGCGCACGGCCTCGTCGATCATGTTCATTCCGATCTCCTCGCGCCATCACAACGGGCCTCGCCGGTTCCCTGCAAGTAACCACTGGCGCCGAAAGTGCCTTCTTTACAGCCCCGAAGCAGGCACTAGTTTGCACATGGTCTCAAACAGGAACCAAGGGGCATAATATCATGTATCTCTCCCGCCGCAACCTTCTTGCCGCCACCGCGACCATCGGGACGGCCTCGATTCTGGCGTCTCTGGAAGGCGCCTCCGCCGCGCAAGGCGATCTGAAGATTCAGCACTACACCGCTGATGACAATGGATTTCGCGTCTCTTCGGTGATCCTCACCGGCGCCAAGGAGGCGATCCTGGTGGACGCCCAGTTCGCGCTCTCGCACGCGCACCGGGTCGTCGCCGACGTGCTCAACGCCGGCAAGGAACTGACCACGGTCTACATCACCCACGGCCACCCGGATCACTACTTCGGCATCGAGGTGATCAAGGCGGCGTTCCCGAACGCCAAGGTCGTTGCCACCCCTGCCGTGGTTGCCGACATCGACAAGGCCTTCGCCAAAAAGATCAAGGAGTGGGGGCCGAAGCTCGGCGCGAACGCGCCGTCAAAGCCGACATTGCCGCAGCCGCTGTCGGGCAACACGCTCGCACTGGAAGACCACAAGATCGAGGTCATCGCCTCGGTGCAGGGCGACGTCGCCAACAACACCATGCTGTGGGTCCCGGCGCTGAAGGCCGTGATCGCGGGCGACACCGTTTACGGCGGCACGCATGTGTGGACGGCGAGCACCGACAAGGCCGAGCGCGCCGCGTGGGGCAAGACGCTCGACCGCATCGTGGCGCTCAAGCCGGAGGTCGTGGTGCCGGGACACATCGGCGCGAACACGCCGCTGACGCTCGCCTCGGTCGCGCACACCCGCGCGTATCTCAAGGCGTTCGATGAGGTCGCGGGCTCCACGAAGAAGTCGGACGAAATCATCAAGGCGATGACCGCGAAGTACCCGCAGTTGCCGCTTCCGGTGATGCTCGAACTCGGCGCCAAGGTCGCGGGCGGCGACATGCCGAAGTGGGACTGAGCCATCCGGCGGCCGCACCCGCGGCCGCCAACCAACACAATAGACACCAGAAAGAGGACTTCACGATGCTCGTTATCACCGGGGCGAACGGCAAGCTTGGCCGCCTGATCGCCGAAGAAACCGCCAAGCGCGTTCCGGTTTCCACCGTCACGCTCGCCACCCGCGATCCGGCCAAGATTGCCGACCTTGGCGCCCGTGGCTTCAAGACCGCGCGGGCCGATTTCGACGATGCGGCCAGTCTCACGGCAGCATTCAAGGGCGCGAAGGCCGTGGTCATTATCTCCGGCGACACGCCGAACGACGTGCGCATCCGCCAGCATCGTGCGGCCGTTGATGCCGCCAAGGCGGCCGGCGTCGGGCGCATCGTCTACACGAGCTTCGTTTCGCCGGGAGAGAAAAGCCTGTTTCCGTTCTCAGCGATCCACAGCGACACGGAGGCCTATATCAAGGCCTCGGGCGTGCCGTTCACGATCCTGCGCGACAACCAGTATGCCGAGAATCTCACGAACGTTGTCGCTGGCGCGAAGCAGTCCGGCACGCTGGCGCTGCCCGGTGCGCGCGGCAAGGTCGCCTACATCACGCGCGCCGACACGGCCGCGGCGATCGCGGGCGCGCTGACGCAGGACGGTCACGCCGGCAAGATCTACGATCTGACCGGGCCGGAGGCGCTCGATGCGTTCGAGATCGCCGCGGTGCTGGGCCAGTCGCTCGGCAAGGCCGTCACTGCCGTCGATGCCGACCCTGCCGACTTTGCCAAGGTGTTCGCCGCGCACGGCCTGCCGCCGTTCCTGATCGAGGCGCTGCTCGGGCTTTATGCCGCGGCCGGCGCGGGCGAATGTGCCAACGTGTCAGGCGACGCTGCAAAGCTCGCCGGACGGCCGATCGAGCCGGTCTCGGCCTTCGTGCGGCGCATCGCCGCCTGACGTCGTCGTGCTGTGTCGGCAGCATTGTGACTG
>Ga0075364_10002507_pt1 | contig 10279 bp, 8 predicted proteins | sample EndMetdeltDD1764_FD_71517 | JGI IMG/M metagenome (GOLD analysis project Ga0075364, IMG submission 71517) | Populus endosphere microbial communities from Tennessee, USA - Endosphere MetaG P. deltoides DD176-4 | ecosystem: Host-associated > Plants > Roots > Endosphere | place: USA: Tennessee...
GATCGCCGTCGGATCCTGCCAACGATTCCGTAGGAGCGGCCCCAGCCGCGACCGCCACGCCCGAACCGCGATCATGCCGCGGCGGTGCGATGACGGTCGCGCGGATGCGTTACAGCACCGTGACCTTCTTCCGGTTGTCCTCGGAATTGCGGTCGATCAGCTTGTTGTAGGGATCGATGCCGGCCTCGTACGGCAGGGCGTCGACCACCAGCTCCAGCGTGGTGTCGGCGGCGGTGATCCGGTGCTTCTGCAGGTACAGCACGGTCTCGTCGGACTCCTTGCCGCCGTCCGGGCGCGCGAACACGCCGATGTCGACCTCCACGTCCACCGGCTCCTGGGTCTCCTTGCCCTTGCCGTCGGTGGACAGCTTGTCGGCGTGCACCTTCAGCGTCACCGCGTACCTGCCGTCGTCGCGTTTGCGTACCTCGGCGGTGGTGACGCGGTGATCCCAGAACACGATCCGCTCGAACAGGTCGCGGATCAGCGGATGGTGCTTTTCCTCGGTGCCGGCATACAGCGCGGCCATGAAGTCGCGGGTGGTCGGGTAGGGCGGTCCCTTGAAGCCCCAATCGCGCAGGAACTGGGCCAGGATGCGGTTCAAGGTGTCCTCGCCGACCGCGTCGCGCAGCGCGTAGAACACCACCGAGCCCTTGTTGTAGTGCACGTACTGCTGGTTCTCGTTCAGCGCCAGTGGCAGTTCCTCGACGCGTTCGGAGATGCGGCTGGCCAGGTAGCGGTCCAGTTCGTACTTCAGGAAGCGCCGCATCTTGTCGCGGCCGTACTCGCGCTCCATCACCATCAGCGCCGAGTACTGGGCCAGCGACTCGGACAGCATCGTCGCGCCCTGCACGTCGGCGCCGACCACCTGGTGCGCCCACCACTGGTGCGCGGCTTCGTGGGCGGTGACGTAGAACACGTAGTCGATGTCCTCGGCATCGCGCAGGTCGGCGACGAAACCGATCGACTCCGAGTACGGGATCGTGCCGGCGAACGCCTGCGCGAACGAGCTGTAGCCCGGGAACTCCAGGATCCGGAACTGGCTGAACTGGTATGGCGAGAAATGCTGGCTGAAGTAGTCCAACGACTTCTTCGACGCGTCGATCATCCGCGGCACGTTCCAGGCATGCGCCGGGTGGTGGTAGACGTCGATCTTCACGTCGTTCCAGCGGTCGCTGGCCACGGCCCAGTCCGCCGACAGCCAGGAGAAGAACGGCAGCAGCTTCGCGTCGGACCGGTAGTGATAGTAGCGGCGGCCGTTCTCTTCCCATTCCCGCTGCAGGTCGCCTGGCGCCAGCGCGATCTGGCCGGCGCTGGTGGAAACCGTGGTCTCGAATTCGACCCAGTCGCCGTTGTCGGTGATGTAGTTGGCCTGGCGACCACGCGGATCGTCGATCGGGTTCATCCGCGGCAGCACCGGCAGATCGAACTTGCGCCGGTCGTTGCGGTCGCTGAGCTGCCGGTTCTCGTCGTAGCCGAACTGCGGCAGGGCGGCGTAGTTGTTGAAGAACGTGCCGTTGTAGACCACGGACGTGCCGCCGCCGTTGGCGGGGAACCCATGCGGACGGCTGGTCAGCGCGTAGTCGAAGTCCATCGATGCGCCGGGAGCCAGCGGCGTGTCGAGGCGATAGATCGTATAGCCGTAGACGTCGTCGGCCTTGACCACCGTATGCGGTCCGAACTCCAGCCTGGTGACCTCGATCTCCGGGCTGAGGCTGACGTGCAGTTCCTCGATCGGCGTGCCGGTCCGGTTCTCCAGCCGGTAGTGGCCGCGCAGCTGCACCTCGCGGCGCTCGGGGAAGATGTCGACGTCGACCCGGATCGCGGCGATGCGCGGCTTGGGCATGTCGCGGTACTGGCGGTAGGTCTTCTCGTACTCGGCGGCGCGCTCCTTGGCGACATCGCCCGGCACGTAGTCGTTGAGCACGTTGGTGTTGTAGAAGATCCAGCCGCCCAGGCCGGCGAAGGCCAGCATGCCGATGCACAGCGTCGCGACGACCGGTGCACGCAGGCGGGCGCGCGCCTGGCGCAGGCGGTCGCCTAGGCTGAGCGAGGTGCCTCGCGGCCATGCCAGCAGGGCCACGATCAGCAGCATCACCGCGAACACGCCCCAGTACGCACGGAACCATAGGTGTGGCCCGATGAAGTGGCCGTAGCCATTCATGTCCGAATACGGAATCTGCGACGAACTACGGTAGCGGTACAGGGGATGGTCGAAGTCCAGCATCGCCATGCCGGCAGCTGCGACGAGATACACGATCATCAGCAGGTAGCCAATGAACTTGTTTCCGCTGATCACCTGCAGGAACACCGCCAGTACCGCGACGAGCAGGAACGACAGTGTCGTTAGGGTGACTCCCTTCATGTAAAGCAACGGTTCCAGCGATGTGTATCCGGAGGCCAACTGCCAGAACACGCTGAACGCCACGCCTGCCAGCAGGAAAGCCACGATGACACCGAGCAACGATGTCAGCTTGGACGCCAGCGGAATCCAGTCCGGGAGCGCATAGGCGTCGGTGGCCTCGGCCACGCGCAGACTACGCTCCCGCCAGACCAGTTCGCCGGCGTAGAAGGTCACGATGATCAGCAGGAACAGATTCATGCCACCGTTCAGCGTGGTCAGCATCAGGCGCGTGACCGGATACAGCTCGGTGCCGTACATGCTGGCGCCGAACTTCAGCCCGGCGAAGATCATCAGCAGGCCGAGGATCAGCATCACCAGGAACGGTGCGCCGCCCAGTGCGCCACGCATGTCGAACCAGGCCAGGTGGCGGTACTGCGTCCAGCGCGCGGCCGGGCCCTCGCGCAGCGCCACCTGGGGCAGCGACAGGTCGGCGCCCGGTGCGACGACCGGCGAGACCGGTGCGGGCTGGACCGCGACGGCCTTGCGCCGGCGCAGCACCAGGCCCTCGCGGTCGGCGCGGAACAGGCGGAACGCCACCGCCAGCAGCGCCACCGTGACGCCCAGCCACAGCGCCCGGTTGCCAAGCAGCAGGCCGGTCAGTTCGGGCAGCTGGGTGTTGTACTGGGTGCTGGACCAGTAGCGGGTCTGCTCGTTGACCGCGGTGGTGCCCAGCGGGTCGAGCAGGGCGCCGATCCAGCGGCTGTCCAGGTCACTCAGACTGTAGTCGGCCACCGTCGCCAGCACGAAATAGCCGATCACGCCGATGTAGGTGTAGAGCATCGACCGGGTCAGGGTGGCCAGCAGGAACAGCAGGGTCGACAGGAACAACAGGTTGGGGATCACCAGCACGCCGAACGACCAGGCATAGGCGCTCCACGGCGTCGGCCCCAGCCGCTCGGCATCCAGCCACGGCATCAGAGTGCCCAGCCACAGGCCCAGCGCCGCGGCCAGCATCACCAGCAGGCTGGCGGTGAGACCACCACCGAAGCGGCCGAGCAGGTAGTCGCGCTTGCGCATCGGCGTGGCGAAGAACAGCTCGGCGCTGCGCTGTTCGAAATCGCGCAGGGCGATGCCGGCGACGAAGATCGTCGTCAGCAGCACGCTGAACATGCTCAGCGCGGCCAGCAGGTTGATCATCACCACCGGCGCGTTGCGCAGCACGTTGCCGACGCCGCCGCCGTAGCTGATGTCGTCGGAGGCCATCATCCCGAAGCCCAGCAGGGCATACACCGAGGCGACGATCCAGAACACGCCGTTACGCAGCAGCAGCCGGCGTTCGAAGGAAAGAATGTGGCGCAGCATGGTCAGGCCACCTGCGCCGGAGCCGGAGCCGGAGCCGCGGCCAGCGCGACCTTGCGCAGCTCGCCGAAGTACACGTCCTCCAGGTTGGCCGGTACCGCGGTGAAGCCCTCTCCGGGCGCGCTGTCGGCCAGCACGTGGACCACCGGCAGGCCGCCGACCAAGCGCGTCGACAGCACCGCGTGCTGCTGGATCAGGTCGGACAGCGCGGCCTTGTCGACGGTCTTGCGCCAGATCCGGCCTTCCAGCGAGCGGATCGCCTCGCGTGGCTCGCCGCTCAGGCGGACCTGGCCGGAGGCGATGATCGCCATCCGCGGGCACAGGTCGGTGACGTCCTCGACGATGTGCGTGGACAGGATCACCACCGTGTTCTCGCCGATCTCGGCCAGCAGGTTGAGGAAGCGGTTGCGCTCCTCGGGATCGAGGCCGGCGGTGGGTTCGTCGACGATGATCAGCGAAGGCTGGCCGATCAGCGCCTGGGCGATGCCGAAGCGCTGGCGCATGCCGCCGGAGAAGGTGCCCAGCTTGCGCTTGCGCACGTTCCACAGATTGACCTGCCGCAGCAGCGCCTCGACCAGCTCCCTGCGCTCCTTGCGCGCGGTCACGCCCTTGAGCACGGCGAAGTGGTCGAGCATCGCCTCGGCCGAGACCTTCGGATAGATGCCGAACTCCTGCGGCAGATAGCCCAGCCGGCGGCGCGCGGCGGTCTTGTCCGCCAGCACGTCCAGGTCATCGAGCCGGATGCTGCCGCTGTCGGCTTCCTGCAGCGTCGCGATCGTCCGCATCAGGCTCGACTTGCCGGCGCCGTTCGGGCCGAGCAGGCCGAACATGCCGCGGGGGATGTCGAGGGTGACGCCCTTCAGCGCCTGCACGCCGTTGGCATAGGTCTTGGACAGATCGCGGATCGCCAGCATGGTCGTCATCGCTCCTTGGGGAAGATCCCAAGCATGCACGAAGATGAATGGCGATTCAGCCTGACGGAAGTCACGGTGCCGGTGGATCTGGGCATCGGCTGTGAGGCCGCGTCGTCGTCGGCGCAGGGGGTGTTCGACGATTCATGACGCCGCGGGTCGCGGCGTGTCGGAAAACCCCCATCGTCGCCCACGGCACGCACCGACATCCGGATCGGACGCCGGCGCGGCGGCATGGGGCCGGTGGGCCCGGAGGTCGGGTCAGGGCGTCGCCGGCGGGCTGGCGATCCAAGCGTCGATCTTGTCCTCGAGCACGTCCAGCGGCACCGAGCCGTCCTTCAGCACCTCGGCATGGAAGGCGCGGACGTCGAAGCCGGGCCCGCGCGCGTTGCGGGCGCGCTCGCGCAGCTCGGCGATCTTCAGCTCGCCGACCTTGTAGGCCAGCGGCTGGCCGGGCAGGGCCATCGAGCGCTCGACCTCGGCAACCGCATCGGCCTGGCTGGCGGCCGAGTTCTTCTGGATGTAGTCGATCGCCTGCTCGCGGCTCCAGCCCTGGTCGTGCAGGCCGGTATCGACCACCAGCCGCACCGCGCGCAGCAGGGCGCTGTGCAGGTAGCCGAAGCGCGCGTAGGGATCCTGGTAGAGCCCCAGCTCGCTGCCCAGCGATTCGGCATACAGGCCCCAGCCCTCGGTGAAGGCGGTCTCGGCGCCGAGCCTGCGGAAGCGCGGCAGTCCGCCCAGTTCCTGCTGCAGCGCCAGCTGCAGGTGGTGCCCTGCCAGGCCCTCGTGCAGGAACAGGTCCTCGGCCTCCCAGCTGCGGCGTGTGGCCGGCGCGCTGGTGTTGACCTGCAGCACGCCGGGCCCGTCGCCGACCGGAGGCGTGTAGGCCGCCGCCGGCGCGGCGGCCGCGCGCCAGGCCTCGACCGGGCGGATCTCGAAACCGGCGCGCGGGAAATGCATGAACTGCCCGCCCATGCGGGACTGCACCGTGGCCTGCAGCTGGGCGTACTTGGCCAGCACGGCGCCCTCGTCGGCGTAGCGGAAGCGCTTGTCCTCCTGCATGAAGCGGAAGAACTTCGCGCGGTTGCCGCGGAAGCGGGTCTGCTTCATCAGCGCGGCGATCTCGTCGTGGATCCGCGCGACCTCGTCCAGGCCGGTCTGGTGCAGCTGCGCCGGCGCCGCATCGGTGGTCGTGGCCTGGCGGATCTGCCAGGCGTACCACTGGGCGCCGCCGGGCAGCGCGCCCAGTCCGGCACTGGTGCGGGCCGCGGGCAGGTACTCGGTGGCGATGAAACCGCGCAGCCGCCGGTACGACGGCATCAGCCGGTTCTCGATCATGCGCCTGTATTCGGCGGTCAGCCGCTCGCGGTCGGCCGGCGCGAAACTCTCGGGCATGTTGCGCACCGGCGCCCAGAACACGGTGTGCTCCGCGGCCGGACGGATCACCGCATCCAGCTGCGGCAGCAGCTTCTCGGCCAGTGGCCGCGGCAGCACCACGCCGGCGGTGATGCCCTCGCGCATGTTGGCGATGGCCTGGTCGAACAGGGCCGGCACGCCGATCACCCGCTGCGACCAGCGTTCGTAGTCCTGCACCGTCTCGAACGGCTGCGCGCTGGTGCCCGAGCCGAGCATCGCCACCAGCGTGGCCGGGCTGTTGTAGGGGGTCACCGGCTGCATCCAGCCGGGGAAGCGCTCGCCATCGAGCGCGTTGCGTGCCTGGCGCACGAAGATGCGGTAGCTCAGCAGATCCTGGCCGCCCAGCCCGTCTTCGCCGATCGCCTCGACGCGGGCCAGCCAGTCGCTGGTGAACTCGTGGACCTGCTGGCGGTAGGCCGCCGACAGGAAGTTCGGCAGGTAGGCGCCGTGGCGCGGGTCGCCCTGGAAGGTGGCCTGCAGCGGATTGAGCTGCAGCGAGGCGTCCCAGTATTCCTCGTAGAGCAGGTTGAGCCGGGCCGCCTTGTCCTGCAGCGGGGCGGTGCGTGCCTGCGTGGACTGCCTGCGTGGGGCCGCCTCGGCGGGCGGATGCGGAAGCAGCAGGGCGACGGCGATCGCCGCCGACAGCCAGCGGAGGGGACGTGCAGGCATGCGGTGTTCCTGTGAAGCCGGGCGCCGAGCTTGCCGGATCGTGGCGGTGCAGGCCAGCCCCGGCGGCGGCATCGGTTCACCTGCGGACGCCGCTCAGCCGGCGGCCGCTTCCCCGCGCAACTGGCGCGCGCGGTCTGCGCCCAGGTACAGCGTGATCGCACGCCGCATCAGGTAGAGCAGCGGAATCAGCGCGATCGCGAACAGCATCTTGTAGCCGTAGTTGAGCGTGCTGACGGCCAGGAACAGCGAGGTGGGCCATTGCTGCGGGCCGAGCACGAAGGCGATCCAGATCACCACGAAGCTGTCGACCAGCTGCGAGACCGCGGTCGAGCCGGTGGCGCGCAGCCAGACGTGGCGTTCGCCGGTGGCCCGCCGGATCCGGTGGAACACCGACACGTCGATCAGCTGGCCGACCAGGAAGGCCACGATCGAGCCGACGATGGTCCACAGGCCCTGGCCGAACACCGCGGCGAACGCCGCCTGGTAATCCGGCACGCCCTGCGCCTGCGCCGCGCCGACCCACCAGCCGGCCGGGGCCAGCGCGATCGCGGCAAACGCGAACACGAAGCCGTACGAGATCAGCGCGACCGCCACCCAGGAGATGAAACGCACGCCGCGTTTGCCGAAGAACTCGTTGATGGTGTCGGTCATCACGAACACCACCGGCCACAGCAGGGTGCCGGCGGTGAAGCTCAGCGAGCCGGTCTGGCCGAACAGGTTCCATTCCAGCGGCGCGATGCCGAGGGTGTCCTCCAAGGCGAAGATCTTGACCCCGATGAACTCGGCCAGCACCGCGTTGACGCAGAAGAACGCCGCCAGCGCGATGAACAGGCGGACCGCGCGGTCGTCCAGCGTGCGCGCGACCGGGGCGCTCACACCCGGTCGCCGGCCCGGGTGAACGGCATCGTCTCGGGGGCGACCGCACCACCGGAGATGATGAAGCTCATCGCCTGGTCGACCGTCCAGTCGGTCGGCGTCAGCAGCTCGACCGGCACGATCTCCAGGTAGCCCGAGGTCGGATTGGGCGTGGTCGGCACGTAGACCGCGGCCAGCTCGCGGCCGCTGCCTTCCTCGCGCAGCACGCGGGTGACCAGGCCGATCGACTTCATGTCGCGGTGGGGGAAGTCGATCAGGACCACGCGCTGGGTGCTGCCCGGCTTGGTCTGCAGGATGTCCAGCAGCTTGCGCGCGCTGGTGTAGATGATGTTGGCCAGCGGCACCCGCGCGATCACCGCCTCGAACCAGCCGAGCAGCCGCTGGCCGATCACGCGCCGGGTCAGCAGGCCCACGCCGACGATGACCAGCACCGTGGCCAGCATCGCGATGGTGTTCTGCACCCACAGCGCGCTGACCCAGCCGAGCGCGTCGGGAAAACCCTGCGCGATGCGCTCGGACAGCGGCCCGACCCACGGCGTGCTGATGCTGGAGAGCATCACGAAGACGAACTTCACCACCACCCAGGTCAGCCAGATGGGCAGCAGGGTCAACAGGCCGGTGAAGAAGAGTTTCTGCAGCGAGGCCCGCTGCTGGGCGTGGTCGGGGGACATGGCGCGCGCATTGTAGCGCCCACCGAAGCTATGCTGGGGCACGCAAGGAGGCGGTGTTCACCGGAGGGATCGGGAAAATGATGCGGGCGGTTCTGAAGAGTCTGGTGATCGTGGCAGCCAGTGTTCTGCTGCTGGGGCTGGGGGTGTATCTGGCGTCGCGTGCGGTTGGCCCGAGCGCCGAGGAGGCCCGTGCGCTGGCGCTGCTCGACCGGCCTCAGCATGTCGGCGACCGGGATGGATCGGCGGCGCTGTACACGCTGGATCTGGACATGCCGGATGCGGAGCGCGAGCCCTTGCTGGCCGCTGATGTCGCACGGTTTGCAGCTGCGCAACGGGATGGACAGGGCCGCAGGCGTTGGCGAAGCGGGCGGGAGCACTGGCCTGTCCTGGGGCGGAGCGGGCGCGATGATCCGAAGTGGTGTCACTCACGTGACTCGGGCTGCCTGCAGCAGGTCCGTGCCGCACCGGAGGACTATGCGGCCCTGCTGGATCGCGACCGCGAACTGGTGGACCGGGTAGAGGCGCTGCTGGTCTACGACCATTTCCAGAACCGGTTTCCCTTCCGCCCGGACATGCCGTTACCGTCCTATCAGTGGTCGTTGCGGCCATTGACCCGCAATGCCCTGCGTTTTGCCACGGGTGAAGTCGATTTGGCATTGGCAGGGACGTGCAAGGGGATCACGCAGGGGCGCGTGCTGATCGACGCAGGCGACAATCTGATCGGCAGCATGCTCGGCGTCGCTCTGGTCCGGGGGCATGGTGAACTGCTGGCGTCGATGCTGGCCGAGCTGCCCCGGACATACCCGCTTCCCGACGCGTGTGCAGCTGCGCTGTCCCGGCCACTGCAGACCCAGCAGGCGACCTGCCGGGCGATGACCGCGGAGGGGCGCTGGTCGGTGAGCGGCATGAGGCAGATCGTGGCCGACACGCGTGATGCATCTGCCGGTATCGAGGGCATGTTTGGCTGGGTCGTTCTGGACGGCGAGCGCAGCGCTGCGCGTATTGCCCCCCGATTCACCTGGTTCTGCGGCGATCACGCCGCCGCGCTGGTCGAGTCCGATGCGCCGCTGGTGGACCCGTCCGGGCCACCGTCGCCCTGGTCGCTGGCCTGCGTCTCGAACCTCACCGGCTGCATCCTGATTGACATCGCTGCACCGGCCTACGTGGATTACGGGCTTCGGCTGCAGGACAGCGAGGCATCGCTGCGGACGTTGTCGGCACTGTTGTGGCTGCGCGCGCGCCCGGGGCCGATCGATGCCGATGCCCTTGCCGCGCTGCCCGTCGACATGACCAGCGCGGCACGGCCACTCCGCCTGGATGCAGAGGGCGCAACGCTGGGAACGCCGCTGTACTCACACCGTGAGAAACAGTCGGTAGCCGACGACGTCTGGCGCATCCCGCTCCCCGGCAGCCGCCTTCAGCCGGCGCCCGCGGCGCCCTGAGCCGGGCGCCGATCCGGCTTGCGCCGCACGTAGACCTGCTTGCGGACCCGGGCGACGACCTCGCCGGAGGCGTCGGTCACCGCGTTCTCGAACCAGTGCAGGTATTTGGCGCCGCCGTCGGTGGCGGCCCGGATCTGCGCGAGCAGCGTGTCGTCCACGTCGAATGCGGTGGCGACCGTGCCGCGCCCGGGTTTGACGAACTCGATCTCGGCCGCCTTGTCCCAGACGTAGTAGTCGCGCCCGAGCTGGTGCATCAGCAGCAGCATCCAGAACGGGTCGGTCATCGCGAACAGGCTGCCGCCGAAGTGGGTGCCGACGTAGTTGCGGTTCCACGGCCGCATCCGCAGTTCGACGCGTGCGTGCCGGTAGTCGGGCGTGATCCGGGCGACGTGGATGCCGGTGAACAGGAACGGCGGCCACAGGTTCAGGCCGAGGCGGAACGTCGAGGCTTTCATCGAAGGGGGCGGTGTGGCGAGGGGATCCGGAAGGCTAGCATACGCATGCGTATGCGAAACCGGCCGCTCTCGCCGCCCGCCCTTGCCCTCATCCGGTGCGCGTCACCACCGCGAACAGATCCCCCGCCGGTACCGGCGG
>Ga0075364_10002508_pt1 | contig 10277 bp, 10 predicted proteins | sample EndMetdeltDD1764_FD_71517 | JGI IMG/M metagenome (GOLD analysis project Ga0075364, IMG submission 71517) | Populus endosphere microbial communities from Tennessee, USA - Endosphere MetaG P. deltoides DD176-4 | ecosystem: Host-associated > Plants > Roots > Endosphere | place: USA: Tennessee...
CCTCACGCAGGGAGCGCGGGCGGATCAGATCGAAGCTCATTATTGCTGACGGAAGCGCGGGTCCGACGTGCCGATCCGCCCGCGCAGCTTGGTGCGCAGTTCCTCGGCGACGCGCATCGCGTCGACGCCGTCGCGGATGATCTGCGGCCGGATGAAGATGATCAGCTCGGTGCGCTGCGACGACTTGGTGTTGCTGCCGATCAGCTTGCCGAGTTCGCCGAGCTGGTCGACCAGCGGGATGCCGTTGCGCGCGGCGTCCTGCCGCTCCGAGATCAGGCCGGCGAGCAGCACGGTCTGTCCAGTGGCGACGCCGATCGAGCTCTTCACCTTGCGCTGCGAGACCGTCGGCGTCAGCGTGCCGGTGTTGGCGGTCGGCGAGATGTTGCTGATCTCCTGCTCGATATCGAGCAGGACATTGCCGTTGGCATTGATGCGCGGGATCACGCGCAAAATCACGCCGGTGTTGCGATAGTCGATGGTGTTGACGATCGGCGTGCCGGCGCCACCGACCACGGTGGCGCTCGCGGTCGCGATCGGCACCTGATCGCCGACCTGCAAGGTCGCGGTCTGATTGTCCATCACGACCACCGACGGCGTGGACAGCACCTTCACGTCGGTGACGCCGCGCAGCGCGTCCAGCACCAGCCGTGGCTCGGACTCGGACCCGAGCAGAAAGTTGAAGCCCGGCAGCGAGCGCCCCAGCACCGAACTGGGTGTCGCCGAGAAGATCGCCGAGCCCTTGTCCGGCCGCGCCTTCACGTCGCTGCTGTTGAGGAAGAACTGCACGCCATAGTTCAAATTGTTGTTCAGCGTGATCTCGGCGATCGTCGCGTCGATCGCGACCTGAAGCTGCGGCCGGTCGAGCTGGCGCAGCGTCTGCTCGATAATGCGGTAGTTTTCCTGGTTGGCGTATATCAAGAGCGTGTTGTTGACCGGGTCGGCGGTCACGCGCACGCCCGGCAGTACGGAATTGCCGCTCTGACCGCTGCTGCCGCTACCCGCGAGCGCCGCGTTGCCCCGCGCGCCGAACGAGCCGCTGCGGGTCGCCACCTGATCCGCCGGGCTGCCCGGCGCGGCGCCGCTGCCACTCGAACCGGAGGCTCCGCTGCCGAATGAACTGCTACCTCCCGAGCGGGAGTCCATCGGCGAGCCGCCCGGCTGGTTGCGCGCGCTCGGAATGCGCATCGCAATGCCGCGGTCGATGTCGCTCGAACTGGTGGCAACGCCCGCGCCCGGCGCGATTTGGTTGGCCGGGCTGTCGAGGCCGCTTTGCCGCGCGCCGCCAAAGATGTCGTTGAGCAGCGCGGCGATCTGCTTCGCATCGCCGTATTTGACGTGATAGACCTTGATGCCGGTCGAGGCCGTGTCCGACTTGTCGAGCCGGTTGATCCACATCCCGGCGGTCTTCAGCAAATTCGGCTTGGCGGTCACGACCAGAACGGCGTTGAGCCGCGCGATCGGCTGCACCTTCACGAGGCTCTGGCTTAAGCCCCCCTCGCCCGTATCCATGATGCGTTCGAGCTCGCTGATGATCGGCTCGGGCGCCGAGTTCTTCAGCGTGAAGATGCCGACCGACTGGCCGCGCATCCAGTCCGCATCGAAGCTCGCGACTGTCTCAAGCGCGGCGCGGCGATCCGGTCCGCTGCCCTGGACCAGCAGCAGGTTGCGCGAGGAATCCGCGCGTACCGCGCCGGCCTTCACGGCGAAGCTGTCGAGCAGCTTCATCAGGGTGGCGGCCGAGACATGGCGCAGCGGGACGACCGTGATGCCGTAGCCGCCTTCCTGCCGGCTCGCGCTGTCGATGCTGCCGCTTCCCGCCGCGTCGGTGGACGGGATGACCATGTAGCCGCGCTTGTCGCGCACCAGCGCAGCGCCGCTCATGCGCAGCGCGCTTTCCAGCACGTAGACGAGATCGTTCTTCGGCACCGGTCCGCCCGAAGCGAGCGTCACCGTGCCCTGCACGCGCGGGTCGACGATGTAGCCGAGCCCGAGAATGTCGCCGAGCACCACCTTGGCGACGCCGGTGACCGGCGTGTTCTCGAAATTGAGTTCGTAGCCCTCGCCGCTGTCGGCCTGCCGCGCGCCGGTGAACGTCGGCGTCGCGCCGACACCGCCACCGTTCTCGGTGCCGTAATACGTGTTCGAGGCCGGGCCGTTGGCGTTGCCGGTCGAGACCGTCCGGGTCTCGCGCGGAAAGCGCGGGGTCAGGTCGACCGCCCGCACCTTGTCGAACACGTCCGGCTGACGGCGCGGATCGTCCTCGGTGGTAAGCATGTTGCAGGAGGCCGTGACAGCCGAGATCAACAGGACGGACAGAACCGCTCGCCCGCGCGAAACGGTCGATCGACGCCGCTGCGGTCCCCGGATGCTACGCACCACCCCACCAATGTTCTGCGGCCGAGTCGGCCGCGCCGGACTGAAGCATAACGTAGAGTCGAACGCGAGCAAATTGACACCGCTTCTTTCGGCGTGATAAATATTCAACCTGCGACAAACGAGGGAAAACTTTATCGATATCAGTGAGATCACGGCCATTTCAGGGAACGGCCACGTCGATGACGACGAATATTATAGATGAATTCGCGAAATACTTGGAACAGCGGCATTTCAATGCTGCGAACTTACTATCGAAACTCAGCTCCGCCCCGCGCCGGACTGGCGAAAACACCCTGCGAGACCTTTGGGAAGTCAGTGACCTTTCGGCCAATGACTTCGCCGAGGCGGTGGCTGCATTCTATGGCCTTCCGCGCCTCACCTTGCCCCAGCTTATCGCCGCACCGGCGCTGACCGCCAAGTTCTCCCGCCGCTTCCTGCGCGAGACCCTCGTTTTCCCGTATCAGGCACCCGACGGCGGCCCGCACCTCGTGCTCGCCGATCCGACCGACGGCGCGGTGGTGCGTGCCGCCGAGATCGTGCTCGGAAGCCAGCTGGAAATCGAAATCGGCTCGTTCGAAGACATCGCGACCGCGCTCAACAAGCGCCTCGGCGAGGATGACGATGGCCCGGCGGAATCCGGCGAGGCCGCGACGGGGCGCGACGACGACATTGAATCCTTGCGCGATCTGGCCAGCGGCGCCCCGGTCGTGCGTGCCGTCAACGACCTGATCGAGCGCGCCATGGAGTTGCGCGCGACCGACATTCACATCGAGCCGTTCCGCACCGGGCTTGTGGTGCGCATGCGCGTCGACGGCCTACTGCGCGCGATGCCGACGCCGCAGGGCGTACTGCCGGCCGCGATCATCTCGCGCATCAAGATTCTGGCCGGCCTCAATATCGCGGAGCGCCGCCTGCCGCAGGACGGCGCCGCGCGCGTGCGCGCCGCGCGCTCCGAGATGGACGTGCGCGTCGCCACCATGCCAACGCAGTACGGCGAGTCCGCCGTGATCCGCCTGTTGCCGCGCGACCGCGGCCTCCTGGAGATCGGCAAGCTCGGGCTCTCGCCGCATGACGAGACCATCCTGCGCCGCCTCCTGATGCTGCCGCACGGCATGATCGTGGTCACCGGCCCGACCGGCTCGGGCAAGACCACCACGCTTGCTACCATGATGACGATTTTGAACGAGTCGACGCGCAAGATCCTCACCATCGAGGACCCGGTCGAGTACGAAATCCCCGGCGTGAACCAGAGCCAGGTGAAGCCCACGATCGGGCTCACCTTCTCCAATGCGCTGCGCGCCTTCCTGCGTCACGATCCCGACGTCATCATGGTTGGCGAAATCCGCGACGCCGAGACCGCCAACATCGCGATCCACGCGGCGCTCACCGGCCATCTGGTGCTCACCACGCTGCACACCGAGACCGCGGCGGCTGCCGTGCCGCGCCTGCTCGATCTCGGAGTCGAAGGCTTTCTCTTGAAGTCCACGCTGCGCGCCGTGCTGGCGCAGCGGCTCGTGCGCATCCTGTGCGATCGCTGCCGCGTGGAAAAAACGCTGTCGGCAAACGATCTCGTCGCGGACCCGCGCTACCGCATGCTTGGCTTCAAGCCGGGCGAGAAGGTTTTCGAGCCGGCGGGCTGTGAGCGCTGCGGCGGCACCGGCTATCGTGGCCGCTCCGGCGTGTTCGAGTGCCTGGAAATGACCGAGGAGGTGCGCGGACTCATCGGTGCGCAGACTGCCTCGGGCGAGGTGGAGACCGCCGCGACCCGTTCCGGCATGATCACGATGATCGACGACGCGGTCGCCAAGTGTCGCGCCGGCGTCACGTCCGCGGCCGAAGTTCTGCGCGTCACCACAGTCCGATAGTCCATGCCCAGTTACAGGTACAAGGCGCTCACCCAGACCGGCGAGTTTGTCACCGGCTCGATCACGGCGCCGACCGCCGCCGAGGTCGCGCGCCGCATCGAGTATCTCGGTCTCGTGCCGGTCGACACCGTCACCGAGGAACGCGCCGAGAACCCGACGTCATTCTTCACGCTCGGCAAGCGCGCCAAGCCCGAGGACGTGACGGTGTTCACGCTCGACCTCGCGCTGCTCCTGAAGGCCGGTGCGCGCCTCGACGACGGGCTCGAACTGCTCTCAAGCGACACGGATGTCGGGGGGCTGCGCACCATTGTCGCCAAAGTCCGCTCCAGCATCCTGTCGGGCGAGAGTTTCGGCGAGGCGCTGTCACACCACCCGCATCTGTTTCCGCCGATGTATGTTGCGCTGGTGCGCGTCGGCGAAGCCTCCGGCTCGCTCGGCGAGATCCTCGAAGTGCTCGCAGCCGAGCGGTCGCGCGCCGAGACGCTGCGCCGCAAGCTCGGCGATGCGCTGCGCTATCCGGCCTTCGTGCTGCTCGCCGCCATGAGCGTGCTCGTCTTCTTCCTCTTGTTCGTGCTGCCGCAGTTCGCCGCCGTGCTGCGCGACTTCAACGCCAAGCTCGATCCGGTGGTACTGACCTTCATCGGCTTGTCGGAATTCCTGCGTGCGCATGGCGACGCGCTCGCCATCGCGCTTGTCGCGCTGATCGCGGGCCTCTGGTTCCTGTGGCGCCGCGAGAAAACCCGCGCCGCGATCGTCGGCGTGCTGTCGCGCCTGCCGCTCGTACGCTCGATGCTCACCTATCACCGCACGACGCTGTTCTGCCGCAATCTCGGGGTCCTGTTGTCGAGCGCGGTGCCGCTGACGACCGCGCTGCGCATTCTGGTGGACATGATGGCGGCGACCAGCGACCGGGGTATCTGGACGCAGATGGTCGAGCGCGTGCGCCACGGCGGCAAGCTGTCGGATGCGCTGGGCGACACCGATGCGCTTCCCGGCATGGCGGTGCGCATGTTACGTTTGGGCGAAGAGACGGGCCAATTGCCAATGCTTGCCGGGCGTGTCGCGGAATTCTACGAAGCCAAGCTGTCGCGCAGTCTCGATCGCTTCGTCGGCGTGATCGGGCCGGTGGCGATCGTCTCGATCAGCATCATCGTTGGCGGCCTCATCGTGTCGGTGATGACGTCGCTGTTGTCCGTCAGCCAGATCGTCGGGTGAGCACATGATCTCGGTCGCTGCCCGCCTGAAGCGATGGCGCTCGGTACACGCACAGCGCGGGTTTACGCTTGTTGAACTGCTGGTGGTCATCACCATCATCGCGCTGATCATGGGCATCGTAGGCCCGCGCGTGCTCAATTATCTCACCGAGTCGAAGGCCAAGACCGCGAAGATCCAGATCGAGAGCTTCTCGAGCGCGCTCGACCTCTTCTTCCTCGACACCGGCCGCTATCCGAACAATTCGGAAGGCCTGACCGCACTGGTGCGCCGCCCCGGCAACATCGCGTCGTGGAACGGCCCGTACCTCAAGGGCGGCCAGGTGCCGCCCGATCCGTGGAACAATCCTTACGTCTATCGCTCGCCCGGACAGAACAGCCCCTATGACATTCTCTCTTACGGGGCGGATGGGACCGAAGGTGGAACAGGCGCCGGACAAGACATCACGAGCTGGCAGCGCTGACGAAGGCACCGCGGGCTTCACGCTGCTTGAGGTCGTATGCGTGGTCGCCATCGTGGCACTGCTGGCGGCCATCGTGTTTCCGGCGCTGCCGCGCGGCACCTCGCGCGCGCGGCTTGAGTCCTATGCAGTCGAGACCGCCGCGATGCTCGCCGGCGACCGCAACGCCGCGATCCGCAACCGCACGCAGATCGCAACGCAGGTCGACGCCGCCTCGCGCGCGCTGCGCTCCGGCGCCACCGGGCGCGTGATCCGCGTGCCCGACGACGTGACCTTCGATGCTGCGTTGGCGGCGCGCTGCAATCAGCGGGTCGACGGCGCGACCATCCGCTTCTTTTCGTCCGGCATGTCCTGCGGCGGCACCATCGCGCTGACTCGGCTCGGCGCCGGCTACCAGATCCGCGTCAACTGGCTCACCGGAGGGATCGAGGTTGTTCCGCTCGAGCGGCTCTGACAGGCGCGAGGCCATCGCAGGCTTCACCTTGATCGAGGTACTGGTCGCGCTCTCGGTCGTGGCGATCACGCTGTCGGCGATCGGCTCGCTGATCGCCGTGAACGTGCGCGGCGTGCGCGCGGTGACGCAGCATCTGCCGCTGGTCGAGACCGCGCGTGCCGTCGTGACCGGCCTGCCGGACCGCAATCAGCTCAACCCCGGCAGTCTTTCCGGCGAGATCGCAGAGCATCGCTGGCGCGTCGACGTGCTGCCGTTCAACGCCGACTTCATCGATCCCGCCGCAACCACCTGGATGCCGCAGACCGTCGTGGTGCGCGTGCAGGCCCCGGGCGGCAACATCCTTCAGGTCAATTCGGTGCGCCTGCGCCGGAGGAGCGAATGAGCGCGCGCCGCAAGCACGTCGCAGGCTTCACGCTGGTCGAGGCGCTGCTCGCGACCGCCTTGATGGGCACGATCCTCGCGGCGGTCGCGACCGTGACGGCGCAATGGCTGCCGAACTGGAACCGCGGCTTCCAGCGCGTGCAGCAGGCCGATCTGCTGGCGGTTGGCCTCGAGCGCATCGTTGCCGATCTTGCGTCCGCCGAGTTCGTGACGGGCGGCGGGAGCAACCGCCAGCCGGTGTTCGACGGCACCGAGCTCTCGGTCACATTCCTGCGCAACGCACTCGGGCCGAACACGCGCGCCGGCCTCGAACTCGTGCGCATCGCCGAGACCGGCGGCGAGCGCGGCCTTGCCACCGTGCGTACCCGCGCGCGCTTCACCCCCGCCAGCATCGATGGGGCGGCGACGCAAGCGGCGCCCACCGATCCGGTGGTGTTGGTCCGCGCGCCCTATCGCGTCGTCTTCTCTTATGCCGGCGCCGACAAGGTCTGGCGCGCGACCTGGCGCGGCCAGGGCGAGCTGCCGCAGGCGATCCGCGTGCAGTTGCGCGATGCCGCCACGCAACGCACGCTCTCGGTTTCGACCGCCACGCTGGTGCGCGCCAACATGCCAGCCGACTGCGTGCTCGCCGAGGTGATCGCCGACTGTCTGGCGCGCCCGGCGTCCCAACCGGGTTCGGGGTAGGCGATGCTGGCCCGCGTCCGCCGCCATCTCGGCAGCACCGCGAATAATCGCGGCTTCATCATCGTTGCGGTGTTGTGGATTCTCGCCGCGCTCGCGACGCTCGCCTCGATCATGGCGGTCTACGTGATTAACTCGGCGTTGGCGTTCGCCGTGCATGACGAGCGCTTGCAGGCCGGAGAGCTGACGCGCGCCGCGCTCGAACTCGTCGCCTACCGGATCAAAGCCTCCCAGGACATGCCATTGCGGCGCGGCGGCCTCGTGTTCCGCCTCGGCAACGCCAGTGTGACGGCCGACTTCAACTCCGAGGCTGCGCGCATCGATCTCAACTCAGCGCCGAAGGCGCTGCTCGCGGGCCTGTTCGTCGGGCTCGGCGCGGACCCCAACGCCGCGAACACTTATGCGGACCGCATCGTCGGCTATCGTTCGTCGCCGCAGGACGGCACGCCCGACGCCGAGGCGGCGACCTACCGCGCCGCCGGCTCGCTCTATGCGCCGCGCGGCGCGCCGTTCCAGCATGCGGCGGAACTCGCGCTCGTGATCGGCATTCCCGACTTCATGGTCGAGCGCGCGATGCCGTTCGTGACCGTCTACAGCGGTCTGCCGCAGGTGAATATCGCCGACGCCGCGCCGCAGGCGCTCGCAGCACTCCCAGGCATGGACCCGGCCCGCCTCGCGCTGATCCTTGCGCAACGCGAGCAGGACGCCCAGAATGTGCAGCGGTTGATTGCGGCGCTCGGTCCCGCCCAGCCACTCGCCACAGTTTCGGGCAGCAAGGCGATCCGCGTGACCGCGCGCGTCGCCTTCGACAGCGGACAACGCATGACCAGCGAGGTCGTCATCTTCATCCTCGACAGCGGCGCAGAGCCCTACCGCGTCCTGACCTGGCGCGACGACATCGAGGACGCGCCGCGCGGCCGCACGGTGCTGCGATGAATCTCGCGGACATCATGGCGTGGCTGAAATCCTGGATCGACGCGGTCGCGGCCGCGATTATCTCCATGACGTCGCTTGGTCAGCGCAAAAGCGTGCGCGTCACCGAGGAAGACGGCGGCACGTTCGTGATCGAGGGCGACCGTCCGGCCTCCGGCCTGCCGTTCGAGCGCGCGACCATCGTGAATGGACAGCTTGCGGGCGCGCATCAGGCCAGCATCGAGACAATGCTGCGCGGCCGCCGCGCCGAGCTTGCGCTGCTGCCCTCCCGCTTCCTGTTCCGCCCACTCGAACTGCCGCAACGCGCGACGGAGTTTCTCGACGGCGTTGTGCGTGCGCAGATCGACCGCCTGACGCCGTGGACCGCGAACGACGCGGCGTTCGGCTGGAGCGCGCCGAGCGAAGCTGGCGCCGACCGCATGGTGGTCACCGTCGCGGCGACCGCGCGCGACCGCATCCAGCCGCTGATCGAGGCGCTGACTGCCGCGGGCGCGGACGCCGTGCGGGTCATCACCACGCCGCCCGGCGCAGCGCCCATTCAGGTGCTCGATCATCAGGGGCGCGCCAGCCTCGACATCGGCCGCGTGCGCGCGGTGCTCGCCGCCGTTCTGATCGGTGCTGGCCTGCTCGCGGGCGTTTCCATGAGCGCCGCCGCGATCCACAGCTACAGCTCCGCTGGCCGCCAGGAAGAGCTGCGCCTGCGCATCGCCGAGCGGCGGCTCGCAATCCGCGCGGGCCGCGACGGCGCAGCCCAACCCGCAACGCCCTTGCGTGCGCTGGAGCGGCGCAAGTATCAGACGGCCTCGAGCGTCATCGTGCTCGAAGTGCTCTCGCAGATCCTGCCCGACCACACCTACGTCACCGAACTGCGCATCGAGGGCGACCGATTGCGCGTCATCGGCGTGACGCGCGACGCGCCCGGCCTCATTCGCCTGATGGAGCAGTCGCCGAACTTCACCCGCGCCACCTTCTTTGCGCCGACCACCCGCGCGCCGACCGACCCGGGCGAACGATTCCACATCGAGGCGCAGATCGAGCCGATCTTCGGAGCGCGCTCATGAGCATCATGGCAAAGCGCACATCGGCGCTCCGCCCGCTGCTGGCCGCGCTCGGCTATGTCGTGGCCGTGCTGGTGCTGCTCGCGATGGCGTGGTCCGGGCTCTCGGACATTCTCGAACAGCGCCGCGCCGTCACGGCCGCCTCCGACCTGCTCGCCGAACTCGAAGGCCGCCGGCCGCCCGCGCGCCAGCAGGGCGCGGCATCGACCGCGCAGGTCCCCACCGGCTCGCCGTTCCTCGAAGGCCAGACGCTCACCGTCGCGGGCGCCGCGCTGTTGCAGCGCGTCGCCGACGCGGTCGCCAAGGTCGGCGGCAACGTGATGTCCTCGCAGGTCGATGTGCAGGGCGTGCAGGCCAAGGATGGCATCGTCAACGTGCTGGCGAGTTGCGAAATCGAACAGGCTGCGCTGCAGCGCTTGCTCTACGATCTCGAAGCCGGCATGCCTTATCTGTTCATCGAGCAGGTCGTCGCACAGGCGCCACAGGCGACCGCGCAGCCGGAAGGCCGCATGCGGTTGCTGCTTGCGGTCCAAGGCAAATGGCAGGGCGACAAATGAGCGCGCGCGCCCTGACATTCACCGTCGCTGCCGCGCTCACCCTGAGCGCGATTGCGGCGCGCGGCGCCAATCCGACGGGCCCGCTCGACCTGCCGCCGAGCAACATCACGCCCGCGCCGGTCGACATGATGGCTCCCACGCAGCGCGGCCCCGAACGGCCGAGCGAGCCGACCGGCAACCCGCTCTGGGCGATCCCGATGTCTTCGCTCACGGCGACGCGCGAGCGGCCGATCTTCCTGCCGTCGCGCCGCGCACCCGCTCCGGCCGTCGCGGCCGCGCCGCAGATCGCCGCGCCTCCGC
>Ga0075364_10002509_pt1 | contig 10275 bp, 9 predicted proteins | sample EndMetdeltDD1764_FD_71517 | JGI IMG/M metagenome (GOLD analysis project Ga0075364, IMG submission 71517) | Populus endosphere microbial communities from Tennessee, USA - Endosphere MetaG P. deltoides DD176-4 | ecosystem: Host-associated > Plants > Roots > Endosphere | place: USA: Tennessee...
GCCGCCGACGCACGAATTCCGCTGGGAGGACGTACAAGAGGCCGTCGACCGTGAACCCACCCGCGAAGCGGTCGTCGAATGGTCGGGGGTGGGCACCGTCGAATCGTGGACGACGCCATTCGACCGAGAGGGATCGCCGGAGAAGGCGTTTCTCGCTGTCCGCACACCCGAGGATGCTCGGGCGCTAGCCGTGATACCCGAGGACGTCGGCGTGACCGTCCGGGAAGACATCGCGGGAGCCAAGGTTCACGTCAATCTGGATGGCACCGCGACGCTGTTGTGAACTAGCCGAGGTCGGCCAGCAGCGCTTCGACGCGTTGCCGGGCCACGACGTCGGCGCCGGGCCCGACGACCGCGTGCACACGGCCCGCCTCGACGGCGTCCAGTGCAGCTTCGGCCACGACTGCGGGACTGATTGCGCCCCGCATCACGTCGCCGTCGCCTTCGGCCGGTGTGGCGGCAGCGCCATGCGGTACGAGCGCGGCCGAGTTCCGCCCCAACGGTGTGTCCACCATCCCTGGACACAGGACCGTTGCGCCCAATTGATCTGAGATTGTTTTCAATTCGGCGTTGAGTGTCTCCGTAAGCCCGACGACGGCGTGCATGGTCGCGTTGTACGGCGCGAGATTGGGCAGCGGCATCAGACCGCCGGCAGAGGCCGTGTTGAGGAAGTGTCCCGAACCCGCGGCGACGAACAGCGGTGCGAATGTCCGGACTCCGTTCACGACGCCCATCAGCTTCACATCGATGAGCCAGCGCCACGTTTCCAGTCGCTGTTCCCACGTCGGGGCAATCTCGCAGACCACACCGGCGTTGTTGCACACGAGGTCGATACGACCGAACCGTTCGATCGTCTCGTCGGCGAGTGCGTCCACATCGGCGTCGACGCCGACGTCGGCGTGTACGCCGACGACCCGGCCCGGGTACCGCGACAGCGCCTCGACGGCGGCGGGAATCGCGTCCTCGCGGACATCGGCGATCATCACGTTCACACCGCGGCGCACCAGGGCCGTGGACAGCGCCAAACCGATGCCGCTGGTGCCGCCCGTCACCACGGCGACCTGTCCCGCTTCGATCTTCATGTCTACGGCGCCTCCACGGGCACGTCGGTGTACTGCGGCACAAAGCTATCAGGGGAGAACGTGAAGCCCTTGCCGCTGGACTCGCTGAGGCATGAGACACCCGTCGCCTCCTGGACGTTGCAGCGAAATCCGGCGGCGGCCAGGATCCGGTTGAACGGCAGGACTTTCGCGGGTCCGGGATCGAGTGCGAACTCCGCTTCGTCGAGTGCGACGAACCGTGCGGCGCCATCGCGTGGAACGACGAGCGCGTTGGGTGTCGTGGTTTCGCCGTCTGCGCCGGGCACCGAATCCGGCTCGCCGGTGATGCCCATGGCCGACGGAAAGCTCGTGGCGGACTGACAGCCCGCTTGCACCCGCGGGACGATCGCGCACGCCCAGGTTCCACTGGGGGAGGTGAAGTAATAGGTTGTCCCGCCCGGTGGGTAGGCGACGTAATCGAAGGCATTCACCAGATGCGTGTTGCTTCGCGGTGGGGTCGAGGGCGGTGCTGTCCCGGCGGGGGCCCCTGCTGACGGCGACTCGTCGGTATTGATGACCGTCCCTCCCGAACAACCGGCAGCCAGCATCGTGACGGTGGCCAGTGCCACGGGAAGTGCGCGCACGTTCACCTATGTGCCGACGAGCTGGTCCGGGTCGACCGGCTCCCGCGACCGGACCAGCGATTTGATGTCATCGAGCCCTTCCCAGATGTTGACGTTCATCCCGGCGAGCACGCGGTTCGCGTCGTCGAGCCAGAACGTTGTGAATTCGCGGCCGGCCACGTCTCCGCGGAACACCACCCGGTTGTACTCGGGAGCGTGCCCGACGTACTCCATGCCGAGGTCGTACTGGTCGGTGAAGAAATAGGGCAGTTCGGTGTATTCCTGTGGCTTGCCGAGCATCCCCGCGGCCGCGACGACGGGCTGCTTGAGCGCGTTCGCCCAGTGTTCGGTGCGGATCCTGGTGCCGAACACCGGGTGTTCGGCGGCGGCGATGTCGCCGACGGCGAAGATGTCGGGATTGCTGGTGCACAGCGACGCGTCCACGAGGACGCCACCGTTCCCGATTGCCAAGCCCGCCTGTTCGGCCAATTGGATGTTGGCGGCCGCGCCGACCGCGACCAGAACCGCGTCGGCGGTGACCGTGGATCCGTCGCCGAGTTTGAGACCGGTCGCCTTGCCGCCGGATGTCGTGATCTCGTCGACGGTGGCGCCGAGCCGAAGGTCGACGCCGTGGTCGCGATGCATCGCGGCGAACACCTCACCGGCCTCGCGACCCAGCGCGCCCATCAACGGCACCTCCGCGGTTTCGACGACGGTGACGGCCGCGCCGCGTTCACGAGCACCCGCGGCGACTTCGAGGCCGATCCATCCCGCGCCGACGATCGCCAGCGAAGCGCCCTCTGTCAGAAGGGAGTTCAGGGCCCGGGCATCGTCGATCGTGCGTAAGTAGTGCACGCCGTCGGCATCGGCGCCGGGAATCGGTGGCTTGCGCGGCGTGGACCCGGTCGCCAGCAGGAGCTTGTCGTAGCCCACCGTGGTGTCGTCCGGCAGCGACACGGTGTGGGCGTCGGGATCTATCGCAGACACCTCGGTGCCGAGTTGCAGCTCGACGTGATGGTCTCGGTACCAGGATGACGATGCGGCGGTGAAATCCGCCAACTGCTTCTTGCCGAGGAGAAACTCCTTCGACAGCGGAGGACGTTCGTAGGGCAGGTGTTCCTCTGCGGCGAACAGCACCACGTGCCCGTCGAAATCCTTGTCACGCAATGCTTCTGCGGCCTTTGCTCCGGCCAGGCCGCCGCCCACGATGGCGAATGTCGACGACGTTGTCATGTCGCTTGAGCTTACTCGCGACGGGACGCGGTGGATCTAGGCCAACAGATCTTTGAGCGTTCGCGCATTGCGGATGGCGTGTCCGCCCAGGTCGTTGTTGAAGTAGACCAGCACACGTCGTCCCTCGTCGTGCCAGCCGGTGATCAGGTCGGCCCATTCGCGCAGCTCGTCGTCGGTGTAGGAGCCTGCGTAGATCGAGTCCTGCGGCGGTCCGTGCATGCGGATGTAGACCAGGTGGCTGGTCGCGCGAGGGACACACGTCAGGCCAGGACCGCTCATCACCACGTACGCGGCGCCGTGACGTTCGAGCAGCGCGTAAACCGCCTCGTCGTCCCACGACGGATGCCGACATTCCATCGCTACCGGAATCCAGTCGGGCATCAGGGTCAGGAAATGGTCGAGCCGCTCGTCGTCACGTTCCAGCTCGGGATGCAGCTGGACGAGCAGCGCTTCGCGTCGATCACCGAGCGAGGTCCAACTGCGCTCGAACCGCTCCACCCACGGTTCCGGCGAGCGCAGCCTGCGGTAATGGGTGAGGCCCCGCTGAGCCTTGACCGACATCGTGAAGCCGTTGGGCAGCCGCTGCCGCCAACCCTCGAAGGTGGCGTCCTTCGGCCACCGGTAGAAGCTGGCATTGAGTTCGACGGTGTCGAACTCTTCCAGGTAGACCCCTAGCCGCTTGGCTACCGGCAGACCGGTCGGATACAAGACGTCTGCCCAGTGGTCGTATGACCAACCCGACGTGCCGATGCGGATCACGTCGCCTGCAGCACCCTGCGCCTGAGGTTGTCATCGAGCGAAACTCGCACCAGCGCCGCGGCGAGGTTGGCAGTGCAATGGGGCGCCAACTCTCTGAGCTCGTCGGCGTGGCTGGGGAGACCGAGCTGGCGGGCTGCGGTCAGGGTGCGTTCGTCGAAGTAGGGGCGAACCCAGGTCCAGTGGTCTTGTATCTCGCGCAGGAAGATATCGGCGCCCGTCGGGCCAATTCCCTTGAACTGCTTCAACAGTTGCTTCGCGGCAGCGATGTCGCGCTTGCTCTGGGAAGCGAGCCCGCGCAGGTCGTCGGCGTACACCTCGAATACGGCCTCGGCGATGTCCGCCAGCCTCGTCGCCGAGCTCTCGTCGTATCTCGCGTAATGCGCACGGCCGAAGGCGGCGATCATCGTCGACCGGTCGGCATCGCGAACCGCCTTTGGTGTGCGCAAACCCTGCTTGAACACCTCGCGCGCCGCGCGTGTTGCGATGCTGGCATCGATGGGCTTGCTCGCCAGCATGCAGAACGTCAGCAACTGGAACAGCGGCATGGGCTTGTTCCGCAGTCGAATGCGAGCCTGCTCCGCATAGGTCGTGCCGGCCAACTCGAGCAGGCCCTTAACCAACTGCGTTGTCGGCGCCGGGCGCACAATCAACGGCGTACCCGCCTATTTGGCTGGCAAACTCTTCGCGTAGTCGACTCCGCGGTTCACCCAGCTATGTAGCTGCCGTTTGGTCTTGACTCCGTCAACCGACACCCGCAACCAGCCACGGGTCTCGCGGCCCGCCATCACCATCGGTTCGACGTGCTCGCGTGCCAGCAGCTTCTCGGTGTCGTGCCGCGGCACCCTGACCATGAGCCCGCCCTGGCCGCTGACGCACACCGACATGTTGCCGTCGATGAGGAACGCCAGCCCGCCGAACATCCGCTTCTCGGTGACACCGCGCTCGCCCGCGACAAGCTCGCGGATGCGGTGAGCCAGGTCTTCGTCGTACGCCATGCCATCAAACTATCGCCCATGCGCACACAGGGTCGTGACCGCCGAAACGATCACGACCCTGAGTGCATTTTCGGACTATGCCGCCGCGGAAGCCGCCTCCTCCGCGGGCACCAGCGCCTGCGCGATGATGTCCGCGACGTCGACCATCGGCTTGACCTCTAGCGACTCGAGCACGTCAGCTGGGACGTCGTCGAGGTCAGCCTCGTTGCGTTGAGGGATGAAAACCGTTGACAGTCCGGCACGTTGGGCCGCCAACAGTTTCTGCTTCACCCCGCCGATCGGCAGCACACGGCCGTTCAGCGTCACCTCGCCGGTCATGCCCACATCGGAGCGGACCTGCCGTCCGGTCGCCATCGACACCAGCGCCGTCACCATCGTCACACCGGCCGACGGACCGTCCTTCGGCACCGCGCCCGCGGGCACGTGCACATGGATCCGGCGGTCCAGTGACTTCGGGTCGACGCCCAGCTGATCGGCGTGGGCCCGCACGTAGGACAGCGCGATCTGCGCGGACTCCTTCATGACGTCGCCCAGCTGGCCGGTCAGCTGCAGCCCGGGCTCACCGTCGGTCGCCCCGGCCTCGATGTAGAGCACGTCGCCGCCGAGACCGGTGACCGCGAGCCCGGTCGCCACACCGGGCACCGCCGTGCGCTCCGCCGACTCCGGCAGGAAGCGCGGACGGCCCAGGTAGTCGACGAGGCCGGGTTCGTCGATGGTCAACGGTTCGTCGCGCTCGGCCAACTTGGTTGTCGCCTTGCGCAGCGCCTTGGCCAGCAGACGCTCGAACTGCCGCACGCCCGGCTCGCGGGTGTAGTCGGCCGCGATCTTGCGCAGCGCGTCCTCGGTCACCGTCACCTCGTCCTCGGTGACCGCCGCACGCTCCCGCTGCCTCGGTAGCAGGAAGTCACGCGCGATGGCAACCTTGTCGTCCTCGGTGTAGCCGTCGATCTGGATCAGCTCCATACGGTCCAGCAGCGCCGACGGAATGTTTTCGATCACGTTGGCCGTCGCCAGGAACACGACATCCGACAAGTCCAGATCCAGTTCCAGGTAGTGGTCGCGGAACGTGTGGTTCTGCGCCGGGTCCAACACCTCGAGCAGTGCCGCACTCGGGTCGCCGCGGTAGTCCGAGCCGACCTTGTCGATCTCATCGAGCAGCACGACGGGGTTCATCGAGCCGGCCTCGCCGATCGCACGAACGATACGACCCGGCAGCGCGCCGACATAGGTACGGCGGTGACCACGGATCTCGGCCTCGTCGCGCACACCGCCGAGGGCGACGCGAACGAACTTGCGGCCCAGGGCCCGCGCCACGCTCTCACCGAGCGAGGTTTTACCGACACCCGGGGGACCGGCCAGCACCATGACGGCGCCGGACCCGCGGCCACCGACGACGGCCATTCCGCGCTCGGCACGCCGCGCGCGAACGGCCAGGTACTCGACGATGCGGTCCTTGACGTCGTCCAGGCCGTGGTGGTCGGCGTCGAGGATTTCCCTGGCCGACTTCAGGTCCGTGGAGTCCTCGGTGGTGACGTTCCACGGCAGGTCCAGCACGGTGTCCAACCAGGTGCGGATCCAGCCGCCCTCGGGGCTCTGCTCGCTGGAGCGTTCCAGCTTGCCGACCTCGCGCAGCGCGGCTTCGCGGACCTTCTCAGGCAGATCGGCGGCCTCGATGCGGCCGCGGTAGTCGTCGGACCCGTCGGGTTCGCCTTCGCCCAGCTCCTTGCGAATGGCGTTGAGCTGCTGTCGCAGCAGGAACTCCTTCTGCGTCTTCTCCATGCCTTCGCGCACGTCATCGGCGATCTTGTCGGTGACCTCGACCTCGGCCAGATGATCGCCCGTCCACTCGATGAGCGCCTTCAGTCGGTCGCCGACATCGGGGGTCTCGAGCAACTGGCGCTTCTGCACCTGCGTCAGGTACGACGCGTATCCGGCCGTGTCCGCCAGCGCCGACGGGTCGGTCAGCTGGTTGACGAAGTCGATGATCTGCCAGGCCTCGCGGCGCTGCAGCATCGCCAGCAGCAGCTTCTTGTACTCGGCTGCCAGCGTCCGGATCTCGTCCGTCGCCTCCGGCTCTTCAACCTCGGTCACCTCGACCCAGAGCGCGGCTCCAGGACCATTGGCGCCCGCGCCGATGTGGGCACGTTTGGTGCCGCGCACCACCGCGGCGGCTCCGTTACCGCCTGCAATCCGGCCGACCTGCACGATCGTCGCGAGCACGCCGTAGGACGCGTACCGGTCCTCCAGCCGGGGAGCGATGAGCAGCTCACCGGATTCGGTGGCCTGCGCTGCGTCGACGGCGGCACGGGCCGCATCGTCCAGCTCGATCGGCACCACCATTCCCGGCAGCACGATCGATTCGTTCAGGAACAACACCGGCACTGATTTGGCTTCAGCCATTATTCCTCCAAAGTTCAGTCAGATCGACTCAACCTTGGGAGGGGTGGGTTTGTTCCCGGCTCGATGACCGTTCGCCACGCGAATAGTGTCCGGACATGGACACCTCTCGCAAAGTCATCGCCATCACAGGTGCCAGCAGCGGTATCGGAGAGGCCACCGCACGTCTGCTGGCCTCCCGCGGGGCCGCGCTGGTCCTCGGCGCGCGTCGCACCGACCGCCTCGATCGGATCGCCGACGAACTCGAAGGCGCCGATGTCGTCACGGTGGCGACAGACGTGACGCACCGAGCCGATCTCGATCGCCTGGTGCAAACGGCGGTCGATAGATTCGGAAGGCTCGATGTTCTCGTGAACAACGCAGGCATCAGCGATCTCGGTCCGATCGCCGACGGTGATGTCGAGCGGTGGTCGGCCATGATCGACGTCAACGTGAACGGCGTGCTGTACGGGATCGCCGCGGCGATGCCGGTTTTCAAACAGCAGGGGCGAGGCCACGTCGTGACGACGGTGTCGACAGCAGGCCTCAAGATCACGCCGACGATGGGCATCTACGCGGCGACGAAGAACGCCGTGCGCACGGTTATGGAGGCGCTCCGCGCTGAGTCCACCGATGGCGTGGTCCGAACCACGTCGATCAACCCCGGATTCGTCTCGACCGAACTCGACAGCACGATCGACGACCCGGCGATCCGGTCCCAGATACGTTCCAACATGGACGCATTCGGCCTGGCGCCCGAGGCCGTCGCCCAAGCCATCGCGTTCGCGATCGACCAGCCCCACGATGTCGAGATCGGCGAGATCACCATCCGCCCGACCGTTCAGGACTAGCGCACGATACGGCCCACACACAAAAGCCAGGGAGCCTGCCGTTCGGGGGTTACGGCAGGCTCCCTGTGTGGGTGGAACTTATGCGGTGGCTTGCGCCCCCAGCACCCGCTGGATATCGGGCTTCATCATCTCGAGCTGCTGACCCCAGTAGCCCCAGCTGTGCGTGCCCTGCTGCGGGAAGTTGAACACACCGTTGGTGCCACCGGCCGCGACGTAGTTGTCCTTGAAGCTGACGTTGGTGCGCAGCGTCAGCCCTTCGAGGAACTGTGCGGCCATCATGTTGCCGCCGCCACCGCTGGTGTCCAGATCCGACGGTGTACCGGAACCGCAGTAGATCCAGACGCGGGTGTTGTTCGCCACCAGCTGACCGATGTTGACCATCGGGTCATTGCGCTTCCACGCCGGATCCGAGGACGGACCCCACATGCTCTCCGCGTTGTACCCGCCTGCATCGTTCATCGCCAGCCCGATCAGCATCGGCCACCAACCCTCGGACGGGTTCAGGAAGCCCGACAGCGATGCGGCGTAGATGAACTTCTGCGGGTGATAGATCGAGTACGTCAGCGCCGTCGCGCCGGCCATCGAGATGCCGACCACCGCGTTGCCGTTCTGCGACACACCCTTGTTCGCTTCCAAGTACGCGGGCAGCTCGTTCGTCAGGAACGTCTCCCACTTGTAGGTGTAGTCCTGGCCGTTACCCCGTGACGGCTGATACCAGTCGGTGTAGAAGCTCGACATGCCGCCAACGGGCATGACGGTCGACAGACCGGACTGGTAGTACCACTCGAAGGCCGGGGTGTTGATGTCCCAGCCGTTGAAATCGTCCTGCGCGCGCAGACCGTCCAGCAGATAAACCGCATGCGGACCACCGCCCTGGAACTGCACCCGGATGTTGCGATTCATCGACGGGGAGAACACATCCAGATACTCGACCGGCAGACCCGGCCGGGAAAACGCACCAGCCGTCGCCGAACCCCCGACGAAGCCGATCAGCCCCGGCAGAGTCGCCGCCGCAACGGCACTCACCGCCAGTCTGCGGAACCACTTACTCCGAAACCTCTCAATGAACTTCATAACGGCAACCAACCCACCTTTCATCACCTGGCGCAAAGCCTTTGCCGTTGCTCTGCCTGCGTAATAAAACACGTGGGACGGGCAACTTCCGCGCCTCAACACCCGGTTGCGATATCGCGGTTGGCTAACGATTCCGACTCGGCGCGGACTCAGGAATCATGGATTTGGGCTGTGGCCAGTGGGAATGTTGTGACTGGAGTGATTAACAGCGTGGCTACGACTGGCGGGGGACCAGACGGTGTAGCTGTGTCACGTGCCGAGGCTCCAACTCGTCGAGTGACGTCACACCCAGAAGGGCCATCGTGCGGCTGACCTGGCCCGACAGGATCTCGATCGCGCGGTCGACACCCGCCTCGCCGCCGGCCATCAGGCCGTACAGATAGGCGCGGCCGACCAACGTGAACCGTGCACCCAGTGCGATAGAAGCCACGATGTCCGCGCCGGACATGATGCCGGTGTCCAGCAAAACCTCGGTGTCGCGGCCGAGTTCGGTCGCCACGCGTGGCAGCAGGTGGAACGGCACCGGTGCGCGGTCGAGTTGGCGACCGCCGTGGTTGGACAGCAGGATTCCGTCGACACCGAGGTCGACGACGGACTTCGCGTCCTCGAGCGTCTGAATTCCCTTGACCACCAACTTGTTCGGCCACTGCGACTTGATCCAGGCCAGGTCATCGAACGTCACGGTCGGGTCGAACATGGTGTCCAGGTACTGGGCGACGGTGCCCGGCCATCGGTCCAGCGATGCGAACGACAGCGGTTCGGTGGTCAGGAGGTCAAACCACCAGCGGGGATGCGGTACCGCGTCCAGGACGGTGCGCAGCGTCAACGCCGGCGGAATCGACATGCCGTTGCGGGTGTCGCGTAGGCGAGCCCCGGCGACGGGCACGTCGACGGTGACGAGCAGCGTGTCGAAGCCCGCGGCCGCCGCCCGTTCGACCAACGCCATCGACCGATCCCGGTCCTTCCACATGTACAGCTGAAACCAGTTGCGTCCATGTGGGTTTGCGGCTTTGACGTCCTCGATGGACGACGTGCCGAGGGTGGACAACGAGAATGGGATACCCGCGCGGGCGGCGGCGTGCGCGCCCGCGGTCTCGCCCTCGGTCTGCATCAAGCGGGTGAATCCGGTCGGTGCGATCCCGAACGGCTGGGCGACACGGTCACCGAGCACCGTCGCCCCGGTGTCGACCTTGGCGACGTCGCGCAGGATCGTCGGGTGGAATTCGATGTCGCGGAACGCCTGTCGTGCCCGCGCCAACGACAATTCCTCTTCGGCCGCACCATCGGTGTAGTCGAACGCGGCCTTGGGTGTGCGGCGCTTGGC
>Ga0075364_10002510_pt1 | contig 10273 bp, 7 predicted proteins | sample EndMetdeltDD1764_FD_71517 | JGI IMG/M metagenome (GOLD analysis project Ga0075364, IMG submission 71517) | Populus endosphere microbial communities from Tennessee, USA - Endosphere MetaG P. deltoides DD176-4 | ecosystem: Host-associated > Plants > Roots > Endosphere | place: USA: Tennessee...
ACCAGAAGATCGGCGGCCTGCACCCCTCCGACCTGGTGATCCTGGCCGCCCGCCCCTCGATGGGTAAGACGGCCCTCGCCTGCAACATCGCCTTCGACGTGGCCCGCAACTACGCCTGGGAGCCGCAGCCGGACGGCGGGCGCAAGACGGTGCGCGGGGGGGTGGTGGCCTTCTTCTCCCTGGAAATGAGCGCCGAGCAGCTGGCCATGCGCCTGCTGGCGGAAGTTTCGGGCGTCTCGGGCGACCGGCTCCGCAAGGGCGAGATCGACGCCATGGAGTTTGGGCGGGTGCGCGACGCCGCCCTCGAGATCCAGGAGGCGCCGCTCTACATCGACGCGACCGGCGGCCTGACCATCGCCAAGCTGGGCGCGCGGGCGCGCCGCCTCAAGCGCATGGCCGGCCTGGACCTCGTCATCGTCGACTACCTGCAGCTGGTCACCACGGGCGGCGGCGGCTCGGACAACCGGGTCCAGGAAGTCTCGATGATCACCCAATCCCTCAAGGCCCTGGCCAAGGAGCTGGGCGTCCCGGTGATCGCCCTCTCCCAGCTCTCCCGGCAGGTGGAGAACCGCGAGGACAAGAAGCCCCAGCTTTCCGACCTGCGGGAATCCGGCTCGATCGAGCAGGACGCCGACATGGTCATGTTCGTCTATCGGGAAAGCTACTATCTGAGCCGCCTGGAGCCGCGCGAGAACACGGAAGAGCACTTCAAGTGGCAGGAACAGATGGACCAGGTGAAGGGTCTCGCCGAGATCATCATCGGCAAGCAGCGGCACGGTCCGATCGGCACGGTGAAGCTGTCGTTCAATGAGGACATCACCAAGTTCGGCAACCTCGCCCACGATTCCGGCCGCTACGAGGTCCGCTGAGGCCGCCACCCGGCTGACCATCGACCTGGGCGCCCTGGCGCAGAACTATCGGACGCTGGCGGCGGAGGCCGCGGGCGCCGAGGTCGCGCCGGTGGTCAAGGCCGACGGCTACGGCCTGGGCGCGGCGCAGGTCGCGGACCGGCTGTGGGCGGAGGGTGCGCGCCGCTTCTTCGTCGCCCGCCTCGCCGAGGGCGAGGCCCTGCGCACAGCGCTTGGACCCGGGCGGCCCGCGACGATCTATGTCCTGGACGGGCTGACCGCCGGCGGCGGGGCGAGGCTGGCCGCCGCGCAACTGACGCCGGTGCTCTCCAGCCTGCCGCAGGCGGGCGAAGCGGCCGCCTTGGCCCGCACGATGGATCGCCCCCTCCCCTGCGCCCTGCACGTGGACACCGGCATGAACCGGCAGGGCCTGACGCCGAACGAAGCCCGGGCCCTGGCCGACAGCGCCGATCGGCTCCGCGGCCTGGATGTCGAACTGGTGATGAGCCACCTGGGCTCGGCCGCCGACCCCGCCGACGCGCAGAACGCCGCCCAGCTCGAGCGCTTCTCAAGGGTCCGGCGGCTGTTCCCCGAGGCTCGGGCGAGCCTGGCCGCCTCCGCCGGGGTCTTCCTGGGCGCCGAGTACCGCTTCGACCTGGTGCGGCCTGGCGTCAGCCTCTACGGCGGCGGTCCGCTGGAGCGTCCGGACGCACGGATCAGGGCGGTCGCCACCCTCACCGCCCCGGTGCTCGACATCCGCACGGCGCCGGCCGGCGAGCGCCTCGGCTACGGGGCGGGCGTGACCCTGGCCAGGACCACGCGCCTGGCCATCGTCGGCGCCGGCTACGCCGACGGGATCGACCGCGGCGCCCGCGGCTACGCCTGGGCGGCCGGGGCGAGGCGCCGCCACCTGATCGTCAACATGGACCTGCTGGCCATCGACATCGGCGAGGCCGAGATCGCGATCGGCGAGCCGGTGGAGCTCTTGGGCCCCAACGCCCTGCTCGACGACCTGGCGACCGCGTCCGGGACGGTGGCGCACGAGGTGCTGGTCCGGCTGGGGCGGCGGGGCGAGCGGGCCTACCTCGACGGCTAAGCCGCGGCCCTGAGGCGATCACGTCCGAGGCTGTCGCAGACTCGTCTACAATCGCATTCGTTCGAATCAGGAGCGTAACCTTGGCCCGCGACGGCGCCCTCTACGTCTGCCAGGCCTGCGGTTCCGCCCAATCCAAGTGGGCGGGGCAATGCCCCGGTTGCGGGGCCTGGAACAGCCTGGTCGAGGAACTTCAGAGTCGCCCGCCCGGCGCCCTGGCCCCGGCCAAGGGCGCCCGCGTGCGCGGCCTGGCCTTCGAGGGCCTGGAGGACTCGACGCCCGCCCCCGCCCGCATCGCGACGGGCGTGGAGGAATTCGACCGCGTCTGCGGCGGCGGCGTGGTTCCGGGATCGGCCATTCTGCTGGGCGGCGATCCTGGCGTGGGCAAGTCCACCCTGCTGCTGCAGGTGGCCGCCATGGCCGCCCGACGCGGCGTCGCCTGCGCCTACATCTCCGGCGAGGAGGCCATCGAGCAGGTGCGCGGGCGCGCCCAGCGGATGGGCCTGGCCGACGCGCCCCTCAAGCTCGCCGCCGAGACATCGCTTAGGGACATCCTCGATGGACTTAAGCGCGAGCGCTTCGACCTCGTGGTGATCGATTCCATCCAGACCATCTGGAGCGACGCCCACGAGGCGGGGCCAGGTTCGGTCACCCAGGTCCGCGCGGCCGTGGGCGAACTGGTGCGCATGGCCAAGAAGCGCGGCGTGGCCGTCATCCTGGTCGGCCACGTGACCAAGGAGGGGGCGATCGCCGGCCCCCGGGTGGTCGAGCACATGGTCGACGCGGTCTTCGCTTTCGAGGGCGAGCGCGGCTATCCGTTCCGCATCCTGCGCGGCGCCAAGAACCGCTTTGGCGCCACCGACGAGATCGGCGTCTTCGAGATGGGCGACGCGGGCCTGGCGGAGGTCAGGAACCCCTCGGCCCTGTTCCTCAACACCTCCGGCGAGCGCGCCGCCGGCGCGGCGGTCTTCGCCGGCATCGAGGGCTCTCGCCCCGTGCTGGTGGAGTTCCAGGCGCTGGTGGCCCCCTCCGCCTACGGAACCCCCCGGCGCGCGGTGGTCGGCTGGGACTCGGGGCGGCTGGCGATGACCCTCGCGGTGCTGGAATCCCGCTGCGGCCTTCATTTCGGCGATCGCGATGTCTATCTGAACGTGGCGGGCGGCCTGCGGATCAGCGAGCCGGCGGCCGACTTGGCCGCCGCCGCCGCCCTCGCCTCGTCCGCGCTGGACGAAGCCTTGCCGCAGGATTGCGTGGTGTTCGGCGAGATCAGCCTTTCGGGAGAGGTGCGCGCGGTGAGCCGCATGGACGCCAGGCTCAAGGAGGCGGCGAAACTGGGCTTCCGACGGGCGCTGGCGCCTTCCGACGCCGAGAGCGCGGCCCTGAAAGTCACCGGCGCCGGGCGTCTGTCCGAGGCGGTGCGGCGTATCGGCGAGGCGGATTGGGGCTGACAGGGATCACGTGACCAACTTCGACTACATCGTCCTGGCGCTGCTGCTGATCTCGGCCGTCGTCGGCTTTGGCCGCGGCGCCGTGCGCGAAGTGGTGGCCATGGTGGCCCTGGTGGCCGGCGCGCTGGCGGCCCTGTTCGGCTGGCGGTTCGCCCGCCCGCTGGTGGCGCACGTCATCCACACCCCCTGGCTGGCGGCGACGGTGGCCCTGCTGCTGGTCTTCGCCGCGGCCTTCTTCCTCGTGCGGCTTGCCGGCGCAGGCCTTGCGCGGCGCATCCAGCGCACCGATGTGCTGGGCGCCCTGGACCGGACAGCAGGCCTGCTGATCGGTCTGGTGCGTGGTCTGCTGGTGCTAGGGGTCCTCAACCTGATGTTCAACGCCGCCACCCCGGCCGACCTGCGTCCCCGCTGGATCGTCGAAGCCCGCACCTGGCCGCTGGCGAGCAATATGGGCCGCCTGCTGCAGGCTTTGGCGCCCAAGGGCCTGGATCTGGCCGGGCGGCTGAAACCCGCCTTCGCCAAGGCCGTGCACGATGGAACGCGCGATGAGCGCGGCGCATCAGGTGACAGAAAGACGACAGAAGGGTACGACGCACGCGAACGCGGCGCAGTCGACGATCTGGTGGAAAAATCGCGATGACCCAGTCCATGGACCGTTGGTCTGCGCCCCTGCGCGATCCGGACGACGATGCGCCCCGGCTGGAGTGCGGCGTCTTCGGCGTCTTCGACGTCGAGGAGGCGTCCGGCCTGACGGCGCTCGGCCTGCACGCCTTGCAGCATCGCGGCCAGGAAGCCTGCGGCATCGCCGCCTTCGACGGCGCCAAGTTCACCACCGAGCGGCACATGGGCCAGGTGGGCGATGCGTTCGGCGGCGGCAGCCTCGCCCAGCGCCTGCCCGGGCGCTCGGCCATCGGCCACACCCGCTACTCCACCGCCGGCGGCTCCTTCATCCGCAACGTCCAGCCGATGTTCGCCGACCTCGAGAGCGGCGGGGTGGCGCTGGCGCACAACGGCAACCTGACCAACTTCCTGACCCTGCGCGAGCAACTGGTGGCCGACGGGGCGATCTTCCAGTCGACGTCGGACAGCGAGGTGATCCTCCACCTCATCGCCCGTTCGCGGAAGTCGCGCTTCATCGACCGCTTCATCGACGCGCTCTCGCAGATCGAGGGCGGCTATGCGCTGGTCGGCATGACCAACAAGAAGCTGATCGGGGTTCGCGACCCGCTGGGCATCCGCCCGCTGGTGCTGGGCGACCTGGACGGCAAGCCGGTGCTGGCCTCCGAGACCTGCGCCCTGGACATGGTCGGCGCGCGGTTCGTGCGCGACATCGAGCATGGCGAACTGGTGGTCATCGACCAGGACGGCATCGTCAGCATGCGGCCCTTCCCGGCGCGCCAGGCGCGGCCGTGCATCTTCGAATATGTCTATTTCGCCCGCCCGGACTCGGTGGTGAACGGCCGCTCGGTCTACGACGTGCGCAAGCGCATGGGCCGCCGGCTCGCCCAGGAGACCCCCGCCGACGTCGATGTGGTGGTGCCGGTGCCCGATTCCGGCGTGCCGGCGGCGCTCGGCTTCGCCCAGGAGGCGGGCCTGCCCTTCGAGATGGGCATCATCCGCAACCACTATGTGGGCCGCACCTTCATCCAGCCCACGCAAGGCCAGCGGGAGCTGGGCGTGCGCATGAAACTCGCCCCCAACCGCTCGGTGCTGGCCGGCAAGCGGGTGATGCTGATCGACGATTCCATCGTGCGCGGCACCAATTCGGTGCGGGTGGTGCGCATGGTGCGCGAGGCCGGGGCCACCGAGGTCCACCTGCGCTCCGCCTCGCCGCCGATCCAGTGGCCGGACTACTACGGCATCGACATGCCCGATCGGGAGAAGCTGCTGGCGGCCAACCATTCGGTCGAGGAGATCGCCAAGATCCTCAACGTCGATTCCATGGGCTACCTGTCGGTCGACGGCCTCTACTGGGCGATGGACGCGGGCGCCCGCAACGCCACCGACCCGCAGTTCACCGACCACTATTTCACCGGCGACTATCCCACCCGCCTGCTCGACCGCGAGATCGCCCAGGGCCGCAATGAGGCCATGGAGCGGCAACTGTCCTTCCTGGTCGAGGCGTGACCTCGCCGACGCCCCGGACCAAGCCCGCCCTGCTGCGCCTGGCCGACCGGATCCGGATCGACCGCTACCTGCTGCTGATCGTCCTGATGGTGGTGCTGGCCAGCCTGCTGCCGGCGCGCGGGGCCTCCGCCGTCGCCTGGGGGTGGGCGACCAAGATCGCCATCGGCCTGGTCTTCTTCCTGCATGGCGCCCGGCTCTCCCGCGAGGCGGTGATCGGCGGCCTCACCCACTGGCGGCTGCACCTGGTGGTGCTGGGCTCCACCTTCGTGCTGTTTCCGCTGCTCTGCCTTGCGGCGGCGGCGCTCCCGGCCGCCATCACCCCGCCGGCCCTGGCGGGCGGGATCATCTTCCTGGGTTGCCTGCCCTCCACCATCCAGAGCTCGATCGGCTTTACGGTGATCGCCAGGGGCGATGTCCCCGCCGCCGTGGCCAGCGCCTCCGCCTCAAACCTGATCGGCATCTTCCTGACGCCCTTGCTGGTCAGCGTCCTGCTGCACGCCCAGGGCCTGAAGATCAGCGGGGACCAGGCCTGGGCCATCGTGCTGCAGCTTCTGGCGCCTTTCCTGGCCGGCCAGGTGCTGCGGCGCTGGATCGGCGCCTGGGTCGGCCGCAACGCCTCATGGCTGTCGAAGATCGACCGCGGCTCGATCCTGCTGGTGGTCTACACCGCCTTCTCCGGCGCGGTCGTGGAGGGCGTGTGGTCCAAGGTTGGGCCCCTCGACCTGTTCCGCCTGCTCGCGCTCTGCGGGGTGATCCTGGCCGCGGTCCTGGCGGCGACCACCCTCGCGGCCCGGGCCTTGCGCTTCACCAAGGAGGACGAGATCGCCATCGTCTTCTGCGGTTCGAAGAAGAGCCTGGCCAGCGGCGCGCCCATGGCGGGCGTGCTGTTTCCCGCCGCCCAGGCGGGGATCGCCATGCTGCCGCTGATGATCTTCCACCAGATCCAGCTCATGGCCTGCGCGGTGATCGCCCAGCGCTACGCCAAACGGCCTGACACCGAGGCTGCGAGCCGCTAGGAAGCGGCCCCATGTCCCAGACCTCGCTCAACGAGACGCCGCTCGCCGGCAAGATCGCCCTCGTCACCGGCGCCAGCCGCGGAATCGGCCGCGCCGCCGCCCTGGCGCTGGCGCGGGCCGGCGCCCAGGTGGTGGCCGTGGCGCGCACCGAGGGCGGCCTCGTCGAACTGGACGACGAGATCCGAGCGGCCACCGGCCGTTCCGCCACGCTCGTGCCGCTGGATATCGCAGACGGTGCGGCGCTGGATCAGCTGGGCTTCACCCTGCACCAGAGGTACGGCCGGCTGGACATCCTGGTCCATTCCGCCGCTGTGCTCGGGCCCCTGACGCCGGTCTCGCACATCGAGCCCGCCCACTGGGACCGGGTGCTTGCCGTCAACCTGACCGGGACCTGGCGGCTGATCCGCTCGATGGAGCCGCTGCTGCGCGCCTCGAGCCAAGGCCGCGCCATCTTCCTGTCGGCCGGCCGCGCCTCTATCCCCAAGGCCTTCTGGGGCCTCTACGGCGCCACCAAGGCGGGCATGGAGAACCTGGTGCGGACCTGGGCGGACGAGCTGGAGCAGACGCCGGTCCGCGCGGTGCTGGTCAATCCCGGCGCCATGCGCACCCACATGCGCGCCGAGGCCATGCCCGGGGAGGATCCGCAGACCCTGCCCGACCCCTCCGAGATCGGGCCGATGATCGTCGAACTGGCGCAGGCCGACCTTGGCCTGCCCAGCGTCACCTTGGCCTTTGCCGACTGGAAGAAGGCCGGGACGCTCGCTTCGGCTTGACGCCGGGCCGGGCGAGCTTCTGGGTGCGGCCGCGCGGCGCGCCGGCCTTGGGCTTGCCGGGCTTGGCCTTGTTGGTGGCGGCCTTGCCGAACACCACCTTGGGCCGGGCGCGCTTGGGCTTCGCCGCCGCGGCGGCCTCCGTTCCCTCGCTGGCCGGGGCGGCCCGCGGACGCGGCGAGCTGCGGGGCGCCGGCTCCTCGCCTTCCTTGAAGGGATTGCGGCTGGACTTGACGGTCACCCGCAGGGGCACGCCCGGCAGTTCGAAGCTCTCCCGCAGCGAATTGACCAGGTAGCGGCGATAGCTTTCCGGGATCTGCTCGGGGCGGCTGGCGAACAGCACGAAGGTCGGCGGCCTGGCCTTGGTCTGGGCCATGTACTTGGGCTTGATCCGCCGCCCGTTCACCGCCGGCGGCGGGTGGCGCTGGATGGCCATGGCCAGCCAGTCGTTGAGGTCGCGGGTCTTCACCTTGGTCGACCAGTCGGCGTGGGTCTTGAACACCGCCGGCATCAGGCGATCCAGCCCCTTCCCCGTCTCGGCCGAGAGCGCCACGATCGGCGCGCCGCGCACCTGGGGAAGCTGCCGCTGCGCCTCCTCGACGAACTCGGCCATCCTCGCCTGCGGGTCCTCCACCAGGTCCCACTTGGCCAGGACGAAGACCAGGCAGCGCCCTTCGCGCTCCACCAGGTCGGCGATCTGCAGGTCCTGGGTCTCGAAGGGGTGGGTGGCGTCCATCACCAGGATCACCACCTCGGCGAAGGTGATGGCCCGGATGGAGTCCTGGGTGGAGAGCTTCTCCAGCTTCTCCTGGACCTTGGCCTTTCGGCGAAGGCCTGCGGTGTCCACCAGGCGCACGGCCCGGCCGTCCCAGTCCCAGTCGACGGGGATCGCATCGCGGGTGATGCCCGCCTCGGGACCGGTGAGCAGCCGATCCTCTCCGATCAGCTTGTTGACCAGCGTCGACTTGCCGGCGTTGGGACGCCCGACGATGGCGATCGACACCGGCTTGTCGCCTTCCTCGGCCTCGTCCTCCGCATCCGGCGCCAGGTCCATGATGGCGGCGTAGAGGTCGGCCATGCCCTCGCCGTGCTCGGCGGAGATGGCGATCGGCTCGCCCAGGCCCAGGCGGAAGGCCTCCATGGCGCCGGCGTCCCCGGCCCTGCCCTCGGCCTTGTTGGCCACCAGCACGACCGGCTTGTTCCGCCGCCGGAGGATCTCGGCGAACACCTCGTCCATGGCCACCACGCCCTCGCGGGCGTCGATCACGAAGAGGGAGACGTCGGCCTCGTCGATGGCGCGTTCGGTCTGGATGCGCATCCGCGCCTCCAGGCTCTCGTCGGTGACGTCCTCGAAGCCCGCGGTGTCGATGAGCGCCAGGTCAAGGTCGCCCAGGCGGCCCTCGGCGAAGCGCCGGTCGCGGGTCACGCCCGGCCGATCGTCGACGATGGCGAGCTTGCGGCCCGCCAGCCGATTGAACAGCGTGGACTTGCCGACGTTGGGGCGGCCGACGATCGCCAGTTTCAAGGGCATGGCGCCACCCTACCTGACTTGGAGCTTCAGCGCAGCGCGATCAGTTGGCCGTTGTCCGCCATCACATAGATCATCGGCCCAACGGCGATGGGAGCGATCAGCGCCTCCGCGCCCAGATTGACCCGGCGCATGATCTCGCCGGTCTTGGCGTTGACCGCGACGAGTTGGCCGGAGGCCCCGGCGATGATCAGACGATTGTTGGCGAGGAGCGGGCTCGACCAGAGGGGCTTGGTCTCGCGGCTGCCGCCGATCCCGAAGACGCCGCCCTTGCGCCTCGGCTTGAAGCCCTCGTTGAGGTCCCGCATCCAGTAGATCTGCCCGCTTTCCCGCGAGGCGCAGATCACCTGGCCGTCGCGGCTGACGACATAGACCACGTCGCCCGCCGGCAAGGGCGTGGTGACGCCCACGACCGGCAGGGTCCAGCGCGACTGGCCGGTGCGCACGTCGGTGGCCGCGAAGACGCCGGAGTGGCTGACCGCGAAGACATCGCCCTGGTAGACGACCGGGCGGCCCGGAATGTCCCGGATCTCGGAGAGGGCGCTGGTCTGGGTGGTGCGCGAGAGCGCCGCGTTCCACAGGTCGTTGCCGTTCTGGGCGCGCAGGGCCACCAGTTCGCCCGACCCGAAGGAGGCGATCACCGTGTCGCCGGTGACCGCCGGGCTGGAGGCCGCCAGGATGCGGGCCGGCTCGGACAGGGCCTGATAGGTCCAGCCCGGCGCGCCGGTGGCCGCGTCGAAGGTCAGAAGGGTGTTGTCCAGGGCCACGACCATGACCCGCCCCAGGGCGACGGTCGGTGCGGCGTGGATCGGCTCTTCGGTGCGCGTGCGCCAGCCCACCGCGCCGGTGGCGGCGTCGAGCTGCAGCACCTCGCGATAGCCCGAGGAGACGTAGAGCTTGCCCTCGGCGTAGGCCAGGCCGCCGCCGAAGGCCTCGCGGTCCCGACGCCCGCCGGTGCGGATGCTGGTGCGCCAGGCCTGGGCGCCGGTGGCGGCGTCGTGCGCCGAAACCTCGCCCTCGGCGTCCATGGTGAAGATGCGGCCGCCCGCCGCCACCGGCGGGGCGGTGATGTAGTAGCCCTTGCCCGAGCCGCGGCCGATGCTGCGCTTCCAGGCGATGGAGAGGTTCGGCGCGGCGTCCACGTTCTCCATCGATTGCTCGAGCGTGCCGCCCGGGACCGGCCAGTCGGTCACCACGGCCGGCGCGGGCAAGCTGAAGTCGACGCCCTTGAGCGCCGGAGCGGCCTCAAGCTTCTGGTCCGCCGGAATGATCGAGATGCGCTCGCCCTCGGTCGCCGTCTCCTTGGGCCCACCCTTGCCGTGGAAGGGGTTGAGCCGGCTGACGGTGGAGCAGCCGCTCGCGCCCAGCGCGGCGATCAGCAGGATGGCGTAGAGGCGATTGCGGGGCGTCATTGAGGACCGGAAGCTTGCGCCGGCGCCGGCG
>Ga0075364_10002511_pt1 | contig 10273 bp, 10 predicted proteins | sample EndMetdeltDD1764_FD_71517 | JGI IMG/M metagenome (GOLD analysis project Ga0075364, IMG submission 71517) | Populus endosphere microbial communities from Tennessee, USA - Endosphere MetaG P. deltoides DD176-4 | ecosystem: Host-associated > Plants > Roots > Endosphere | place: USA: Tennessee...
GCGTGGTTTAGTGATTGCAGCGCTAATAGCCTTGAGGCTCGGGCCCCAATAGCCAAGCTGCTCGAGTGTTGGCGCTTTGCCGCTGAGGCTGGTCAGCTGTACGACGGCCTTTTCGCCATCCTCTACAGGAATAGTCGCAACCTGGAGCTTGTACGGCTTACTTTGGACGGTCACGGTCGTAGTGGCTTGCTGCGGGAGAGTCTCTTCTTCGTCCACGGGCAGATGTACGAGGATCTTTAGCCCAGCTACTAGTACTGGTCCAACGGCTCGCGGCATCGACTCGGCCTCTGTCAGGACGCCGTCGATGCGGTGACGAATGCGTACGTCTTCGGAGCGTGGCTCGATGTGGATGGCTGAGGCTCCTGCGCGGATACCGGCTGCCAAAACATTGGCCACAAGTTCGGTAACATCACTCGGAGTTGCCTTCTTGGTGTGGCTACTGGTCGCAAGGTCGCTGAGCGAAACTTTCTCAGCTCGCTTTAGCAATTTGCTTAGACCCTCGCTCGTTTTTCCTCTCGCCATAGTTGCTATCTATTGTAAAGAATTTTGCAGCGTAATGCTAATGGTTTTGGGGCGGTCCGCAATCCTTTATAATGTATGTATGTCCGAATTCACGTTCAAAACAGAAACACTAGAGCAGACTCAAGCATTAGCCGAAGCATTGGGCCGCGTATTGCGTGGTCGCGAGGTAATTGAATTTATAAGCGACGTGGGCGGTGGCAAAACGACGTTCGTGAAGGGCCTCGCAAAAGGTCTGGACATCTCCGACACAGTACAGAGCCCAACCTTCACGATTAGTCGTATATATAATGGACGCGACGACCTGGAACTGCACCATTTTGACTTCTATAGGCTGAACGAGCCTGGTGTCGTAGCCGACGAGCTGGCTGAGTCGTTGGCGCAGCCGAATGTGATCACAGCTGTCGAGTGGGGTGAGATTGTGCACGATGTATTGCCGGCTCACCGCATGACTATTCATTTGACAAGTTTGGGCGAGACCGAGCGCAAAGTTACTATTACAACACCTGCCGGACTTGGGCACGTTGATGAAGCCCTTGCCGCCTACAATCAGCAAAAGGATATCGCATGAGCGTAATTTTGACGCTCCGAACCGATAAGCCCGAAGCTGAGGTTGGCATATACGATGCAGACGGTAAGCAACTGAGCTACCATGTGTGGCTCGCGCACCGCGAACTCAGCAAGACGCTGCACGGCGTGATTCGGGATGAACTTAAAAAGAACGAAGCGACACTGGAAGACCTAGCCGGTATTGTTGTGTACCAGGGGCCGGGTTCATTTACGGGACTGCGAATTGGAATTACGGTGGCAAATGCATTGGGTCACGAGCTCAAGGTCCCAATTGTAGGCGCTGCGCACGAAGAGAGTTGGCTGGAGCGTGGGCTTGAGCGCCTGAGCAAGGGCGAAAGCGACCGGCTGGTCATGCCAGAGTACGGCGGCGAAGCCAACATTACGCTACAGAAAAAGTAACTAATGATGGGGTGGCGGCCCCCTACAAATTGTTTGACTATCTTTCGTTGTCGAGCGTACAATGAAAATGGTTTACTTGTTCTCACAAAAGAGATAAAACCGACTGACTGCTTTTCAAACACTTTTAAGAACAATCTGATACACCCTTGGACCTCAGGCGGAACTTGTGATATTCCGGGGCTGCCTGTTGAGACACCGCTCCCACACCATGCGGTGTGTCGTGAATAGAAAGGAACGCTATGGAAATAGCTGCTTTACTAGCCGCAATACTTGCCGGTATTGCTGGTGGTGTTGGTGGTACAACATTTTGGGCCCGTAAACAGGGGTCAAGTGGCGCACAGAAAGCCGAAGAGATTGTAGCCAAGGCGAAGCGTGAAGCTCAGGACGTACTGCTCGAAGCCAAGAAAAAGGCGCTGAGCGTCACCGAAGAAGCCAACAAAAACGAGCAAGCCCGCCGCAAAGAAATTAAATCCGCCGAGAATCGCGTTGCTGACCGCGAACAGAACCTCGACAAAAAACTCGATGAGCTCGACAAGCGTGCCGAGAAACTCCGCAAAGAGGAAGCCGAAGTCGACAACCTCAAGCAAGAGATCCGTGACATTCGCGGTAAACAGCAGGAAAAGCTGGAGAAAATCGCCGGTCTATCCAAGAAGGATGCCGCAGCTAAGCTCATGACAATGACCGAGCGTGACATCAAGCACGACCTAGTCGGCTTGATCTCAAAGCTTCAGGCTGACGCGACTCGCGACGCCGAAGAGCGCGCCCAGACCGTTCTGGTAACCGCTATGGAGCGCATGGCGAGTGAAGTAACTGCCGAAAAGACCGTCACCGCAGTTAAGCTCGAAGACGAGGAAATGAAGGGTCGCATTATCGGTAAGGAAGGCCGCAACATTCAGGCGCTGCAGCGCGAAACCGGCGTTGATGTGCTCGTTGATGACACCCCGGGCATGGTTATCCTCAGTAGTTTTGACCCTGTTCGTCGCCAAGTTGCCCGTGTTGCGCTTGAGCTCCTTATGAAGGACGGTCGTATCCACCCAGCGCGCATCGAGGAAGTTGTCGCCAAAGCTCGCAAGCAAATCGACAAAGAAATTGATCAAGCTGGTGAAGACGCCGCGCGTGAGGTTGGCATCGTTGGTGTACCAAAGGAAGTCCTGCGTCTGCTGGGTGAGTTGAAGTTCCGCACCAGCTATGGCCAGAACGTCCTCAAGCATTCAACCGAGATGGCGCACATTGCCGGCATGATTGCCGAAGAGATTGGCGCCGATGTCCGCACCGTTAAATACGCCGCACTGATCCACGACATGGGTAAGGCATTGACCCACAAGATGGAAGGCAAGCACCACCACATCAGTGGCGAGATGGCTCGCAAGTACGGCGTGCCAGAGGAAGTTGCTACTGCCGCCGAACAGCACCACGATGATGTTGAAGCGACAACACCAGAAGCGCTCATCATTCGCGTTGTTGATGCCCTTAGCGCTGCCCGTCCGGGTGCACGTAACATTAGCGCCGAGAACTTTGTCGAGCGCATGCGTGAGCTGGAGAACGTTGCTACGAGCTTCGATGGCATCGATAAGGCCTATGCCATTAGTGCCGGCCGCGAAATCCGCGTTGTTGTGAAGCCGCAATCCATCGATGACCTTAGCGCCATCAAACTTGCCCGCGATATTGCCACCAAGATCGAAAGCACCATGCAGTACCCAGGCACCATCAAGGTGAATGTGATTCGCGAAACTCGCGCTATCGAATACGCTAAATAAGTTCAGATAGGTTGCCCTCGCCCACGGTCACCCGGGGCGAGGGCTGGGGTCCCTGGTCCTGGCCTAAGCTCAGGACACGCCCCACGCGGACAGCGCTCGCCGTCCGCTGTTGTGCTGGTCTCCTTCCCAGACCTCGGGCCAGTCTGCCTTCAGACGGTCGGCCAGTGCCTGGAAGGGGTTGTAGTTCGCCGCGTCGTAGTCGTCGCGCGCGACGAGTGTCTCGAACCCATCCACGGCGCGCTTGCACGCGTTTGCCCGGGAGATGTCCTGAGCATAGACGCGAACGGCTGTCCTGCGGATGTTGTCGCAGGCAGTCTTGAACGGACTGCTTCCTGTGTTCCCACCTCGAAGAGGCATTGGTTGAGCTCCCCAGTGTCGGAAATGTTCCGGAAAGTAATTATACCATCATTTGCATGCATTTCTAGGTAGCTGCTATATTGCCACAACCTGGCAGACCCGCGTACTATAGAAGTAACGCGCTATGACATACTTTGCACAGATTCTAGACGAGGGGGCAGTCGATGTACTGCAAAAGATCTTTACGGGTAACTCAATCCTAATTCTTATCGTTGCCTTTATCGGCGCCTACATCGTGAGCGCGATTGTGGCCGGTATCATCATAAAGATTGCCAAGATCATCTCTGTCCGCTCAGACTCGGCATCGACCGAAGAGACAAGTATTCGCCTGCGTCGAGTCGAGACGTACCTGAGTGTCGCAATCGCGATTGTCCGCGCGGTGATCATGGGGATCGCGGCGTATATCGCCTTTGGATTTATCATTCCAGAGCAGGGCGGCCTGCTGACAACCATTGGTGCTGGTACCGTGTTTGTTGTGATCGCGAACGCGACCGTCGCACCACTGCTGCGTGACTTCACCTCCGGCGTCGTGATGATTGTTGAGCGATGGTTTACGGTTGGCGACTTCGTGCGCATCGAACCATTTGCTGATGTCGGCGGCGTGGTCGAGCGGATCACTCTGCGCTCAACCAAGCTCCGAGACCTGAACGGTGAGACCGTTTGGCTGCACAACCAGTATGTCCAGGGCGTAAAGGTGACGCCACGCGGCGTGCGAACGATGGCTGTTGATGTATTTGTCCGTAGGCTCGAGGCCGGCACTAAGCTGGTTGAGGAAGTTGCATCAACCCTCCCTCAGGGCCCAACGATGCTGGTGAGTCCGCTCAAGATTGAAGAAACAGAGAAACTGGCGTCTGACCTGTGGCGCATTACTGTAATGGGCAAGACTGCGCCTGGTCGTGAATGGCTGATCGAGAAGTTTATTGCTGACGCCCTGAAGGACGCCGACAAGCACCTCAAGGATCACGTCATTGTGTACGGTCCGCTTGTTCGTTACGCAGACGAGCTTGCCGAAAAGCGATTTCGCCGTGCTGTTCGCGCAAATCTCCGGGCTGACGACAGCGAAGATATCTAGTCGCTTGCGTTCCGCCAAGTTCATTGTCATACTGGAGTTATGGCAGAGCTCAGTTATGACGACGTTCGCCGAGCCGCACAGGATGCTATGCGGGATCTCCAGAGCGTGGTCTATGGGCTCCAGAATTCTCACAACGAGCTGAAGCGATCGGTCCAGCAGAGCAACCAGTACCAACTGAGCGATATTCTGTCCAAGCTCCAAGCCGTTCAGCAGCAGATTAACTCGCTCAGCGCAGCCGTTCGGAGTACGAACGCGCAGCCGGCATCTATCCATTACAATATCCAAGCGAGTGTTGGCGAGCTGAGCCGCCGATTGGGCAGGGTGGAGCAGTTTGTGGAATTAGCGTATAAATACTTTGAAGCGCTGCGGCGTGAAGAGGACGAAGACTTTAAGGGCGCTTAGGGGTGCGCGAACAATATGAGCAAGTATCTGCGTATTTTGTATGTCGGCGATATTATGGGCAGCCCAGGACGGGCGGTCGTTCGGCAAGTTTTGCCTGAACTTATTAAAGAGTTAGAAGTCGACCTGACCATTGCGCAGGCCGAGAACGTGACGCACGGCAAAGGCATGAGTCCGGCGCACATGCGCGAGCTGCAGGAGATAGGCGTGCAATTCTTTACCGGCGGCAATCATACGATTGAGCGGCCGGCCATTCACGAATTGCTCGCCGACCCCGCCGAGCCAGTTATCGCGCCAATCAACCAGCCTGGCGTCGAGCCAGAGTGGGGCGTTAAAGCGGTGAGCACGCCGCATGGAATCGTGCAGGTCATTAGCCTGCTCGGCACGGTCTTTCCGAACATTGGTGCGCCGATGCAAAACCCTTTGCAGGCAATGGACGCTATCCTGGCCAAGACGCCTGGCCCGTATGTTGCGCGCATTGTGAACTTCCACGCCGACTGGTCCAGTGAGAAGCGTGTCATCGGCTATTACTTGGATGGTAAAGTGAGCGCCGTTATTGGCGACCACTGGCATGTTCCAACCGCCGACGCAATGGTCCTACCAAAAGGCACCGCGCACATCACTGACGTGGGCATGGTCGGGACGTTGCACTCGTCACTAGGTGTAAGCCTGGCGACTATCATCGACCGCTGGCGTGACGGCACGGCTAATCGCAATGATATTGCTGAACGCCCTCCGTATCAGTTCAATGCCGTCCTTATAACTGTTGATACAAAAACTGGACTGGCTCGTTCTATTGAGCCAGTCCAGAAGATTGTCGAATCGCTGTAGAGCCTAGATGCCAGGAATGGCAGCCATAGACTCTGCTTCGTTCTCGAGGCGGTCGCCTTCGTCCTGGTTGGCTTTGCGGTTCTTTAGAACCACCAACGCGACGATGCTTGCGGCCAGTGCGAAACCAATAGCGGCTAGGAAGCCCTGCTGGAATCCGTGCACCATTGCCTCGGGCAGTACGGCAGGGTTGCCGTGTGCAGCGGCCATGCGATCGTTGGTTGCCTGAGTCGAAATAACACTCAGAACAGCCAGGCCAATTGCGCCACCGATCTGTTGTGACGTATTGAGCAGACCCGATACTAGACCAGACTCCTTGTGGGAGATGCCACTTGTTGCCATAACGGTCACGAGTACGAACGTGATTGCCATGCCTGCTGCCATCACGATGATGCCAGGAAGCAGGTCAAACCAGTAGTTACTCTCGAGCGGAAGTCGAGACAGCCATAGCAAACCGGCAGCAACCAGTAGTGGTGCAGCGACGAGTAGCGCCTTGACGTTTACCTTTGTGGCTTTGCTCGACAGGAAACCTGCGATCAGGATGATGGTCATCGTGAACGGCAAGTTAGCGACACCAGCCTCTGTTGGCGTGTAGTGCAGCATGCCCTGCAGGTAGATAGACAGGTAGAAGAACATGCTAAACATTGCAGCTGGCAACAATACTTGGATCAAAGCACCACCAGTGACGTTGCGTCGCTTAAAGATGCTCAGGTCGATCAGCGGGTGCTTAACGACGCGCTCGTTAATGTAGAACGCAACCAGCAAAACTGCAGCCAAGATGAACGTCCAGATGGTTTCTGGCGAACCCCAGCCGTGTTTTGGTACGAGCTCAAAGGCGTATACAGCGGCAATTAGGCCACCAGTAATGGTGAGCGCGCCAGTGTAGTCGACCTTTTGCTTGCTTGTGGGCAGGCTTGCAGGAACGAACTTGCGAGCAAGTAGCAGTACTGCGATGCCGATTGGCACGTTGATAAAGAACGTCCAGCGCCAGTCGACGTACTGGGTCAGTAGTCCACCAAGGACGAGCCCAAGTGCGCCACCGCCACCTGCGACCATACTCCAGATACCAAGTGCCTTGTTGCGCTCAGGACCTTCCTTAAAGATTGTAAGAACCAAGCTCAAAGCTGCTGGTGAGAGCAGCGCACCGCCCAGGCCCTGTAGGGCGCGGAAGATAATGAGCTGTGTTGGGTCTTGTGCGAAGCCACCCAGAAGTGACGCAAACGCAAATATTGCCGTACCGATCAGTAGCATCTTGCGACGACCAAAGAGGTCAGCAAGGCGGCCACCGAGCAGGAGGAACCCACCAAATACCAGCGCATACGCGGTTACAACCCACTGAAGATCAGCGGCGCTTGTAAAACCGAGAGTATCGCGGATGGCGGGGAGGGCAACGTTGACGATGGTAGCGTCAAGGATGACCATAAACTGCGCAGTCGCGAGCAATGCAAGCGCCAGGCCTTTATGTTTTACCTTTTCAATCATTGTTTCTCCTTAATTTATTTTCTTGAAGCACCAAATAGGTAGTATACATAAATATTTGAAGTCTTCAAGTATTTACAAAATCTAGTATAATGTAATTGTTATGGACATTACCGCCGAAATTATTTGCCAAGATATTATGTCGCTCCTCGGGCGTTTCAAGCAGGAGCTTGCGCGTATTGCCGACGAGCGCGGACTGACGCAAGTCCAGCTGTCGGCTATTTATATGATTCACCAGCACGGCGAGCTCGCCATGGGCAAGGTTGCGAACGTGCTGCATTGTGACCCGTCTAATGTGACCGGCATCATTGACCGCCTGGTCAGCCACAACCTCGTGACCCGCCAGGAATGTCCAACCGACCGCCGCGCCAAGACCATTACCCTCACCGAAGAAGGCCACAAACTCATCCACGAAATCACGAGCGTCCTGCCCGACCGAATGGGCTGTGCCCGCCTCAATGCTAGTGAGCGCGACGCTTTGCACGCGGTGGTGCAGAAGATTGCTTAACGTTCAGACGACTGAGTATTTTCTTTCTGTTCGAATTTGATTAGGTCCTCGACGGTCATAAATTCGCGCGTCTCTTCTATAGAGCGAGCGTATACCCTGTCTTCTGTAAATACTACGTCGTATGTACTGCGTTTAACCACGATCGTAGGGGGCCTTTTCTTGAGTCGGGGGTCCTCAAAGATTCTACGCGCCGCGTATTTAATTAAGTCCCAGATAATATTTGGGGCTAGTGCTTGAGCAAAGACCATGATTGTCATCGGTAGGCTCTGCCAGTCGTTCGACATACGCATAAGAGAGTTGTCAATATGAACTTCGATGTTTGGGGATGTGAAGGCTTCCCGGACCGCCTCCATCTCGGTAGGTGATGACTCATGGCCGACTATAACTCTGAGTTGACTCATACTATGATTATATCCGAAGAGAGGTGATTCTAGGTACATAATATTATATAATAAGTCCTAGGATGGCCTCTAAACATGTCTTTACTGGAAAGCAAGAATGGATCTCCAAGGGAGCCATTGAACAGGGTGGTCAAGGAATTATTTATAAGGTTGCAAGAGGTGACGGGGCGACCTATATTGCTAAAGTTGTAAAAGCGAAAGGATTTCAGCGCCGTCGGCTTGAACGGATCAAGCAAGAGATCGCCATTATTAAGAAGCTTCAAGGCAACCCGAACATCGTAACCATCTACGATGACAACGTAGAAGCCCTTCAGGCGCAGTCTGAGCTAGAGGTCTTTTATGTCATGGATTATGCGCGTCACGGTAGCCTGCGCGATAATGATTTTTATGTAAATGACGTCGAGGTAGTACTACGTTTATTCCGGCAAATTTTAAGGGGTGTTTCTGCTGCCCACGAAGAGGGGGTGGTTCACCGTGATCTTAAGCCGGAAAATATTCTTTTATACCCAGACCAGCGGTCGGTAGTAATTACTGATTTTGGACTCGGCCTTCTTAAGGATGCGCCTGCCGAGCAGAAAATTAGCGACCCCGACGAGGTGGTAGGTCCTATGTTCTTTATGGCGCCAGAGCAATTCAAGAACTCGTCATCGGCTGACGCACGTTCTGATATCTATGCGTTGGGCAAGATACTTTTTTTCATGCTAACAGGCAAGGGTAAGATCTTCAGGGAGGAGATAGGTGATCTCAAGGAGTATTTCAAGGGCTCCAACCCCTATCTGCCGTTAATTCAGGAGCGCCTGCTGAATAAGATGGTAACGATTGTGCCTGAAAGTCGCTATTTCAATGTTAAAGAGGTGCTTGAAGAGGTAGACGATATTCTAGGAAAGATGGAAACGAACAGCAAGCGTATCCTGGCTAAAAGTACGAAAAAGTTTGCCCTCTATGAGCTCCTAGACGGGGACGGTATGGAGCAGTTTGTGGTTAACTTTGCCAAAAGCTATACGACCGGACTGGGGACTCTCGAAGACCTGGCTGTTGATTTGGTGAGGGATGGCAAGGATACTAAGTTGGCAACCTTAAAGAAAAGATTAGCAGAGACTTGTACAAGAGGTAAACCTGCCGCAGCGGTTGAGGCTGTGTTTACATATGTTGAAAACCCAGACGATCTTAAACTTATCGACAAAAAGCATCGCTACTCGTTCGCATTCTATTATCAAGCGAAGTATTTTGAAAACGCAGATTATCACGAAGAAGCTCACAAGCATTTTGAAGAAGCTATTTCTCGCGAAACGGATCATTCTCTGAAGCTTCACTACCTACTAGGGCTGGCCTCGGTTTGTAAGAAATGTCACTGTGATCTGAGGCATGACGCCGAAGATCGCATCAAGAAGCTACTTCTGGATGTTGATGATGGGGAAGAGAAGCTTACAATCTACCGAGTCCTCGGGCAGCATTATCTTGAGGGGGACGATAAAGTGCAGGGCCTCAAGTTTCTTGAGGCGTATCTTTTTGAAAGACCCTCAGATCTACAGATGAGATTTAAGTGCGCATATGAATACTCTCAACTGGATCAGCCTGCCCTTACGCTATACCACTATCTGCTTTATCAAAAGACTTCGCCTCAAGAATACGACCGAGGCGTAGAGAATAATTTAGGCGCCCTTTACAGCAATAATGGTATGCCGATTAAGGCCATGGCCTTCTATCGATCGGCAAGCGGACACGGCAGCACGCTTGCCACCGGGAATATGGCGGCAAAGTACCTGGATATTGGCTTGGTCGACGAAGCTAGAAAAATGCTCCAGCAGACCATTGTAGAGCATCCGGATGGTGATTATGACGATCGAGTTGATTCTGTACTTGGAAATATATCGAGAGACATTAAGCGGGAGGAGGATTCTGAACGTAAACTTTCTGCCAATGGAGAAATGATTAGCCGCCATAATGCTGCAAGCGTGCGTTCCTTATCTCAGGCAAATTATTC
>Ga0075364_10002512_pt1 | contig 10272 bp, 7 predicted proteins | sample EndMetdeltDD1764_FD_71517 | JGI IMG/M metagenome (GOLD analysis project Ga0075364, IMG submission 71517) | Populus endosphere microbial communities from Tennessee, USA - Endosphere MetaG P. deltoides DD176-4 | ecosystem: Host-associated > Plants > Roots > Endosphere | place: USA: Tennessee...
CATCTATCTCGTCGGCGATATCGTCGATGGCTGGCGGCTGCGGCGGAGCTGGCACTGGCCGCAAAGCCACAATGACGTCGTGCAGAAATTGCTGCGCAAGGCGCGCAAGGGCGCCAACATCACCTATATCGCCGGCAATCACGACGAGTTCGCCCGCCAGTTCCAGGGCGTACATTTCGGCGGCATCGTCGTCGCCGACCGCGCCATCCATGAAACGGCCGACGGCAAGCGCCTGCTCGTCATCCATGGCGACCAGTTCGACACAGTCGTCCACAACCAGCGCTGGCTCGCCTATCTCGGCGACCACGCCTATGACGCGGCGATGATCGTCAACCGCGTGGTGACGCGGCTGCGCCAATTGCTCGGCCTGCCTTACTGGTCGTTTTCGTCCTGGGCCAAGGTCAAGGTCAAGAAGGCGGTCAACTTCATCGGCTCGTTCCAGACCGTGCTGAGCGAGGAAGCCCGCCGCTCGCATGTCGACGGCGTTATTTGCGGCCATATCCACCATGCCGCGATCGAGAATTTCGATGACGTGCGCTACATCAACACCGGCGACTGGGTGGAAAGCTGCACGGCCGTGGTCGAGCACTTCGATGGCCGGATGGAAATCCTGACCTGGGCGCAGGTGCTGCCGGAGTCGTTTGACGAACCTTTCATCCCGATGCTCATCGAGGATCGGGTCGGGCAGGCGGCCTGACACGAAGGCCGCGACAACTTTAAGCGTCAATCGATTGGTCCAGCCGGTTTCGCCTGGTTTTCCGCCATGTTAAGGGATCGATCCACGTCGTCAGCCGGTAGAGCGCGGCGTAATTGGATCGATTCATGTCCCTGCCACCGCTTTCGCCAGAACAGCTCGTCAAACCGCGCCATTTCGAACTGCGCATGAGCCTGATCTTCGGCACATTGTTCATATCGCTCGGCACGCATTTGCCCTATTTCCCGCTGTGGCTGCAGGCCAAGGGATTTCACGCCGAACAGATCGCCGTCATCCTGGCCGCGCCAATGTTCCTGCGCGTGGTGACCACTCCACTGCTGACGACGCTCGCCGATCGGGCGAGGGACCGTGCCAATGTCTATGTCGCGCTGGTGGCAGCCTCGCTGCTGCTGTCGGCGGGTTATTTCCTCACGCCAACCTACGCGATGGTGCTGGCGGTGTCGCTGGCGCTGACCATTGTTTGGACGCCGCATTCGCCGATCGCCGATTCGCTGGCGCTTTCGGGTGTGCGCCGCTTCGGCTCGAACTATGCAAGCATGCGCAAATGGGGATCGATCTGTTATCTCTGCGCCAATGTCGCGGGCGGCTTCATCCTGGCGGCCACCGGACCCCAAGCCGTTCCGGTGATCATATTCCTTGCCCTTGGCGCGGCGCTCGTCGCCGGGCTGCTGGCGCCGCGCATGGGGCGCCCGCGCAAGGCCTCGCCGTTGTCGGCCGCGGAAATCCAGCACGCGGCGCCGAGCCTGTTCAATGCCTATTTCCTCTACTTCACCTTTGGCGTCGGCATCATCACCGCCAGCCACGCCTTCCTCTACGGTTTCGTTTCCATCTACTGGAAATCGATCGGCATCAGCGATTCCGTGGTCGGCCTGCTGTGGGCCTGGGGCGTGGTGTCCGAAGTCTGCATGTTCTTGTTTTTCAATCGTATTTTCGCTTCCGTGTCGGTCGTCAGGGTGATGGTGATCGCCGGCATCGGCTCCATCGTGCGCTGGATCATCTTTCCACTGGTCTGGCCGCTCGGGCTCGGCATCGCCGGCTTCTTCGCCGTGCAGTCACTGCACTCGGTGTCTGTCGCAATGGTGCTCATCGGTCTGCAGAGAATGATCGCCGAGACTGTCTCCGAAGAGCGCACGGGTGCGGCGCAAGGCATCGCCTATTTCTTCAACGGCTTCTTCATGGCAGCCGTTACGCTGGCTTCCGGCCCGCTCTATGACCGTCTCGGCGTCGATGGTTTCCTGGTGATGATCCCGATCGCGATCGTTGGCCTGGTGCTGATCGGGTTCGCCGCGCGCTCAGCCCCAAAGCGCCCGGTCCGGAGGGGAGACGAGCGATCCCTGGTAGACGAGACCCGGAACACGGTCGCGGGCAAGTAGCAGCGGACCGTCGAGGTCGACGAAATCGGCGTCCTGGGCGAGCAGCACCGCCGGCGCCATGGCAAGCGACGTGCCGACCATGCAGCCAACCATGATGCCAAAACTGAGCTCGCGGGCGCGGTCGCGCAGCATGAGCGCCGCCGTCAGTCCGCCCGACTTGTCGAGCTTGATGTTGACGGCATCGTAGAGACCGACCAGCGTTTCCAGGTTCTTCGCCTCATGCACGCTTTCGTCGGCGCAGATCGGCAGCGGATGGGCGATGTGGCGCAGGATCTGGTCCTGGCCAGCGGGCAGGGGCTGTTCGACCAGCGCAATGCCTCGCTCCGCCGCGAAAGCGAGGTTTGCGACGATGTTGTCGTCGGTCCAACCCTCATTGGCATCGAGGATGATTCGGCTCTGAGGCGCTGCTTCCGTCACAGCACGAATCCTGGCCATGTCGTTGTCGCCGCCGATCTTGACCTTTAGCAAAGGCCGGCCGCTATTGGCGCGGGCCTGTGCCGCCATCGCTTCGGGTTCGCCTAGCGACAGTGTGTAGGCGGTTTCCAGTGGACGCAGCGGTGCGGGCCAGATTGCGTTTGCCACCGGCTTGCCGCTGATCTTGGCTTCAAGGTCCCAGAGCGCGCAGTCGACGGCGTTGCGGGCGGCTCCCGCCGGCATTGCGTCGAGCAAAGCGGTCCGGTCGATGCCGCCGGCGATCCGCTCGCGCATGGCCTCAATCGCGGCGTGTACGCCGTCCATGGTTTCCCCATAGCGCTTGTAGGGAACGCACTCGCCGCGCCCGCTATGACCATCCTGGCTGATCGTGCATGTGATGACCTCGGCCTCGGTCTTGGAGCCGCGCGAAATGGTGAAGGTGCCGGCGATTGGAAAACGCTCGGCCTCAACCGAAATGACACGCGCCATATTTTTCTGCTCCGGCTGTGCCAGAAGGGTTGTCGGCAAATCGACAAGGTCGGACCCATCAGGCTAAACAGGACGCCATGTTGACCATCGGCAAGCGCGACGCAAGCGGCACCACCGCCTCGGAGGCTGACCACCAACCGCGCGTCGCGGTCGGCGAGGAGGGTGGCGTGCTCGGCTGCGCGTTCTCCGGAATCTGGACGACACGGACGGTGGCGCTGATCGACGCCGACATGCGCAAGATCGAGAAACGAAACGGTTTCAAGACCTTGGCGCTCGATCTTTCGAAAATCGAGAAGATCGATACCGCCGGCGCCTGGCTGATCGACCGGCTGGTCAGCGCCTTCGAGAAGAGGAACGTCGAGGTCCGGATGCAAGGCCAAAGCGAGATCGCCGCCATCCTGCTCGACGCGGTCGGCGAGGCTGTGCGGCGCGAACCCGAATCCGGCCCGGCGCGGCCGCCCAACATCGTCATTCGGGCGCTGGAGGCGGTTGGCCGGCGCGTCTACGAGATGCGCGACGATTTCTTCGCCTCGATGAATATTCTGGGCGCCACCATCCGCGGTGCGCAGATGAAGCTCGGCCGTGGCCATGCCGTCAACCCGGCGGCGATCTTCAACCAGATCGACCGCATGGGCGTCGGCGCCATTCCCGTGGTGGTGCTGATGTCGGCGATCGTCGGCGCGATCGTTGCCCAGCAAGGCGCCTACCAGCTCAGCTATTTCGGCGCCGATATCTTCGTCGTCGACCTCGTCGGAGTGCTGATCCTGCGCGAACTCGGCGTGCTGATGACGGCAATCATGATCGCCGGCCGCTCCGGCAGCGCGATCACTGCCGAGATCGGCTCGATGAAGATGCGCGAGGAGGTCGACGCGCTGAAGGTCATCGGTCTCAATCCGATAGGGGTCCTGGTCTTTCCGCGGCTGGTTGCGCTCGTGATCGCCTTGCCGTGCCTGACGATCATCGCCAATTTTGCCGCACTCGGAGGCGGCATCGTCGCGGCGTGGCTCTACTCCGATATCCCACCCGCCGCATTCATCGACCGCTTGCGTGTCGCTATCGATCTCAGCACGATTTTCGCCGGGCTGATCAAGGCGCCGTTCATGGCCATGATCATCGGCACGATCGCCTCGGTCGAAGGCATGAAGGTCGGCGGTAGCGCCGAATCGCTCGGCCAGCACGTGACCGCCTCCGTGGTGAAGTCGATCTTCGTCGTCATCATCCTCGACGGGCTTTTCGCCATGTTCTACGCAGCCATCGAGTTCTGACACCATGGCGAAGGGCAATGGCATCAAGGTGGAGGAAAAGGACGAGAACGAGATCGTCCTTTCGGTGCGCGACGTCACCGTTGCCATCGACGACAAACTGATCCTCGACAAGCTTTCGCTCGACATCAAGCGCGGCGAGATCCTGGGGTTCGTCGGCGCTTCGGGCGCCGGCAAGTCCGTCCTTTTGCGGACCATTCTCGGGCTGATGCGCAAGCAGTCGGGAACGATCAAGCTGTTTGGTGTCGACGTCGACAAGGCAAGCGATATAGAGCGCCTGCGCATCGACATGCGCCTTGGCGTGCTGTTCCAGCATGGCGCGCTGTTTTCGGCACTGACCGTGCAGGAGAACGTGCAGGTGCCGATGCGCGAATATCTAGACCTGCCAAGGAAGCTGATGGACGAGCTGGCGCTGCTCAAGATCGAGCTGGTCGGTCTGCCGCCGGACGCGGCGCAGAAATTCCCGTCAGAACTTTCCGGCGGCATGATCAAGCGCGCAGCACTTGCGCGCGCCCTGGCGCTCGACCCGGATATCGTCTTTCTCGACGAGCCGACGTCCGGCCTCGACCCCATCAGTGCTGCCGAGTTCGACGAACTTGTCGTCAAGCTGCGCGACACCATGGATCTGACCGTCTATATGGTCACGCACGACCTCGATACGCTGTTTACCGCTTGTGACCACGTGGCGGTGCTCGGCAAGAAGAAAGTATTGGTCGAGGGCACCATCGACGACATGCTGAAGAGCGAGGAACCGTGGGTAAAATCCTATTTCCGCGGAAAACGCGCCCGCCAACTTGATCTTGCCGCACGTGCATAGCCATAAGTGAAATAATGGAAACCAGAGCCAACTACGTCATTGTCGGCATTTTTACGCTGGTTGCGATCCTGGCGGCGTTCGGCTTCGTCTACTGGACGGCGGCGATCGGCGACAGAGGCGAGACGACGCTGCTGCGCGTGCGCATCCCTGGTTCGGCTTCCGGTCTTGGCCGCGGCAGCTTCGTGCTGTTCAACGGCGTCAAGGTCGGTGACGTCAAGCGCGTCTATATCGACGTCGACAATCCGACTGTCGCCATCGCCGACACCGAGATCGACCGGCTGACGCCGATCACCAAGTCGACGCAGGCCGATATCGGGCTTGCCGGCCTCACCGGGCAGGCCAATATCGAGCTCAAGGGCGCCGACCCCAAGGAAGTGAAACTCCTCGACCAGGCCGAGAAGGAAGGCAAGGTCGCCGAGATCGTCGCCAACCCTTCCGCCGTGACCAATCTGCTGCAGACGGCGCAGAACATCTTCACCCGCGCCGACAAGGTGCTGAGCGAACTCGAGGGCTTCACCAGGGATGTTCGGGGGCCGCTGACGCAGACCGTGCAGAATGCGCAGACATTCTCCGATGCGCTGGCCAGGAATTCCGACGGCATCGACAAGTTCCTGTCCAGCGTCAGCGCGCTGTCCGACGAACTGAAGGGCGTGTCCGGCAAGCTCGACGGCACGCTGAAGGCGGCGGAAGGCCTGCTCAATGCCGTCGATAGGGACAAGATCAAGAGCATCGTCGCCAATGTCGATACGGTGACCGCGAACCTCAAGCAGACATCGCAACAGCTCGACGGCGTGATCAAGAATGTCGACACGGCGGTCGGGTCCGTCAATGATTTCGCCAAGCAGACGCAAGGCACGCTGGCCAAGGTCGACGGCGTGCTCGAGGGTGTCGACCCGGCGCAGGTGCGTGAGGCTTTGGCCAACATCCAGAAGGCCAGCGAAAACGCCAACAAGGCCGCTGCCGACATTGCCGTGGTGACCGACAAGTTCGCCAACCGCGCCGATGACATCGACCAGACGATCAAGGATGCCAAGCAATTGGCGCAGCGGCTCAACGACGCCTCGGTACGCGTCGACGGCATCCTCGCCAGGGTCGATACCTTGCTCGGCTCGGGGCAGGCCGACGGCGTGATGGCCGACGCCAGGGATACGCTGAAGTCGTTCAAGCAGGTTGCCGATACGCTGAATGCGCGACTTGGCGTCATCACCGACAATCTGGCGCGCTTCTCGGGCCAAGGCCTGTCGAATGTCGAGGCGCTGGTGCAGGACAGCCGCCGCTCGATCACGCGCATCGAGGAAGCAGTCACGGATCTCAGCCGCAATCCGCAGCGCATTCTTTCGGGTGGCGACGGCGAGGTTCGGCAATTCGACGGCAGGGCGCGGCGTTGACTTCGGCGCCTCCTCGCCCCAAGAACATGAGTTGCGGATGCGGGTTGATCTTACGATCCGGGGACAACGGGGATCGCGCGTGAAGTCGGTGTGGGTGAGAACAGGTGGATTGACACCGGCTGCGGCGCTGCTTGCGCTATCGCTTGCCGGCTGTGCGGTACTGGGCGGCAAGCCTGCGCCGCTCGACACATTCGAGCTTTCGGCGCCGTCGGTTGACGCCCATGGCCATAGCCGCAAGCAAATCCTGATCGCCCAGCCCTCGGCGCTCAAGGCGCTGGACAGCCAGAACATCGTCATCAAGCCCTCCGACCACTCGATCCAGTATCTGAAGGGCGCGCAATGGGCCGACCGGCTGCCGCTAATCGTGCAGGCGCGGCTAGCGGAGACCTTCCAGCGTTCCGGCAGCTTTGCCGGCGTCGGCAAGCCGGGCGAGGGCCTGGCGATCGATTACCAGGTGATCGTCGAGATCCGTTCCTTCGAAGTGAGTGTGGACGGTGGCGAACATGCCGAGGTCGACCTGTTCGTGCGCCTGCTCAACGATCGCAACGGCGAGGTGCGCGCTTCCAAGAGCTTCACCGCGTCCGCGCCCGTTTCGGGCAGCGGCAATCCCGCCTATATCAGTGCGCTCGACAGTGCCTTCGGCGATGCCGCCAAGCAGATCGTTCGCTGGACGGATTCGGTGATCTGAGCGCAATCCCGCCAGACGCTTCAAGCTACAAGCGGTCGAAGGCTTCCGGCCGCAGCTTCCCGGTCTTCATCAGATGCTGCAGCGTGTAGGTTACGGACAGCGCGTCGTCGAGCGCGTCATGTCCCTGCAATGGCGGGTGTTCGACGCCGTAATAGTCCGCGAGCTTGTTGCTCGGCGTGTGCGCTAGATCCTCGATCGGCATCCCGGCCGCGATCAGCAGCTTGACGGCGTTGTCGAACCGGGTGGCGGGGATGGACGGCCGAATGCCCGCGACGTAGCAGCTGATGGCCATCATGTTCAGTTCGTCCTTGCCCCAGGACTAGAACCGCGCGCCATCGGAAAAGCGATCGACCCCGGCAAGTGCTTCTCCAAGCGCAACCCCTTCGGTCTCGATGTTTTTCTTGGTGATGCCGGTCAGTCTGGTGAAGAACGGATCGAGTTCGTATCTCCGGCCAAACCGGTCGATCGGTCTGATATAGGCCTTGTGCGTGCCGAGCAGCGGGAAAGTCATCTTCGAGACCGAGCCTGACCGGGCCAATCTGCGCGATGACCGGGTCGGGATCGTGGGCTGCGCACCAAAACCGACGTTGCGACCCCTCAAGGCAGAGAAACTCGCAGTCGAATATGATGGCCGTCTTCACGGTTGGTACCCTCTTGGCGAGGGTCAGACAGGTGTGAATGGTTCAGCGCGCGACGGAGCCAGGGCCAGGCGGGACCATGGCCCCGCCTGTTCAATTCGTGGTTAGTGCAGGCGCCCGCTGGCGTGGGCCAGCATGGTGTAGACCTTGCCGGTGTCCGAGGTCAGGTAGGTCTGCGCCATGATGTTGTCGCGGTCGTTGCGCGAGACATCCTTGAGCAGTTTTTCGAAGTCGTCGCAGTAACGATCGACGGCGGCGCGGAATTCAGCCTCGCCCTGATACTTGCGGCGGATTTCGTCGAACGTCTGCTGGCCCTTCAGCGTGTAGAGCCGGCGCGTGAACACGTCCCGTTCGCCGCGCCGATAGCGGTTCCACAACTCGATCGAAGCATCGTGGTCGATGGCCCGTGCGATGTCGACGGACAGCGAGTTCAGCGATTCCACGACATGCAGCGGCGAGCGCTGGGCAGGGGCCGCGCGCGGTGCTTCGGCAGGCGCCGAAGGCGGTGCTGCCGGCCTGAGATCCGCCTCGTTCGATGCCGCGGTCAGCAGGTCGCGCACCCAGCCGCCCTGCGGCGTGCGGGCGCCGGCGTCAGGACGCTGGCGCGGCTCTGCCGGACGCTCGAGATCGAGCGTGCCGCGCAGTGCTGCACCGCCCAACGGCGCCTGGGGCGTGCGAAGCTCCGGCTGCGGTGCCGGCGCGCGACGCGGCGGTTCGGCAGGGCGTGCCGCCGGCGCTTGCGGCGCTGGACGCAGATTGCGTGGCTCCGGGCTGTCGCCGCCGCCGCGACCGGACTTCGCAACGATGTCCGAAAGCTCCTTCAGGGCGTTGATCTGCTCGGAAACGGCGCGGCGGATGGCAGAGGTCGATTCCTTTGCCTCTTCCGGCATCTCGATAACGCCTTTCTTGAGCTCGGCGCGGGTGAGGTCGAGTTCGCTCTTGATCGAGCTCGCGGTGCGCCGCATCTCATCGGTAGCATCTGCGAAGCGCTTGGTTGCCGAATCGACCACGTCGGTGATGGCGTTGCGGATCTTGTCGGCCGACTCCATCGTCTTGCCTTCGGCGTTCTGCAGCGTCTGGCCGACGAGGTTTTCGAAGGAGCGCATGACCCTTTCGAGGTCTTCCGACTTCTTGACCAGGCCGACGGCGAGGTCTTCGAGCGACGACTGCCTTTCCAGCGTGTGCTCGAGGTTGCTCTGGGCCGAACTCAACAGGTCCGAGGCGCTGGCCAGCAGGCGGCTGTGCTCATCGAACTTGGTGGCGATCGAGGCCACTTCGCGCAAGGTCGACGACGACAGTTCCGTCAGCCTTGTGGTGTTCGAGTCGACCAGGCGCGCCGAGCTGGCAAAGGTCTGCGCCGCTTTTTCGGTTGTCGCCGCGAAGCTCTGCGTGCTGCCGGTCAGGCGTTCGTCGACCTGGCCGAGATTGACCGCGGCCTGCTCGATCAGCTGGCCGAGCTGCGAACTGGAATTAGTCATGCGGCCGATGAGATCGGCAACGCTGTCCGACAGCGACGAGCGGGCGCCTTCAACCGCCGACAAGGTCTCGGCGGTGCGGTTGGCGAGCGCGTTGACCAGGGCAGCATTTTCGCTGCGCAGCTTCTCGGTCGCGCGTTCGGTGACCTCTTCCATGCTTTTTTGCAGTTCCGAGCCGCCCTGGGCGAAGCGCTCGACCAAAGGCCGCGCGGTTTCGTCGAGGATCTTCGACATTTCGGCCGACCGCGCCGCGAGCATGGTGTTGAGTTCGCGGGTGTTGGCGCCGATCGTCTTGGCGGCGTCGTTGGTGCTCTGGCCGATATGCTGGCCAACAGCAGTGAAGGTCTCGGCGATCACATTGGCGCGCGAAACGAGCTGTGCCTCGGCGCTCGACACCTGCTCGTTGAGCCTCTGGCCTATCGTTTCGGTGGTGTGGGCGAGGCGGTTCTCGACGCTGGCTATCTGCTCCTCGACACGGGCGGCCGCGGCCGCCGCGGTCGACGCAAGACGCTCGTCGGCGCCGGCAAGTGCCTGCTCGATTTCGCGGGCGTGCACGGCCAGTTCCTGGCCGGTCTGGCGCGCACGATCGGCGACCTTCTGCTCGGTGCTGGCGAAAGCCCCGACGATGGTCTGCGCATGCTCGCCGATCGTCGAAGAGCTGTCGGCGATGCGCGAGACCAGGCGCTGGTCGGCCTCGTCGAAGATGCGGCCGATCTCGGACGCACGGCTGGACAGAGCATCCGAGCCCTCGGCGATGCGCGAGACCAGTTGCTGATCGGCGGCATCGAAAATGCGGCCAAGGTCGGTTGCACGGGCGGCGAGAGCCTCGGCGGATTCGCCGATGCGCATGCCGAGCCGCTGGTCGGCGCTTTCGAAGTTGCGCAGGATGTCACCGGCGCGGGCGGCCAGCGATTGTGCCGTCTCGACGGCGCGGGCGACCAGTTTCTGGTCGGCTGCGTCGAAGGTGCCGGCAATCTCGCTTGCGCGGGCCGCCAGATGATCCGCGGTATCCT
>Ga0075364_10002513_pt1 | contig 10272 bp, 11 predicted proteins | sample EndMetdeltDD1764_FD_71517 | JGI IMG/M metagenome (GOLD analysis project Ga0075364, IMG submission 71517) | Populus endosphere microbial communities from Tennessee, USA - Endosphere MetaG P. deltoides DD176-4 | ecosystem: Host-associated > Plants > Roots > Endosphere | place: USA: Tennessee...
GGGGCATGTTGGGTGCCGTCCTCGGCTACACCCGCTACGAGGAGGCCGAGCGGGCGCAGCGCTCGGACCCGTGAGCGCCTGTCGCACGCCGGACGCGAACCGACCTGCCGAGCGCGCCGACGCCGCTCCGCCGGCCGCGACCTCTTGACGGGAGTTCGTTCGGGTAGTACGAACTGTTCGTATGATCCGAACCATGCGCGACGCGGGGTCCTCGTGATCACCACCGACTACGACGACGCCGGCGCCGTGGCCACGGCGGTGGCATCGCTCTACCCGGCCGTCTACCGCCGGGCCCGCCCGGCCTTCGACGTGGACACCGGGATCACCCCGAAGATGGTCGCCGCCATCCAGCACCTCCAGCTGGCGGGACCGTTGACGGTGGGGGAGCAGGCCGAGCACCACGGCCTGTCGAAGTCGGCCATGACCGAGCTCGTGGATCGGCTCGAGCAGCGGGGGCTCGTCGCGCGCATGAGCGACGAGCGCGATCGCCGGCGCGTGTTCGTCTGGCTGACCGACGCCGGCCGCCACCAGGCCGAGCGCTCGCTGCAGGTGCTCGACGTCGACGTGCTCACCGCCGCGACGAAGCACCTCGGGCGCACGCAGCGGCGCCACCTCGTCCTCGGGCTCCGTGCCCTCGTCCGTGCCCTCGAAGGAGACGACCGATGACCACCACCACCTGTGCGAGCTGCTCGATGCCGATGCACGAGGCCGCCGACCACGCGCTCGGCGATCCGTCCTCGAGCTGGTGCCGGTACTGCACCAACGAGGACGGCTCGCTCCAGGCGTTCGACGAGCGCTTCGACCGGATGGTCCAGTGGGCCGTGCGCCAGGACGGCCTCGAGCGGGCCGAGGCCGAGGCCCGGACGCGGGCGTACATGCGCACGATGCCGGCGTGGAAGGACCACCCCGCACTGGCCGAGCCCTGAACGCATGGCCGGGGACGCAGCGCGACCGAGGCGAGCGCCGCGGCTCACCCGACGAGGGGGAGCGACCGGTGCTCGTTCAGACGATCGCGGTCCGCCGGCGCCGGGCCCGCCACGCCTTGGCCACCGGGATGGCGTCGGTGGCCGCCAGCGCCCACGCGATGAGCACGGGCTGGAACACCAGGCGGACGGCCCGCTTCGCGTCGCTGTCCAACCCGAAGGCGTCGACGTGGTTGGTGAGCTGCGCGATGTTGCCGGGGAACACGGCGACGAAGAACGCCGCGGCGATCCCGCCGACGATGGCACGGGCCGGCTGCTTCCACGTCGCCAGCAGCGCACCGCCGAGGCCGATCTCGACGATGCCCGAGACGACGACGACCAGATCGGCGTCGGCGGGGAACCACGTCGGCACCTGCGCCTGGAACTCCTGGCGCTGCACGGTCAGGTGGCCGACGCCGGCCGTCGCGAGCGCGACGCCGAGCCCGGCCTGTCCGATGGCCTTCACGACCTTGCCCGCGCTCATCGTGGGTCTCCGGCATCGGCCTTCGTCATCGTGATCCCTCCCGGTCGTGTCGGTGCGGCGACCAGCTTGCCGGGCGCCCGCGCCCGTTCCTCCCGACGAATAGCGTCACGTGACGCAATGGTCGGCGGCGGACCGCCGCCGACCAACCGCAGGGTTCGGCCGCCCCGCCGACCAACGACGAAAGCCGCCCGACCGGACCGGGGCGATCACGTGGCCCCGCGACGTCCCCGGCCGCCCGCGGGCCCGATGGCGCCCCCCGAGCGAACCTGCCGGTGCGGACCTGGGCACCGGAGTCGAACCTGCGCACCGGTGTTCACCCAGCCGAGCCGACCGAAGGCGCGCGAGGGACCGGGACGAACGACGAGCGACGAGCGCCGGCTTCGGGAGACGGCCGTCGGTCGGCGGTGATCGACACGCCGCAGATGACGCACCGGGCCGCACGCTCTGGTCGTCGGGCGACGCTCGGCCCCTCCCGGGCGTTCGGCATCGCTCGCCCATAATCCTCGTTATGTCAAGTGAGGCGGGCGCCCTTCGGGCTCCCGTGCGCAATGGTCCCCCGACGGCGCGACGCCGGTCGAGCACCTCCCGTCGATGCCGTCCGAGCGCGTCGCTCACCCCAGCGCGAAGGCCACCAAGAAGAAGACGGAGGCGGCGAACAGCAGTCCCAGCAACGTCATCACGATCACCCCACATCGATCGGTCCGGGCCCGATGGAGAGGATACGCGCCCCTCCCCACGCGCCGAGGCCCGCCGCCCCGATTGCGTCACGTGACGCAACCACCCGACGGCGCTTTCCGCGGGCACCCCCGCGCACGCCTACGCTGCTGACTGCCGATGCCCGGGGCACCACCGGACCGCGACCTGGGCCGGCGGCCGCGAGGCCGCGGATCGGCATGCGCGAAACCAATGGCCACCACCCGACACGTCGAGCTCCGCCCGACATCCACCGCACCCACACAAGCGCGAGGCGAGCTGCGCCGCCTCGTCGCGCCCGGGGATCCCCCATGGCTCGGTGACGCCGAGCTGGTGGTGTCGGAGCTGGTGGCCAACGCCGTCGAGCACGGCGACGGGACCCTCTCCGTCTTCCTCGAGGTCGACCACGACCGCGTCCGCATCGCGGTCACCACGGGCGCCACCGACGCCGTACCGGCGGTCCTCGACGTCGGGCCCGACGCGCCCCACGGACGCGGGCTGCGCATCGTCTCGGCGGTCGCGCAGCACTGGGGCCACGAGGTCCGAGGAGGCCGACGGACCGTGTGGGCCGTCCTCGTCGAGTCGGGCGCGGAGCGCTAGATGACGGCGATGCCTTCGGGGGAGCTGCAGATCGAGGTCGGCGGCGATGCGGCCGGACGCACGGTCCTGGTCGTCGCCGGTGAGCTCGACCCGGCCACCGCGCCCCGGCTGCGGACCGCCGCAGCCGCAGTGATCGCGGCCGGCGATGCGCTCGTGCTCGACCTCGCGGGCGTGACCTTCATCGACTCGTCCGGCGTCGCCGTGCTCATCGCCACCCAGCGCGAGCTGCGGGCGACCGATCGGCGCTTGGTCGTCCGGCAGCCCAGCACGATGGTGCGCCGCGTGCTCGAGCTCGCGCAGCTGACCGACGAGCTCACCCTCGAGTGACCGGCCGGGCGGCGGGGAGCGTTGCGTCGGGGTCGAGCCGGAGCGCCACGATGCAGATGTCGTCGTCCGAGCGGTCGGCGGCGACGGTGGTGCGCAGGCGCTCGCAGATGCCATCCATCCGGGCGTCGTGGGCGACCGCGTCGCGCAACCGGCCCAGACCCACGTCGATGACCTCGCCCCGTCGCTCGACGAGGCCGTCCGTGTAGACCACGAGCGTGGCCTCCGGACCGAGGCTGCGACGGTGGTCGGGGAAGTCGCGAACGTGATCGAAGCCGATCGGCGGCCGGCCCTCGACCTCGAGCAGCTCGGTGCCGGCGTCGGAGTGGAGCACCATGGGCGGGTGGCCGGCGTGCGCCCACGTGACCGTGCGGGCGACCGGATCGATCGAGGCGTGCAGCACGGTGGCCAACGCGTCGGGATCGGCATCGATGACGAACCGGTTCAGCAGCCGGAGCGCCGCGCCGGGCGAATCGGTGGTGAACGCCGCGAGACGCAGCGCGTTGCGCAGCTGCGCCATGGTCGCCGCCGCGGCGAGCCCATGGCCGGCGACGTCACCAACGACCAGACCGATGTTCCCGTCGGGCGTGCGGAACACGTCGTACCAGTCCCCCCCGACGCGCCCTGGACCGGCCGCCGGGAAGTAGGACGCCTCGAGACCGACGCCGGGGATGATGGGCAGCACGGGCAGGATGGCGGACTGCAGCTCCTCGACGACGTGGCGCTGCTCGTCGAGTCGGGCCCGGGCGTCGTCGAGGGCACGCTCGGTGCGCCGCAACGTCGACACGTCCTGCGCGGTCCCCCACAGCCGTACGGGCACCTCGTCCTCGAGCACCACATCACCGTGGACCACGAGCTCACGCAGCTCGCCGTCGGCGCGCTGCACGGCGGCCTCGAAGCGGATCGGGCCGGCGAGCTGCTCGAGCGCCCGCTGTGCCTGGTCGATCGTCGACCGGTCCCCTGCCGAGAAGAACGCACCCACGAGCTCGTCGCGCGCCGGCAACGGCGAGTCCGGGGCGAGGCCGAAGAGCCGGCGCAGCTCGTCGGAGAACCACACCTCGTCGGTGGCCAGGTCGAGCTGCCACACGCCGATCGACGCGAGGTGCTGGGCCTCGTCGAACTGCGCCACGGTCTGCGCCAGCACGCGGTGCTGGGCGCGTCGCTGCGTCACATCGCGCGACACGACGAGGACGCCGTCGCCGAACTTCGACACGTACACGTCGTAGTAGCCCCGCACGACCTCGCCATCGATCGTGTCCTCGTACGGGAGCTCCTCGACGATGAGCGGCTGTCCCGTCTCGACCACGTCGACGTAGCCAGGCAGCATCGGCGCGAAGGCGGGGTAGGCCTCGAGCAGTCGCCGGCCGACGAGCAGCTCACGGGGGCGGCCGGCCACGTCGATGTCGACCTTGTTCATGTGCACGATCTCGAAGTCGACGATGCGCCCGTCGGGGTCGCGCAGCGCCCGCTCGATGGCGACGAGGTCGACCATCGCGTCGAGGACGTCGCGGAACCACGCCGGCCCCGACCCCTCGGGTGACCGAACCTCAGAGCTCGCCACGCCGCCCGTCCCCCCGCTCGCTCGTCGATCGGTCGACCGGCAGGTTAGTGCCACATCGGCGGCGCGCCGGAGGACCGGAAACCAAACACCGTTTGAATCAGGCGCCCGCCGTTGCTACGGTCCTCGCCGATGGCTATGGGGGACATCGGACCGCTCCTCGGTGCGGACGAAGGCTTGAACCACCAGATCGTCGACACGTTCGCGACGGTCGCCGAATCGGACCACGCGTGGACCGAGAAGATCTGGGTGTCGATCGCCGCGCCCGACGGCTCGATCCAAGCGGACTTCGGGCTCGGCAAGTACCACAACCGGGGCATCATCGACGGCTTCGGGGGCGTGTCCCGGGGCCACGAGCAGTGGACCGTGCGCGGCAGCCGCGAGGTGCGCACCGATCCCGAGGCGACCGCCATCGGACCGCTCGTGTACGAGGTCGTCGAGCCGCTGCGGGCGATCCGGGTGCGCCTCGAGCCGAGCGACGTGCAGCCGATCTCGTTCGACCTGACCCTGACCGGCGTGACGCCACCGTTCTTCGAGGAGCGCAACTACGTGCGCAACCGCCGGAGCCAGCGCGTCGACGTCAACGTCATCCGCTACCACCAGGGTGGGTGGGCGACGGGCTCGATCACCGTCGACGGTTCGACGACCGAGCTCGACGGAGAGGCGTTCGGGTTCCGCGACCACTCGTGGGGCGTGCGCCAGGGCATCGGCGTCCGCCCGCCCGACCTCATCGGCTCGTCCCGCCCCGCCGACGCGCCCGCGCCCGTCCGCAAGGGCCGCATGATCTGGTCGCCGTCGTTCTTCCGGCGGCCCGACGGCTCGTACTACGAGACGGCGCTGTTCTTCACCGGTGGCGTCTGGGACTACACCTCCGCCTACATCAACGAGGCGCAGGGCCGGCAGTCGCCGGTGCGGTCGTCGGACCTGCGCATCGAGTACGACCGGTACAACCGCTTCGTGCGCGGCGGTGAGCTGCTGCTCACCATGGACGACGGGGCCGAGCGCCACATCACCGTCGAGGCGCTCGGCGAGTCCGGCTTCTTCCTCAAGACGGCCAACTACGGACCGTGGAACGACCACATCCACGGCTCGTGGCTCGGGCCCCTGCACCTCGACGGCGAGCACATCGCCGACTGCTGGGAGGACGGCCAGCTCGCCGTGCTCGGCCAGTTCCGCGACACCCCGATCCGGGTGCGCGAGGGCGACGCCGTCGGCTACGGGATCCTCGAGAGCATCATCAACGGCGAGTGGCCCGAGCTGGGCCTGACCGCCGACTCCGACCGGATCGTCGACATCGTCTGAGCCCATGACCGTCAACGTGCTCGACCCCGAGTTCTACGTCGATCCGTGGGACGACTACCGGTGGCTGCGCGACGAGGCGCCGCTCTACTGGGACCCCGCGCAGCGCCTGTGGGCGGTGTCGCGCTACGACGACATCATCGCCGTCGAGCGCGACGGCGGGCGGTACACGTCGTTCCTCGGGTCTCGCCCCCACATCGACCTGCGCCTGGACGAGTCGATGATCAACCTCGACGACCCCGAGCACCAGGCGCAGCGCAACCTCGTCGCCCGCCAGTTCACGCCCCGCAGCGTGCGCGAGCACGAGGCGCAGGTGCGGGCCGTCGTCACCGACATCCTCGACGCCGTCACCCCGATAGGCGAGTGCGAGGCCATCGAGGCCATCGCCTCGCGGCTGCCGGCGATCATCATCGGCGACCTGCTCGGCTACCCACCCGACCAGTGGCAGCAGGTGCGGCACTGGTCCGAGCAGATCATGCACCTGACGGGCCAGACCGACCCGGACGGCCCACCCCACGAGATCCAGCCCGAGCTCATCCCGGTGATCATGGACTTCACCGAGGTGACGATCGCGCTCGTGAAGGAACGGCGAGCCGAACCGCGCGACGACCTCATCTCCCGGTGGACCCACACCGAGGGCTGGACCACCAAGCGCGTGGTCGACGAGACCATCCTCCTGCTCGACGGCGGCGCCGAGACGACCCGCACGGTGATCGGCTCGATGATCCGCGACTTCGCGCGGCACCCCGACCAGCGCCGGCTGCTGCTGGAGCGCCCCGAGCTGCTGTCGACGACCGCGGTCGAGGAGATGATCCGGTGGGTCACGCCGGTGCTCAACATGCGCCGGACCGCCACCGAGGACCACGAGCTGCACGGCCGCGAGGTGCACGAGGGCGACGAGGTCCTGCTCCTCTACGGCGCCGCCAACCGCGACCCCCGTGCCTTCGACGATCCCGACACGCTCGACGTGACCCGCGCCCACAACCGCCACATCGCCTTCGGCTTCGGCACCCACTTCTGCCTCGGCGCGCACCTGGCCCGCCTCGAGATCCGCGTGCTCTTCGAGGAGCTGCTGCGGCGCGCGCCCGACTGGGAGCTGATCGACCCCGACGAGCCGCGCATCCTGCCGGCCACGTTCGCCCGGGCCTACGATCGCATCCGCATCCGGTTCACACCGTCCCCGGCCGAGGGCACGAGCTGATGGACGCGGACGGGTCGGCGCTGACGCACGACGACCTCGGCGAGCGGCTCGCCGGTTGGTTCGCCACGCAGCTGCCGGACGCGACCGATGTCGCCGTCGAGGGGCTCGAGCAGATCGAGGTGGGCCACTCGGCCGAGACGCTCCTGCTCACGATCGTGCACGACGGCGAGCGGGACGACGTGGTCGTGCGCGTGCGCCCGCCCGAGCCCGGGTTGCTCGAGCCCTACGACCTGGGACGCCAGTTCACGATCTTGCAGGCACTCGAACCGACCGCCGTCCGCGCCCCCCGGGCCCGCTGGTACGAGCCGACCGGTTCGGTGCTCGGGCGCGAGTCGTACGTCATGGAGCGCCTGCCCGGTGTGGTCTACGAGCGCGGCGTCCCCGACGACGTCGCCGGCGACGCGGCGCGCGTCCAGAAGATGTGCGAGGGCATCGTCGACCAGATCGCGGCCATCCACTCGGTCGACCTCACCACGACGGGCCTCGACGCGATCGCCGACGGCCACGACCACGTCGACCGCGAGCTGAACCACTGGAGCGGCGAGATCGAGCGGGTCAAGCGGGCGCCGCTGCCGGCGCTCGAGCTGCTGGTCGCCGCGCTGCGCGAGCAGCAGCCTCCCGCCAACCCGACCGTCACGCTCGTCCACGGCGATCTCAAGCCGGGCAACGTCGCGTTCGTCGGCGACGAGGTCACCGCGGTGTTCGACTGGGAGCTGGCGACCGTCGGCGACCCCCGCGTCGACCTGGGCTGGGCCGAGGCCAACTGGACGATGCCCGGCTACATCACGTCGGTGCCCGGCGCCCCCGGCCCCGACGAGCTGGTGGCGCGCTGGGCGGCCTCCACCGGACTGACCGCGGAGCACCGCTCCTGGTACCGGTCGCTCGCACTGCTCAAGATGAACGTGATCCTGCTCGTCGGTGCGGCGCTGTTCGACCAGGGCCACAGCGACGACCTGCGCTTCGCGCAGATGGCCTACGCCATCGAGCCGCTCACCCAGGCGGCGCTGCGTGAGATCGGCATCGACGATGCGCCCGAGGCCGGCCCGGTGCGACCGCGCAAGGAGCGCGTCCAGCAGGTCAAGGCACGAGTGGCCGGCGACCAGACGACGCCCTGACGCGAGATGGCCCGGCCGACCGTCCCTCGCATCGATCGCGCGGAGGTCGTGGCCACCGCGCTCGCCATCATCGACCGCGACGGGCTCGACGGGTTCAACCTGCGCAAGATCGGCCGTGAGCTCGACGTCAACCCCGCCTCGCTCTACCACCACTTCCGCGACAAGGACGCCATCCTCCACGGCGTCCGCATGCTCGTGATCGACGAGAGCCACCTCACGGACGCAGCGCGCCCCGACGAGTCCTGGCAGGACCACCTGCGCCGGCTCACCATCCGGTACCGCCGGGCCCTGTTGCGCCATCCCAACGCCGTGCCCCTCATGGCACCCGACATCCTGCTGCGCCCGTTCAGCCTCTCGCTGCGCGACCACCTCGCCGAGACGCTCCTGACCAAGGGGGTGCCCCGCCACCTGGTCCTCGCGCTCATCGACCACGTGGAGGGCCTCGTCTACGCGTCGGCGCTGCTGAACCCGGGGTGCCTCGCGCCACGGGCGCGGCTGCCCGTGCGGCCGTCGGACGACGTGCCGTCGCTGGCCCGGGCCATCGCCGGCGCGCCCCGCTCGGCCGAGCGGCTCTTCGCGCTCGAGCTCGACGCCACGATCGCCGGGTGGTCCGTCCTCGTCGACGAGGCCACCCGATGACCGGACGCCGAGCTGCCCTCCCCGCCCCGGATCAGCGCTCGAGGTCGGCGTGGTCGTCCTGGTCGTGGCGACCGTGCCCGTCGTGGCGGTCGAGGAGCACGACCTCGGCCTCGGGATCGATCGGCGCGCCGGCGAACTGCGCGTTGACCGCGACGAGCGTGTCCCCGGCCTTCGCCACCGTCGTCGCGGTCTCGAACAGCGGACTCGTGATGACGCCCACCACGCGGCCGCTCGAGAGGTCATGGCTCACGCGCACGACGAGGATCTGGTTGGGGACGCCCGGCACCGTACCGTTCTGCACGACGTAGAGGGTCCGCCCCACGAGCAGGATCCCGTCGCCGGTCGCGACCGACGCGCCGCCGAGATCGACGACCGTGCTCGTCCCGCTGTCGGGATCGACGCGGTACAGCAGCCCGGTCGCGCTGTTGACGACGACGAGCGCCCGACCCGCCCGGTCCGCCGCGATCCCGTTGAGGTTGAAGCCGTCGACGAACTGCGCAGCGGGACCTTGGAGCGCGATCGTCTCGGGCGTCCCCACCGTGCCGTCACGCGCCACGGGGACGCGGTAGAGCTCGGGCATGACGCTGTTGGTGAAGTACGCGGCGTCACGGGTCAGGGTCACGTCGTTGATGAACGAGGTCTGCGTCGTCAGCGTGAGCGCCACGACCGGCGCGCCGGTCTCGAGGTCGTAGACGGCGGCCTGGCCGGTCGGCCCGCCGGCCACCCAGAGCAGGCCGTGACGCACGTCGGCCTTGAGCCCGACGGCGACGGGCATCAACGGGGTGGCGACGAGCACCTCGGACGTTCCCGCGCCCAGGTCACCGCGGGCGACGCGCCCGTCGATGCGTGATCCGGCGTAGAACGTGTCGTCGTCCCCGACGGCCACCCCCTCGCCCTGGAAGCCGTCGGGCAGGTCGATGGTGTCGGGCCTCGCTCGGTCGTGCCTGCCCGCCTCGCGCCGGCCGCTCGCGCCGGCCGAGGGTGCGAAGGCGGTCGCGGCCAGCAGTGCGAGTGCGGCGACGAGCGCGGCGATGGTGAAGCGACGGTCCATGTTGGCCCCTCCTCGGGATCGGACGCTTCCCTCCCGAGGCCGATCGAGAACCAGGGTCTCCCCCGGGCCGGACACCGGTCGGCCTCGCCCGAGCAAGGGGTACGAGCGGGAGCACCCGACCGGTTCTCGCCGTCGCCGGCACCGCGCCGGCTCGGCGATCCTTCGTCGCCCTTGCGCGGCGGCCGGGCGCGACCGACAGGAGCCCGATGGAGGGTGCGGCGCGCACGTCGGGCGAGAGCGAGGTGTACCTCGGGGTCGGCGCGCGCAACCTGCTCGTCGGGTTCTTCGTGCTCGTCACGCTCGTGCTCCCCCGTCCCGTCCCGTTCGACATGCGGGCCGTCACCGC
>Ga0075364_10002515_pt1 | contig 10271 bp, 13 predicted proteins | sample EndMetdeltDD1764_FD_71517 | JGI IMG/M metagenome (GOLD analysis project Ga0075364, IMG submission 71517) | Populus endosphere microbial communities from Tennessee, USA - Endosphere MetaG P. deltoides DD176-4 | ecosystem: Host-associated > Plants > Roots > Endosphere | place: USA: Tennessee...
CCCCTGCGTGTTCGCCTTGATATCGTTATGGGGTCGAATTAGGCGCACTCGCCCCATTTTTGTCTTGAAGACGCAACACAACAGTTACTTGAGCGGATGGATGGGCCTTTGAGCGATTCGCTGACTTGCAAAGGGGGAGCCCGGTCGCTTTTACGGGATACCCAGTGCAGTGATGCGGTCAGCTCACGTTCTCTGGCTTACAGTCATCCGTAGTTCAGAGAGCTCCCTCTCGCTATGTGAACACGACATGACATCTCATGGTCGTGCACGGTCGGTGACAGAACCGAGCCAGCGCAAATGTCAAAACCGGGGAAGTGGCTGATCGCGTGCCGTATCGTCGATATCTGGCGCTTTGATCGGCTGGACTTGCCCGAATTGTCACACACGCGAATCGGCATACTGGTCATCAGGATGATACCGCATCATCAAGTAGTCGAGGTGCACAAATTTGCAAAGAGTCGTGCTTGCAAACCATGCAGTTGAATCAAACTAACAAGTGGATAATTCCTGACGGGTGACGATTTTGCCGGATGCTTTTTGCATCGAACTATCTCGCAGCGTGCCATCACAGCTGCAATCGCGACTGCGCTGGTTTGAACCAGTGCAGTACCACACGGCAACACGCATCGATTATCGTGCTTGGACATATGGAGCGAGAGTCTGTTCGTCATGTGCGGGGCAGCAACATGCGATTGCGTAGGCCTGATATCGGCCGGCATCGGCCAATAATGACATCCACTCTCAAGAGCGTGCCATATAGGGCACTCGGATCGATCGATGCGAATCCGAAGCTGCCGATCTTGTCGGCGTCGTCCTTGGTAGTCATCCAGCGTGTCACGAGCATCCTGCCTGTGCGTGGCCGTAAGTATCAATCAGTTAGATCGAGGCATCAATTCAGCGACCTGAAAGGATGACGCCTCTACTGGTCAGAACTTGCCAGCGGTTGTTTTCGTTCTTGATTTCCTGGATTCGCCCGAGAGCAGGGACATCCTGTCCCGGCACGACCTCAATCACACCGGTCTTCCCCTCAAGCACGGCGACGCCATCATAGGCGCGGCGCACGTGCCAGCCGGGAATAACTTCGCGCGACGTACTTGCTGGCCGTTGCGCCTGAGGCTGCACCGTGCCGGTGATGTCGGGAGCATTCGCTAGCGTTGCCGCGACTTGTACCGCTTGGGTTTTCTCGTCAGCGATGCGCGCATATTTTGCAGCCAGGGCCGCCTGTTCACGCTCGGCGCGATCTTGTGCGCGGCTTGCCTGTTCGGCGGCCTGCGTACGGGCAGCTTCAGCGGCAGCGCGACTGCTGGCCACATCGCCGGTCATCTCCGCAACTTGTCGTCGTAACTGCGTGACGGAATCGCGGATGCTGCGAAGATCCGCATCAGATATGGCTGAAGAGGTCATCGGCCGCAGGAACAGATAGGCAATCGCGCCAGCGGAAACGAGCGTTGACAGGCCGACGACCATTGCCAGGGAGAAGAACGGAGCTTTCCATGCCGGCGATTGTAACGGTCTTGCGACAATACGGGCCGGCGGCACGGTGAACCGCACTTTTGCCTTGATCGGCTCTTCGCGGATGGAAACGCGAGCGCGTTGCATATTTGCCCGCGCTTCGCTGGCGAGACGCTCGTCGATCGCGGCGGCAGCAGCGATATGAGGTTTTGGTGTGGAGTGTGAGTTCGGTGATTGCTCACGAAACAGGCTGCCGTTTTCCACAGCGGCCGACTGTGAATCCAACGGTATCTTGGACATCGTCATGCTGATCTTTGCATTGGTCATGACTGTCTGCAGCGGCAATCAAATCGTAAGAGCGGCGTAACAAGCGAAGCTTGCGCGAAGCCGTCGTGGTGCGTGTCTGAGCAGATGATCAACTGAAGGTGGCTGCACATCGCGGACGGATGCGGATCTTCCGATCGATAATCGTGCGACTGAGTAATGCCGGCGGGACTGATGCGCAGTGCACAAGAGCGCAAAGCCATCGTGTAGTTTGTTGTGTGGTAGTCGTGTGGTCTTCAGCTCCCGGCTGATGATCTTCTCGTCGTCGCGTCGCGGCAGTTCAATTGAAAGCGCGGCGGGGCGCGCATTCATCATTGATGAAGTACGGCGCGATCAAATCAAAGAAGAGCCAAACAATATTGAAATCGATTCATAAAAATATAGATGAGTCGGGCTGCCTCACGCGAAAGCCCGTGAGATCGAATCAGTAAACTGCGCATTGAGTTAAATGCCGGAAGTCTTGATAATAGATCGGTAGGGGCTATTCATCGGTTGATGAAGTGGCGTTTTAAGAAACCGACACTATTGCCGTGGCCATGGATATCGATCTCAAAACCCTTCGCGATTACGTGAAATTGTTGAAAGCCGAACGGCAGGATTCGCCGATCGGCAAGATCAAATCGGGCGCGACTGAAATCATTCGAAAGAACCTTCGGGAACTGGAACGGATGCACCGTGAAGACGGCGCGACGTGGACCGAAATTGCTGCGGGCCTTGCTGCGCAGGGCGTTACCCAGGGCGATGGCCAGCCCATCACTGGCCGTCGCCTGACAGCCTTGATGCATAATATCAGGGTACAGGAAGAGCGGGGCCTTGCCCGGGAGAAGGCGCTCGCTGATGCGCCTGACGAGGAGCCGCGCGAGCCACAAGGCAGCGGCGACTGAGGCGCCGTTGCGGATTATCAATTCGATCCATTCAAAATGACGCGTCTTGCTGATGGCGTTCAGTCGCGAACGTCGTTGAGGTGGATAGAGTTGAGATAGGTGACAGGCATGTCCGGTGTCTTCGCCGCATCTGCCTTCGCCGCATCGGACTATGGCGCGCCCTCCGCTTTTGCACCCGCTCGACGTCAACTGACCTGTGCAAGGACCCGGTGATTTTCGAGGATGTCTTCGGATGTTTCATTATGCGGCCCCAGTCCGTCAGCTCCGACTGTTCGGACCGTCATCCGACGTGTCGACGCGCGGTCACGGCCAGCCTGATATGATGCTTGATCAACCTCTCACTAACTAGGCAACGCTTCACTTCGAAGCGCGCTCAGGATGTTGTGGTCCACCATATCTTGCAAAGGATGTGTCGACAGCGCGTGATGCGCTGAGCTGACGACATGGAATACAGATGGTGGCGCCACGCCGCTTATCGAAGGGTCTCGCAGCGGCAACGGTCATCGGACGCAGCAGGTGAAAATTGGACATGCCCGAGCGACCTTCAACAGGTCGGGCAACGATCCCCGGCCGGACGCCGTAAGCGGACAACCGGTGTCCGATCGCAGGCGGCTCTGGGAGGCGAAAGGCGGCTTCGGGCCAGTTCGCCGAAAACGCTTGCAACTAGGCATGTTGCAGCCTTCTTCGCCCTCGTCAGACGCGTTTTTTTGTTGCATTCATGTCGTGTCGCGCATCAATCCATGATGGCGATTACCGTTCCATTGCAACCCCAGTTAACTGGCCACGTCTGTTAAGGAATCCCATCGGTGAGTGCGACGGCTGAAAGCCCAAATAGGACGAGACCGAGAATCCTCGAACTGGGCTCCTGGCACTACTGTAAGGACATCTATCCCGAAGAGACGGATGTGCTTTGGACGGGGGAGCGGCCGATCCCTCGCGGACGAGCGGCCAAAGGCTTCGCCGACTGCACGCCCTGGCGATTCATCAAGGCGATGGGTGAGGCGCGACGCGGGGCATACGACCTGATCATCGTCTATATGCCACTACGCCCGGCGTGGCATCCGCGCTACTGGCTACGCGCTTTTTTCCGGCAACCGCTTCGTCCGCTCTCCGCGATGACAAGAGTGTTCGGCGTTTCCTGGTTAAGATTTGTGAAGCTCCCCGTGCCGATCGCCGTTCTGGATATGAACGACGCCTTCATCGTCGGTTCGCACAACTTCTTTCTGCTCGACAAGGCTACCGCGGCCTTCAAACGCGAGCTTCCCGTCGATCGGTGGCACATTCTCTGCCACTCGGCCCATCCGGCACTGCCGACGCGGCGCATAAGGCGCAATCGGCGCTGGAACGAACGTCTGGCGAAGATACGCCCCATTTCGCTTCCTGCAGCAAGGATCGATACCGAAGGCGAACATCCGGAAAAGACGTCTGATGTGTTTTTCGTTGGCGAAGTCGCGGAAAATTCGTGGGTGCGCCGTGTCGGTCTTTCAGAACTCGAGACGTTGAGAAGCAAGGGGCTCAAGATCGATATTCCGCGTGATCGGCTACCGCATGACGAATTCCTGCGGCGGCTTTCGAGCGCATGGCTGGCCTGGTCACCTTCGGGCTATAGCTGGGAGTGCTATCGGACCGCCGAGGCGGCGCAATGCCTGACCGTGCCGGTTCTCAACTATCCGACGGTCGAACGTCACGCCCCCGTTCGAGAACACGAGCATGTCCTGCTATACGACGTGACTCCGGGCAGTCTGTCGTCCGCGATCGAGCGGGGACTGAGCGACAAGCCGCGTCTGCGCCAGATGGCACTGGATCTGCGCGATCATGTTCGCAAATATCATCTGCAGGACGCGATGGTCGATTATGTTGTCGACGAGACGCTGCGGGGCGCGGGGCGAACAGCTTAGCGGAAGCAAAGCTCCAGGCCCGATCCGTTGGATTTGACCCCGCCACGCATGCCGCCATGCCGTCTAGTGCGGCGCGGTGGTCAGTCAGGCTCAAAGCGTGTTTGAGAAGAGCTTCGCGCCGTTCGGCCTGCCGGAGCTGGCTTCGACGCCAAGGCTTCCCGGCGAAAATGCTTCACTTCGCCGGACGTGGCGGAACGAGCTATATCACCAGCCAGTCGGCGTTTGCCGGCCGCCGCCGCAGCAAGAATTGTTTCTGTTGCCATAATGGCTGTCGCCTGCGGCTAGTGGCGAGCTGATTTGTCCGTACCGATCTTGGGTGGTTCGAGCATTACCTCTTTCAAGTGATCGCCATCTGCAATCAGGACCACAAAGTTGAGTTTTCCATCTTGTTTGATCAGACCTCCGGCGAGAGCGTTTCCCTCTGCAGCCTTCTCGGCAATGCGTACGGCGTCCAACAGCTCTTGCTTGATTGACTTCAGAGCGATGAGGTTACCCAAATCCTCGTGGTTGAGCTCCCTCAGCGAAAATGAAGTTTCCTTCTCTGTCACACTTCCGGTGTTCGCATCTATGATATTTTCCCAAATGCGCTCATTCTTTACCGTTAGCACTCGATAAATGGGCGGTCCTGATATCTCAAAGCTGACGTCCGCGGCCCGCGAACGATCATGCAAATGCTCGGCGATCGCGACTGCTTGACTGAGGGATATTTTTACAGTGCGAAATTGCTCGAGCAAGCGACGGATCACTGCATCCTCGGTATCGCGCTGGCCGGCTGCATCTCGGTTTGCAGCGTCCAAAGGCGCATGGCTGACATCAGCTATCGCGCCCGTGGCAGCGAGAGTGGCAGACAGAAAGATCATCGCTAACAGTCGCTTCTTTGACATGAGATAAATCCAGTGGTCGTGCGCGCAAAAACGGACCGTTGACCTTTATTGGTATGTTCGTGGGTGCATGCTGGCGGTTGCTCCGGGTGCCTTAAGCTCGGAGACGATCCGGATCGGCGGAAGCGTCGAATGAGATTCGACGAGCTTGGTTGAGGCTTTCCGGTTGATCGGTGCCGCCCCTCGATCGACGAATGCGTGCAGCCAAGCGAGCAAGGAAATCGTAACGCCCAGCAGCAAGCTTAGGCCCACGAGAGACAGAGCTACGATCAGGTTCAGTGATGCGGCCACTAGTCCTGGCCACGGATTTTCTCGTCCAAGCAGAAAGAACAGAGTTGACATTTTCGGCTCCGAACTATACTAAACCGTATAGTTCATATAAAGCCCACGCCGCCGCATGAGTCAAGAGCGAAGACTCGCAAGCGCGCGTTCAGACGGTTTGAGGGGGAATAGTAGCGTGTCGCTGCGTTTCTCGTTCGAAATGCAGATGCCTCAGCCCGACAAAGGATACCTGTATGTCCAAGTACACATTAGTCGTCGTGCTGGCGGCCTTGTTCACCAATAGCGCAGCCCTAGTGCTGGAGAACCGCGGTTCATCCGAGCAAAGGGCCGCGTGCACGCCTGACGCCTTTCGGTTGTGCGCGACCTACATTCCTGACGCCACGAGCGTGGAAGCCTGCCTCAAGCAGAGACAGCCGGAACTCAGCGACGCGTGCAAAGCCGTCTTCGACCACGCTGCGGCCACTACCACTAGCAGAACCATAGGATCGCTCCGCCACCGCGGCGCAGGAGATGAGGAATGATCGCATGAATACGGCATATGCTCCCGCTTTCGCCGCGTTCGGGGGCTCGGCCTTCGGGGCGATCTCCACAATTGTCACTGGATGGGTGACTAGGCGACGCAGGCATCGCGAGCGCGATTTTGCCCGGTCGATTTCCAAGCGCGAGCGGCTCTATCGAAGTTTCATCGAGGAAGCCTCCCGACTCTATGCCGACGCGCTCGTCAGCGACAAATCCGAGATTCCGCAACTGGTCAAGCTGTACGCGCTGGTCGGGCGAATGAGGATTCTGTCCAGCGATGAAGTGGTTCAAGCCGCGGAGCGGGCGGCTCGCTTGATCATCGAAACCTACGTGTCGCCAAACCGCGAATTTGTTGATTTGCCTGCGTTCATGGAGGACATGGATCCCTTGCGTGGTTTCGGGGAAGCCTGCCGCCGGGAATTGCAATCGATCACACCTCGCTGAGGTCGCAAGCAATGCAGCCACAGATACGCCAAGCGGGATCATCATGCATTCGTCGGCGGATCGTACAAGAAGCGATCAGATTGCACCGGGAGATCGGTTTCAAGAAGACGACTGTCACCGATATCGCTAGGGCAGCGTCGATGTCGCCCGCTAACGTTTACCGCTTCTTCGCTTCAAAACAGGATCTCGAAGAGGCCGTAGTGGCGGATCTGTTCGAGCGCGTCTCCATGGCGGCAACGCTTGCAGCTCGCGGCGGCGGCTCTGCTATGGAGCGCTTAACGGCCGCATTAGCGGCAATCTCACGGTCGCATGAGCATCGGCTGAAGAACGACAGCAAACAGCACGAGCTTGTCGCTGCGGCGGTATGCAAGAACTGGACGGTCGCCCTGTCTCACGCGGACCGGATCAGAGGGCTGGTGTGCGCGACCATTGCCGACGGACAGGCGAGTGGCGAGCTGCGACCGGGAAGTCCGATGGCGATGACCTGTTGCCTGCTTGAATCGATGGACGCATATCTCAATCCGTCGCGGATCACCGCAGCTACTGTTCGGCCCGCGTTTGACGAGATGATGGATTTCTGCGCGGGCGCTCTACATCACGTAGCGCGGGGTCAGTCGATCGACTTGACCGCTGAGGTCTGTCCCAACGCCGTGGCGCAAAGATAGAGAGCGGGGTCTGTGGCTGAATCACGGCTTCCAGTCTGCCTCACAAGCCGCAAGAAAAAAGTTCACCCGTTCGTGCAAGAACGTCGGCAGCTCCTTTCTGAGATCCTTCAGTTCCTCACCCATCAGCGATCTCATAAGCATCGGGAGCAGGATGAGATCCATAAACATCTGCGCGGTCGCAACGCTGCGCTTTGCGCCGAAGGGTCCTTTGGCTGAGCGCGTGAGCTTCTGCGTTGCCTCGTTTAAGAGCGATGAAACTGCCCCAGCCGCACGGTCGCGCGCCGCGTCGTGAACATTTCGGCTCAACTCGGGAAATCGTCGCGCTTCGGCGATCGTCGCGCGCGTGAGGTCCAGCGTGTCCTCCACGAACCTCTCCACAATCTCGATGCCGAGATTGATAAGCTTCTCGTGGATAGTGCGGCCTGTCGGCGAAAATCCCTCGAAATCCGTTAATCCGTTGATCGTGCGGGCCACCACAGCCACGAACAGTGCCTCCTTGCCGGGGAAATGGGCATAGATGGTCGGTTTGCTCGCGGGCGCCAATTCGGAGATATCGTCGATGCTGGCGCTTCGAAAACCTTTCTCGAGGAACAGCTGTTGGGCCGCGTCAAGAATCCGCGCCTGGACATCACCGGCATGATCCTTGGGGGGTCTGCCGCGTTTCGGGCTCTTGTTCTTGGTCATTCCAAACTTCCAATCACGATTATGCGCATCGATCCCACTTGACACGGCTAGGAGAGAAGTGCAACAAAAAGAAAATATACGGTATAGTGTATATGTTACGACGGCGGCCTGCACCCGATGCCGCGTTTTGCGCAGGAACGAACTTCCGCGGGCCAGCTCTCTAAGCTGCAGGTCGACCGCATCCCGAATCTGGCTCGCGGAGCCAACCGGTCGCTGCCGTCCAGCGGTGGATGCGCTCGGCGAGTTGTTGTTAACCCCCACCGCGTGGATCTCCTATGAACCATGATGCTGCGAACCACACCGAGACCGATGAAGCAGCCGGCAAACGCAAGCTAAAGGTCGCGAGCGTCCTGGCGGCCGCGATTGTCGCAATCGCGCTGAGTGGCTGTAACGATCGTGCTACTGCTCCCACTACGCGCACTGCTACCGTGCGCACGGAGGTCGTGCAGCCGCGCGACCGACAAGCCTCTGTCACCCTCACCGGCGAAATCCAGGCCCGGTTTCGCGCTGACCTTTCGTTCCGCGTCAGCGGGCGTGTGGCCGCGCGCTATGTCGATGTTGGCGCTCACGTCCGAGCTGGCGACGTCCTGGCTTTGCTGGATTCCGCCGAGCAGCAGGCTGAGGTCGATGCCGCAACTGCGGCGGTGCTGGCCGGAGAATCTCAGCTACGCGTCGCCAGGGCAACCTTCGAACGGCAAAAGGCGCTGATTGCAAGCGGCTTTACCACGCGGACGGTCTACGATCAGACGCAGGAAGGATTGCGAACGGCAGAAGGTGCACTTGAAGCAGCAAAAGCGGAGCTCGGAACGTCGAAAGACGCCCTTAGTTATACCGCGCTGCGCGCAGAAACGGCGGGCATAGTCACCGCGCGCAATTTGGAAGTCGGCCAGGTCGTACAGGCCGCACAGCCCGTTTTCTCCCTGGCGCAGGATGGTGAACGGGATGCCGTGTTCGACATCTACGAATCCCTCTTCTTTGGCGATCTCGACAACAGCCGCGTCTCCTTGGTGCTCGTCTCCGACGCAGGCGTTACGGCGAGCGGTCATGTCAGGGAAGTTTCGCCCGTGATTGACGTGAAGAGCGCGACCATCCGCGTCAAGGTTGCGATCCAGGATCCATCAGCGGCGATGACGCTTGGAAGCGCCGTTGCAGGGACCGTCAAAGCGAAAGCTCAGCAGCAGATTGCGTTGCCCTGGAGTGCATTGGCGGCAGCGGGATCCAGGCCCGCGGTCTGGACCGTCGACCCGGCGACCAAAACGGCTGCGCTCAAGCCGGTGACGATCGGCGGTTATGAAGCCCGCGAAGTGCTGATCAAGGCAGGCCTCAAGCCGGGCGATCGCGTCGTCATCGATGGCGGCAAGCTGCTGAGCGTCGGCCAGGCTGTGACATATGAGGGAGACCCGTCATGAAGAAACGCGCCATGATTGCAATCGGCACGTTGGTAGCCGCGCTCGTGCTGGCGGGATGTCAGCGGGACGCGAAAGCGCCCGAGCCTGTGCGACCTGTCCTATCGAAGGTCCTTGAGCCCAGCGGCACGGATGACATGGTTGCCGTGGGCGTTGTCGAACCGCAGTACAAGAACAACCTCGCGTTCCGTGTCTTGGGACGTCTGACAGGGCGTCCCGTCTCCGTTGGTGACCTCGTCAGCGAGGGACAAACTGTCGGGGTCATCGATCCCACGGCTCTTGAGCTTACAGTGCGCTCGGCCAAGGCTGAGCTTACGAAGGTCGAGGCGCAGCTGGCGACTGCAACGGCGACGGAGCAGCGGCAGCGAACCCTCATCACAACCGACGCCACTACAAAGCAGACACTGGACAATGCGGAGCAGGCGCGGGCCGGCGCCACTGCATCGGTGGCTCACGCACAGGCGAACTTGATCAAGGCGATCGAGCAACGAGGCTATGCTCAGATCAAGGCCGATTTCGCTGGCGTCGTCACTGCGGTGGGCGCAGAGGTTGGGCAAGTTGTTTCTCCGGGCCAAAAAGTTGTGACGGTTGCAAGGCCCGACGTCAGGGAGGCGGTGGTCGATATCGGGGAGGATTTCCCGGTGCCACTTGAAATCGGCTTGCCTTTCACGGTCGGCTTACAGTTGCTCCCCGCCGTTCAGGTCGAAGGCAAGGTTCGCGAGATCGCCCCGCAGGCAGACCCTCTGACGCGTCTACGGCGAGTTCGGATCACGCTCAACGATCCTCCGGAAAGCTTCCGCCTGGGCACGACCGTTACGGCGAAGCTCGGCAA
>Ga0075364_10002517_pt1 | contig 10269 bp, 14 predicted proteins | sample EndMetdeltDD1764_FD_71517 | JGI IMG/M metagenome (GOLD analysis project Ga0075364, IMG submission 71517) | Populus endosphere microbial communities from Tennessee, USA - Endosphere MetaG P. deltoides DD176-4 | ecosystem: Host-associated > Plants > Roots > Endosphere | place: USA: Tennessee...
AACAGCTCGGCGGTCTTGCCGCGGATCACGGCGAGATATTCGTCCTCGGTGGTGGCGGTGTTCTTGGCCGCCGCCAGCTGCAGCACCTCGCCCTCGGCGATCACGGCCGCCGCCGTCGACAGGATCTTGAGGGCGGGGAGAGAGCCGACGTCCACCATCATGCGGAACGCCTGGCCGAGCAGGAAGTCGCCGACCAGCACGCTGGCCTGATTGCCCCACACCAGCCGGGCCGACTTCTTGCCGCGCCGATAGTCGCTCTCGTCGACCACGTCGTCGTGCAGCAGGGTGGCGGTATGCATGAACTCGACCGCGGCGGCCAGCCGGATGTGGCCCTCGCCGCCGTAGCCGCACAGCTTGGCGGCGGCGATGGTCAGCATCGGCCGCAGCCGCTTGCCGCCGGAATCGATCAGATGGTGCGCGAGGGTCGGGATCAGCTCGACATCGGACACCGCCTTGTCGAGGATGATGCGGTTGACCGCCTGCATATCCTCGGCAACGATCTCGATCAAAGGCTTGATGCCCTCTGCGGGATCTCGCGCCTCTTCGAATGGGACGACCACGCCCAAGTTGTGCTATCCGCCCTGGAGTTCGGTTGCCCTCGGTATAGCCGGGACGGATGAGGGGTCAAGCCCGATCGGCGCGACGCAGCCGCCCATCCAGCCCGCCAGGGAGCGGTTATCCGGATCACGTATGCATGAATTGCTGCGCAGCAACGATGCCGTCCTGATCAGCTTCGCGGAGTCGATCCTGCGGGAGGCCGGCGTCGGGAGCCTGGTGGCCGATCAGCACATGAGCGTCATCGAAGGCTCGATCGGCGCCTTCCCGCGCCGCCTGCTGGTCAAGACCGAGGACGCCGCGACCGCCCGGCAAGCCCTCAGCGAGGCCGGACTCGAAGCCTGGCTGGTCCGGGACGGGAGCGCCGACACGTGAGCAACCCCGTCACGACGCCCACGACGGACGATGCCTTCCTCGGCGGTGCGCTGCAGATGCTGCAGCCGCAGAACAGCTATCGGGCTGGGCTCGACGCCGTGCTGCTCGCCGCGGCCGCATCCATCCTGCCGGGGGCAGGCGCACGCGTGCTGGATGTCGGCGCCGGCGTCGGCGTGGTCGGCCTGGCGGTCGCCCGACGCGTTGCCGATGCGCATGTCACGCTGGTGGAACGCGATCCGCAACTCGCCGCTCTCGCCTGCGCCAACATCGCCCGCAACCAGCTGGCCGACCGGGCAAGCCTCATCGAAGCCGACGTGTCCCGGCCCCTGGGCGAGCTGTCGCAGCTCGGCGCTCTGGTCGACAGTTTCGACTGCGCGCTGGCCAATCCGCCCTACCACACGCAGGGTCGCGGCACGTCGGCCCGCGACGCCATCAAGGCCGGCGCCAATGCCATGCCGGACGGCGATCTCGATCGCTGGGCCCGCTTCATGACGGCCATGCTGCGCCCGGGCGGCAGCGCCGTCGTCATCCACAAGGCCGAGGCGCTACCCGAGCTTCTGGGTGCCTACCCCGGCCGCTTCGGGGATCTTCTGCTCGTGCCCATCCATCCGCGCGATGGATCACCCGCCACGCGCGTGCTCCTGCGCGGCATCAAGGGCAGCCGCGCGCCCCTGCGGATCCGCGCCGGCCTCGTCCTGCACAATGCCGATGGCAGCTCCCGACCGGAGATGGAGGCCATTCTGCGGCACGGTGCGGCGCTCGATCTGGATGCCTGACCGCAAAAGGCTGCGGCCCAGCCGGCGGCGGCAACCCCCGTCGCCCATCACCATATCCCTCCGACGCCTTCATTTTTGACAGCGCGATTTCCGCCCCGGTCACAAATTCTCCTTCCTTCAGACTTCTTGTGACGCTGAGGTTTACTGCTGAGGGGGGATCGGTCCGGGTGCACAACACGATTACCGTAATGAACGCCAAGGGTGGCGTCGGCAAATCGACTCTCGTTCTGGGCCTTGCGGAGACTCTGTCGACCTATCATGGCCAGAGGGTTCTGGTCATCGATTCGGACGCCCAGGCCAGCATCAGCCACATGCTCCTGCCGCAAGAACAGCTGGAATCGATCCGCGACAACGGCCGCACCATCGTGGAGCTTCTGATCGGCGTGGTGCTGAGCGAAACCCCGGCGCGCTGGCAGGATTTCGTCGTGGACGGCGCCTCCGACGTGGACGACGCCCGCTCCATCTCGCTGCTGCCCAGCGACACCCATCTGACGCTGTTCGAGCGGGAGGTCTCCAAGCGGGACCACGAGGTGCGTCTGCGACGCTTTATCCGCACGTGCCTCGACGAGGCCAAGCGGGCCTACGACATCGTGCTGATCGACAGCGCGCCCGGCCTTTCCGTTCTGACCGAGTGCTGGCTGCGCGAGGCCGACTTCTACTTGTCGCCCACCAAGCCCGACTACATCTCGACCAGGGGACTGAAGTTCCTGCGCGAGTTCCGCCAGCGCGACCCCGAGATGGGATTTGCCGAGCCGCTCGGCGTGATCATCAACATGAAGGACCCGCACGCGCCCGAGGACGAGCAGTACGACAACTGGCTGCGGCAGGACCAGCAGCATCGCTGCTTCCAGCAGTCGGTGGCCCGCGTCGGCCCCCTGCAGACAGCCGGCCGTTTCTCGCCGCGGCCGCGTTCGTACTGGGCCAAATACCCGGGGCAGACGGGCGAGCATCTGCGTGATCTCACAGCGGAACTGCTGCATCGTATCAGCACCAGCCCGCCGAAACGCGCCTGAGGGGCGATCGGCCGCCCTGCGACATGGCGAGCAGCCACCCGTCGCCGCCTTGAAAAGATCGCCGGATTTGCCAAACATGGTCCGTTGATCCGCAGTGCTGCCTCGCCGGCCGGAATCCGTGCAGCGACAGCTCTGGCATACGGCACTCTCGAGAAGGATGGTGGAATGAGACGCGTTGCGCAGGCCGGCCTGCTAGGGGCGAGCCTTTTGACCCTTGCGATCGCCGGGACAATGGTTGCAGGCCCAGTCCGCGCCGCAAGTCCGAAGGTGGAAGCCGCCATCAAATCGCTCGGCAAGATCGAGGCCAATGAAGAGAAATTCCACGCCTTCTGCAAGCTCATAAGAGATATCGACGACCTGCCCGATCAGGAGGATGCCAAGGCCGAGGCGCTCGACGTGGAGCTGGAAAAGCTGCTCAGGTCGATCGGTTTCGATGTGTTGCAGGCCTGGGACCTCGGCGGCGACCTCGACCCGCAATCGGAGGACGGCAAGGCTTTCGAAGCGGCCATGGAAGCGATCGAGGAGAAATGCCCCGATTGATGCCGCCCAGGTTGATGGTGGGCGGGCGATAGGCGAGAATAGTTGCAGCTATCTCGCGCCTCCCCCGCGCGGCTGGAACAGGAGGACGGTCGTGACCAAGTCACTCGTTCAGCAGCAGTTTGGCGCGCATGCTGCGGCCTATTCCACATCCACCGTGCACGCCAAGGGCGCCAGCCTTGCCCGCCTCATAGAGCTGACCAAGCCGCACAAGACCTGGCGGGCACTCGACGTGGCAACCGGCGCGGGCCACACGGCCGCGGCGTTCGCTCCACATGTTGCCAGCGTCGTCGCCAGCGACCTGACCGGGGAAATGCTTACCGAAGCCGCCGCTCTGGCCGCCTCCAAGGGCTTCACCAACATGACGACGGCACGTGCCGACGCCGAGGCGCTCCCCTTCGCCGATGCCTCCTTCGAGCTGGTCACCTGCCGCATCGCCCCGCACCACTTCCCCGACGTCCCGACCTTCGTCGCCGAGGCCCGGCGCGTGCTGGTGCCCGGCGGCACGCTGGCCGTGGTCGACAACATCTCACCCGACCAGGTCTCGACGCCCGGCTTTTCCAGCACCGATCTGCGCGATGCGTCGCTCACCTACAACGCCTTCGAGAAGATCCGCGATCCCAGCCACGGCCGCTGCCTCGGCATGACCGAATGGAGCGAGGTGATCGAGGATGCCGGCTTCGAGCCGCTGCACGCCGAGCGCCTGCCCAAGGACATGGAGTTCCAGCCGTGGGTGGAGCGCATGGGGGCCGACTCCACCACCGTCGAGCGGCTTCGCGCCATGCTGACGAGCGCTGCGCCGGCCCTGGCAGCTTTCCTCAAACCCCGCGAGGTGGACGGCGTTCTCTGGTTCACGCTGGACGAGGCGATCCTGATCGCCCACAAGCCAGGGTGAAATCTCCCCCGCGCGAATGGGTGGTAGTGGATCAGTTTGAGAATGGCCACGCTTGACAGGCCCACGGTGACGCAAAAGCGCCTACTCAATGTTGGTGGCGGCCACAGGGATGCGCCTCTGCCGGATTACTATTCCGACTGGCTTCGACATTGGCTGGATATCGATGCCGGTGTCTCGCCGGACATCTGCGGAGACGCAAGACAACTGGTTGAACTCGTCTCCCCTGGCAGCTACGACGCCATCTACTGTTCCCACAACATCGAGCACTACTATCCACATGACGTGCCAAAGGTACTGGGTGGATTCCTGCATGCTCTGAAGCCGGACGGCTTTGCTGAAATCCGTTGTCCAGATCTCGGAGCTGTGATGCAGGACGTGGTTGCCCGCAAGCTCGATATCGACAGCGTTCTCTACACCAGTCCTACCGGCCATCAGATCACGGTGCGGGACGTGATCTATGGTTACGGGGTGGAGATCGAACGCTCCGGCAATGACTTCTATGCGCACAAGACAGGATTTACGCAGGCGTCTCTTATGCGAGCCCTGCAATCCGTGGGCTTCAAGGGCGGCGGTATCGCCTCCAAGGATTTCAACCTCATTGCATACGCCTTCAAGGCCGTGCCCTCGCCGGAACAGCGCTCCATGCTGGGCCTTTAAGGGCTTCGCTCTGCGTCGGCCAACCGCGGATGGGCGTCCCGAATTTCAAACTGACCCACTACCGAATGGGTTGAATTCTTTACCGGTTGTCGGCTATAAGCGCCCCATGACGAGCCGCCTTCACACCCTGATCGCACGAATTATGGCCCCGGCTGCCTGAAGGCGCCGGATTGCATTGCCATTTCGCGATCACGTGTAAGGAACTCCCCAATGCCCTCGCAAGCTGTTGCCGCCGCAGGCGCTCCTGCGCCGCGCGCCGCGCCCGATACCGTCCGCGCCTTCTTCTTCGTCTCCGCCCCCGCCGATCCGGGCCTGCTGCCGCGCCTGATCGAGCCCGTCGCCAAGCTTGGCGCGGTCCCCTCGCGCGTGCATGCCTCGCGCGAAGCAGGCGACGGCAGCGAGCTCAGCGTCGACCTGCGCCTGACCGGCGTCGCCCCGCGCACGGCGGAGCTGGTCGAATACGCCCTGCGCGCGGTGGTCGGCGTCCGCCAGGTGCTGGCGGTGGTCGAGCCCGAGCACTGAGCGGCCCCACCACTGGCCCCGGTACTGGCCCCGGCGGCCAAAGCCTCCTATCTGTTGCGCATCGCTCGCACGGGAGAGGCACTCGTGTGATGATCGAGAAATTCGCCGACATTCGCGGCATGGTTGGGAGCGAATTTCTCGATCTGAATCACACTAGCAAGACTATGATTCTAGTGTCCCTTATGATTGCGAAGTTCGCTCGGGACGCTGGCTGCGAGGTGAGGCGAACTTCGGAATCGGGACACTAGCAATGGCCGGCGGCAAGGATTGGCGCCATCGAAGCGCCCCCACGCTTGTCGAGTTCGAGGAGTTGGCCGACCTTGCCTGGCGCCGGCTGCCGGCCGAATTCCGCGCCATGTGTGGGGATGTGCTGATCCGCGTCGAGGACTTCCCCACGGAGGAGGTTCTGGACGAGCTGAAACTGGAGAGCCCGTTCGATCTGATGGGCCTCTATCACGGTGTCAGCCTGGATAAGAAAAGCGTCTCCGACCTGCCGCGCGGACCCGACCTGGTGTTCCTGTATCGACGCCCGCTGCTCGACGTGTGGGCCGAGGGGACCGAGACTCTGGGACACCTCGTCACGCACGTCCTGGTGCACGAGATCGGCCATCATTTCGGCTTGTCTGACAGGGACATGGCTGGGATCGAAGAAGCCGCAATCGACGGAAACACGACGTGAAGTCGCAGCCTCTGAGCTGACTGGTGTTTTCGGTAACTACGAGTTGCAAACGGGCAGGGAACCGGCCAAGGTGCCAGGCAACGGCAAGTGACGGATCACGGGGATTCTCCGCTTGAGCGGCTTAGGCTCCTACCCACGGCAACCTCGGTTGGCGGTGCGAGGCGCGCTGCTGGCGCTGTCTCTGTTCGTCACCAGTTGGACGGCTGTCCAAGCCGGGCCCACCCCTGAGGAATACGCTGCCCATGTCGGCGGCAACGCCCATATCGTGCCGTCCGGCGAGCTGAAGCTGGATGGACACAAGATGGTGTGCGGCAAGCGCCCGACGGTGATGGATGACCAGCTCGACGACTATGGCGCTGCCTATCCCGGCTTTCTGATCCTAAATCCCAAGCTGCTGTCGAGGGTCTCTACCCCGGTGAAGATGTGGATTCACGCCCACGAGTGCGGCCATCAGTTCCGCGGACCCGACGAGGAGACCGCCGACTGTTTCGCCGTGCAGCGGGGCCGGCGCCAGGGCTGGCTGACGCCCGAAGGCCTCGAAGAGGTCTGCAAGTTCATCGCTCCCGCCAAGGGCGACAGCATGCATTTCCAGGGCTCGCACCGGTGCGAGGCGATGCGCCAGTGCTATTCCGACCCCAGCATCCGTTAAGGTTGCCGGGCTGGTCGCCTGCTTGAGCCAATCCCCGCGGTCCCGGTTGCCCGTATCATAGGGCGTTTCATTCGTTTCCAGCCTGCTCCGGCCGCCACCCATGGGCTTCCTCGACTATACGATCCGGATTCTCGGCCTGTCCGAGACCATCCTCAAATGGCAGGGCGCCATCACCCAGCTTGGCGCCGAGCGTCGCGAGAAGGTGGCCCAGTACGCCGAGCAGGTCGCAGCTACCCTCGCCCGTGCCGCCTCCGCCTTCGCCGCCCTGGAGAAGGACCCGGCCAACGCCCGGGCCGGCCGGGAGGCCGTCCGTGAGCTCGGCCGCATCGCCGGCTACGTCGAGGATATCGTCCAGGCCCTCGAAGATCACCTTGACGGCCGCAAGCTGGCCGGCGTTAAAAGGCGGCTGGAGCTGCTGGCTGAGAAGGAGCCGATGCGCGCGGCCGCCCGCAAGGCGGATGCCCAGCGCGTCGAGCGCCTGCTCGAGGCGGAAGGCTACTTCAGGGCCCTGGCCGACGCACTGAGGACCTGAACGCAGCGCAGGACGGAGACGACCATGCAGAAATTCACGACCCTGACCGGCGTTGCAGCCCCGCTGCCGATGATTAACGTCGACACCGACGCCATCATCCCCAAGCAATTCCTCAAGACCATCAAGCGCACCGGGCTTGGCAAAAACCTGTTCAGCGAGCTGCGCTACGAGGAGAACGGCGACGAGAAGCCCGACTTCGTGCTCAACAAGCCGGCCTACCGCAAGGCGCAAATCCTGATCGCGGGCGAGAATTTCGGTTGCGGCTCCTCGCGCGAGCACGCGCCCTGGGCGTTGCTCGATTTCGGCATCCGCTGCGTCATCTCGACGTCGTTTGCCGACATCTTCCACAACAACTGCTTCCAGAACGGCATCCTGCCGATCAGGGTCTCGCAGGAAGAGCTCGACAAGCTGATGGATGACGCCAGCCGCGGCGCCAACGCCACCATCAGCATCGACCTGGAGAAACAGGAAATCCGTGGTCCGGACGGGGGGGTCATCACCTTCGACATCGACCCCTTCCGCAAGCGCTGCCTGCTCGAAGGCCTCGACAATATCGGCCTTACCATGCAGGAGGAGAAGAAGATCGGCGATTTCGAGAAGCAGGCCTCCGCTGCACGGCCTTGGGCTTGAGCTGAGCAATCCTGCCACGCCCCCGCGGCCAATAAGTGTGACATCGTCGACGCCCATTAGGCGTTTGTGGCCCAGGCGTGCTACATGCGAGCACCTGGGTTTGGCGCGCTGTTGTCGCGGACCCGCGGCAGCATGCAACCCGCAGCCCCAAGAACGGATCTGATCTTTGGAAACAACGACGACGCCTAGCAGAGCCGTCGCTGCACGCGACTGGGCGCAAATTCTGGCCCACTACCGCGAACCGAGCCACTCTCGCAGCATCCTGGAGATCGCCATCACGATCGGCGCCTACGCCGCACTCTGGATCCTGAGTTGGATGGCGCTCGGCTTCGGCTATTGGCTCAGCCTCATCATGGCCGTGCCGGCCGCCGGCTTTCTCGTGCGCCTGTTCATGATCCAGCACGACTGCGGGCACGGATCATTCTTCCGTCGTCGCGTCGCCAACGACTGGGTCGGGCGAGCGATCGGCGCGCTGACGCTGACCCCCTACGACGCCTGGCGCCGCAGCCATGCCATCCATCATGCGAGCTCCGGAAATCTCGAGCAGCGCGGCATCGGCGATATCACGACACTGACGGTGCGCGAGTATCTGGCTCTGTCTGGCTGGCGGCGGTTCGGCTATCGGCTCTACCGCAATCCGATCGTCATGTTCGTGGTGGGTCCGGCCTATCTGTTCATCCTGCAGCACCGGCTGCCGATCGGGATGATGCGCGGCGGCTGGCAGCCCTGGATCAGCACCATGGCCACCAATGGCGCCATCGCGTTGATGATCGTCATCATGATGTGGCTGGTGGGCGTCGGACCCTTTCTGCTGGTGCATCTGCCCATCACGATGCTGGCCGCCTCGATCGGCGTGTGGCTGTTCTTCGTCCAACACCAGTTCGAGGAAACATACTGGGAAGGCGTACCGGCCTGGTCCCTGCATGAGGCTGCCTTGCACGGCAGCTCGCATTACGACCTGCCCGGCGTCCTGCGCTGGCTCACCGCCAACATCGGCGTGCACCACGTCCATCACCTGAGCAGCCGCATCCCGTACTACAGGTTGCCGCGCGTGCTGCGCGACCATCCCGAGCTCAAGGGCATGGGGCGGCTGACCCTGCTGGAAAGCTTCGCCTGCGTGCGCCTGACGCTTTGGGACGAGAGCAACCGGCGATTGATTTCGTTTCGCGACTTGCGTCGATCGGAGCGCGCACAAGCCGGCGTCAACTAGAGCAAGATCGTTTCTAATCGAAGCACTTCGCTTCGATCATGGAACGTGAATCTTGCTCTACGCTTCAGCCGCGGCGCCGCCTTTGAGGCGATGTGATTCAATCTGAAGCGATCCTGCTCTAGGCGTACTGCGCCTCGCCCATCCCGAACGACCAGTTCTCCTTCTTCACCTCGACGAGGTTGATGAAGATGTCCTCGCGCCTGAGGCTGGCCCGCTCGGAGAGATGATCGACGATGCGGCGGAAGAGCTGCTTCTTCTGCTCGATGGTGCGCGTGTCGCTGACGGTCAGCTGGATCAGGACCAGGTCGTCGGTGTAGGCGATGCCGAGATAGCTCGGCGTATGCACGATCTCGGCCTGCGGTGCTCCCTCGGTGATGACCTGAAAGAGATCGTCCTTCGGTACATTGAACGTCTCGACCAGGGCATCCTGAATGCCTTGCGAGACGGCCTTGCGAAATTCGGGGCTCTTGCCCTTCGGCATGGTGATGCGAACGAGCGGCATTGCGGATCTCCTCATCTCCGTTCGCCGTCGAAATAGGGGCCTACGCGCGCCACGACAAACGATGATGTCTCGCGCGAGCGATGAGGAAATCTCAAGCCCCCTGTTGCCAGCCCGAAAACTAATGCGCCTTGGCGTCGGCTTTGACCGGTTTCGGAATTGCGGAGAGGTGCCCCAGCCGGTCGACGTAGGCGATGCCGACCGCCGACAGAATGAACGTGATGTGGATGATGGTCTGCCACATCACGCCGGCCTCGGTGAGCTTGGCGCCCTGCATGCCGATGCTGCCGGCCTCGATGAACGTCTTCAGCAGATGGATCGAGGAGATGCCGATGATGGCCATCGCCAGCTTGATCTTCAGAACGCTGGCGTTCACGTGATCGAGCCATTCCGGCTGGTCGGGGTGCCCCTGCAGGCGCAGACGCGACACGAACGTCTCGTAGCCGCCGACGATCACCATCACCAGCAGGTTGGAAATCATCACCACATCGATGAGCGCCAGCACGAGCAGCATGATCTGCTGCTCGTTGAACGACGTGGCGTGCAGCATCAGGTGCCAGAGCTCTTTCAGGAACAGCACGACGTAGACGCACTGCGCGGCGATCAGGCCCAGGTACAAAGGCACCTGCAGCCACCGCGAGCCGAAGATGAGAGATGCCAGCAGTCGCAGATGAGCGCGGTCGTTGGGATGCGTCATTGACCTGTCACGAAGATGCAAGCACGTCGCCACGAATGTGGGA
>Ga0075364_10002518_pt1 | contig 10265 bp, 8 predicted proteins | sample EndMetdeltDD1764_FD_71517 | JGI IMG/M metagenome (GOLD analysis project Ga0075364, IMG submission 71517) | Populus endosphere microbial communities from Tennessee, USA - Endosphere MetaG P. deltoides DD176-4 | ecosystem: Host-associated > Plants > Roots > Endosphere | place: USA: Tennessee...
GTCATAAGCCGGCAAGCCTAGCCGAGGCCATGGCCCCCGGTCGAGGCGACACGGTTAAGGCCGTTCAAATACGTTGCTCGCGCCAGGGCCATTCAACGCTTATTCTCGACAACCAAGGGTTTGCCGGCTTCAATTGGCACGATAGCGCATGGAACGGCCCGCGGGGGGGTCGATCGCCCTGTGCCGCTGTCGCGCATTCTTGCTTGCTGACTTACTTGCTGAGACCGGGGCGCTCGGGGAGAGCGTGGGGAGAGCGAGAGCATGTCCTACAAAGGTATGGACCTCAATCTGAGGTCGAGCCGGGCGTGGCCCGGCCGCGAGCCCGGCATCGACGACAACGGCGCCAACGGCGGCTGGTCGCATCCGGGCCGCGCCGCGCAGGAGCCGATTCCGGTCGACGAGCACGTCGAGGCCTGCTGCAACAGCGCCTACGACGCCGCCCAGTTCCACGGCGCCGCCGAGGTGCGGCTCGAGCACCTGCTGTACGCCATGACCCGCGTCAGGGCAGCCGCCGAACTGATGGAGCAGCTCGGCATCCGCGCCGGCCACGTGCGTCAGGAGACGGCGGTGGCCATCGCCTCCGTCGCTCCCTCGCACGCCGAGCTCGGCACGCCGCGCACCTCCGCCGAGATGGAGGAAATCCTGCGCCGCGCCGCGGCGATCGCCGGCGAGCGCAAGGCGTCGGCGACCGTCGCCGACCTGCTGCGCGCGCTGCTGGGTCTCGGTCGCAAGGCGCCCGCCACCGCCTACCTGATGCGCGCCGCCGCCGATCCGTCGGCGCTGGAGCGCTGGCGCGACGAGCGTCGCGACAGCCCGCAAGGCCTGTCCGCCGACGCAGCCATACGCGCAGCCGCGCGACCCAATCTCGCCGAAGCCCTGTTCAAGCGCCTCGACACCATGGAAGCGGTGCTGCGCGCCCTGCAGACGGAGATCGCCGACGATCGCAAGGCCATCAGCGAGGCGCTGGCCCAGCGGCTCGATCCGCTACCGACCGCCGGCATCGAGCAGATGCAGGCCGTCGCGACCGAGCTGGAGAGCCGCATCAGCGAGACGATGGGTTCTCTGAGCGAGCGCCTGTCGGCGTTCGACAAGCTGCCGGCCAGCGAGAACCTCGGCTACATGGCCGCGCGCCTGGAGCTGATCGAGAAGCAGCTCAACAAGCAAAGCAAGGATGTCGCCGAGTCCGTCTCCAACGCGCTGCTCGAGCACCTCATCAAGGCCGACAACGACAGCGGCGAAGCGCATGCGGACACCGACCGGCTCGGCACCCTGGAGGCCAGCGTCGAGAGCCACCTGCAGCGCTCCGACGAGGCCGCCAGGACCCACGAGCACAGCCTCGCCGAGATTTACGAGGCGCTCGTCAAGCTCGGCACCAACCAGCAGACGCTGGCCAACAACCTCAACACCTGGCGCGTCGAGAGCAGCGGCGACATCAGCATCATCAGCAACCGCCTGCAGGAGATGGAAGCCAACGCCCAGGACACCTTGAACCACCTCGCCGGCCAGGTGCAGTCGCTGCGCCACGTCAGCCGCGGCGAGCAGCGCCCCTTCGGCAGCTTCAAGCGCTGGCTGTACGGCACCCAGAGCGTCCTGTCCGGCGCGTGGCGCGACGACCCCGACGCCGTCCGCAAGAAGCTGGCGCCGGCCAGCGCGCCGGTGGAGGAACGTCCGGACGACGCGGCCGGCGAGAGCACCGTCACCCTGAAGATGGTGCCGCCCGCCGACGCGCCGGCCGAGGAGAAGAAGGCCTAGCCTTCACTGCCCAGGCTTGTTCTTGATCGACGCATCGATCTGCTGCTTCACGGCCTCCAGGTTGAAGGAAGCCGGGTCCTGCATTGGCGGGTAATCGATGGCCGTCTTGGCGAGTTCCGCTACTTTCTGCTGGACGAGGACAAACCGCCAGAACTCCCGGGCAAAGAAATCATTCATGTAGCCGCCGCCCTGATTGTTCAGGTTCTCGGAGTTGATGGACGGCGTGCGCTCAAAGGGATCCTGGCGGATGTTCACCATGCCGGGCATGTCCGTCGTGACCTTCTCGCCTGGCCAACCCTGCGGCTGGCGGATGAATTGGAACTTGAAATCATCCAGCCGTACGGCGCCCAGCTTCGGACCCGCGAAGTAGAAAAATTCGTGACGTTTGGATGGCTCCTTGTCCAGCAGGACGTCCATCTGGTTATAGCCGTCGAGGTGGTTCTTGTAGTTCCGATCGCCGAGCTTGATGCCCTTGAGTAGGTCATCAGTGACATTGGGATTGCCGGCCGCGGCAGTCAGCGTGGGGAACCAGTCGAGCGCAGAGAAGATGCCGTTCTGAACCGTACCGGGCTTGATCTTGCCCGGCCAGCGCGCGATGCATGGCGCGCGGAAGCCACCCTCGTACGCGGTGCCCTTGGTGCCCTTGAACGGCGTCATGCCGCCGTCCGGCCATGTGAACACCTCGGCGCCGTTGTCGGTGGTGAAAATGATGATGGTGTTATCGGCCTCGCCGATATCCTCCACGTGCTTCATGATGGCACCGACCGCATCGTCCAACTGTTTCATGCCGGCCTCCTCCAGGCCGAAGTTGGTCTCGCTATTCATCATGGCTTTGTACTTGGGAGACAGGAAGGTCCAGACGTGCATGCGCGTCGTGTTGTGCCAGAGGAAGAACGGCTTGCCATCGCTCTTGGCTTTGTCCATGAAGCGCTTCGAGTGATCGACCAGGACCTCGTCAAAGGTCGTCATGTCGTACTTGGCGCTCTGTAGACCCACTTGCATGTTGGGGACGTTGGACATGTCCGGGTAGGGCGCCAACGGACCCTCGTCCACGATCCGCTGCTTGCCGATCTTTCCCCAACGCGGCATCACCGTCTGGTCGTCATTGTCGCTCGCCCAGCAGTGGACCAGGTTGCGCGGCCCGTACTTCGCATGAAAGCCTGGATCCCTCGGGAAGGAGTACCAGTAGGGGTCCGACATGGCGTCGAGGTGATACAGATAACCGAAGAACTCATCGAAGCCGTGCAGCGTCGGCAGGTACTTGTTCAGATCGCCGAGATGATTTTTGCCGAACTGCCCGGTGGCGTAGCCTTGTGCCTTCAGCGCGGTGGCGAGCGTGCATGCCTCGGCCGGCATGCCGACGTCCGCGCCGGCCTGGCCGACGGTCGTGAGACCCGTGCGCAGCGGAATCTCGCCAGTAATGAAGGCGGCCCTGCCGGCCGTGCAGCTCGCTTCGGCGTAGTAATCCGTAAACAACATGCCCTGGCTGGCCAGCTTGTCCAGGTTGGGCGTCTTGCCCGACATCATGCCCCGGTGGTAGGCGCCGACATTGAACCAGCCAACGTCATCGCCCATGATGAACACGATGTTCGGCGGCCGCTGGCCGGGACGGGAGGCAGGTGTGCGCGCTTGTTGCTGCGCTTGCGCCTGATTGGCGAGGCCGCTCGCCGCCACCGCGGAAGCCGCCAGAAGCGAGCTGCCTCTCAGCAGCAAGTCGCGGCGCTTCAGTCCAGTGCTGTTGCCCGTAATGTTGGACGCGTCTTGCGGCTTGTCCTGCCGGGTGTCGCTCATGTCTTCCTCCGTCGCTTGATGTGCGTGGCAGCGATCGGCGGGCGGTGCCGCCGCGACGGAGCCTAAGCTCCGCCGCAGGACAATTCTGTCGGGATGAATCCCGAAACCTCCTGGACGAACCCTGAGAAGAGGAAGGGAGGAGACCGGATGCCCGTTCAGTCGAGCCAGAGAAACCCTTCAGCACCTCGGCGGGGATGGAGACGTCGGACGACACGGACACGGCGAGGCCGGCTCGAGCACCGGCCTCGCCGTTGCGGTCTCACATGAGGCCGGCGCCGACAATCGGCGCCTCCACATCACCACCGAACCTGGCCATCTTGCGCGCCCACATGTCCATGAACTGACGGCTGGTGATGCCATCCACGCCGGCGGGAAACCTTGCGCGCTGATCGGTCGGCACATTGCCCCAGATGGCAAGGCGCGCCCATGCCGCTCCTCGCTTCTTTCCCTCGCCGGTGCGATGCATGTTCTGCCAGGCCGGCAAGTCCGGCTGCGACATGTGCATCTCGGCGCCTTTGATGCCCTGCTGATGGATCATGTACAGCTCGACGGCGTTCGGCGCGCGGCCATAGCGCTGATGGAATGCATCGGCCTCTGCACGCAGCTTGCGCGCGGCCACGTCGGTATTCTGCTGCAGATCGTAGATGCTGCCGCGCCCGCCGTACTTCTGAAACAGACCGTGGCTGAGCTGAAAGACGCCGTGATAGCTGCCGGTGCTCGCGCGTGGGTTGCCGCCGCTCTCGATGGCAGCAAATGCACGCAAGGCCGATTGCGGCACACTGTGCCGCTCGGCTGCCTTCTCGATCGCATCTTCCAGGTCCCGTGAAAAACGCGGCGCGCTCGTCCGGTCCTGCTCGACCGAAGCCTGTGCAATCTGAAACTGGCAGGAGAAAAGCAGCATCGCCCCCAGGATCGCCGCCGCGCACCGAGGCATGTTCGTGCAGGTGGCCCAGACACCGCCACGCTTGGTCACTTCAGGAAACTTTTCCAACACCCGTTCTCCGTCATGCATGCCGCCACCTCCCTCGGTCACCGCATCAAGGCGGCCGCATGGTGTGCGGGTTTTCTGGGAAGCTGCGTTCTGACGGGGTCCAAACGGTCCGTGAGCAAGCGCAGCAGCTAAGCCTCGCGGGAGGAGGCGTTCGGGTGATGAGCGCGCGCCTGCGACGTCAATGTCCCGAACGGCAAGCTGCGCCAGAACGTCGATGACGTGCCGCGCAGTTCACCTGTCAGTTGCTGCTGCAATCGATGTGCCGGGCTTGTTCTACGGCACTATCGGGGAGCCGGCGGGGTGGTGTGTCTCGATATCGGACAACGACGTACCACTTCGAAAGCCAATCTGGGACGGCGGGCATGACACAAGACGGTCAGCGCCCGCCGCCGACCTTCCCAACTGCGCTCTGCGGCGCCCCGTCCTCCGCATAGCCGCGATGGCGGACGTGTGTCGCTTCATCCCAGGGGTTGCCGCGGCATGTGCAATCCGCAACGTACTTTGTCCGGTACGCGAGGGCCGTCGGCAGCGACAGATATGTCTGGCCATCGAGGTCGCGCATATCTTCGATCTCCTCGCCGGGGTTGCGATACACGAACAGCCGGGAGCGGGCCGGGCATTGTCGCTCGCATTGGCTGGCATCGCCCGCGAAGTGCTCGCGACTGGTCGAATAGCTGATTGGGAAATAGAACCCGTCGCAGAGCCGCACACACAATGTCCGGTATGACGCGCCCGCGGCTTTCCTGGGCCGCTCGCTGCGAGGACGCGGGCGCCGTTCCGATCGCTCTTCCCTGCGCTGGCTCATTCCGCCGAAGATGAAATCGAACCATTCGGCGGTCGTATGCAGTTCGCCCGCGACTGCTACATCGGGGCGACTCCCTTGGCCGTCACCGACAATCCGAGGCGCAGCTCCCGGTTCAGGCGATTGCGGAGGCGCGCCCCATACCGCCCAGATCTCTGCGCCGAGCAGCGCCAAGCCGGCCATCAGGCGAGACGTCGCGCGTGGGCCCGACTGCCTCGGGCGCCATGCTCTCATGCGGGCAGCTCGAGCGCATTCGATAGCTCGGCGAGCGTCGCCTTCTCGCTCTCGCTGACCTGCACGCCGGTGGTCTTCGTCGCCATGGCGGTGCTCCCTGGGTTTGCTGGTCTCCTGGTTCCGCATCGACAGACGTTGGCTGCGGAAGTCCCGTCCGCAGGATGCAGACCTGCGCAGCACGCGTTATCGGGAGAAGTACCCAATCGAGCCGCGGCGACATCTGAGCGGCTACGCGCTAGGTCGCGCTCGTGTCGCACTCGTGCGCTATGGGCGCACATGCGGCGGTCGTCCAACAGAGTTCAAGAGCCAACGTGACAGTTCTGCGACATCCGTCCAGCAGCAGCGGCGCAGTCCTGCGCGCATTGCACCCGGCGCAACTTGTGTTCCTCCTCATCGTCACGACGACGATCGTGCGTATCATCTTCGCGTCGAACCTCGGACTGGGCATCGACGAAAGCTACGCGGTCGCCACCGGCCGCGAGCCGCAACTGAGCTATTTCGATCACCCGCCTCTGTCATGGTGGCTGCCTTGGGCAAGCGCTCAGCTGCTCGGCACGGAAGCGCCCCTCGCGGTGCGACTGCCGTTCATAGCTCTGTTTGCTTTGACCACATGGCTGATGTTCGCCCTGACCAGGTTGCTGTTCGACGAGCGCGCCGGGCTGTATGCGGCCGTCACCCTCAATCTCGCACCCGTGCTGGCCTGGACGAGCGGAAGCTGGGTCCTGCCGGACGGCCCGCTCAACGCGGCCCTGCTGGCGGGTGCCTATTGCGCGGCGGCAGCGATATTTCTGCAGCGCTCCGCGGCCCCGGCCTGGTGGCTGGCGGCCGGCGCCTGCGGCGGGCTGGCGTTGCTATCGAAGCTGCATGGCGTGTTTCTCTTCGCCGGGGTCGCACTCTTCCTGGCCACCAGCCCTCGGCATCGCCATTGGCTGGCCAGTCCGTGGCCCTACGCGGGATTTGTGCTGGCCGTCGTCCTGTTCCTGCCGGTGATCGTCTGGAACGCCCAGCACGACTGGGCGTCGTTCGCGTTCCAGGCCGGCCGCGCGCGCCTCCAGGAGATCAAGCCCTGGGCGCCGTTCCAGGTCCTTGCAGGGCAGGCTGCCTACCTTTTGCCCTGGCTCTGGCTGCCACTGATCGCCAGCCTCGCCGGCGCCTTGCGACGCGGCCCCGCCGACGACCGCCGCTGGCTGTTGGCATGCCTCGCCATCGGTCCGATCGTGGTCTTCACGCTGGTGGCGTGGTCGGGCCGGCGCGTGTTTCCGCATTGGGCGATGCCGGGCTACCTGATGCTGTTCCCCCTGCTGGGCGCCAACGTCGCAAGCCTGCTGGCGGCCGGCGATCGCCGGGTCAAGTATTGGCTGGCGGGTACGGCGGCTTCGCTCACTCTCATTCTGGCGTCCGTCATGGCGCTGGCGCATCTGCCGTGGCCACCGATCGCCACGCCGGACCGCATCGCCCTCCGGAACCCGTTGGAGGAGGCGACCGACTGGACGGACCTGCCGAGGGACCTGGAGGCGAGGGGCATGCTGGGCTCGCCGCGGCTGCTGATCGCGGCGACGCGCTGGCACGAGGCCGGCAAGATCGACTACGCACTGCGCGGACGCATGCCCGTCATCTGCCTATGCAGCGATGCACGCGGATATGCGCTGCAACCACGACCGCCGCAGGAGAAAGGCGCCAGCGTGCTCATTGTCGGTCGCGGTTTGTCCGCGGACGCGGTGAAGGGCACCTATGCTAGCGACTTCGAGACGATCGAAGAGCTGCCGCCCGTTGCGATCAAGCAGGCGGGCGCTGTGTCTTTTTATGTTGCCTTGTATCTTGGACGGGGCTTTCGCGGGCAGGCGCAGGACGGCGCCCCACACAGATAGCGAGCAGCCACCGCTGCGCGCCCCGTCGACTAGAGCGCCTTGCCCAGATTGAGGATGCAGCCCAGATCGCGCACCAGCCCCGTTTGGGTCACTGCAGCGCCCGACCACCAACCCCGGCAGCAATGTCCTTTTATGCGGCAGCCCAATCGAGCGGCGGCAACAACTGAGCGGCTGCTCCGCTTGCTAGCTAAGCTGCCGCTCGCAGGCCGGATAGCGCCGTTACCTTCCGCTTGCGCTGTTGCGCGAGCCGCCGTTTGAGCAATCTCAGCACCACGTCTTCCTCAATCGGCAACGAGACCGCCGAAGACTCATCCGGTTCCGTCACGCTGATTTTCGGCAACGCGCTTTCGAGGTAGCAGGCGACGACCTCTGGATGCACGTAGCACTTGCGGCAGATGCTCGGCGTATTGCCGAGCCGATCTGCCACGGCCGTGATGGCGCGCGTGAGGTTCATCTTGGCCTGCGTCTTGGTCTCGAACGAGCCGATGGCGCTCAGCGCCATGGCGGCGAGCACCGTTCCGGCCCAGGTGCGGAAGTCCTTGGCTGATACGTCGGGACCGGCAATCTCGCGCAGGTAGTCGTTGACGTCGGCGGAGTCGACCGAGCACACGACTCCGTCGTCGTCCACGTACTGGAACAGCTGCTGCCCCGGCAGCTCCTGGATCGCGCGGGCGACCCGGGCGATACGCCGGTCCCTCATCTGCAGGCGCCAGGTCTTGCCGCTCTTGCCCTTGAAGTTGAAACGCAGCTCGGAGCCCTCGATAGCGAGGTGTCGCGCCTTCAACGTGGTCAGGCCGTAGCTGCCGTTGTCCTTCGCATACTCGCTGTTGCCGACGCGGATCAACGTTCTGTCGAGCAGGCACACGACCGTCGCCAGAACTTTCTCGCGTTGGGCGCCGCGCTTGGCCATGTCTTTGGCAACCCGCTCGCGGATGCGCGGCAGGGCACGGGCGAAGTCGAGAATGCGCTCGTACTTGTTGCGGTCGCGGTAGGCCTGCCAGTCGGGATGATAGCGGTACTGCTTGCGACCGCGCGCGTCCCGGCCGGTCGCCTGGATATGTCCGTTCTCCTTCGGGCAGATCCACACGTCGGTCCAGGCGGGCGGGACCGCGAGGCTGCGGATGCGCTTGAGGGTGTCCTTGTCCGATATGACCTTGCCGCTTGGCCCCCGATAGCTGAAGCCCGTGCCCTTAGCCGCGCGGCGGATACCGGCATCGGCATCCGTGGCATAGCTGAGCCCCGCGGCTCGCGCGTGCTGTTTCTCAGGAGTGGGTGAAAGCGAGGGCTGTGGCATGGCGGACCAACGCCAACAAGCCACTGCCGTTCCAATTTTCCTTGGAACCTCAGACACCAAGAGGTGGTTGACGCGTCGACACGCCATGCGCCACTCAAGCAGCCGATTCGCAATCCAGCCGCTATCACGCATCGTTCGCGCAGCGTTTGACGACTGGCTGCGCCATCGCGACGCCCGCCTCGGCGCGGCGCTGGCGTACTACTCCGTCTTTTCTCTCGGGCCGCTGCTATTGATTGTCGTCAGCACGGCAGGCCTGATCTTCGGCCGGGATGCCGTGCGTAACTCGCTGACCGCGCAATTCCGCTCGCTGCTGGGACCGCTCGGCAGTCAGGCCGTCGAGGCGATGCTGAAGGGCGCCAGTGAGCCGGCGACCGGCAAGCTGGCGGCTATCATCGGCGTGCTGTTGCTGCTGGCCGCGGCGCTGGGCGTGGTCGTCCAGCTGAAAGATGCGCTCAACACCATCTGGGAAACGGAGCAACCCGAGGGTGCAGGCATCTGGTGGTATGTGCGCACCTATCTCGTCTCCTTCGCGGGCGTCCTGACCGTGGGCTTTCTGCTGGCTGTGTCGCTGGTGATCAGTACGTCGCTTACGGCCTTCTCCACCTGGATCGGCAGCGGCGCGGAGACGGCATTCTGGGAGATCATGAACTTCACCATCTCCCTTGCCACGCTGACGGTGCTGTTCGCGTTGCTATTTATGTGGTTTCCCGATGCCGAGGTCGCATGGCGGGATGCGTGGCCCGGCGGTCTTGCCACGGCGCTTCTGTTCAACATCGGCAAGCTTGCCATTGCCTGGTACATCGGCTCGCAAGGCCTGGAGTCGACCTACGGTGCCGCGGCTTCGGTGGTGGTGCTGCTGGTGTGGGTCTACTACTCCGCGCAGATCGTGCTGTTCGGCGCCGAGCTGACGCATGTGTTGTCGATGCGCGGGCGTTCTGCGCCCCCCGTTGCCTAGAGCACCTTGCCCGGATTGAGGATGCCGCGCGGGTCGAAGGCGGCCTTGATCTTGCGCATCAGGTCGAGCTCGACGTCGCTCTTCACGTGCGCCAGCTCCTCGCGCTTCATCTGGCCGATGCCGTGCTCGGCGGAGATGGAGCCGTGCATGTCGACCACCAGGGCGTGCACGGCGCGCACGATGTCGTCCCACTTGGCCATGAACGGCTCGCGACCCATGCCGACCGGCTGGCTGACGTTGTAGTGCACGTTGCCGTCGCCGAAGTGGCCGAACGCCAGCGGGCGCGCGCCGGGGCAGATGCTCTCCACCAGCGCGTTGGCGCGCTCGACGAACTCGGGAATGCGCTGCACCGGCACGGACACGTCGTGCTTGATGTTGCCGCCTTCGGGCTTCTGCGCCTCCGACACCGCCTCGCGCAGCCGCCACAGGTCCTTGGCCTGTGCCAGCGAACCGGCCACCGTCGCGTCGATGATGAGGCCGCGCTCGGTGGCCGTCTCCAGCGCGTCCAGCATCAGCTTCTCGGCCGAGCCGTCGGCCTTCAGGCCGGAGATCTCCAGCAGCGCGTACCAGGGATACTT
>Ga0075364_10002519_pt1 | contig 10260 bp, 11 predicted proteins | sample EndMetdeltDD1764_FD_71517 | JGI IMG/M metagenome (GOLD analysis project Ga0075364, IMG submission 71517) | Populus endosphere microbial communities from Tennessee, USA - Endosphere MetaG P. deltoides DD176-4 | ecosystem: Host-associated > Plants > Roots > Endosphere | place: USA: Tennessee...
TCACGAAACCTCCCCGCAAAACAGCGGGCGTAGGCTCGTATCGTGGAGCTACTGTGCCAGTCGTGATGGACGCGGACCCCGCGACGATCGCTCAGGTGGGGCGCGCGATCGACGCCCTCGCGGGGCGCCGGGTCGCCGTCTTGACCGGCGCCGGCGTGTCCACGGATTCCGGCATCCCCGACTACCGCGGTCAGGGCGCGCCGGCACGGACGCCGATGACCGTGCAGGACTTCCTCTCCAGCGACAGCGCTCGGCGGCGCTACTGGGTGGGCAGCCACCTGGGATGGCGCCGCTTCGCGGCCGCGCAGCCGAACGCCGGCCACCGCGCGCTCGCCCGACTCGAACTCGACGACGTGACCACCGGGGTGGTGACGCAGAACGTCGACGGCCTGCACGTGCGCGCGGGCAGCCGTCGCGTGGTGGAGCTGCACGGCACGATGCGCCGCGTGGGGTGCCTCCGATGCGGGCAGGTGTTCGACCGTCGCGATCTCGCGGCCCGTGTGGAGGCCGACAATCCCTGGCTGAACGCCGACGACGACCTCCCCCTCGGACCCGACGGCGATGTCACTCCCGAGAGCGCGGAGGGGTTCCGCATCCCGGACTGCAGCGTGTGCGGCGGGATGCTGAAGCCCGACGTCGTGTTCTTCGGCGAGTTCATCCCGGCCGAGAAGTTCCGCGAGGCCGAGCAGCTCGTCCGGACGAGCGACGCGCTGCTCGTCGCCGGGTCCTCGCTCGTGGTCAACTCGGGCATCCGCCTCGTCGAGCGCGCGCGGCGGCGGAAGCTCCCCGTCGTGATCGTCAACCGCGGCCAGACCCGCGTCGATGCGCGCGCGACGGTCAAGGTCGATGCCGGCACGAGCGAGGTCCTCGCCGCCCTGGCCGACGCCCTGCCGTCCCTCCGCTGAACGCCCCCGAATGATCGCCCTCGACGAATCCGCAGGACTGTGACCCGACTCATCCTCATCCGCCACGGCGAGACCGACTGGAACCGCGCCCTGCGGATCCAGGGCTCGACGGACATCCCCCTCAACGAGACCGGACGCGCGCAGGCCCGGGCGACCGCCGCCGCGCTGCGTGCGGACGTCGACCCGGCGAACACCCTCCTCGTCGCCAGCGACCTCTCGCGTGCACGGGAGACGGCGGAGATCATCGGCGCCGAACTGGGGCTCGGCACACCCGCGCTCTCTCCCGCGCTCCGCGAGCGCTCGTACGGCGATGCCGAGGGGCTGACCGCCGCGGAGTTCGCCGATCGCTGGGGCGAATGGCACACCGCCGACGTCCCCCGCGCCGAAACCCGCGCCGCGCTGCGCGCGCGGGCGCTCGCCGGTCTGCAGCAGGTCGTGGACGACGCCCGCCGGGGGGCGTCGGCCGCGGAGCGCACGGTGCTCGTCGTGGCGCACGGCGCCCTCATCCGGGAGGTGATCGGGCACGCCAGCGGCGACGAGTTCCCCGCCGCCGGCGAGCGACTGGCCAACGGCTCCGCGCACGTCGTGCTGTGGGAACGGGAGCGCCTGCGCCTGCTCTCCTACGCGGCGGTCTGAGCACTACCGCTCAGCCTCCGCGCCGGTCGCGCGGACCTGTCGTAGCCTGAGGGACGATGATCCCGCGCGACGAATCCCCCTCCGTCCCTCCGCCGCGTCCCGCCACGTCGCGGCGCGACTTCCTGCGCGTCGGCGGCTTCGCCCTGGGCGGCCTCGCCCTCGGCGGCGGGGCCGGCGCTGCCGTCGCCGCCGCCGCCGGAGCGGCCCGCCCGCCGCTGTCCGAGAGCGAGCCCGGATTCGCCCATGTCGTCGTGCTGATGGGCGAGAACCGCTCGTTCGACAACATGCTCGGTCACCTGTACACGCCCCAGAACGTGCCGGCGGGCGACACCTTCGACGGTCTCGCCTTCGGGAGCTACCACAACACGGCGCCGGACGGCCGCACGGTCCCCGCGCACGTCTACACCGGCAGCACCGACGACATCATGTGCTCGCCCGACCCGGATCCCGGGGAGACCTACCCGCACGTCAACACGCAGCTGTTCGAGGTGGTCGACCCCGCCACGAACGAGACCGACTGGAAGGCCGGGATGCGGGCGCCGTTCAACGCACCGCCCGAGGGTGCGAAGCCGACCATGGGCGGTTTCGTGCGCGACTACATCGCCAACTACCGGCGCACGAGCCACGGCAAGGATCCTTCGACCGCCGAGGCCGACGTCATCATGGGCGGGTTCTCCCCCGCGATGCTGCCCGTGCTGTCGACGCTCGCGAAGGAGTTCGCCGTCTTCGACCAGTGGCACTGCGCCGTACCGAGTCAGACCTACTGCAACCGGTCGTTCTTCCACGCCTCGACCTCGCACGGGTTCGTCACGAACCGCGACGGCGGCGGGTACGCCAAGTGGCTCTCCGCCCCCGATACGCCGACGATCTTCAACCGCCTCGAAGAGGCGGGCGTCACCTGGAAGATCTACTTCGACGAGCAGCAGCTCGTCTCGCTCACCGGCGTCATGCACGCGCCGGCCCTGGAGCAGTACTGGCGCACGGAGCACTTCGCCTACATGGATCAGTTCTTCACGGATGCGAAGAACGGCACCCTGCCCGCGTACGCCTTCATCGAGCCCCGGATGGTCTACAACCACAACGACTTCCACCCGCCCTTCGGCGTGCTGCGCGGGAGCGACGCCGACGGCTCGCCCGTCTTCGACTCGGCGATCTCGGATGTGCGCGCCGGCGAGGCGCTCGTCGCGAGCGTCTACGACGCGGTGCGCACCTCCGCGTCGAAGACCGGGTCGAACGCCCTCAACACCCTCCTGCTCATCACCTTCGACGAGCACGGCGGCACCTACGATCACGTCGCCCCGCCGGCTGCCGTCCCGCCGGACCCGAAGCATCCCGCCGGTGAGATGGGCTTCCGCTTCGACCGCCTGGGGCTGCGGGTGCCCGCCATCGCCGTGTCGGCGTACACGAAGGCCGGCACGATCATCCACGACGAGACGCACCATGCGGCCGTCATCGCCACTCTCAGCGCCCTGCACGGCCTCGCGCCGTTGACCGATCGCGACCGCGGTGCACGCACCCTCTTCGAGGTCACGAACCTCAGCGAGCCCCGGCATCCGTCCACCTGGCCGACCGTCGCCCCGGCCTACGTGCCGCCGCTTCTCGACGAGGACCAGGTGGAGGAGCTGAAGTCGTCGCTGAAGCCGCTGACCTCGCCGGCGAAGGGGCTTCTCGGTCTGCTGCTGGCGAAGTACGCGGGGCCGGATCATCCGGAGCCCGCGACCTACCAGGATGCGTACGAGATCCTGACGACCTACGGCCTGGGCCTGTTCACGGATCAGGGCACGGCGTCCCCGACGCCCACCCCGACCGCCACCTGACGCGGCGCATCGACGACATCTGAGCACTGTGCACGATCAGACGGGCCGGGACGCTGGTAACGTTGTGCACCGTGTCTCGCCTGGATCGTATCGACCTCGAATTGCTCAGAGTCCTCGCCCATGACCACCGCGCCACGGTGGTCGCCCTGGCCGACCGGCTCGGGCTCTCCCGCAACACCGTGCAGGCGCGCATGGCACGCCTCGACAAGGCGGGCGCATTCCTCAGCTACGAGCGCTCGATCTCCACGCAGGCGCTCGGCTTCCCGATCGAGGCCTACATCAGCGTCACGCTGCGCCAGCGCGAGCTGCCCCGGATTCGCGAAGAGCTCGCGCAGGTGCCGGAGGTCGTGCAGGCGCATGGACTGAGCGGCACCGCGGACCTCCTCGTGCGCGTCGCCTGCCGCGACACGCAGCACCTGTTCGACACGGATGCCCGCATCCTCTCGATCGAGGGTGTCGAACGCACTGAGACGTCCCTCGTGATGGGCGAGGTGATCCCCTACCGGGTCGCGCCGCTCATGGAGCTGGCACGACCGGAACGCTAGCCGCCTCACCCCGGGGCTGAGCGGGAGAGTCCCCGTCCAGCCGGACCAGGACGACACCTCCGACGATCAGCACGCCGCCGACGATCTGCCAGAGCCCCGGCGCCTCGCCGAGGAGCAGCCAGGCGAAGCCGAGGGCGAACAGCACCTCGGACAGCCCGACGAACGAGGCGACCCGCGAGCCCAGCAGGGGCACGGCCTTCACCCCGAGGGCGTACCCCACGGTCGTGGCGACCGCCCCGACCCACAGGATCGGCACGATCGCCGGCAGCACGATCCCCGCGATCTCGACGTCCCCCATCGGCATCGCGAACGGGAGGATTCCCACGCCGCACAGGACGAGCATGAGCAGCCAGCCGACGACGAGACCGCCGGAGGCGAGGGCGAGCGGGGGCAGTTCGTCGCTCACCCGTGCCGACAACAGGAAATAGGCGGCCATGCAGCACGCCGCGAGCAGCGCGAAACCGGTGCCGAGCAGATCGAATCGGGCTCCGGAGATGTCGACGACCAGGACCAGGCCCGCGATCGCGATCAGCGAACCGCCGATGACGAGCCGAGAGGGGGCGCGTCGGGTACGGACCCAGGCGAGGAGCACGAGGAGGACGGGAGTGAGGTACTGGATGAGCAGCGCGACCGCGACGGGCATCCGCTGCAGCGCCGCGAAGTAGAAGATCTGACAGCCCGCGACCGCGGTGAGGCCGAACCCCACGATGATCGGCCACTGCCGGCGCAGCAGCCCCGGGCGGCGGCGGACGGCGATGACGATCGCCGGCGACAGGATCAGCGCGGCGAGGCCCATGCGGATGAGGAGCGCCGCGCCGAGCGTCCACCCCGCCTCGAGCAGGGGTTTCACGAGCGGCCCGCTGGACGAGAACGCGAGCGCCGATCCGAGTCCGATCGCCAGACCCGCGGCGCGGGGCGGGGAGTTCGGCGACGGAACGCCCATGATCGGATGTGAAGCGGTCGAGGAGACCATGGCTGCTCCGCCCTGTCATGAGTGAATGGGATTACACTCGTGACGTTATCGCGCCCCAATGTCAGGAGTCAACATGGTTTTCATCCATGACACCCGGTTGGCCCTCGATGCCGCCGTGGATCTCGTGAACACGTCCCCCGCCGCGTCGTCCGAGGGCGAGGACGGGCTCACCGCCGTGGCCGACCTGAACCGGTTCCTCGACGAGCGCCCCTATACGGGCAGGCTCGAGCGCGATGCCGACGAGCTCGCGTCGCTGCGCGGCATCCGGTCCCGTCTGCACGCGCTGTGGACGGTGACCCGCGACGACGCCGTTCCCCTCGTGAACGCCATGCTGCGCGACGGACACGCACGTCCGCAGCTCGTCTCGCACGACGGGTACGAGCAATGGCACATCCACGGCACCGACGACGACGCCCCTCTGGCCACCCGCATCCTGGTGGAGACCGCGATGGCCTTCGTCGACGTCATCCGTGCCGACGAGTACGAGCGGGTGCGCGTCTGCTCCGCCGACGACTGCCGCGCCGTGTACGTGGACTACTCGCGCAACAAGTCCAAGCGCTACTGCGACACCGGCAACTGCGGCAACCGCATGAACGTCAACGCGTACCGGCGTCGGAAGGCGCGAGAAACCGTCTGATCGCGTCCGCCGCGACCGCGGGCGTCTCGTAGTGGATGAGGTGGCCGACGTCGGGGATCTCGACGAGCGCCGCATCCGGGAACATCCGCGCCAGCCGCCGCTCCGCTTCGATGGGGGTGATGTCGTCGCGCTGCGCGGCGACCAGGAGCACGGGCACCGCGATCCGCGGCGCGAAGGCGCGCACGTCGTTCGAGACCGAGGTGACGAAGGCGTCCAGCAGCACGTCCCGATCCGCGAACCGGGAGAAGTAGGTGTCGTGCTGGTCGTGGATGAATCGGCGGAGACCCCGGTCCCGGGTCTTGGCCATCGAGACGCTCATCACCCGCACGATGACGCGGTTCCGCAGCAGTCCGTCGCCGAGCGCGCGCGGCAGGCGCGCGGCGGCGCGGTAGTACAGCACCGCGAGCCGCGTGAGCACCCCGCGCGGCCCCTCGAGGGCCGGAGCGCCGATCGGATTGACGAGCACGAGCCGTGGGGTCGGGAGCCCGCCAGCGACGGCGGCCGAGGCGACGATCGACCCGAAAGAGTGACCCAGCACGGGCACCCCGGGTGCCACCGCCGCCGCGAACTCCGTGAGCCAGGACGCGTAGGTCGCGAGGTCGTGCGTCCGCGCGGGCAGGGGTGGCGTCTCCCCGAATCCAGGAAGATCGGGCGAGATGATCCGCACGCCGGGCAGGTGCGCGACGACCGGCTCCAGGCCGTGGTGCTCGCCCCGGAACCCGTGGACGAGCAGCAGGGCGGTCTCCGCATCCGCGTCGCCGTAGACCCAGTAGACCGTCTCCGCGCCCATGATCCTGACCGTGCGTCGCTCGACCGGGATGGCGGCCAGGAGCGTGGCGTAGGGATGCGGAGCGGTCACCCTCCGAGTCTACGAGCCGCGCCGGCGTGGTCCCGCGCCGGCGTCGGTCCCCTCACGTACCGTGAGTGACATGCGACACCGCCGGGCCGACATGCTGGCCTTGTTCGATCGACCGGCGTGGGCGGACAGCGTCGGCGTGTTCGACCTCGAGACGACCGGGATCGACGTCGCGACGGACCGGATCGTCACCGCGCACGTCGGGTTGCTCGACGCCGACGGATACGTCCGCGAATCGCGGGCGTGGTTCGCGGACCCGGGCATCGAGATCCCCGCCGGCGCCACCGCGGTGCACGGCATCACCACCGAGCGCGCCCGCGCCGAGGGCCGCCCCTCGGACGAGGTCGTCGGCGAGGTCCTCGCAGCGCTGCGCGGACTCTTCGCGCGGGGCATCGCGGTCGTGGCGTACAACGCGCCGTTCGACTTCTCGATGCTCAAGTACGAGGCGCTCCGCCACCGTCTCGAGCCGATCCACTCCCCCGCGCCGGTCGTCGATCCGCTCGTGCTCGACAAGGCGGTCGACCGATTCCGCCGCGGCAAGCGGACACTCGACGTCGTCGCGGCCCACTACGCGGTCCCGCTGGTCGGCGCGCACGAGGCAGCCGCCGACGCGATCGCCGCGGGGCGGGTCGCGCAGGCGCTCGCCGATCGGTTCGGCCATCGCCTGCCCGGCGACGGCATCGAGCTGCACACCCGGCAGATCGGGTGGGCGCGCGAGCAGGCGGAGAGCCTGACGGAGTATTTCGTACGGATCGGCCGCATCGATCCCGCCGATCCCGTCGACGGCCGCTGGCCCATCCGCTGAGACGCACCCCGACCAACGAGAACGGCCCCGCCGAAGCGGGGCCGTTCTCGTGTGCGGCTTACTTGGAGCCGAAGTTCTTGAAGCGCTGGTTGAACTTCTCGACGCGACCGGCCGAGTCCATGATGCGCTGCTTGCCCGTGTAGAACGGGTGCGATGCCGACGAGATCTCGACGTCGATGACCGGGTACTCGACGCCGTCGAGCTCGATCTTCTTGTCGCTGGACACGGTCGAACGCGTGAGGAAGGTCTCACCCGAACCGAGGTCGCGGAAAACGACGGCGTGGTAACCGGGGTGGATGTCAGTCTTCATGGGGATTCCTTGCGGGAGTGCGTCAGAAAAGTCTGCGGTGCATGATGCACCAAGGGTCGAGTCTATCAGGCTCGGGCACGATCGCGCGCATCGACCTCAGCGTGCGGCGCGCGCCGCGTAGCGGCCGTCGGCCTCGGAGACCGCGATCGGCATGCCGAACGTCGTCGACAGGTTCTCCGCGGTCAGCGTCTCGGCGATGGGGCCGGCCGCGACGACCTCGCCGTCCCGGAGCAGCAGAAGATGCGTGAAGCCGACCGGGATCTCCTCCACGTGATGGGTCACCATCACCATGGCCGGGGTCGTCGGCGCCTGGGCGTACCCGCCGAGCAACGCCATCAGCTCTTCGCGCGCGCCGAGGTCGAGGCTCGCCGTCGGCTCGTCGAGCAGCAGCAGCTCCGGATCGGTCATGACCGCGCGCGCGATCTGCACACGTTTCTGCTCACCGTCGGAGAGGGTGCCGAACGTCCGGTCGGCGAGATGGTCGAGCTTCCACTCGGCCAGCACCCGCAGCGCGCGACGCTCGTCGATGCGGTCGTACTGCTCGTTCCAGCGACCCAGCACCGAGTAGGCGGCCGTCAGCACGACGTTGAGCACGGTCTCCTCGACGGGGATGCGCTTGGCCATGGCCGAGGACGCGAAGCCGATGCGCGGACGCAGCTCGAAGACGTCGGTGCGCCCCATCCGCTCGCCCAGGATCGTGACCGCCCCGGACGTCGGGTGTTCGAGCGTCGCGGCGAGCTGCAGCACCGTGGTCTTGCCGGCACCGTTCGCCCCGAGCACCACCCAGCGCTGATCGTCGTCGACGCGCCAGTCGAGGTGCGAGATGATCTCCCTCACGTTTCGGCGGACGACGACGTCGGAGAAATCGAGCACCTGCGGCATGTCCCCCAGCCTACCGGGCGCGCACCCCGTTGCCGCGGCCCGTCAGCGCGCGTCGACCACGGAACGGTAGAGCTGCTCGGTCTGCTCCGCGATGCGCGCCCAGCTGAATTCCTCCGCTGCCCGCCGCCGCCCCGCCGCGCCGTACTCCCGAGCGCGTTCCGGGTCGCTGACGACCTCGGCCAGGATGCGGGCGAGGTCCGCCACGAACCGTTCCGGGTCCACCGGGGTGCCGGTGCCGTCCTGCTCCTGCTCGATCGGCACGAGACGCCCGGTGACCCCGTCGACGACGACCTCCGGGATGCCGCCGGTCGCGGTGCCGACGACGGCCGCCCCGCACGCCATCGCCTCGAGGTTCACGATGCCGAGGGGCTCGTAGACCGAGGGGCAGACGAACGTCGTCGCCGCTGTCAGGACGGCGCTCAGCTCGTGGCGCGGCAGGTGGCGGTCGATCCAGACCACCCCGTCCCTGGTCTGCTGCAGCTCTCGAACGAGACCTTCGACCTCCGCCATGATCTCGGCGGTGTCGGGCGCGCCCGCGCAGAGGATGAGCTGCACCTCCGGGGGGAGCAGTCGCGCGGCGCGCAGCAGATACGGCAGCCCCTTCTGCCGGGTGATCCGCCCGACGAACACGACGGACGGACGGGCCGGATCGATCCCGAGCGCCGCCAGCGCGTCCGCGTCGTCGGTCGGATGCCACGCCTCCACGTCGATGCCGTTGTAGATGACATGCACCCTGGCCGGATCGACGTCGGGGTAGCTGCGCAGGATGTCCGCCCGCATCCCCCCGCTGACGGCGACGATCGCGGCGGCGGACTCGTATGCCGTTTTCTCCACATAACTCGACACGGCGTACCCGCCGCCGAGCTGCTCGGCCTTCCAGGGGCGGAGCGGCTCGAGGCTGTGCGCCGAGACGATGTGCGGGATGCCGTGCAGCAGGGAGGCGAGGTGACCGGCGAAGTTCGCGTACCACGTGTGACTGTGCACGACCGCGGCACCCGCCACATCCGCCACCATCTCGAGGTCGGTGCCGAGCGTCTGGATCGCCGGGTTCGCGTCCCTCAGTTCGGCCGGCACGGCGTAGGAGGTCGTCCCGGGCTCGTCGCGCGGGGCTCCGAACGCGTGGACCCGTACGTCGATGCGCGCACGCAGCGCTGCGACGAGCTCGGCGACGTGCACACCGGCACCGCCGTAGATCTCGGGCGGGTACTCCTTGGAGATGATGTCGACGCGCATGTCAAGGACGCTAGTACAGGCACTGTGCCCGGCATAGTCTGTGACCATGCCGGGCACACCCAAGGTTTTCGGGATCATCCTCGCCGGCGGCGAGGGCAAACGTCTCATGCCGCTGACGGCCGACCGGGCCAAGCCCGCGGTGCCGTTCGGCGGCCAGTATCGGTTGATCGATTTCGCGATATCGAACCTCATCAACTCGGGGCTGCGCCAGATCGTGGTGCTGACCCAGTACAAGTCCCACAGCCTCGACCGGCACGTCTCGCAGACATGGCGGATGTCGGCGCTCCTGGACGCCTACGTGACCTCCGTCCCGGCGCAGCAACGCCTGGGCAAGCGGTGGTTCTCGGGCTCCGCCGACGCCATCCTCCAGAGCCTCAACCTGATCAACGACGAACAGCCCGACATCGTCGTCGTCGTCGGTGCCGATCACGTTTACCGCATGGACTTCCGGCAGATGCTCGATGCGCATATCGCTTCGGGCACACGTGCCACCGTCGCCGGCATCCGGCAGCCGATCGGGCTGGCGAACCAGTTCGGCGTGATCGACGTCGACCCGGCCGACCCGACCCGCATCCGGGAGTTCCTCGAGAAGCCGCAGAACCCGGCGGGACTCGCCGACAGCCCGCACGAGGTGCTCGCCTCGATGGGCAACTACATCTTC
>Ga0075364_10002521_pt1 | contig 10257 bp, 10 predicted proteins | sample EndMetdeltDD1764_FD_71517 | JGI IMG/M metagenome (GOLD analysis project Ga0075364, IMG submission 71517) | Populus endosphere microbial communities from Tennessee, USA - Endosphere MetaG P. deltoides DD176-4 | ecosystem: Host-associated > Plants > Roots > Endosphere | place: USA: Tennessee...
CCCCGTTCAGCGTGAGCCAGACCCAGGTGCAGACGCTGCACGCCGGCGATGGACCGGTGGTCCCGGGCACGGCGAAAGTTTCCGTCTGCTACATGGGCGTCAACGGGCGTGACGGGTCCGTGTTCGACAGCAGCTACGAACGGGGCGCCCCGGTCGACTTCCCGCTTACTGGTGTCGTGCCGGGCTTCCAGAAGGCCATCGCTGGACAAAAGGTCGGGTCCACGGTCGCCGTCGCAATGGTCCCCGCGGATGGCTACCCCAACGGTCAGCCCGCTGCCGGAATCCGGCCGGGCGACACGCTGGTCTTCGCGATCAAGGTTCTCAGCGCCTCGAGCTGAGCCGCAGCAATCTGCCGGCGCGCGCCTCTACCCATACCGCGGGGTGAGGGCGAACACTGTGGATGTGGACATCAAGCTCCGGGTGCATTGGCTTTTGGGATATGGACTACCGCGCACGACGCTGAAGCTGCTCGCTCGCCGGGGCGATCCGTTTGCCCAGCTGTTGATCGACAACACCCAGCCCAACAACGCACATCACCTTGTTGAGCAGATACGCCAACGGGGGCGTATCTCGGCGGTGGCCGGTGGTGGGTGGGTCACCGCTGATGCGCAGATTGTCCGTGACGTGTTGCGCGACGGCAGGTTCCGGACCGTCAAACCGCGGGACCGGTCTCAATTTCGTGTCGTCCAGCGGATGTTCGCGAAAACCAATCCCGGCGTGCTGAGTGCTGTGGATCCACCGTCAATGCTGGTCGTCGATCCACCCGAGCATGCGCGGTTGCGACGGCTGGTATCGAGGGCCTTTACCCCACGGGCGATCGATGCACTTCGTGACCGCATCCAGGAAATCACCAGCACCCTGCTCGACGATCTCGACGACCTCGACGACAAAGCCCAGTGCGACTTGGTCGCCAACTACGCTGCTCAAATCCCGATCGAAGTCATTGCCCAGATGCTGGGTATTCCACGTGATGAGATACCAAGCATCCACGCATTCGCCGACGCCGTCACCAAACTGCTCACCAGCACGGCCGTCTGCTGGCGCGACTTCCAAACCGCCACCGGGGCGTTGCGCGAGTGCGAAGACTACATCGCCGCGCACATCGAACGGCTCCGTCGCGGCGGCGCCGACGACAGCATCTTGTCGACCGTCCTACAGGACGCCGAACTCACCGAACTCGAGGTCAGGATGTTCGCGGCGCTACTCCTCGGTGCCGGGTTCATCACCACCGCCCATGCATTCGGCAACGCAGTTGTCGCACTTGTTGCCCACCCCGATCAACTGGCCCGCCTTCAGGCACATCCCGAAGGCTGGCCAAACGCGGTCGAGGAGACGCTTCGCTACGACTCCGTCTTCCAAATCGCCGTCAGGGTGGCCACCGAACCTCTTCAAATCGACGGCCACACGGTGCGGGAAGGCTCGGCCGTCTTCCTTCTCGGCGGCGGCGCCAATCGTGATCCGGCCATCTTCGAACGTCCCGACGAATTCGACACCAGCCGCGCCAACGCCCGCGACCACATCGGCTTTGGCAGCGGTATCCATGCTTGCCTCGGCGCCCCGCTCGCCCGCTTGGAATTGCAAATCGGCCTGCAAACGCTCTTCGAACGCTTCCCCCGACTAACTCTCGCCGGGGAACCGACCCTCAACGACAGCACCCTGCTGCACGGGATAAAGCACCTCCCCGTCAGCCTCGGGCCCGCACGGGTCAACGCCGGCTAGTTAGCGAGGCCTCTCCCCTGCTGTTGCATCCATCTCCGAGATGAGATCAGCCAGTGTGATGATTCGCTGGGCATCGCGCACGTGCAGGCTTTCGATCATGCGGCCATCGACCGTTATGACGCTGGCTCCGGCCGCCTGCGCCTCCTCGTAGGCGGCGACGATCTTGCGCGCGTCGGCTAGCTCCTCCCGCGACGGGCCGAACACCTCGTTGGCCGGGCCGACCTGGGACGGATGGATCAGGGTCTTGCCGTCGAAACCCATCTCGCGGCCCTGCCGCGCCTCGGCAAGAAAGCCGGCTTCGTCCTTGATCGCGTTGAAGACGCCATCCAAAACGACTTTGCTGGCGGCCCGTGCTCCCAACACCGCCAGCGCCAACGCGGGCATGACCGGCGCCCGCCCAGGCACGTGTAGCGCGTGCAGATCGTTCACGAGATCGTTGGTGCCAATGACCAGCCCGGCCAAACGATCGCTGGCCGAGGCGATTTCGTCGGCCCGCAGAAAGGCCCGGGGCGTTTCCATCATCACCCAGAGCCGCAAGGACTCCGGTGCGCCCGCTGTGTCGAGCGCGTCGACCAGCGTGCGGACCTGATCGCCTGTGTCGACCTTCGGCACCAGCACCCCGTCGGCGCCGGAACCAGCCACGGCGGCCAGATCCGCGTCGTGCCAGTCGGTGCCCCAACCGTTGACGCGGATCAACACCTCACGGGGTTGGTAACTCCCCGACGAGACCGCCTCGCAAACGCTGCCCCTCGAGTCGGCCTTGGCGTCGGGTCCCACCGCGTCCTCGAGGTCGAAGATCAGCACGTCTGCCGGCAGCGACTTGCCCTTCTCCAGCGCCCTGGCGTTGTTGCCGGGCAGATAGAGGGCGGATCGGCGTGGGCGCAGTGTCGGTGCCATGCAGTCGTTCGCTTTCTGTCGTTCAACGAACTTCATGTTCTCGTAGGCCGCCACCCGGGTTGCGCTGCGGGTGCCGAAGGTTGGGCTACCCCCATAAATGGGCATCCCATTACGAATGCCCGATGGACCAGGAGGCCGAGCGCATGAGCACTGTCCCGTCAATCGAGCTCAACGACGGAAACACCATCCCGCAGTTAGGGTTCGGCGTATTTCAGATTGAGCCCGAGGAAACTGCCGCGGCGGTGCGTTCCGCGCTCGAGGTCGGGTATCGCCATATCGACACCGCGCAGATGTATGGCAACGAAAAGGAAGTGGGCCAAGGCATTCGTGACGCGGGGCTCGACCGCGGCGAGGTCTTCGTCACGAGCAAGCTCAACAATGGGTCCCACCGGCCCGACGATGCGCGCCGGGCATTCGACGCGACACTGTCTGCGCTCGGATCGGACTACGTTGACCTCTTCCTCATCCATTGGCCGCTACCAATGCTGTACGACGGCGACTTCCTCTCGACATGGAACACGCTCGAAGAGTTCGCCGAAGACGGACGTGCGCGCAGCATCGGTGTCTCGAACTTCCAACCGGCGCACATAGAACTACTCGCCAACGGTTCGCCGACGGTGCCGGCGGTCAACCAGATCGAGGTGCACCCCTACTTCAGCAATGAGCGGGTGCGGGTCTACAACCGCGAACACGGGATCGAGACCGAGGCCTGGTCGCCGATCGCCCAGGGCAAGGTCCTGGACGACGAGGTCATCACGGGGATCGCGAAATCAATGGACAAGACACCCGCACAAGTGGTGCTGCGCTGGCACATTCAGCGCGGCGACATCGTGTTCCCCAAGTCCGTGTCGCGCGACCGCGTGCAGTCGAATTTCGAGATCTTCGACTTCGAGCTCACCGAGGATGACATGGAGGCGGTCACCGCCCTGGAGCGCGACGAGCCCGGCCGGACCGGACCCCATCCCGAACAGTTCGACTACATCCCCGACTGAAGGCCACTGCTGCTCCGCGCTGGGTAGTGTCCGCATATATGGACATCTCGTGCGCGTTCGCAACGGCATCCAACACCCCTGCGTATGTGGAACTGGCAGAAACGCTTGGCTACAAGCGAGCGTGGCTCTACGACTCGCCGGCCATCCTCGCCGACGTGTGGATGGCGCTCAGCCGCTGCGCCGAGCGCACATCGCGCATCGGCCTCGGACCGGGCGTGCTGGTTCCCAGCCTGCGGCATCCGATGGCCAACGCCGCCGCCATCGCGGAACTGGTCGAGCAAGCACCCGGGCGAGTCGTGGTCGCGATCGGCTCCGGCTTCACCGGTCGGTTCACGCTCGGAAAGCGGCCGATGCCGTGGCGCCACGTCGCCGACTACGTCCGCTGTCTGAAGACTCTCCTCGCCGGCGAAACCGCGGAGTGGGAAGGATCGGCGATTCGCATGATGCAGCTACCCGGTTTCGGGGCGGCGCGACCAATCGACGTGCCGATCCTGATCGGCGCCGACGGCCCAAGGGGTCTCGCGGTTGCTGCCGAGCTCGGCGACGGCGTGTTCTCGGCGGCCGTGCCACAGCCCGATGCGGTGGGCGTGACCGACTGGCGGGCCCTGCTGGCCTTCGGCACGGTTTTCGATGAGGGTGAGGATCTGACCTCTCCCCGCGTCGTCGACGCGGTGGCGCCCTCGGCGGTGGTCCTCTACCACGCGATGTACGAGCGTGGGGGTAGCGCCGCCGTCGACGCCCTACCGGGCGGGCGCGGGTGGCGGGAGGCGATCGAGGCGGTGCCGGAACAGGAGCGGCACCTTGCGATCCACGCAGGGCATCTGGTCAAGGCCAACCCGCGCGAGGAGCCGTATGTCGCCGAGCTCATCCCGCTCGCCAGCTCGATGGCTTTGACGGGTACTGCTGAGCAGGTATCGGAGAAAATCACCGGACTGACTTCCCTCGGAGTGACCGAGATCGTGTACCAGCCGGCCGGATCCGACATCGAGCGCGAGCTGCGCGCGTTCGCCGCGGCGTCCGGGCTGATCGGGCATTGACGGGATCCACCGCGACACTGAACCTACGCACACGACACGCCGCGATACGTGTGCCTAGCTTCAGTCTCGAGAGGTTATCCGGCTGGGGGGATCAACGGCGGCCGGCATCCATTAGAGATCGGGTCCCACCACCAGCCGTTGTCGCATCCGAGCGGTTGGGGCCCGACGCCCAGGGGCCGGCACACGTTGGCGGTGGGATCCCACCATTGGCCCGCGTCGCACGCGAGTGGCTGTGGCCCAACCCCCACGGGGCGGCAGGTATTAGCCGTCGGGTCCCACCACTGGCCGGCATCGCACGCCAGAGCCGGGGGCGCGTTCGCTGGACGGCACAGGTTCGCCTTCGCATCCCACCATTCGCCTTCACCGCATTCCGCCGAACTCACCGCCGGGGACACGATCGTCACAATCGCCATCGGCGCAAACACCATGGCGGCGACGGAGACCAGACGGCAAACGACTGACCACATTGCACTCACCCCTAACTGTCGTTGGAGTGAAGAGAAACTACCCAGTTTTCAGCGGATGAATCACGACTCTCGGGAGCCCAACAGGCGCACGAAACCGACGGGTTCGGCGAAACCCTTGAGCGCGACCGTCTCTGCGCGCTGCGGCACTGCGGCAAGTAGTTCCTGCACCGCGGGATCTGCCGCGACGGCGTGTGACAGCACGATGTCGTCGCCGGCGCTCTGGCCCTGCAGGCGCGCGGCCATGTTCACCGTCGAGCCGAAGTAGTCGAGTCGGTCGTTCAAGGTCACGACCACGCTGGGACCGGCATGCACCCCTACCTTCAACACGAGGTCGGCCGCATGCTCCGACGAGTGGATCCCCGCCTGCATCGCCAGCGCCGCACGCACGGCTTGCGCCGGATCCGAGAATGAGGCCATCACCGCGTCGCCGATCGTCTTGACCACCGCGCCGTCATGAGCGCGCACGATCGCCGCCAGCAGCGTGAAATGTTCGCGCACCATGTTGTAGGCCGTGGCATCGCCGACCCGTTCGTAGAGCGCCGTCGAGCCCCGCAGGTCGGTGAACAGCAGCGCGACCTGGCTGACGCCGGCGTCGTCGCCGGGCCGCAGGGTCGCCTCGGCGAACAAATCCCGAAAGGCTTGCAGCGTAATCACTTCCGGTGCCGTCAGCGTCCCGCGGGTCCAGCTTCGCTCCTCGATCAAGGCCGCCAGCTCGAAGCCGGCATCGTTGACGAAAGTCACGCTTCCCGGCTCATTGCCGGGATTCGCCTGCACACCCGAGTCCGTGACGCGCAGGCCGGGAAACGGCCCGGACTCGTAATCGACGTCGACGAATCCGCTGGGATGGAGTGTGCGCAGACGATAGGCGCCCGCCGGCAAGTCGACGGCTACGGTGCGCCGCTCCCCCGGTCCGAGCAGCACCTGTACGGCGACATGCTGCGTCTCCATCGGGCCGGACAGGCAGAAGCGGTCGCCCGGCAACGGGCGCACCGCCGGCGCCGGTGCAAAGGTCAGCTCGACGTTGCGCTCGAAATCGCGGTCGTAGTCGATGTTGCACGACGAACAGTGCGCGCCGTGGGGCAGCTCGGAAAGTGTGGGCACGCTGACCTTGGCGCCGCGGCAGTTGGGGCACAGCAGATCCCACTTCATGGCGAGGAGTCCCGCCTTTACACCGGCGAGGCAGGCCTCGGTCGCGACACGCGGCGGCACGGCGAGATCGTCGGCGAGTGCCTTGGGCCGGAGCCGGGTGAGATCGGCCGCCATGCCGTGCAGCACAAGATCGGCGAGCTTTGTCCCGAGCCCGTTTCCGTAAGGGCTGCGGTCTATTTCGCGCGTCAGCGCCGCGGCCCGCTCGCGCGCCCCGGGCGGGAGCACGGGCTCCGGCAACACGAAAGGCGTCAGGCGCTGGGGCGCATAGTTGCCCTGAGCGAAGGCGACAGCCTCCACGACACGCTTTCCTACGTTCTCGCCTGCCTGGGCCGCAAGCCGCGCGCCGAACAGTCGGCCGACGAAGCTCAGCGGCTCCCATTCGAGCGCGTAGCTGACCCGCGAGCCCCCGTGGCCGTCCGACTCGAGATCGAATACCGGGCCGAAACGGCGGAATGGCCCCTTGCTGAACACGCGCGACTGGCGGAAATGCCGACCCGAGATCCACTCGTACGGCTTTTCCTCCCATTCCAGAGTGAAGCCCGCGGCCTTGCCCCGCCCGCGGCGCACGACCGTGCCGTTGGCTTGCGGTGTCTCCTCGAGCGTGTAGGGCGGCAGCCCCATGGCCTCGTTGAACCGGTTGGTATCGGCCAGCACCGGCCACAGCTGATCCGGCGGCAGGTCGAATGTCCAAGTCCAAATGCGACGCATCGATTGGAACTTTAGACCGGGAACCGCGTTTGGACAGGGTGGGTCAGCGCACGCCGAAGTTCGGAGTACGCACTCACAAGACCATCAAGGGTGAAGCCCCTGTTGAGACCGCTCGGATTGGGCAGAACCCACGCCATCGTGTCGGCGAACCCGGGAGGGTAACGGCCCCAGCCGACGTCCGAGCTGCCGATCATGGCAGATAACGCGCGCTTTCCCAGAAAGGCGACTGCGCGCGGTGCGCATCGCCGCATCTTCGCCTCGAATCCCCGGCGGGCCTGCCTGAATTCTTCTGGTAAAACCTCATCGGCCCGCTTCGTCGGCCGGTGCACCACCGCGGTGATGCCGCAACCGTATTCGAGCAGACGACGCTCGTCCTCTGGCCGCAGGCGAGTATCGGTGAAACCGGAAAGATGTAGCACGGACCAAAATCGATTGTTGCGGTTCGAGAAGTTATGGCCATCGGCTGCGGCGCTCGACGCCGGATTGACACCGCAGAAGATCACCTCCAAGCCGTGAGCGAGGATATCCGGTTCATATCCGACCATTACGATGTTCTCCCGCAAGCGAATCCGAGCGAGCTCGCTAGCTCTCCCGTGGACCAACAGGTCCACGGTTTGCGAACGCGTCGACCACGTCGAGATCGTACGCGCCGGCGTCGGTTCCGATCCCGCCCGCGACGTGCGCTGCGGTGGCGCAGCCGAGCCGGGCCGCTTCCCGAAGGTCGCGTCCCAGCGCTCGGCCAAGGATGAATCCGGCGGAGAACGCGTCACCGCATCCGGTGGTGTCGACCACATCAATCGCGAACGCGGGCACTTCGATGGTTTCGTCTTTCGAAACGATCAGGGCGCCCTTGCTCCCCTGGGTCACCGCCACGCAGGACGGGCCGGCGGCCAGCAGACGCCGCGCTCCGGTCACCAGGTCGGCGGCCCCAGTGAAACCCAGCACCTGTTCGTCGTTGGGCAACAGGTAGTCGGTGTGCGGGAGGGCCTCCGCAATCCACTCCAGCAACCCGGGATCCCCAGCGGCGAGAAAGTCGACGGATGTGCTGAGTCCGTTGGCCTTTGCGTGCCGGAGCAGCTCGGCGGCGGCCGGTCCCCCGAGAAATTCGGGACCGCCCAGGTGGAGGTGCGACGACCGGATGACCTCGTCAAGGTCGAGATCGTCGAGCGCGAACGTGGCATTGGCGCCGACGCAGTGCCAGGCGGGACGGTCGCCATTGGGTCGCACCGGGATGACCGATGCCGAGGTCTGTCCGGCGGCGGTCCGAACCAGACCACCGACATCGACGCCTTCCCCGCTGAGCATCGCGAGCAGGGTGTCGCCCATGGCATCCATGCCGATAGCACCGAAGGACCGGACTCCTGCCCCAAGCCGACTCAGCACGACGGCAGTACCCCCCGCCGTCCCAGCCGGGGAAAGCTTGATCGTCTGCACGAGCTGGCCCTGCGATCCCTCGGGAATGGACGTGATTCCGATGACGTGGGTGTCGAGGACATGTACACCCACGACGGCGATCTCGACTTGAGCCATGACGTAATCCACCTCCTCCATGCACGGAGCCTACGACGTCAACACCCCAGGCCCGCCTTGACTCCAGGAACCTCGGTGTGGCGCAACATAATTCGGGCGGCAGCGCGATCGCCACAGCCGACGAGTCGCAGGCCGGCTCTGGGAGCACCTGATGGCGCCCGGAAATACCTTCTGCCCGTCCAGCAAAATCCGCGTTAGGCTCCTCGATGTCAGGGTCACATCGCACATCAGGAGCTCAGTATGAAGGTCGAAGCGGATGAACATGCAGGCAACGACGCCCGTCGGTTACGCGAGTTCGCCGCATTCGACAAGTTCTCGGATAACGAGCTGGAGCGTCTCGTTCGAGCGGCGCATCGCACTTCGCAGTCCACACCATGGCCGCTGATTCGTGAGCACACCCCGTCGGACGCCTGCTACATCCTGCTCAGCGGGGAGGTTGGGGTGTACGTCGGCGACGATCGCATCGCCGTGTTGGGGCCGGGCGAAGTGATCGGCGAATCTGTGCTCCGCCGTGGGCAACTGCGTTCTGCAACCGTGACGACGATCGGGCCGGCCGAGGTGCTGCGCATCGAGCGCGATGATCTCGCCCGCTTGGTCGACGAGATTCCCGCACTGCGGGAAACCATGGAGGCGACGGCCGCCCGACACGTGCCTGTCGCCCCGGCGCCCAAGCCAAAACCCGCACGCTCCAAGGTAAATGCCTCAGTCCCGACGGAGTTGGTCGAGCGGTTCGAGCAAGCCGCCGACACCGCCGGTGTTGACGTCTCGGCCGCGCTCGAGGATGCACTAACCCAATGGGTCGAACGGAAAAGCAAAGCCTAGCCGTCTGGAATGAATTCCGAAGCGGGGCAAGGCTACTTCTCGTGACCGAACACCCTGCTGGCAACCGCGGGTAGGACATCTTCTGCCCAGTACTTGGCGGCCTGCGCAAGCTTGTTGGTGTCCTCGACGAAGCGCGCCGCATCAGTCGTCTGGGTGTAGCTGCGGCTGAGGAACAGGCCGCCGTTCTCGGAGCGGAACTCGACGGTGCCGCCGCCGGTGTCGGTGCCTAATTGCCCCTCTCTCTGAAAAGCCTCGAGGATCGCCGGCCGCGGTGGCTGGCGGAAGCGGTAGCACAGCGCCAGCACGTTCAGCACCTTGCGATCCGGGAGGTACTCAAAGACCACAGGCTGGGCGCCGTCATCGAAGCCGCCGTAGTTGTGCTCGTTCAGGCCGGGGCTGCCTTCTATGTTGTGCGCCGCCAAGGCGGCCTGCGCAAGCTTCACCGCGTCCTCGCGGGTCAGGTTTCCGTTCACGACACTGTCTCCCGGTGGTTGACGCGAGCGACCTGCTCCCTGAGTAGGTACATCATCGCGAACGAAGACCCGGTTTTGCCCGAATTTTGCAAGGCCCGCGATTGTGCCCGCAGAGCCAACGAGTGAGCCGATCGCTGAAATAACCCCACATCGCCCGAGAGCCGTAACAAAAAAGGAATGAGGAACTCGGGGCGTCCCCAAAAGGCCGCCGCTGGAGTGAGGGGATCCAGCGGCGGCCTTGGGGGGGCTGGGCGTCTATCCGACGCTACGACGCTTTCGCTGGTCCAGGTAATCCGACCACGAGACCACGTCGGGGTTTTGCTTCAGCAGGGCCCTGCGCTGGCGCTCGGTCATGCCGCCCCAGACACCGAACTCGACCTTGTTGTCCAGCGCGTCCGCTGCGCATTCCCGCATCACGGGGCAGTGCCGGCAGATGACCGCGGCCTTACGTTGCGCGGCTCCG
>Ga0075364_10002522_pt1 | contig 10257 bp, 11 predicted proteins | sample EndMetdeltDD1764_FD_71517 | JGI IMG/M metagenome (GOLD analysis project Ga0075364, IMG submission 71517) | Populus endosphere microbial communities from Tennessee, USA - Endosphere MetaG P. deltoides DD176-4 | ecosystem: Host-associated > Plants > Roots > Endosphere | place: USA: Tennessee...
TGGTCGGAGCGACAGGATTTGAACCTGCGACCCCTTGACCCCCAGTCAAGTGCGCTACCAGACTGCGCTACGCTCCGACGCCTCGCGGCGAGCGGTCCTTCTACCGGCTCGGCCGGTGAGGGCAAGCGCAAACTCTCCAACTGGTCCTCCACCGCTTGCGGGGGAGGTGGATCGCGCCGTCAGGGGCGAGACGGAGGGGGCCGGCGCGAGCGCTTGACCGCAGAAGCCCCCTCAGTCAGCTGTCGCTGACAGCTCCCCCGCCAGCGGTGGAGCATTCTAGCGCCCGCGGTTCATCCAGCTGATCAGGGGCAGGATGGGCACGCCCCAGGCGACGCCCGCCACCAGGTAGAAGATCGCCTGCACGCCCCACTGCTTGGGCACGTGGTCCGAGATCAGGGTGATCGCCACCACATAGGCGGCCAGGAAGGCCAGTACGCCGAACAGGCCGATGAACTTGCGGGCGCGGGCGCTCATGGCGGCCTCTTAGCATCCCTTGCGGACGGGGGAAGCGTGGACGCGCGCGGCAAATCCGGCTAGCGAGCGAGGACAGCCACCAAATAAGGGCGCGGCGTCGCCGCATGACCTCCTTCCTGCGTTCCGACCGCTCCCGCGCTGTCGCCATCTGGCTGCTGGCCGTGGCGGCCATGGTCCTGGCCATGGTCGTGGTGGGCGGCTCCACGCGCCTCACCGGCTCAGGCCTTTCGATCACCCAGTGGCGACCCGTCAGCGGCGCGCTGCCGCCGCTCAGCCAGGGCGACTGGCAGGCCGAGTTCGCCCGCTACCAGGCGATCCCGCAGTACCGGGCGCTGAACGCCGGCATGACGCTGCACCAGTTCAAGGGAATCTACTGGTGGGAGTGGACCCACCGCCTGCTCGGCCGCCTGGTCGGGGTGGTGTTCTTCGTCCCCTTCGTCGTCTTCGCCGTGCGCCGGGCGATCCCTCGGCGTCTCCTGCTTCGCCTGGCGGGCCTCTTCGTCCTGGGCGGCCTGCAGGGGCTGGTGGGCTGGTGGATGGTGGCCAGCGGCCTGCAGGCGCGCATCTACGTCGCCCCCGAGCGGCTGATGATCCACCTGGGCCTGGCCTTCGGCCTGCTGGGGGCGCTGGTCTGGACCGCGCTCGACGCCTGGAGCGGCTGGGCGAGGCAGACCCTTCCCAGCCCGTGGGGCCGGCGGGCGCTTTGGCTGGCGGGCTTCATCTACCTGCAGGTGCTGCTGGGGGCCCTGGTGGCCGGCAATCACGCGGGACTGGTCTACAACGACTGGCCCTTGATGAACGGGCGCCTGCTGCCGGACCACTATGCGGGCGCGAGCCTGTGGGCGACCTTGGCGCACAGCCAGGGCGCGGTGCAGCTGCATCACCGCCTCCTCGCCTATCTCCTGTTGGTCGCCGCCGTGGTCTTCGGCGTCTTCGCCTGGCGCTCGCCGGTGCTGGCCATCGACGCCAAGCGGCTGGCCCTGGCGGTGAGCGGGGCGATCCTGCTGCAGGCGGCCCTGGGGATCGCGACGCTGTTGATGGTGGTCCCCTTCAGCCTGGCCGTGGCGCACCAGGTGATGGCGGCCCTGACCTTCTGCCTGGCCATCGCCTTCGCCTGGCGGGCGCGTCGGCCGTAGTTTTTTACGGTATCATAATACCGTTGCAAGTAAATTACGGAATATATTGGGATTTTGGGGATTTCGCGGATTTCCCCAGTCTTGACTTCCGCGCCGCGCCTGGGCATATGCCCGCCTCACTTCGGGGCGCATGGCGTCCTGCGCAATCTTACGGATCGTTCCCATGATGAAGACCACGGCTTCGCTGAAGCCCGCCGAGGTCGAGAAGAAGTGGATCGTGATCGACGCCCAGGACGCCGTTGTCGGCCGTCTGGCTTCGTTCATCGCCAACCGTCTTCGCGGCAAGCATCGCCCCGACTACACCCCGCACGTGGACTGCGGCGATTTCGTCGTGGTGGTGAACGCCGACAAGGTGAAGTTCACCGGCCGCAAGCTGGAGAACAAGATCTACTACTGGCACACCGGTCACCCCGGCGGCGTCAAGGAGCGCACCGCGGCCAAGATCCTTGGCGGCCGGTTCCCCGAGCGCGTGCTGGAGAAGGCCGTCGAGCGCATGCTGCCCAAGGAAAGCCCGCTGGCCCGCAAGCAGCTGACGCATCTGCGCATCTACAACAGCGCCGAGCATCCGCACGCCGCCCAGAACCCCGAGACCATCGCGTTCGCCGACCTGAACGCCAAGAACGTGCGGAGCGCGTGAGCATGTCTGAAACGCCGACCCAAACCACCGGCGAGGGCTTCGACGCCCTTCGCGGCCTCGGGACCCAGGGTGCCGAAGAAGCCATCGTCCGCGAGCCGAAGATCGACGCCCAGGGCCGCGCCTACGCCACCGGCAAGCGCAAGAACGCCATCGCCCGCGTCTGGATCAAGCCCGGCAAGGGCCAGATCATGATCCGCGGCGGCGGCCAGTCCGAGCCCCGCGACCAGCTGGTCTATTTCGCCCGGCCGGTGCTGCGCATGATGATCGCCCAGCCGTTCGTGGTCACCGACCGCGAAGGCCAGTTCGACGTCTTCGTCTCGGTCGAGGGCTCGGGCCTTTCCGGCCAGGCCGGCGCCATCCGCCACGCCATCTCCAAGGCGCTGACCAACTACGAGCCCGGCCTTCGCGCCGTGCTCAAGCCGCACGGCTTCCTGACCCGCGACTCGCGGATCGTGGAGCGCAAGAAGTACGGCAAGGCCAAGGCCCGACGCAGCTTCCAGTTCTCGAAGCGCTAGAGCGGCGCGCGAACCTTCGCGTTTCCGGAAAGGGCGCTTCGGGCAACCGAAGCGCCCTTTCTCTTTGTCCCTATCGGCGAGACCACGCCCATGCCCCAGACAGTCTTCATCGACGGCGAGGCCGGCACCACCGGCCTGCAGATCCGCCAGCGGCTCGCCGCGCGCGCCGACCTGGAGGTGGTGTCCATCGACCCGGCCCGGCGCAAGGATCCCGATGCACGACGCGAGCTGCTGAACGGGGTCGACGCGGTCGTCCTGTGCCTGCCCGACGATGCGGCGCGGGAGGCGGTCTCGATGATCGAGGCCGACGGCGTGCGGGTGGTGGACGCCTCGACCGCGCATCGCACCCACGCCGACTGGACCTATGGATTTGCGGAGATGGCCTCAAGCCAGCGCTCCGCGATCCGCGCGGCCCGGCGGGTGTCCAACCCCGGCTGCTATCCCACCGGCTTCATCGGCCTGGTGAAGCCCCTGGTGGCGGCCGGCCTGATACCGGCCGACTTCCCCCTGACCGTGAACGCGGTCTCGGGCTATTCCGGCGGCGGCAAGGGTCTGATCCAGGAGTTCGCGGCCGCTCCGCCCGCCGGAACCGCCGACGCCTGGCGCACCTATGGCCTCAACCTGGCGCATAAGCATGTGCCGGAGATGCAGGCCCATGCGGACCTTGCGAACCCGCCCCTGTTCGCCCCCTCGGTGGGCCGCTTCGCCCAGGGGATGATCGTCGAGGTCCCGCTGCAGCTCTGGGCCATGCCCGGCAAGCCGCAGCCGGCCGACCTGCACACCTGCCTGCTGGCCCACTACGCCGGCGAGGCGTTCGTCGAGGTGGCCAGCGGGGCCGAGTGCGCCGAGCTGCAGACCACCCGGGCGGGCGCCGGCGGCTATGTGGCGGCCCTCGATCCTGAGGCCCTGAACGACACCAACCGCATGCGGCTCTTCGTCTTCGGCGGCGCCGATGGGCGGCAGGCCCGCCTGGTGGCCGTACTGGACAACCTGGGAAAGGGCGCCTCCGGGGCCGCGGTGCAGAACCTCAACCTGATGCTGGGCCTGGAGGAGGGCGCCGGCCTCTAGCCGGCCTTGCATCCAAGGCAGGGTCGGCGGCGTATTCCCATCATGGATCGCCGCACCTTCCTCGCCGCCGCCTCGGCCCTGGCCCTTGCGCCAGGCGCCGCCTTCGCCGCCGACCGCTTTGGCGCCTCGCCCTGGCGCAAGCTTTCCGACGCGGATTGGAAGGCGCGCCTGCCGCGGGCGAGCTACGACGTGCTGCGGCACGAGGCCACCGAGGCGCCGGGGACAAGCGCGCTGCTCAACGAGCACCGCAAGGGGACCTTCGCCTGCGCGGGCTGTGCTCTGCCCCTCTTCAGGTCGACCTGGAAGTTCGAGAGCGGCACCGGCTGGCCCAGCTTCTACACGGCCATCCCCGGCGCGGTGGCCACCAAGAGCGATCACCGCCTGATGTTCCAGCGCACCGAATACCACTGCGCCCAGTGCCTGGGTCACCAGGGGCACGTCTTCGACGACGGCCCCCAGCCGACCGGCCTGCGCTACTGCAACAACGGCGTGGCGCTGAAGTTCATCCCCGGCTGACCCGCCTCAGGAAGGCGTGACCTCCGCGCTCCGCTGCGAGGCCCGGAAGTAGTGCAGGGCCGACCAGGGCAGGAAGAAGCTGACGGCGAGGATGCCATACCGCAGGCTCTCGCGGCCGAACTCGGCCGTCAGGAGGTCGCTGACCAGCCCGATAAGATAGGGGCCCAGACCCAGCCCCAGGATGGAATAGAGGAAGATCACCAGGGAGATGGCCGTGGCGCGACGGTTGGGCTCCACCAGCGACTGCACCGCCGCCATCGAGACGACCGCGCTGACCGAGGAGAGGACCGCGAAGACGATCTTGCAGGTCAGCACGATGAACACCGTGGGGCTGAATGCCATCAGGATCGCCAGGGGAAAAGAGATTCCCGTGGCGATGGCCGGCAGCCAGAGCTCCCAGCGCCCGTCGCGCGGGCCCAGCCAACTGGCCGCCACCCCGCCAGCCAGCAGCCCAAGCGCGCTGCCGAGCGCCGTCGCCAGGCCCGCCCAGACGCCGATCTGCGCCATGCTGAAGCCGAAGACCCGGATCAGGAAGGTGGGGTTCCACTGTCCAATCCCCATGTTCGCCACCGCCGCCAGGCCGTAGGCGATGGCCAGGTTGACGAACGCCGGGCGCCGCCACAGAGCCCCCAGCGCCTCGCGCGCCGGCTCCTTGCCGGCCTCATGCGACTGCGGGCGGGCCGGTTCGGGGACGGTGAAGAGCACCAGGAGGGCGAAGGGCAGGCCGGCCAGGCCGATCACCTGCAGGCAGCCCCGCCAGCCCAGGTAGTGGGCGAGCATGCCGACGATGAAGGTGCCGACGCTGATGCCGGCCGTGCCGCCGCACTGGAAGATGGCGATTGTCAGCGTCCGGCGCGCGCGGGGGAACATGTCGCCGATCAGGGAGAAGGAGGAGGGCAGGCAGCCCGCTTCGCCCACGCCCACGCCCACCCGCGCCAGGAAGAGCTGCGGGAAGCTGCGGGCGAAGCCGCTGAAGGTGGTCATCAGCGTCCAGAGGCCAAGGCAAGCGGAGAGCAGTCGCGTGCGCGAGCCGGTGTCGGCGCGACGGGCCAGCGGAAGCCCCAGCACCGCGTAGAAGAGGGCGAAGGCCAAGCCGGTGAGTAGCCCCAGCTCCTGGTCGTTCAGGTGCAACTCGAGCTTTATGGGCTGAAGCAGGATCGCCAGGGCGATGCGGTCCATCTGGGCGAACATGTTGATCGCCGTCAGCACGGCCAGGCCGTACCAGGCCGTCAATGGAATCTTCGGGGTCGCCTCGTCCATACTGTCTATCCCCCCTTGTCGTTCAGCGCAGCGTCGCCTCGCCCGGGCTCCCACTGGAGCCGAGCCCCGCCGCGATCTTGTTTGAGCAGTCGTCGATCACAGGTTCGCCGGGTATGCGAAGGCCTGCAAGCCTGATCGCGTCACGCCCCGGGCCAATCGAGGATCCTGCGCGCCGTCCCGCCCAGGATCGCCGCCTTCTCGGCTTCGGTGATCTGCTTGGAGTCACGCAGCCAGAACAGCAGGTCGGCCCAGCTTTGGCCCTCCACCGTGGTGTGATCGCTGGCCCACATCACCCTCTCGGCGCCAAAGGCGTCGATCGTCTTGCGCAGGTGCGGGATCAGGGCCGCGTAGGGGTACTGGGTCACGCCGAAGTGGCCCTGGGCGTGGGCCCATTTGAACGCCACCTTTGGATAGGCGGCGAGTTTGAGAACCTCGCCGAGCGAGGCGGCGTCGCCCGCGCCCCAGGGAACGCCGCAGTGGTCGATGATGAAGTCCAGGCGCGGGAACTCCTGGGCGTAGCGGGCGAGCAGCCCGGTCTTGCCCGACAGCATGATGAAGACCGGAAGGCCCGCGTCCTGGGCGAGGCCGAACATCTGCCGGTAGTCGCCGTTGGCGAAGGCCTCGATGTCCGGCAGGGGCATGGCCCGCAGCGCCTTGGCGCCGGGCGTGGACGCCAGCATTTCGATGTAGGCCGCCAGGTTTGGGTCCTGCCGGTTGACCTGGGCCAGGTAGGTGAAGCGATCCGGGTGCAGGATCACGGCCTGTTCGGCGAGCGGGCTGGTGCGGCGCCAGACCCCGCCGGGAAGGGCGTGGCCAGGCTGGAGCCGGCCCGCCGCGTCCCGTCCCCAGGATTCGGCGAGCATGGCGGCGTTGATCCCGAGGGCGTCCATCTGCGCGAGGGTCTCGGCGAACCCTTCCTGGCCCAGGTGCACCTGGGCGTCGACAATATCCATTCACCCCCTCCTGGGCGCAGCTAGGCCCAACAAAGGGCGAGCAGGCTGTGTGGCCAAGCATGTTTCAAGGCGGACTTGTTCAGTGCGGTTCAAATAGATGACTCAATCAGATTGGACGAAAACCCCGCGAGGTCTGGCGTCTGTAATCTCTATTTCAAGCGCCGGCATCGGCCCCTGACCGCAGCTTGACTCGTTCCTGGCCTCCGGGGCACCGTTGTACACAACAAGCCATCAATCAATGACGATGGGCGCGGCGCCTGCTCCGCGCCGGGGGAGGAATGCGTGAGCGACTACGCAGACTGGCTGATCTCGGTCGACGACCACGTGGTTGAGCCTCCCGATCTCTGGACCCGGCACATCTCCGCCAAGCACCGTGACCGCGCGCCCAGGGTCGTGCGCGACGAGAAGGGCGTCCAGCACTGGGAGCTGGAGGGCAAGCGCAAGGTGATCACCGGCCTGATGGCGGTGGCCGGGACGCCGAGCACAGAGTGGGATCCCATGCCGATGAACCTGGAGGATCCGCCCTCCCAGGCCTCGGGCGATCCGCGGGTGCGGCTGGCGGCGATGGACCAGGACCACGTCATCGCCTCGCTGATCTTCCCGACCTATTCCAACACCTGCGGCCAGACCTTCCTGGACACCCCGGACAAGGACCTCGGCCTGGCCTGCATCCGCGCCTACAACGACTGGATGCTCGACGAGTGGACGGCGGCGGCGCCCGACCGCTTCATTCCCCTGGCCCTGGTCCCCCTGTGGGATAGCGAGCTCGCCGCCGAGGAGGCGCGCCGCGTCGCCGCCAAGGGCGCCAAGTCGATCTCCTTCACCGAGAACCCCACCTCGCTGGGGCTGCCCTCGCTGCACAACAAGGACCGCTACTGGGACCCGCTGCTGAAGGCCTGCGTCGACAACGGCATGCCGCTCTCGATCCACCTGGGCTCGTCGGCGCGGCGGATCATGGCCCCCGACGCGCCCCTGATCGAGGGGGCCTCCTTCATGGCCCTGGGCGCGCTCGACACCTTCGTGGACTGGATGTGGAGCGGAAACCTGCTGCGCTATCCCGACCTCAAGATCGTGCTCTCGGAGAGCGGGGTCGGCTGGGTGCCGCCGGTGCTCCAGCGCATGCGCCGCGACCTCCACCGCTGGCGCTGGGCGCGCACCGCCAAGACCGACTTCCAGGGCGACATCCTCACCGGCGACACCGCCAATCGGGGCGAGCGCTCGGCCTTCGGCGACATCCCCGACGGGTTCGATCCGCTGGAGATTTTCCATCGCTCCATCTTCGCCAGCGTGATCGCCGGCGACACCGGCTGGGAAGCGGTCGATTTCCTGGGCGCCGACAACATCATGATCGAGACGGACTTTCCGCATCCCGATGCGGAATTCCCGCATTCGGCGGCGATGGCGCAGAAGGACCTGGCAGACCTGCCGGCGGACCAGCGCGGCAAGATCCTCCGGGACAACGCCTGCCGGGTCTACGCCTTCACGCCGGCGAGCCCATCCAGCCTGCGGATCAACTGAGGTGGCGGGCCCGAGCGGGGCGAAGGCGGCGCCCCGGTATCAGGTCCTCGATGTCCCGGTCGAGGGCGGCGAGCTGCGAGTCGGCGTCTGGGGCGAGGGGCAGACCCTTGCCCTGGCGATCCATGGCGTCACCCTGAACCACGCCGAATTCCATCCGCTGGGGGAAGCCGTGGGTGCCTTCGGCCGCCTGTTGGCCCCGGATCTGCGGGGGCGGGGGGGCAGCGCCGGCCTGGGACCGCCCTACGGGCTGGACGCCCACGTGGCCGATATCGCCGCGGTGCTGAGGCAACTGGGCGCGCCGCCCGTGGTCCTGATCGGTCACTCCTGGGGCGCCGTCGTCGCCCTGGCCGTCGCCGAGCGCCATCCCGAGCTGGTGCGCAGCCTGCTGCTGGTCGACGGCGGCCTACCGCCCGCCCCCGCCGGTGACAGGACAGCGACCCACTCCAACGACCGCGTGCTCTCGCGCTTGGACGCGACCTACAGCTCGCTGGAGGCCTACCTTGCGCCGTGGCGGGCGCATCCTGGGTTCCGCGACCACTGGACCAGCCATGTGGAACGCGCCTTCGCCTACGACCTGGCCGGCGAGCCGCCCAACCTGCGTTGCACGCTCCGGCCCGAGGCCTTCCTCGAGGACCTGGAGACGACCTATTTCGCCGATGGCGTGGTGGAGCGCTCGCTGCAGGGCCTCACCCGTCCAGCGACCCTGGTGCGCGCCGGGCGCAACATGGCCGACGAGCCCCGGCCGCAGTATCCGCTGGCCGCCGTCGCGCCCTGGCTGGCCCGGGTCGCCGGCCTTGGCGACCTGCTCGTGGAGGGCGAGAACCACTATACAATCGTGCTCAGCGCATCGGGCGCGGCGACGCTCGCCGCGAAGGTTCAGGAGGAGATTTCGTGTACGACATCATGAAGGGCGTGCGGGTCGTGGAGATCGGCTCGTTCGTCTTCGTTCCCTTGGCGACCGCCGTGTTGGCGGATTGGGGCGCCGAGGTCATCAAGATCGAACACCCGCGCACGGGCGACCCCTACCGGGGCCTGGAGACCGCGGGCATGGTCTCCCAGGTCGGGGACATCAACCTGGGCTTCCAGTACGCCAACCGTGGCAAGCGCTCGCTGGGCATCGACCTGCGCAAGCCCGAAGGCCGCGCGGTGCTCGATGAAGTGCTGGCGACAGCCGACGTCTTCGTCACCAACCTTCGCCCCGCCGTCCGCAAGCGCCTGCGGCTGGGGGTGGAGGATGTCCGCAAGGTCAACCCGAACATCATCTACGTCCGTGGATCAGGCTATGGCCAGCGAGGCGCGCAGTCGGAGACCGCGGCCCTGGACGGCACCGCCTACTGGGCGCGCGCGGGCGTCGCCGCGGCCCTGACCCCGCCCGGCGCCGAGCGCCCGCTGCACCAGCGTCCGGCCTTTGGCGATGTGATGTGCGCCATGACCCTGGCCGGCGGGATTTCCGCGGCGCTCTACGGGCGCGCGACGAGCGGCAAGCCGCCCGTGGTCGACGTGGCGCTGATGAATGTCGGCATGTGGCAGATCCAGCGCGACATTCTCAACGCGCCTTTCGAGGATCCCAACGCCCCCCCCCGGGTGATCACGCGCGCCGAGCGCAACCCGCTCACCGGCAGCTATGTCACCAAGGACGGCCGCTTCATCTCCCTGGCGATCGTCAACCCGGACGACTATTGGGCCGAGCTCTGCAAGGCGATCGGCCGGCCGGAGATGATCGACGATCCCCGCTTCGCCAACGCCAAGGTGCGTCAGCAGAACGCGGTGGCCTGCATCGACGCCTTCGACGAGACCTTCGGCGCGCAGGACTTCGACTACTGGCGCAAGGCGCTGGCGGGCTTTTCGGGCGCCTGGGCGCCCTACCAGAAGCCCTCCGAGCTCTATGACGACCCGCTGGCGCGGGACAACGGCTTCTTCACCGAGCTGGAGCTGGACGACGACCGCAAGCTGGAGGTCGTCTCGACCCCCATCACCTTCGACGAGTACGACGGCCCCCGGCGCGCGCGCGGGGCGCCTGAAGTCGGCCAGCACACCGAGGAGATCCTGCTCGAGCTGGATCATGCCTGGGAGGACATCGCCGCCCTGAAGGAAAAGGGCGTGATCTCCTAGATACCATCGCAGCGATCGTCGGCCGCCTTCGGCCGGCGGTCGCGCCTAGGACATCACCCGCACATATT
>Ga0075364_10002523_pt1 | contig 10256 bp, 8 predicted proteins | sample EndMetdeltDD1764_FD_71517 | JGI IMG/M metagenome (GOLD analysis project Ga0075364, IMG submission 71517) | Populus endosphere microbial communities from Tennessee, USA - Endosphere MetaG P. deltoides DD176-4 | ecosystem: Host-associated > Plants > Roots > Endosphere | place: USA: Tennessee...
GGTTATAGTCCCACACACATAAAAACGTCAACCGCCTGTTTCAAAAAAATGTCACGTTTTTACTCGGAAAAACCCAAAACCCCGACGCACCAACGTGTTCAAGGCCGAAAAAATTTCAAAAAGACGTTTCGGCTGCGAAAAAGCAGCGATGAGGCTTCGCGAAACTGTCCAACTGATGCAGCAAGAGGCACCAACCTCCCGATTGGTGCCTCCTGTAAAGAGCTAGGCATAAAAACTTCAGCGCCGAAGTCAGACGGCAAGTCCCTTGGTCAGTTCCAGCGCCTGTCTTTCAAACAGGCGACGATAGATGCCGCCATGCAGCCGAATAAGCGCCTGATGATCTCCCTCTTCGACAATCTTGCCCTTATCAAACACAAGCAGCCGGTCCAAAGCACGCACCGTGGATAACCGGTGCGCGATCACCAGCGTGGTGCGCCCAACCATCAGGCGTTCCATGGCCTGCTGGATCTGCACCTCGCTCTCGCTATCGAGACTGGACGTGGCTTCATCGAGGATCAGGATCGGCGCATCGGCCAGAAAAGCTCTGGCAATCGCGACACGCTGGCGCTCACCGCCCGACAGTTTGACACCGCGCTCCCCTACCATGGTCTCATAACCCTTGGGCAAAGCCATGATGAAATCATGCGCGCTGGCTTGTCTCGCAGCCTGCTCGATCTCGCGCCGCGTGGCATCCGGACGACCATAAGCGATGTTTTCGGCCAGCGTACGGTGAAACAGAATCGGTTCCTGCTGCACGATGGCAATCTGCCCGCGCAGGCTTGCCTGCATCACATCGGCGATATTCTGCCCATCAATACGGATTGAGCCGGACTTTACGTCATGCAGGCGCTGGATGAGCTTGACGAACGTCGTCTTGCCGGAACCCGAATGTCCAACCAGCCCTACCCGCTCGCCCGGTGTGATACGAACCGAAAAATCGTCGTAAAGCGGCATCGGATGGGCGCCATACTGGAAAGAGACGCGGTCGAAAACGATTTCGCCGTCACCGATCCTGATCTTGGTCGCGTCCTTCCTGTCCTCGATACCCAAAGGCATGTGGTCCAGCAGGACAAGCTCTTCCATATCGTTGACGGCACGCTGCAGGTTGCGGATATCCTGCCCGACATTGCGCAGATACCCCTGCAGCACAAAAAACATGGCGAGCACGAAGGTGATATCACCCGGCGTCGCCAAGCCTCTTTGCCACATGACAAGACCGGTGCCGAGAATGCCGGCCTGCATCGACACCATCATGAAACCTTGAATGGTGCCACTGAGCGTGCCGCGTTTCCATGTCCGCCGTGTCCGGCTATCCCAACGCGCCAGAACATGACCGAGCCTTGCTTCCTCGCGCGTTTCGGCGCCAAAAGCCTTGACCACGGAATTGCAGCTGACGGCATCGGCCAGCGCGCCACCAAGCTTGGTGTCCCAAGCATTGGCAAGTCTGGCCGCCGGCGACACGAATCCCATGGAAAGCGCAATCGTGACGCCGATATAGACCACCGATCCTGCCGCCACGATAAGCCCCATGACAGGCCAATAGCTGCCCAGAACGATACTGGCGCCAATCAGCATGACGATGGACGGCAGAAGCGCGATCAACAGAAGATCGTTAAGCGAATCCAGCGCCCACATGCCGCGCGTGATCTTGCGCACCGTCGAACCGGCAAAACTGTTCGCATGCCAGTCGGTCGAGAACCTTTGTACTTTCTCAAAGCCGTTATTGGTGACCTCGGCCATGGTACGCAATGTCAGCCGGATAATGCCGTGAAAGATGAACCAGCGCAGCGCGACACTGGTCAACCCAAGGCAAACGACAACGATAAAGGCGCGAAACGCTTCATTGGCCGCTCCTGTACCGGCAATGGCGTCAACAATCCTCCCGGAAAACACCGGTATCATCACTTCCGCCAGGGTGCTGACGATCACCAGAGAGATGATCGTGCCGACCAATGCCGGCCGGTGACGCCAGTAGCGGAATACAAAACCGAGCACATTTCGATAGGCATCGGCGCGAAAATCGAGTTTTTTGCGTGTCATTTGAACCAGTCCGGTCCCTGCTTCGGCAACCGGTCCCCAAAACATGATTGAATTGCCACAGCCGGAACGGGATACAAAACGATCCCCGCTGATCTGTCAGGCTGCAAGATTTTTTAGAGAAAACCGCATGTCGTGAACCGGAGCGGTCACGAATGGCAATGGCCTAGTATCGGGCCATGCCGCATGGGAAGGTTTCGATGAATATTGGTGTCATGCATGCCCTCCCATGAGTTCGAGTTGAAGCGATGTGTTCTTGTAGCGAAGGGTTTGGTGATTGCCAACCATCTCCCCTACAGCTTTACGGAGAGTGATGCAGAAGAAACACAGCTCCGATTCCGTCAGACAGTTCTTCCCGCAGACTATCGTTAGCTCACTGGTTTGACCCCGTCTCTCTACGGCGTTAGACGGGCGTTACCCGGCCGCGCGACAGCAAGAATGCAGCAACCGGCCTGAAAACCAATTCGGCGAGGTTCGTATGACCGATCTTTTCGATAGCGCTCCCCGCACGGGCTCCATGCCGCTGGCCGCGGAATTGCGCCCGGCAACGCTCGATGATGTCATCGGCCAAGACAAGGTTCTCGGAGAAGGATCGATGCTGCGTCGGCGCATCATGGCAGGACGTCTCGGCAGCATCATTCTTTACGGTCCGCCCGGTCTTGGAAAGACCTCCATCGCTCGCGCCATCGGCAACATGCTGGGCAAAAATTTCCGGCCGCTTCATGCGGCGCATAACAATGTGGCCGATATCCGCAAGATTGCCGACGAGGCGCGCATGCGCCCGACGCTTCTGTTTGCAGACGAGGTGCATCGTTTCAGCGCTACACAGCAGGATCATCTTCTGGCGCTATGCGAGGAAGGCATCGCCGATTTCATCGGCGCGACGACCGGCAATCCCTATCATTCGCTGACGCCGGCTCTCATCTCCCGCTCGACAATTCTGAAGCTTGAGCCGCTTGCAATAGAAGAGATGGAAGAGGTCGTGCGCCGCGGTCTCGATCATCTCGCAGGTCGGGGTATCGACGTGCAACTGGATCAGGCGCTGCTGCGACGCATTGCCGGTCGCTCCGGCGGTGACGCTCGTCGCGCATTGACCGTGCTGGAGAGCCTGGCCGTCGGCCATCCGGCGGGCAGGCCTGTCGTCATCACCGAGGCCATGGTCGATGAGGCCTATGCGGCCGCCCCGGTCAATCACGATCGTTCCGGTGACGCGCATTATGATGTGGTTTCGGCATTCGTGAAATCCATGCGCGGCTCTGACCCGGACGCGACGCTTTACTGGTTGGCGCGGTTGATCCATGGCGGTGAGGATCCGCGCTATATCGCGCGCCGTATCATGATCCATGCATCGGAAGATGTCGGGCTGGCCGATAATACCGCCTTGCAGACGGCGGTCGCGGCACTGCATGCGGTGGAAAAAATCGGTTACCCCGAAGCGCAGATCGTGCTCGCGCATGCAGCGCTGCATGTGGCGCGCGCGCCGAAATCGAATTCGGCCTGTCGCGGCATTTCGCTGGCCCTTGCCCATGTAACGCGTGAAGCGCCGTCAGCGGTGCCGATGCATTTGCGGGATGCACATTACAAGGGTGCCACGGCACTCGGCCATGTCGGTTACGCCTTTCCACACGACGATATCCGTGGCTGGAGCGATCAGGTCTATGCGCCCGATGTTCCGCGTGGCGCTTTTTACCAAAGCGATGCGCGCGATGCCGCGACCTTCGAACGTCGCGCCGACCAGCACTGGGAACAGGTGACCGGCACGTCCGCGGCCCGCCGCTTCGACGACGAACACTGATTTTCGTCTGCACCCAACCCCGCTTGAATGCGCTATACACAACCCATGTAAGGCTCATTTAAAACAAGCCTAACACATATAGTGGACGCAGGTTCTGTAGAGTGATAGGGCTGCCAACCTTGTCGCCCGTCGAAATGATCGTTAAGGCGATAACGTCGCATGCAAAACTAACGAGGACGACATGGCAACAGGTACCGTAAAATTCTTCGCCCAGGACAAGGGCTTTGGTTTCATCACTCCCGACAACGGCGGCCCGGACGTATTCGTCCACATCTCCGCTGTCGGTTTCGGTGGTTCGCTTCAGGATGGCCAGAAGGTCAGCTACGATGTCGGCCAGGACCGCAAGACCGGTAAGTCGAAGGCAGAAAACGTAACCCTTCTGTAAGGGAACGTCATATGGCCCCGCTTAATAAGCGGGGCCATATTTTTTTGATCGGAACCAGAGCGTGGTTTTGATCGACTAAAAATCCCAGTCTTCGTCCTCGGTCGCAACCGCCTTGCCGATGACATAGGAGGAACCGGAACCCGAGAAGAAATCGTGGTTCTCGTCGGCATTGGGTGAAAGCGCCGACAGAATGGCCGGGTTGACCTTGCAGGCCTCAGCCGGAAACAGCGCCTCATAACCGAGATTCATCAGCGCCTTGTTGGCGTTGTAATGCAGAAACTTTTTCACGTCCTCGGTCAGGCCCACACCGTCATACAGGTCTTCGGTGTATCTCGTCTCATTGTCGTAAAGCTCAAGCAGCAGATCGAAGGCAAAATCCTTGACCTCCTGACGTTTCGCCTCGGGCAGAAGCTCGACGGCGCGCTGGAACTTGTATCCGATGTAATAACCATGCACCGCCTCGTCTCGAATGATCAGGCGAATGAGATCGGCGGTGTTGGTGAGCCTTGCACGGCTCGACCAATACATCGGCAGATAAAAGCCGGAATAGAACAGAAAACTCTCGAGGAAGACCGAAGCAATCTTCTTTTTGAGCGGATCGCCTGACGCATACTGCTCCATGATCAGTGCAGACTTGCGCTGCAGAAACTCGTTCTCTTCCGACCAGCGATACGCATCATCGACATCAGGCGTCGAGCATAGGGTGGAAAAAATCGAGGAATAAGACCGCGCGTGCACGGCCTCCATGAAGGACACGTTGGAAAGCACCGCTTCCTCATGCGGGGTAACGGCATCTTCCATCAGCCGAACGGCGCCAACGCCGTTCTGGATCGTGTCGAGCAAAGTCAGGCCGGTGAAGACACGGATAGTCAATTGCTGCTCGTTGGCTTTCAGCGACGCCCATGAGGGAATGTCGTTGGAGAGCGGCACTTTTTCCGGCAGCCAGAAATTGCTGGTGAGCCGATTCCAGACTTCGAGGTCCTTGTCGTCCTCGATACGGTTCCAGTTGATGGCGCGAATAGCGGCAGCGGGTTTGACGGCAATGTTCATTGGGTAACGTCCTGAAATCTCAAAGCGCGCAGGATACGCAGCCCTGCACTTCCGTGCCGGTCAGCGCCATCTGGCGGAGGCGAATGTAGTAGATGGTCTTGATACCCTTCTTCCACGCGTAGATCTGGGCGCGGTTGATGTCGCGGGTCGTGGCCGTATCGCGGAAGAACAGCGTTAGAGACAGGCCTTGATCGACATGCTGGGTGGCAGCCGCATAGGTGTCGATGATCTTTTCCGGGCCGATCTCGTAGGCATCCTGATAATATTCGAGATTGTCGTTGGTGAGGTAGGCCGCCGGGTAATAGACACGCCCGATCTTGCCTTCCTTGCGGATCTCGATCTTCGAAACGATCGGGTGGATCGAAGAGGTCGAGTGATTGATGTAGGAGATCGAGCCGGTGGGCGGGACGGCCTGCAGGTTCTGGTTATAAAGCCCGCCTTCCATCACGGCCGCCTTCAGTTCCAGCCAATCATCCTGCGTCGGAATATGGATCCCGGCTTGTTCGAACAGTTCGGTGACGCGTTCGGTCGCGGGCTTCCATTCAGCTTGCGTGTACTTGTCGAAATATTCGCCGGAAGCGTATTTCGAATTCTCAAAGCCCTTGAAGCTCTTGCCCTTCTCGACCGCGATCCGGTTTGAGGCACTAACCGCGTGATAGGTCACGGTGTAGAAATAGATATTGGTGAAATCGACGCCTTCTTCCGAACCGTAGAAAATGCGCTCGCGGGCGAGATAGCCATGCAGGTTCATCTGGCCGAGACCGATGGCGTGGCTGTCGTCATTGCCCTTGGCGACTGAGGGCACCGAGGTGATGTTGCTCATTTCGGAGACTGCGGTCAGCGCCCGGATCGATGTTTCGATCGTCTGACCGAAATCGCTGCTGTCCATGGCGTTGGCGATGTTGAGCGAGCCGAGATTGCAGGAAATATCCTTGCCCATATGTTTGTAGGAAAGGTCGTCGTTGAACTCGCTCGCGTCACTGACCTGCAGAATTTCCGAGCAGAGATTGCTCATGGTGATGCGCCCCGCAATAGGATTGGCGCGGTTCACCGTGTCCTCGAACATGATGTAGGGGTAACCGCTCTCGAACTGGATTTCGGCAATAACCTGAAAGAACTCGCGCGCCTTGATCTTCTTTTTGCGGATGCGGCCATCCTCGACCATTTCCTGATATTTTTCGCTTACCGAGATTTCGGTGAACGGTAGGCCATAAACGCGCTCCACATCATGCGGTGAGAACAGGTACATGTCCTCGTTGTTACGCGCGAGTTCGAAGGTGATGTCGGGAATGACGACACCAAGCGACAGCGTCTTGATGCGGATTTTTTCGTCAGCGTTCTCACGTTTGGTGTCGAGAAAACGCATGATGTCCGGGTGGTGGGCATGCAGGTAAACCGCCCCTGCTCCCTGACGTGCACCAAGCTGGTTGGCATAGGAGAATGAATCCTCCAGCAGCTTCATCACAGGAATGACACCGGAAGACTGGTTTTCGATCTGCTTGATCGGTGCGCCCATTTCACGAAGATTGGTGAGCGACAGCGCCACGCCGCCACCACGCTTGGATAGCTGCAGCGCCGAATTGATCGAGCGGCCGATGCTTTCCATATTGTCCTCGATGCGCAGCAGGAAGCACGACACGAGTTCCCCGCGCTGCTTCTTCCCGGCATTGAGAAAGGTCGGCGTGGCTGGCTGGAAACGCCCGGAAATGATCTCGTCAACCAGATCGCGGGCAAGTGCTTCATCGCCACGCGCCAAAGCCAGCGCCACCATGCACACACGGTCTTCGTAGCGCTCAAGGTAGCGCTTTCCGTCAAACGTCTTCAGCGTGTAGCTGGTGTAATATTTGAAGGCGCCGAGGAAGGTCGGAAAACGAAATTTCTTGCGATAGGCGTGGTCGAACAGGTCGCGGACAAAATTGAACGAATACTGATCCAGCACCTCCTGTTCGTAATAGTTCTCGACAACGAGGTAATCGAGCTTTTCCCGAAGGTTATGGAAGAATACGGTATTCTGGTTCACGTGCTGGAGAAAATACTGCTTGGCGGCCTGCCGGTCCTTGTCGAGCTGGATTTTTCCATTCTCGTCATAGAGGTTCAGCATGGCGTTGAGGGCATGGTAATCCAGCCCGGCATCCGTTGGTTTTTGCACTAGCGTGTCCAAAATCGTTCCAATCCGTGTCTGACGTTGTCGACATCTTCCCGCGTGCCCAGAAGCTCGAACTTGTAGAGAAAAGGCACCTGGCACTTGGCGGATATGATGTCCCCGGCGATGCAGTAGGCTGCGCCGAAATTGGTGTTGCCCGCGGCGATGACGCCGCGAATATTGGATCGGTTATCCGCATCGTTGAGAAAACGAATGACCTGTTTTGGTACGGCGCCCTTGTGTTCGCCGCCGCCATAGGTCGGAACGATCAGGACAAACGGCTCCGGCGCTTGAAGCGCCTCATCGCTACTGATCGGAATACGTCGGGCTTTCACACCCAGCTTTTCCACGAACCGGTGGGTGTTTTCCGATTTCGTAGAGAAATAGACGACCTCACCCGTGGTCATGACACATCAGGCCAGCGCGCTGATCATATCCGGGCGGAAACCGGCCCAGTGCTGCTCACCGGCGATCACCACCGGCACCTGACGATACCCGAGGCCCTGCACGAGTTCATAAGCTTCGGCATCGGCGGAAACATCGATGATGGTGTAGTCGATGCCCTGACGATCGAGCGCGCGGGTGGTTGCAGTGCACTGAACACAGGCGGGTTTGCTGTAAACGGTAATGGTCATCGGTATTCCTCGTTTCGATAGGCGTGCAAAAGCGTTCGGACATCCGCCGATGTCCGGGCAAAAATGATGGAAGATGAAATCAGACGTAGACGGTCGCGGGCCGTTAAAGACCTGTCATTCGGACCGAGGTAACTGGATACGCAAACTCATAAGACTTCACCCCGAAGTGGTTATGCGAGACATTGGGGGAAGCGCACGCACGGAAACATCCCGCACGTTTACGCGACCTTCCGGACACCCCGCCCGTGGACGTTTTTGTTTGAGGCAGGTCTCCTGGCTCGCGGGTCGTCACATCCATCTCACCTTCCCAAGGCCTTTTAGGCCTCAGTGGTAACCGAGCGGATGCTCGTCGCTCACAGTTGCGGGGGCAGCTTCGGCATTGCGTAGCCTGTCATGGGCCTTGCGCACCGTATTCCCGTCTTAGCTTCCGATCAGAGAATCGGAAGAACCTCGAACACTAGATATAGTAGCTATCGTGAATTTTTCGTCAACCAACATGATGCAACGGCTTCAACATCGCTGGGGATTGTTTGGCATGCGAAGCCGCACGACGGAAAAAACCTCAGGGCGGCTTGAGTGCCGCCCTGAGGTTCAGCCAAGTTTCCGGGCAAGACGCTAGTTCAGTTCCGGATGCTGACCAACCAGCCTGTCACGTTTTTGCTGGAGCAGTTCCATCTGCTCCTTCAACTCGCCCATCGCCTCATCGATCTTTTCGACGCTTTCCTCGATGTAAAGATAGTGTTCCGCCAGCAGCGCCCTCGCCTCCTTGCGATTGGAGGCATTGGGCGTATCACCATAAAGAGGGCGGTTGGCGGTTTCCTTGAGGAAAAGCGTGGTCGCAAGACCGACTGCTGCGGCGATCATCAGATAATATGCCGGCATGTAGATGTTGTCTGTCGCCTCAACCAGCCATGCCGTCACAGTCGGTGTCAGACCGGCCACAATGATCGAGATATTAAACGAGATCGCCAATGCGCTGTATCGAATGCGTGCGGGAAAAAGCGCCGGCAGTGTGGCCGCCATGATACCCACCAGGCAGTTCAGGCCGATCGCGAGGATCAGAAGCCCGAAAAAGATGCCGACGACATGGCCGCTGGCAATCAGATGAAAAGCCGGCCATGACAGGAACAGAACCAGTGCGCTGCCGATGGCAAGAAAAGGCCGCCGTCCGATCCGGTCACTGAAAAAACCCACCAAAGGCTGCACGAACAGCATGCCAACCATGACGGCGATGATGATCAGCGCGCCGTGATCCTCGGTGTAACCCAAGGTCTTCGACAGGTAGGTCGGCATATACGTCAGAAGCATGTAATAGGTCACGTTGGTGACAAGCACCATGCCGATGCAGATCATCAGCGAACGCGGATGTTTGCCAAGGATTTCGGCGATCGGAACGGTCGGGCGCTCCTTCAGCGCATCCTTGTCTTCCTGTTCGGTGCGTTTCAGCCGCTCGGTGAATGCCGGGGTCTCTTCGGCGGCGTGCCGAAGGTAAAGACCGATCAATCCAAGTGGTGCGGCAAGGAAAAACGGAACACGCCATCCCCAGGACAGGAAATTTGCCTCGCTCATCGCGGTGCTGAGAACCACGACCAGCCCTGCTCCCAGCACGAAACCTGCAATGGAGCCGAAATCAAGCCAGCTTCCCAGAAATCCGCGCCGCCGATCCGGGGAATATTCGGCAACAAAGATGGCCGCGCCGGTATATTCGCCGCCCACGGAAAAACCCTGAGCAAGCTTGCAAAGCAGCAGCAGAACCGGGGCCCAGATACCGATCGTTGCGTAACCGGGAATAAGACCGATGCAGAATGTGCTGATCGCCATGATGATGATGGTCAGCGAAAGAACTTTTTGCCGCCCGAACTTGTCACCCATCGCGCCGAAAAAGACGCCGCCGAGTGGTCGAACCAGAAAAGGTACGGAGAAGGTTGCCAATGCTGCAATCGTCTGAACAGCAGGCGAGGCATCGGGAAAGAATACCTTGCCGACGGTGGCGGCGACAAAGCCGTACACGCCGAAATCAAACCATTCCATCGCGTTGCCAAGTGCCGCGGCAGTAATGGCCTTCTTGAGTTTCGAGTCCTCAATGACGGTAACGTCGCTGAGCGTCAGTGGATTTGTCTCGGTATTCGTATTCAACCCCGGCCCCTAACTAGTTAGGGGCCGGGGTTGAATACGAATACCGAGACAAATCCACTGACGCTCAGCGACGTT